>Ga0247723_1000050_pt1 | contig 65708 bp, 76 predicted proteins | sample MSEWelMarce5H_FC_FD_189079 | JGI IMG/M metagenome (GOLD analysis project Ga0247723, IMG submission 189079) | Subsurface sediment microbial communities from gas well in West Virginia, United States - MSEEL Well Study Marcellus 5H_FC | ecosystem: Environmental > Terrestrial > Deep subsurface >...
TGCCCCTGCTTGTTGTTCATCCCTGCTTTGTTGCTGCATCGTTTCTCCTGCTTTGTTCACTTAAACCCATACCATGCGACTAGAAAAATACGTCTTCTTCCATGAACACGCTTTGCGTAATGCCTGTAGGCGCAGGAGACTGCCTTTGCTATTCCCCAAGCACGTTTTCATACTTTACACCATCAAGCATTTATCCGGTTGTAATCAGTCCGCAATCCTGCGCCACGCTGAGGGTTGCCATTATCAGATTTCTCATCCATCCATATCTCGCTATACAAACGACCTCATGCATTATGGTCTTGTTTCTGTCTCTGATGGTCTCTATTCACTCTCTCCGGATGGCAGACAATTCCTATCTGAAGTACGCCGTTATCTTGTAAACTTACGCTCCCGAGCCGCTCCAATTTAGGGTCAAATGCGGATAACTTTTTAACTATTTTTTACTATTTGCGAAAACGTTTTCGTCTTACTCCTGCAAGGGTTTCAGGGGATTGAACCCCCTTGCGCCAAAAAATTTATTTGGCTTGTGTTATCCACATGGTGTAAGTTTGCATCATCAATCACGGCACACCCTACCTCACTAAGTAGCTTAGTCCCTGCCAAGTTCTTTGTTTATCGGCGCGAAAGCGACTAGATTGTTAACCGACCGCAGGACGTCGGCACTGCTCGACAATGGGACATACCCATCAATGCACTGAGCAACCCACAATCGGAGAGTCAACATAGCAGAAATGCACTGACATCCACCATGCCTAGGCACTCTAGAAGCAAGTAACCCATCCATCGCCACCGGATTCTGATTTATCGTTCCGGTGTCCAATGTTAGCCGGTTTCTACCGGTCAAAGCGTAGTCGTGAGGCAAGTGGATGAGTTGGTGTATACCGGTACAATGCCGGTACTGATGAGGGGCAGTTACCCCGAAACACCAAAAATTATTGTCATGAAAATTTATGCAGAACTATCACGAATAGCGAATGCCAACGGCGGTCTGACCCATTCCTTCAAAGGCGAATCACCAAAGCGTTATGTGGTAGCCATTGACCGCGAACAAAAATTACCCTATGTTGAAGAGCGCGGCGTTTGTGGTTATGTTAACCGAAACCAAGACCTGCTTCGCAAAGATGGTCACTTTTTTGGATTGTGGTTTTCAGATGGCGTTTGGTATGCTGATGTAAGCATTTCAACCGATGATTTCGAAGAGGCTTTCCGGATAGGAAAGGAATACAATCAACTAGCCATTTGGGATAATGAGACTAGTTCTTCTATCGTTTTATAACCCCCCGAACTGCTCCACTTTCAGAAGTGATTCCGGCTCGTTACCGGAGGCAGTCCTAAATTTATACACCATGAACTATCAAACAATCAAACGACTCCAAAAGGAGTACGGCTATCAGGCTATGCAAATGCTTATCGACAATGGTTCGGTATGGCGCATGGAAGGTAGCATGGGCAGGGAGGCAATGAGAATGCTAGAAACCGGCGCTTGTATGCTTCCTACAAAGTCTTACCGAGATTATTACGGAAACCGGATTCCTGCTAGAACTGACCTTGAACAAGGCACAAAAGGTACATTTCATAACTCTATTAAATTCTACACATCATGCTAATTGCAATTTTAATTGCCCTGCTGCCATGCAAGGGCATCACCAAGGCAGGAACGCCATGCAAGTCCGTTATTGTTTCTAAGACCGGTTATTGCCGGATTCACAATCCTGATGCTAAGCATTGTCCTCATGTTAAGGACAACAAAAAATGTGCAATGATTACTGATGGGTCTCTATGTAGATTCCATAAGTAATCCCCCGAACTGCCGACCTAAGCGGTCATTCAGATTCGTTATCTGAGCAGTTCCTTAATAAAAACACACACATATGGAAGATTTAATATGGGTCGAATGTGGCTATTGCCATGGCGAACCTGTACCGGAAAAAGACAAAGAGTACTGCGCCTGTCCAACCTGTGACGGAGACGGCGGTTATTACATTCCTAACCAAATTTTACAACATGAAAACGTATGCAGTAGTTAAAAACCCCTATGGAGGGGTTAAGGTATGGCACAAGAATGGTCGTGCCAAGTGGTACACGATTATAAACCACGAAGACCTAGAAACTTATATAGCTAAACTCGTAGCACAAGGCTACACAAAATTTCAACCATGAAGCTAGTTTACTCCCGAACCAAGCGTGTTCGCCGGTCCTTCACTATTGAGGACCAAATCTTTAAAAAGTACATCGCATTGTATGGTTTTAAGGAAGCTAAGATAAAGTTCAAACTGCTCAAATTGAGAATCGAATTAAACCAACCGGTATGAAAGATAAACAACTGCTTCTGATAGTTTTGCTGCTGATAGTGTTTGCCCTTACAATTGCAGGGAATAGTTCACCCGAATGTTGGTAAACACCCCCGAACTGCAATGGTTGTATACCGGTTCGATTCCGGTAGCAGTTCCTCATCAAACCATGATTTATGACTATCGAACTAGACATCCTAGAGCTCATCGACCTCAGAGTTCTATGCAAGGTTAGGCTCATGAAACTACAAGAAACTAACGTGAAAAATGAGGTGCTGAAAGAGATTATTGCAAAGGAGATTGCCAAATTAGAAAACCTTTTAAACAAATTACAATGAAGTATGTACACATTTCCACTTGGAACGGCGCAGACATGGACCTCCACAACTACGCCAAGATAGTTGATATTGATCCAGAATCCTATCTCGATTCGCTCATTGAACCGGAGTTCGAGGTCAACAAAAAAGAGCGGATGCTAGAGTATTTTACCTTGGATGACGATGGCGAAATTATTGACTTTGGTAGGCACACGCTGATTCCATATGAGGGGCATTTTGCGGTGGATATTAGCTGCAATATCAACACGTTTGATATACTGACCAAGGAAGAGTACAAAGTGGCTAGAAAAGGCTTCTATGACGACGGAGAGTACTACCGTAAGGTTATGAAGATATCCTAAGCACCCCCGAACTGCAATGGTTGTACGGACGTTCGATTCGTCCGGCAGTTCCTCAACAAAAACACAACACCATGACAATTTCATTTGCCGGTACTGAATTATCGATTGAAGCCGTAACTATCCGTGACAAGGATAACGTCAGCTCTGTATGGTTATCCCCATATGAAACTGATGGGAATCAGGCTTATCCATGCGAACCTGAGAATGCACAGTTTTTTAGGATACTCAAAAAAGACTTACATGACAGGGTTAGTGTAGTCGCCGACGTATTCGTTTACTGAATTGGATGTAGGGAGGTTCGATTCCTCCCTCAGTACCTCATCAAATCTAGAACCATGAAATTTATCATTACAAGAACCTACGAGACAATCATCGAGGTGGACGCAGAAGACCTCGAGACAGCAGAAAAGCAGTTGGCTGAGATTGATATTTACGTCGTTGAATTAGAGCAGTGCTGTGTTGTTGACGAGACAATCACACACGAATAAACTGAATGGTTGTAAGCAGGGTTCGATTCCCTGCTCAGTTCCTCATCAAAATCATGAACCATGCTTGAAATCATCAAAGAAGCCTACACCGAAGTTGTAGAAGAGTTTAGTATAGAGTTCCGTACCGATAAATACGGCGGCTATTCATTCCCCTGCGACTACAAAGGCAATGTGCTAGAGTTAAACCCATATGCACAAGCCAATTACGAGAAGTGCCTATCCGGAGAGATTGAGGCTAGTGCGCCGTTTGTTAGTAGTTTGGTCAGGCATATCAGACATCCTAGGATATGCAGGTGCGAATGCGGTGACGAGTTGCCAATGGAGTGGGATAGCGAAGGTTTGGTTTACTGCCATTGTGGTAAGACATTCAACACATCAGGTCAGTCTATTCGTCCACGTTCAGAATGGGAAGAAAGATATGATTATTAATTCCCCCGAACTGCGAGGTATGACCGAAGTCGGATCGAAACCGACCGCAGTTCCTTATCAAAACCAAGAACCATGTTTCTATTAATGTTTCCTGATAGGGCGAAAGCCTTAGCTGAATCCTTCGAACACTTTATGGTTGAGTACACGATTACTCCGCACGACAGCAGGTTTGTTAAGGTCGAATTCGAACCTAACGAATCATCACATTTTGCAGCATTTTACGCTGGTACTATTCACTCAAATAAAAACAACACATGACTTTTAAAATCACAGAAAACGAGGGTCGTATTGAGGCTCTTATCGATGGCTCACTTATAGACATCATTGGCGGAATAGGAGCGGCTTGTCTTGAAGACGAGCGAGTTATGGAGATTCTTGAAGCCACCCTGCAATTTGTTAAGAGGTATAAATTTGAAAACACAAATCTGAACTAATGAACGAAAACGCACTCAAAGGTGACAGCACCATCGAAATCAAAGAAACGTATTGCGGACCAATGCATGGAGTAGGCTTCTCCAAGACCGATGGATATATAATGCCAAAGGAGGAATACTATGCAGAACTCCGCAAGAATGGGTACACAATTGAATTCACTGAAAACGGCGTAATATGCTCTATAAAGTAATCGACACCGAAGACGGCTTCGATGTATACACCGAAGACGGAGGCATCGCTAAGGTCAACCTAGACGGCAATCAGTGGGTGACTAGCTACTATCAAGACAGAGTTGGAGACCTGCCTGACATATGGATGGCGATGTCACAAGGACGCGTCTATACCAAGGTGTGGGAAGGTACACCAACAAGGCAGGAGATAGTGCAGGACGCTCTTGAATGGCTGGTTATGTTTGAGGGTGACTTTGAAGAAGGAGAATTTTAAAACCAATATATGACAGCAATTATCATTCAGCAGCAAGGCGAATCTATGCAGACAATTACCATTGTAAAGGACGGCTCAACTCGGATCATCCTAGTTAAGGATGGCAAGATTCTGAGTACCGACCCTAAAGATATCGAAATTTGTAAGGTGTTAGTTTCATAGGTGTTTATCCCCTGACGTTTCTACGTTGGGGGTTTTTTTAAATCGGGGACAGGAATACTGAACACAATTACCATGAGAGGAACAATTGAATATCCCATCAATGGCACACCGCTAGAGATTTTTGTACACGGCGACGTCGTTGGTATATTGCATGACCACGAGGTCTACGTCCACAAGATTATCGCCAAACTGAACAAGACAGAAGTATTCCGGTATGAAGACGGCGAAGAGAAGGGTCTGCTGATGATGACCGATATGTCTGAAGAGATACGGAATTTCATATCAGCGTATTTAGTAGAATTAAAATTTTATTATGAGCAAGTTTAAACAAGTCATGGATTCGATTCAGCAAGGGTTATCGTTTAGCTGGGGGTTCGGGGGTTTTGGAGAACCAAGAGCAACCGACCTCAGAGACTCCTGCTTTGCCAATGAAGAGCAGAAGGTAGCACACCACCTGCAAATATTCATAACTAGGGCGCTCTTCGATAGTGGCAGAACGATAAGTTTTATCAAGGAAGGTGAACAAATAAAAATCTATTACTAATGGAATTTAACGAATGGATGGCGTACATTTACAGAATGAATGGACACCCCGAATTTAAAATCAGAACATATGAGCAGACTTGGAAACATCAAGCTAATATTCCGGACAATCAACGACGGGTTGATGAGGGTGGAAGCATTGCCCCATGCAGAGAGGGTGAGAACATTACAATCGCTAAGGGAAATAAACGAGGAGTTGTGTGATTATGTAATCGATATGGTAAAGTATGTAGAAAAAGAGAAGAATGAAACAAGAAAAGTTCAATGAGTTGATAGCAATGTCTCCGGTCAAATTAGACAAGAGCAGACGGAAAGAAGTCATACACGCCAAGAGCGCCATTATAAACGTAATGAGGCGCTATTACTCAACCACGACGGTTGAGTTGGCTCAGATGCTAGACATTCACCATTCGACGGTGATACACCACACAGATGACCATGCTAGTAGGTACAGGTTTGAGAGTGCATATGCCGACCTCTATGACAGGATGGTAAGGCATATCATAAAGACGGATGGCATCGTGGATAGCAAGAGTATGATTGAATTAATTAGAGAAAATCTAGCGGTAAAATAACCCTTGTGCTTTGTCGCCGTGGCTGGGTAAGATGTAGCTCTACTGCGTTTCGATCCGCGAATAAATCAGTCGATAAGTAGAGCAGGCGGGTGGCAACTATCCAGAAGTTGCAAATACCGAGAGTGGCGGAAGGATAGGGGAGTCACCCTGTCTTGGTAGACGCTATACGTAGATAACAACCATTAATTAATAGGGCGTGTTATCGTGCAGGTTCGAATCCTGCCTCTCGGTCACAGGTTTTTCATGGTTCATAACGCCCGATGTTTCTACATTGGGCTCTTTTTAAAATCACAAACACATTAAGATTATGACACGAGCAGAACAAAAAACAAACAAGGAAAGACAGCTACTAAAGGAACTCATCGATAAGATGTTTGAAATAGCAGGACATGATGTTAAGTTTGAAGATGTAGAAGGTCGTACTGATGAGTGGTATCGACAATACACCATGACTGAGGCCCAAAACAAGGAATGGAGAGAATGGGGAACTAAACACATCAAAAAGAAGAAACGCTATTATTCAAAGATAGCTGCACGTGAAATGGCTTGGCTTGATCTCTATTGTGGACTTAAAATTGAAAACAAATAACATGGAAAAGACCGCAGTTGAATGGTTAGAATGGTTGTTTAAAGAAGGCATACTCAATCAAAAATCTTTTGAAATAGCCAAACAAAAGGAGAAGGAGCAGATAAGAATAGCTTTCACGGATGGTCATTGGGATGGGCAGTTTAAGAAATTAACATCAGAGGAATATTACAATGAGCAATATGGAAAGTAAAGCATGTACTAAATGTAGGGCAGTGAAACCACTCTCTGATTTTTGTGTAAAGACGTACTACAGGGGTGGTTATAACAACTACTGCAAGAGATGTCAGGCTTTGTATGTTAGGAAGACTGTAGACAAGGCACACAAGGAAGGCAAGAAGACCTGTAATACCTGCAATGAGGAGCGTGAGTATAGGTTCTTTTCAAGGAGTAAATCCGGTAAAGATGGTTACGTGGTAAGGTGTAAGCTCTGTCAGGCTGATGCAAAAAAGAAACCCTTGGCGGATATTAATTACGCCGAATTCTATTACCCAATACGATTAGATTGAAAGCTATAATAAAATTCAACAGCGGTAATCTGGCTATACTATGCTCTAAGTGCAAGGCTATAATCAAAACAGGTCATAAGTTTAACAAAGAAGAAGAGGCATTTGCTTTGGGCAAAGGCCACCTGCCTCCACAGTATTGTCGTACTTGTAGTACTAAAGAAGAAGAAAAACTAAACCAATAATATGTATTTACAGGCAGTAACAGTTTGCGTAAACTATTCAGACTTTTTGGCTCAGACAATAGCCAACAACAAGAACATCTTCAATCACTGGCTTATCATAACTACTCCAGATGATAAGAAGACACAAAGGCTTTGTCATCATCACAACGTTGAGTGTTTAACCACCAATGTATTCACGGAGCAGGGAGATCCATTTAACAAAGCCAGAGGTATCAACATTGGTCTTGATTACATGACCAAGCATGATTGGGTATTACATCTTGATGCGGACATTTACTTACCGCCACTTACAAGAGGTATACTAGAAAGGATATCCTTGAACGATAAGAACATCTATGGTATAGACAGGATGATGTGTCCAACCTTTGAAGAATGGAATAAGTATGTTAAGAACCCCGAGCCGTCACATTCTGGATGGGTTTATATACACGGTAATGCATTCCCATTTGGCGTAAGGATTGGCGAGTACATGTCTGAGGGTTACGAGCCTATTGGTTTCTTTCAGCTCTGGAATCCTAACGGTTCGGGGGTAAAGAGGTATCCAGAAACACACGGCGCAGCAGACAGAACCGATGTTCAATTCGCCAAGAAGTGGTCTAGAGCTAACCGCGTACTCATACCAGAGATCATCGGAATACATCTCGACTCAGAGAACAGCACCGTAGAGGAGATGGGTAAGAACTGGAATGGCAGGAGGACAAAAGAGTTTGGCGGATACTAGTAAACGTGTGGATAAAAAACGAAAGAAAAATTTGGTATGTAATATGTAGAGCCATATAAAAAGCGGATCTTTGCATTATGAAATACGACTACGTCAAGGACGTATTAAGATATAATGGGAAGTCATACCCACTATCAGACTACCGAGCGTGGCTGATAAGAAATCATGAATCCCTATGTACAAACCACTTTGTTAAAGCAATCCGCTCCAAGGGGAAGACTGTCTTCACATTTGACTGGCAGTCTATCTTCTTGAGGGCAGAAGAGTATCAATTCCTAAACGATTATATAAATGAAAGCAATTCTTCAAGCTTATGAATAGGTATTATGTATATGCGCATTATAAGTTAGACGGAGATGGTACTATCCCGTTTTATATCGGTAAGGGTAGTAGGAAGAGGTGCAAGTCGAAATGCAGAAGTAAGTATTGGACTGATATTGTTTCTAAGCACGGACTATCTGTAGAAATTCTTAAGGATGGAATGTCAGAGGAAGACGCATTCATCTATGAGATACAGATGATATCATATTATAAATCACTTGGCGGATGCGAGTGTAATTTTACTATAGGCGGAGACGGTGTACGTGTTGATAGGAGGTGGTGGAATGACAAGATTTCACAATCTCTCCAAAACATATTTAGGCCATCTGGTCCAGATAGTAAGTCATACAAAAATGTACTTACTAAGGAGGAGTTGACTCACCTATATGTAGAGAAGGGATTATCATCTGTAGAAATAGCTGAACTAAAAGACCTGTCCCCACCAACAGTATGCGCTAGGCTTGTTGACTTTGGGATTCAGACCAGAAAACCATCCAGAAAACCCATACCAGTATACTGCATAAACAATAACAAAAAGTACGACAGCTTAATGGACGCAGCTAAGGACTTAGGTGTGCACAGGGAAAATATTAAGAAAGTACTACAAGGCAAATACAGTCAGACAGGAGGTTACAAATTTAAATCAATATAAAGTATGAAAAGTTTATTAAAAAAGCTTCACGAGTTCAATTCAAAAGTTAAGCCAGTTGTAAAGGGTTCAGATAACCCGTATTTCAAATCGAAATTTGCTAGTCTAGATTCTATTCAGCACCACATTGCACCACACCTAAAGGAGTTTGGATTGGTAATAACACAAGCAAGTGTTGTTATTAATGACCATCCATATGTAGAGTCTACAGTTTGGGACGTTGATACTGGTGAGTGTATAAAATCGGTATTCCCTGTTGTAGTCAACAAACCGACTGCACAAGATTATGGTAGCGCTGTTTCTTACGCTAAGCGATACTCTATTACTGGTCTATTAAATCTTATAGTAGCTAACGAGGACGATGACGCCAATACGGTAAGTGTAAACAACCCTACAAACGATCTTCCCAAGGACAAGTACGATCTGATGATTAAGTACATCGCCGATGGTAAGATTAAAGAGGTGGAGTCAGCCATTAAGAAGTACACCCTGACCGATGTCCAGAGCAAAGAGATCTCTACATTGATTAACAAGGCGAAGTCACAAGCCATAACCAAAGCAGCGAAATGATTAAGTATACCCAAACATCCGAACTTTCTGAACCACAATGGCAAGAGCTCCGGCAGTCCTTCGTTAATCGAGGGATGGTCGGTGGCTCTGACGCCGGAACTTTACTTAACCTAAACAAGTATAAGTCTCCTATCAACCTGTTCTATCAGGCGATTGGTCAGAACAAGCTCCCGAACATTATGAACGGCGCCATGCTTCACGGCAAGCAGCTAGAGGATTACGTAGCTGGTTGCTGGCAGTACTATGATGGCACAGAAGAAGGCTGGGTGGCTAACACCTTAGCTGACAACAAGATTAAAAGTTACGAGAAGGTCAGAGCTATCATTGAGAACACTGAGTATCCTTTTCTTTTCGCCAATGTTGATGGTATTATTACCAAGCACCCAGACAGAGAAGATAAAGGCATCCTAGAGGTTAAGACCATGAGTGGTTATGCTGCTGATACTTATGAGGGTGGTATCCCCCCGAGCTACCTCATTCAGCTACAGCACTACATGCTTGTCACCGGTCTTAAGTGGGGCGAGATTGTTTACCTTAAGGATGGCAGAGAGTTAGGTTGTGTGACCTTTGATGCAGACATCGAACTTCAAGACAGGATACTGGCTTCAGCTGAGGACTTCTATACTAGGGTTAATGAGGCTAGGAAGCACATGGAGAAAGAGCCTGATATGGCTGAGCATATAGCTGCCCAATATGAGCCAGATGCTGACGCTTCAATGGCGTTCAATGACTTCATATCAGAGAAGCATAAGGCTCGGGAGAATGAGGTTGCTATGCAAGGAGACGAAGAGCATCAGCAGTGGGCAGAGATGTACAAGGCATACAGCGATCAGCTCAAGGCAGCAGAGCAGGACAAACAATACTATCAAAACAAACTCAAGCAGGTGATGGAGCGTGAAGGCGCTACAATTATGCACCTGCCAAACGGAAAGATAACATGGAGAAAAGCATTCAACCTGAAGCTGTTTTAGAAGACCTTAGAAAAACCTTCGCCGTCTGGAGAATGGTAAGAGATAGCAGTCAAGGCATTGACACTTGGCAGTGGCAGAAGAACATGAGGGAAACAGACAAGGTGGTGTCTCTTGTTATCGACGAGCTAATCAAGGAGGGAAGGGTAGAGTACTGGGAACAAATTAAAGAGAAATTATATGATACGACTGAGTGATTTACAGAAGGCAATGAAGGGACAATTTATATGGGACCATGCAGGCGTAAGACCAATGCAGGTGCAGGAGGTTTATGAGGGTAATAAAGAGCTTGCAAGGACCATCTTTGTAGGGCTAGCTGACATGTATGGGTTTAGTTCCGCAGATGTCATGAACCACATTGATTGTGGTTATGATTCATATAGGAATAAGATTCAGATATTCAGAGAATACTACAAGGTTGGCAGGCAGCGAGAAGCAGATGGTGCGCTGAGAGATTACGATGACGCCATTACTAAGTTCTATGTTAAGACCTGCCTTTGCCTAAACTGTATCACATACAGCCTTAACAGGAATCAGTATATCAAACTGGAAAACTATCTGAATGTATGAATCTAAACGTGGACACAGAGGTGATGGTCAGATTAGGACTGTCACCAACCCAATACTTGGTGGCGCAACTATGCTCTGCCTATTCGTTCCTGATGAAGGGAACGGGTGTTGGTCGTATCGCTGAGGTCCTCGATGTTGATTCTGGTTCTATCACAAAGGCAATGCGCCATCTTATTGATGTTGGTCTTCTTGAAAAGAAAGACAATGGATTCTTCTACCCATCACAGAAGTGGTATATAGCACACGATGGCGAAGAGGTAGCTGTTGTATCAGAGGCAGACACGATAGGCTCAGAGGTGATAGAATACTTCAATCAAATCAACGGGACTAAGTACCAACTGACCAATGCTGAGTATATTAAGAAGATACTCAAAGCCAATCCTAAATTAACCATAAACCATTTCAAGAGTGTGATTGTGCATAAGCATGACACTTGGGGTATTGATGATAAGATGAAAGAGTACAACAGACCTTCGACCCTGTTCTCATCTAAGTTCCTCAAGTATCTGGACGATGCCAACCACTATTGGATAAACAAACAAAAGAATGATTCAGCAACTGAGATCACTGGGAATTAATGTCAGGGAAGGTCAGACTGGCAACGTCAAGGTTGCATGCCCACAGTGCTCTCACACTAGGAAGCACAAGACTGACCCATGCTTAAGTGTGGATGTAGACAGGGGCATATGGCAGTGCCATCACTGTTCGTTCAAGGGTACAGTTAAGACCAAAGTATACAAAGAATATGTCAAGCCAGCCGGCGAACTTAGGACATTATCCAAGCCTGTAATAGACTGGTTCGCATCTAGAGGTATAGACAACCAAACCCTTTTGAGATACAAGATCTCTGAGGGTATAGACTTCATGCCTCAGGTTGGCTCAGAAGTAAAGACCATACACTTTAATTATATTTACAATGGAGAGATTGTAAACATCAAGTATCGGGATCGTGATAAGAATTTTCGCATGGTTAGCGGTGCTCGTCTTATACCTTTCGGTATTGATATCCTTCGTGATAATGCTACCGATTATGTTGTTATTACGGAAGGAGAGGTTGATGCTATGTCGTTTTATCAAGCGGGAATTAAGGGAGTTGTATCGGTTCCTAACGGAGCTTCTAAGGGGTCACAGAAACTCGAGTGGCTCGACGAAACAATCGAAATCTTCGATGGTAAAAGAATACTACTAGCATGTGATATGGATGAGGCTGGCATAGCTTTGAGAAACGAGCTTGCCAGAAGGCTGGGTCGGGAGAATTGTGCCATCATAGAGTTCCCACACAAGGATGCCAATGAGACGCTCATACAGGGCGGTCCTGAGGCTTTAGTGGAGTGCTTTAACTCAGCCAGCCTATTTCCAATTGAGGGCATAGATGACGCCTATTCGGTCAAGGGAGACCTGCTCAGACTGTATGAAGATGGTACGCCAAAGGGATTCGATATCGGATTCGAGATGGACTTCATATGGCATCCCGGTCAGGTGACTCTGGTGACAGGGATACCGGGACATGGTAAGTCTACCTTTGTAAAGAACGTTATCTATAAGCTAGCTGAGATACATGGCTTAACTTCATTTGTATACAGCGCTGAGGAGGCTAACACAGCTTTCGCCTTAACTGATATGATTCAGATAGCATCAGGTAAGAGCTTCTTCAAACCCACCTATGGTCAACGCATAACCAAGGAAGAGGTTGAGGAGTATATACCGTTTCTTAATGACCACTTTAAATACTATAGGTTAAGCGACAACGACCTAACCATCGAGGGTATCTTGGAGAAGGCTAAGGGTATGGTTCGCCGGTTCGGGATTAACATGATGGTGATAGACAACATGAGCACTGTCGAGAAGAGCATGAGTGGACAGTCGGACACTAGGCATCATCAGATTAAGAACATGATGAATGACATATCCAAGTTCGCTAGAACAAATGATGTGCATGTAATACTGGTAGCCCACCCTAAGAAGATGACAGAGATAAAGAACGGCATCTATAAAGTCCCTAATGGGTATGATGTTGGTGACTCTTCACACTGGTTCAACCTTCCTGACAATGGACTGACAGTCTATAGGAATCTGGAAACAAAACAGACAGAGGTACACAGGTGGAAGGTAAGGTTCAGACACTCTGGTCAGCTTGGCGCTTCTTACTTTAACTTTAACATTGGTAACAGCAGGTACTTCCCTGCAGAAAAAATAAATGATGGCTCGGACAAAACGCACTTCGTCGGTCAACCAACCAGAAAAGAAATCCAAGGGTTCGCGCAACTCGCAGGTGATCTTTAAGGCTACGTGGAGAGCATTCAACAGCGGAGGTAAATGGTTAGAGTTTACAAAGGATAGAGAAGGAGACTTGCTAGAGCCACTGAAGCTTGAGGATATCAAACCTAATACGCTGTATTATATGCAGCAGGTCTGGAAGCCAAACGAGTTTCATCCAACATACTTTGACCCAGCAGTTAGCTGGGACACCATACAAGAGCTACATAAAACAGGAAGACTATGGCGATTAATCCCAGAGCAAAAGGACACAAGTACGAGCTGGACATAAGAGATTGGTTCATAAAGAAAGGCTGGACCAAGGCAGTAAGCTCCCGATCTGAAAGTAAAAGAAAGGACGATCAGGGTGTGGACCTGTGCTATACAGACCCACTGTCAATACAATGTAAAGCCGTAGAGAAACTCGGCAGTGTGCACGACATACTTAACCGTATGCCTAAGGATGAGAACTATAACCTAGTCTTCCACAAGAAGAACAGAAAGGGTACTATTGTATGTATGACCCTCGAAGACTTTGAAGAAATTTTGGACATGTTGATTCACAATAACATTATTAAGCCATGAAAGAAAACATAAAGAGGGTATTAACAAACCATTCGCAATCATCCGCAGAGGGGCTATTGATGCTCGTTGGCGGAACGCTAGATCAGTTACATGAAGCACTTGATGAGCTTATTGAAGAGGGTTGGCTAACCACATCAACCACAGACTGGATGGATATGAAGGTTACTGTATATAAAAAGAAGAAGCCAAAGCAGGCAAAATTATTTTAACAATTACTAATTGATAGGACGTTTGAATATTATTAAACCTTAACTTTGACACATGAAGCTGCTAATTGAATCAGGATCTATTGACGTATTCTTTGTTCTCCCGAGCCCCGTTGTTATTTATCACAAGCAAGAGAAGAGGCTTGAGATAGGGTTCTACATCTTTTCGTATTTTTTATCTTTAAATATCTCAAAATGAGTACAACAAACCAATCAGCCGGTGGTGCATGGAAGAAGACCGTGAACACCAAGAACGGACCAGTCGAGGTCCTTAGCATTTCTATTGGCGACAAGCGTTTTACTGCGTGGCCAAACACATTTAAAAAAGATGGCGAGAAAACTCCGGATTACAGACTGCAGGAGGACACCTTCAAGCCAAAGCCAGCCACAACAGATCTTCCATTCTAAACAAGGGGGCTAGTCCCCCTTCCCTTTTTATGATACTATCAGACCAAAGTATAATCAGAGAAATAGAACAGGGTAACATCATCATCGATCCATTCAACAGAGAGTATCTGAATCCTAACAGTATCGACCTTACCCTTGCGCCGGAGTTTAAAGTATACACCAAGAAACAGATATCTTGGGGTGTGTATGCGCCATTAGATCCCAAGAAGCCTAACCCAGTACAGACCATTGAGGTCCCTGTGGAAGGGTATACTCTAATGCCCGGAGAGGTTTACCTGTACGCATGTAACGAAAGGATCGGCGTTCGGGGGAATCTCAGAGGCAAGGTAGAAGGCAAGTCATCACTAGGTAGGCTTGGACTATTCGTACACATAACTGCGGGTTTTATAGATAACGGATTCGAAGGTAGCCTTGTTCTAGAGTTAGTAGCAACTAGACCAATAATCGTTTACCCCAACATGAAGATATGCCAGATCGAGTTCGCCAGAGTAGAAGGTGAGATACTCGAGACATACGACCAGAAGAAGGGTAGCAAATATCAAAATCAAAAACTTCAAGAAAGCAAATATCATGAGAACTTTTGACGTATACACAAACGTGCACACAGGTGCACCAGCAACAGAGTTAGACTTTAAGATTACAGAAGAAGATGGCACCTTTACTTGTTTGACAGAAAAGACTTTTAAAGTTGTCAACACTGGAGATTTTTACCAACTCTTCCTGCACGATAGGATTACACACATTACATATTACGACGCACTCAAGTTGCTCTCTGTGTTACTTATTGACACTAGGTTAGCACAAGACAGTGTTCGCATTACTCAGTCAGAGGAAATCATCAGCATATGATAATAGGAATAAACGGTTATGCCGGCGTAGGTAAGAGTACCGCCGCTGAGTTGATACGTCTTACTCTCCCGAACTGGGAGATTAAGATGTTCGCCGGAGCTCTGAAGGCTGTAGCTGCCATCCTAACTGGATACAACTATAGAGACTTTGAAGACCAGAACTTCAAGAAGACTATCCTTGGACCGGAGTGGAACTACTGGACTGTAGCTGCTATGAGCAATGGAGAGCTCAAGTTTGAAGAGGGAAGGTTTGTTACCAAGGCTGAAGCAGAAGGCTATGCAGGGTTCATGAAGGAGACCTACGGCACGTTCGGAATGGAGTATGTAGTGGGAATGAGAATGATCAGCGTTAGGCAGATGCTGCAGGAAGTAGGAACTGAGGGTATCAGGAATGGATTCCATCCTAACACTTGGGTGAATGCATTGTTTGCTCAGTACAGGCCTACACAAGTTCAATGGTCTGATGGTCCAACAGGTGGTTATGAGGATGGTCCTATGCCTAACTGGGTTATCACAGACATGAGGTTTCCTAATGAGGCTCTAGCTGTCAAGGGACGAGGTGGTATCACTATCAGGATCAACAAGCAAGGTGTTGGCCCAGCAAGGAATCATATCAGTGAGACGGCGTTAGATGACTACGACTTTGACTATGTCATCAATAACGATTCTAGTCTTTCTGCTTTAGGTAAACAATTAACACGTATAATAAATGAAAGATCAGCTTAAGGAGATATACATATCTCTCTCCCGAGCCATCGAAGATGGTAGGGATATTCAAATCGGAATTGTATTGGGGCAAGTATTGTGTAAAATAAATGATTTAATAAATGCAGATCAAACTGACGAAGGGACAGATGGAGTCATTCTCCCTACTACATGCGAACATAGTCAATGCTTTAATGTACGCGGAGGATCTGCTGTCATACAGAGAAATACACTTCCGGGAATCTATGCCACCAATAGTAACCAAACTACGCTGGCTTAAGAGCGCCTTAGAGTTGAAGATACCCGAAGACAGGAGAGCTATTGCTCAAGGCTTTGACATGCTTAAGTTTGATGAGATGTTAAGACTGATGTCTCACATGAATGAAGAGCAATTTAGTAAACTAGAAAAATACGCAAATGAAATTACTGGATAGTATCCTATAGAGATACGGCATATAGCACTAGCGCGCCTAATTAGTATCAATAATTTTGTGTATATTTGAGCGAATTATACTCATGAATGAAAAGCTAATTAGGTGCTCAAAGTGCCACGTGGAAAAAAGTATATTAGAATTCTTCAAGGATAAACAGAAGAAATCGGGGCACAGGCCTGATTGCAAGTCCTGTAATACCGCTAGAAGCAAGAAGTGGGCGAATGAAAATAGCCATAGGCGAAAATTTTATGTACTTAAATACGCTACAGGGTTAACAAAAAACCAATACGAAAGGCTATTGTGTTTGCAGGATAATAAGTGTCATATATGCAAAAGAGATTTATCACAATTGACTAAAAACTTATCTGTAGATCACTGTCATTCTACCATGATTGTTAGAGGACTATTGTGCAATAAATGCAATTTCGGTCTAGGGTATTTTAATGATGATATAAGTTTATTAAAAAGAGCAATATCGTATCTAAAATCAAATTTGTCAACAGAGAATATAAAATATAAGAAACAATGAGTATAAAGCTGCTTCACATCAGTGACACGCATGGGTATCACAAAGAATTTCCCATGGAGAAGTTCATAGGGTATGACATGATCATACATTCAGGTGACTGCTCTAACTACAGAGACACAGCACGTAACTACCATGAGGTTGCGGACTTTATAGAATGGTTCGCCATGATTCCTATCGAGCATAAGATCTATGTGGCTGGTAACCATGACACTTCCATTGAGAGGCGCCAGATTACGACAAGACATTTTGAAGATCGTGCTATCATATATCTGGAGCACGACTCTGTAGAGATTGAAGGCTACAAGATATTCGGTTCGCCTTACACGCCGACATTCTGTGACTGGTCCTTTATGAAGTCAAGAGACAAGATGCATAGGCTATGGGAATCTGTGCCACCTGTAGATATACTGGTAACACACGGACCACCCAAGGGTGTAAGAGACCTTACTGAGAACAGGGATGGCGAATACGAGCAGGTCGGGGATCTATCTCTGATGAAGTGGATATTTAAGAACCCTCCTAAGCTTCATCTGTTTGGTCACATCCACGATATGGATGGCATACACAACCAAGGCGTCAGTATATACTCTAAATGCCCTACACATTTTTCTAATGGCAGCTGCGTCCACGACGGCAAGGCTGGATTAAAATCTTTCGGAAATGGATTTACGTTGCAACTATCAACAGTGCCCGATCAAGTGTGATCTGTATGACGAGACTAGGCTGCATTATAACTACATCATCGGTGCTCCTTATACGGAGTCCGATGGTTGTAAGTATGCTACCTATAGTCAAACAAAGTTGGAAACTGCTGCTGCTTCGGACCCGGAGCAGGACCAGTAGCCATTTGTAGTATCCAGTTCATCTTCTCCATCCTTGGTGCGATATTCTTATGGACTCCCTTTCTCGAGGTGAGTCCTTTTTCTATGTACTCCTTTTGACTGAACTTACCAGTAGACAACTCATCGATCATCTTTCTGGCGTTGCCCATGCCGCCGTTGTATGCAGCCATGGTAAGATACTGCTCAGTCTTTGGTTCCATCTTTACTCCCTTCTTTGAACTGTACGCCCTCACCTCATCAGTAAAGTCTTTCAAGTATGCAGCCTTGGCCATCATTGCGTCTTCGTTAGACTTGAAGTTGGCAGGGGTAACCACTTCTCCCTTCTCGTTATCGACAGTGTATGTTCTATAGTCCATGTCTTGCGGTATGTAACCCTTCTTCTTTAGCTTAGGCGCCGCATCACCAAATGTATCCAGACCATAGTACCCAAATCCACTAACTGGGTATTGAGAACCAGCAGACTCATCATAAGCTTGATTCTGGACAGCCTCTAGTAAACCTTCCTGTATGGCATTAGCTGCTAGGAAATCTACCGGTACTTTACTTTTGGTAGATACCCTTCTGAGTAGATCAAGAGCTGTCTTGTTATCGTAAGGCATCTTCTTATTGAGGAGCCTATTGATAAGCACCTTCTCTGACTTTACTTTAGGTTTGTCTTTCATCGTTTTTTATCTTTAGGTCATCTGCGTTTTTTAGCCTTACCTTTACGGCGCTAGCCGAATGTTGTCTTCTCTTTAGTACCACCCTTAGCCATAGATTATATTTTAGATAATGTTATTAATTTAAGCATATATCTACCTAAGTGACTTGTTGTTTCATTTATTCTTGTTATGTTATTCGACCTATAGTCTACATGATTTCTAAAATGCTGAATAGACTGAAACTCCCCTAAGTATTCTCCAGTAACTCTGTCTGTTACACCGACTGCTTTCCTTCTTTGACTAGCGAACAACCCCTTCTTACCGGAATTCCAAGCTGGCTTGTTTGTTTTTATACCCTTCTTCGGACTCGGTAATCCCATATGCGCAATAGATAGCTTTATCCTTTGTTCTTCGGTTAGCTTTATGCCTTTTCGCCCGTTTGACTTACCTATTTTAGCCTTAGACATTTTTTGTCTAGACTCCATAGATAGCGTCTTATTAGAATTTCCTCCGGATTCCATATTAAATCCATCTTCTAAAGAGTTAAATAAAGCTATGTACAATCTTTCATACATATCCAAATCTTCTACTCTACAAGTAATGCACAGCTCAAATATAAAGGAGCTTTTACCGTACTTATTAAATGCTCTTTGCATGTGTTTATTATGGCATCTATTATTCAGTAGATTTGATTTGTGTGCTGTTATTCTTTTCTCTACTGTTTTAGATTGGCCTATATATACCATACCATTCCCATAGCACTGAATAATATATATTCCGCAACTCATATCTTTGATAGCTGGAAGTGCATACCGTCAATAGGATTTTTCCAATCGCCGCCCCAATCAAAACCGGCGTCTTTAAAACATTTAACAAACCCTTCGCTGAGTTTAGGCTTGACTCCCAACCCATTCTCGAACGCATTTACATCGAGGCAGATAGCCCAACTGTGTAGGCTTAGTGATGTCTTACCTCTCTTCTTACGGATGTTAAAGCAACCATCCCACGTTTTCAGTTCACCTACGCATCCACGCTCTATAAGGTTCTTAAAGGCCTGTTCTAGGGGCTTTACTAGGTCCTTGTTACAGTAGATACGCTTAGGTATTACGCCGATCTCTAGGGCCGTAGGAACGTCCCACAGGGTCATCCATTTGTTGCTAGGATCTGGTTGTCCGTACTTCTTTAAACACTGTGCTGATGTTACCATATTTTATTTAGGTTTAAATAGTTTTTCTCTATTGATTTTGCCTGTCTTAATACTCTTCTTTGTTATGACGTCGAACCCTGTTGTCTTAATCGCAGACTTCTGATTGATGATCGCATTCAGCTCATTAGGATCTGCGCCGGTTAGGATGAAGTCTCTGTAGATCTGATTTAGCTTGGAGATGGCGAACGCCTTCTTATCCTCAGCTATCTTCTCTGCAGATTTCTTTTCTTCTGGTGTCGCCTTCTCGTTGTACTTAACCTTGTTATACTCTGCGTTGATAGCTAATAGATCTTCTCCAGCCCTAGACATGATTATCGAAAAAGACTTATGCAGGTCTATCTCGTAAGGTCTGGCGCCTGCTATCGCAAGGAATTCAGCAGCTGGTCTTTCTGTGGTAAACATACGCTTAACCAAAGCAATTGTTGATGGTTCAAGCTGATCCCATATTGCTCCAGCAACCTTAGCTGCGGCTTGAATATCTGTATCGTTCTCAAGAACCATCTTCTGTTTGTTCTTTGGGTCTGTATTGTTTCTAGCAGACCACATCGTAGAGAATGTCATCTCAGGCTCGAGGAATGCACTAAACAGTTCTGTTCCTGCAGCCATAACTCCCGGCTCCATCTGTGCACCAAAGATACCTTCTCTACCGTCAGTGAACGCGTTAAGCGACCTAGGAATTATTCCATAAGGATCGAGCGAAGACATATCGATAATAGTAAACTTATGCGGTTGATCACCTTGCTTCACAGCTAAATCACCAGACCTCATAAATATTGGCGCCGCTTGTTTAATAGCATTCTTTCTTCTTTCCTCATCGTCATCACCCATTGCTGCACCAATCAAACCAGAGGCAGCCATGCCTGAAAGCTTGGCGACACCAACAGTTATAGCAGTCCTTAGCATAAAGTAAGACACAATACCTGCCATTCTTTTCATACCAGCAGACTTCATCTGTGGATCTGATAGATCTTTCTTGGCTAGTTTTATAGAGTTATTTAAAACCCTCAGTGACTCAGCTTGGAAGCTAATGAAGTTACCAAATATTGGTATATTTTTACTGATAACTTTGGCGCCTTCAACAACCCTGTCGTATGTAGGCCAAGTGCTCTTAACCCTTTCTGACGATTCCAGATCGACCTGCTCTTGCTGTTCTTTGGTAAGTGACTCATACGGAGCCTCGAACCTTCCCCTCGCTACAACCTGTCTTTCATTTAGGTAAGCATATGCCTTCCAAAAATCATCACCAAGTCTGTAGAACTTATTAGCTTCTTTAAAGATGTTGTATCTTTTAGCAACCTTCTTACCCCACTTACCTTCTGGGCTGAGAGCTATATCTAAAGCGATGTCATGAAGGTCTCCACCCCCGAGCATTTCCTTTAGCTCTCTGGCGCCAACTGATTGACCTACCAAGTTAAGCTTGATAAGCTTCTCTGTCAGAGCATCTATCTCATCTTTACCGTATTGACCTTTCACATATTGCCAAGCACCCTTAAATGGTTCTGTGCCCTGACCGGTATACAGAAGTCCGTTGAGTACAGCAAATCCTAAGTTAGATTCAAAGTTCTTAAACTGTGTAGCCACAGAGCCTACTGTCTTACCCCATCTCACATAACCTACAAGCTTCATCCAAGCCTGCACCATTGCGTTATACGTAGGCTCTATGCTCTGAATGGCTTCGTAGATCTCTGGTGTTGTATACAACCCGCCAAGAGGACTCATTGATTCTGTTCCAGTAGACGCCACCTGTACGCTGTGTGATGCAGGCCTAGACGGGTCTTTAGCTTCGAAGAATAATGTCCCCATCCCGAACTCTCTGAGCTTAGTAAGATACTCACTGGCGCCTTTGAGAGCAGCCTGCTTGGCAACAGTCATCATAAATTTAGTTCCCGGATCGGTATACTCACCCATCAGTTTCCTAATAGGATCTGATATGTCCTTTCTATTCTGGAGGATACCAACGTCTCTCTTGTCCTCAGATAAACCAAAGTATGGATTGGTTTTCTTTTCAAGGATGGCGTTGACATCAGCCTGTGCTAGCCTAAGCGCCTCCTCTAAAAGCCTGAGCTTCTCAGACTCTTGCATGGCGTTTATAAACTCTTGTAAGTCTTGGTCAAACTTAGCTTGTTCTTCAGACGTTAACACTTTGTCTGAAGATATACCCTGTTGTGTTTTAAAGTAGTCAGTAAGTAAACCTTGGAACTTTTCGTTTGCCAGATAATTAACAGCAGCGTTTAACACCTCAGGCTCTGGCTTATATCCCTTTTCATTAAATAACTTATACGCCCTGTTGACATACTGACCGATATTCCTTTCCAGAGTTACTGCCTGATCGGGAGTAACATATCCAGAACCAATAAGATCTTTAGTCAACCTATCGATCTGTCCCCTCATGGCGTAAACATACGGTATGATCTCTTCTGGGAGAGCTTTGATCTCGTCAGGTACCAGAGAAGGAAGCTGATCGTCTTGTGCTGTAAAAGTCCTGCCTTCGTATGCCCTGTATGGATCGAACGGTACAATACCATCCTCTTCAGGAATGAATCTTTGTACGTTATTAGCTACCACCATAGCTTTAGAGAATGCATCCCAGTCTTGGAATCCGATCCTCTTAGCCTCTGCCTTTAACCTATCAAGAGTCTTAGCAGCTCTGGCGATCTCGATATTCTTTGTGCCCTTGGAGAAGTCTTTGATTGCAAGTACCCAGTCTGGTAATCCCTTTGCGGGATCGAGCCACTTCTTTTTGAAGTCTGTGTACATCTTCTTGGCGACATTATCCTTTCTACCGTTCTGCGCCATATACTGGTCTACCAAGTTTCTCGGTATCTCCAAGCCTACGAACTTCTTGTCAATAGGTTTCCCGAACTGCCGACCTCTGTAAATGTTCTGCATCTTGGCACGCTCGATAAGATTATCTTGGCGCTGCTTAGAGAAGCTTGAGAAGCTGTCCCTAATATACTGCTCAGGATCGCTTATGAGTTTGTCAATCTCAGCCTTATCCATTTGGGTAACACTGGCAACTGCTCCAGCTATCTCTGCGTCTGACGCACCTTCGGCCTTCTTACGCATTACAAATGCGCCGAGCTTAAAGTCTTTGGAAAACTCTGGACGATTAGCTGCAGAAAGCTGTGGTATATTAGGAATTACCTTAATACTATTTGGATCTATTACCCTGACGCCATACCCAAGCATTGGTATACTTCTATAATCAATACCATCGTAGTTATTATCCTTTAATAACTTCTCAGTTCTTTCAGGATTTATTTCATCATCTTCTGTAATTCCGTTTTCTGCTTGCAAGTCAAACCAGTCGTTGACATCTATCAGTCTAGCATTAAGAACTACAGGTATTACATCTCCATAATCAGAAGCTTCAGATTCATTATCGAAAAATGACACCCCACTAAACTCATCATCAGGAGTAAGATTTGCTTTGAAATCAGTTATCTTATTATTGGTTCCGTGATAGAAAATTACAGCATTACCGTTCCGGTCTTTTATTGTTTTATTTGTAGCTATGTCGTTTGCTGTCTTTTGTATCAGTTTGCGATTACCTACAGAGAACTGTATCCTATCATCCTCGGTACTAAAGGTTCCAACATTCTCAGTAGCAGACTTGATTTGGTTAGGAGTGAATGCTACGTATACTGATAATCCGTCTGAGACTTTTTCTATAACGCCGTCCTTACCAAGTATTCCTGCTACGTCAGACATCATCTTATCGTAGCTGGTTTCTTGATTGTAAGACCTCTTGATGTTTTGAAGGACTTCTTTATCAAACCCCCGAACTCCGGACATATCGTCTACATACTTCTTAATCAATTCCTTCTTAGATAGACCTTCTGACTTTGTATAGAATGGAAGGTAGCTATTATAGAACCAGTTGTTATCACCATTAGAGAACAGCTGATAAGCTTGTTCTTTAGTTATATTACTAGACTTATTGTCTATTACAAGAGGATTCTTTACGCTCGTAAAGACATTCATTGGTTTACCATACTGAGACGCAGCCTTCTTGTTGTCTGTCATGTAGAAGCCGGGACCTTGCTGAGATAGTCTAGACTCCCAAGACATCTTGTTATATTCGAACTGGTCGAACTTAGCTTTAGTTCCATGGTAAACAACCAATGGTTCTCCATTCTCGTCAACCACTTTAGACGCACTTTCAGGGTTAGCTTCCCAATCCCCAAACCAATCCTTGAACTCTGTAGTTCTTACTTGTTGGTATTGTGTCTTGGTTAGCTTAGATGGTTGGCCATTAGGTGCTAGTCTATTACCTGCAGAGAATTGTATCCTATTGTCTTGAGTACTAAATGTTCCTACGTTTTCTGTAGCTGACTTAATTTGGTTGGGCTCTAGCGCAACGAAGATATCGTCTGTTTTGTCAAACGCTTTTACGTCCTTAAATATAACCCCATCTGAGCCTTTTGCAATAGCAGAATCAATGTACGAAGACATCTCCATACTCCTATCATATGCCACCTCAATTGGGTTCTTGATATTTAAGAAAAGATCCATTACCCTAGGCGAAGCTCCAGTTTCACTAATCCACTTGTCTTCCATTTCAGACAACATACTTTCGTTGATATCTGAAAGCCTTTTATTGTTGCCGTTTTTGTCATTCTCAATACCTGCTTTTCGGTCTACTAGTTCGTAGTCTAGCTTACCTGCATCAAGAACAGAATCAGTAAAACGTTCTGCATCAACTTCTGAAAGATTAGCCTTGCTGATTACACTTTCTATTAATGACCTTAATTTCTGGTCACTATTTATCAGACTTTCCTTCTCCTGCTTCAGGACACTTTGATACGTCTCACGTATACTGTTGTTGGCGGCATCAAGATCTGCCTTGTACTTGTCTCTTATTTCACCGAATGAAACACCTGCTGTCTCCATCAGACTGGCAGATTTAATTCCGGTGTATTGCTGCGATGTATACTCATTGCCAGCAAAAAAGAATCCTAAATACGCAGCATCTGACATCCAGTTTTTACTGCCCAATCTGTCTTTTGAAAAAGCATCAAACACTGCATTTGTGCCGTGATATACTACCCTTGGTTCGCCATTCTCATCTACAACCTTAGATGCATTTGCAGGGTCATTCTCCCAATCCCCAAACCAGTTCTTAAACTCTGGAGTGCGGACCTGTTCGTACTGCTTGGCGTTAAGCTTTGATGGTTTACCGTTAGGCGCTAGACGGTTCCCTGCTGAGAGCTGGGTAGCTGGTCGAACCACTTCGGCAGTACCGCCTGTAGCGTTTCTTCGTCCGCTTCTTGCTCCATCCCCCATAGCGCCTGCTCCAGATACATCTCCTGCGTTATCGGCAGATTCCTCATCAATAAGAGCTTGATCACCGGATCTTGCCCAGCTTGGAGTCTTAACTCCTCCGGCAGCATTGTTAATTTTTGTTCTGGTTTCATCTATGTTAATTTTACCTTGGTTGTAATCATCCCAAATATCGTTAATCTTTTTCTTATTATCCTTGTTGGCTTTATATTTATCTGTAAACAAACCACGCACAGCCTCCCAAGTAATACTCTGCATTTGTCTTGGCAATATACCTACCTCTTTAGCAGCTAACCTATACGCATCTGCAAAAGCAGGGTACGTGCCTGTTGATCCTGTGACGTCAGAGCCCTTGCCTGAAAGGTTTGCCTTAACTTCAACATCACCTCCAGCTAATGGCTTTAACAAACCAGCTGCAACAGCATGCGTGTCAATAGTTACATCTCCAGTGTCGGAGTTTGGATCAATGATATTGTTGTTGAAGTTCCTAACCTTATGCATATCCCCGAGCTGGCGAGAAATGTTTTCAAATGAACCATCTTCTGCAATGCTTATAGCTTTAGCAATAGTTGCATAACCTTGCCATCCTATCTTAGAATTATTACCACTCTTGGTCTTAGCTTTTCCTATTACGTCAGCGTTTGGTGATAAGATATCATAACTCTTGTCGTTATAGACCTCATCATAAGCTCTAAGAGTTTTAGGGAAAAGTTCAGGATATGCATCAAGCGGCTTGCCTAATAGTATCTTGACATCCTCTTTTGCCTGTTCTATCAACTCTATTCTACGAGCAAGCATTTGCTCCTTAGTTTCATTCTTGCCCTTCTGTACATTGCCTGCAATGACGACATATTTATCAGCCATCTTCTGGTCAAATATTTGTCCTCTTTTGTTTTTGACAATATCAAGAACACGCTCCGCCAGACTTACATTCTTGTACCAGTCCATCTGCGGGCTTAGTGAAGCCATAACTCCAGCAGCTTGTTCCTTAGAAACAGAGTACTTGCTAGCAAAGTCTTGAGCAATCTTATTAGCGCCATCATACCATCTCCTAGATATTAGTCTAAGATTCTCATCGAATTGATTGTGCAACCATTTGAGATTGTCAGCAACGCCTCTTACAAACTTATCGTAAACTTTGTCAGCAACTTTCATTGCAGCCTTCTGATACTCTTCACTGCCGCCTTTGTTTTTAGACAGGAGACCTCTCTTAAGAGCAGCAATATCTGATTTCTTCACTCCAGTTAATAAAGGATATGACGCAACTTCTATAGCGTTATTAATGTAATTTGCAGGAGCTTCTCTTTGAGACTTTAAATCAACAATATATTTTCCAGATGTGTGCACATCTTCTGGGGCTCCTTTAGCAGAAGGAATACGTGTAGATACTTTTGGACCAGCCTGAACTTTAGACTCGACATCATTCGCCATCATCTGGTCAATTGTTCTGGCCTGAGCTGCTTCATTCTGAAACTTACCTACATTCTCTTCGCCGACAATCTCAGATATATCTCTACCAGTCTTCAGTGCGTCAGCAACTTCTGATACAGTCTTCTTAAACTGTGCAATGTCTGTATCATTGATGATCGGATCGATACCAAAGAACTTGGCGATCTCGTTTATGAAGTCGATAAGCTTCTGCTTGAATCCAGTGTCAAGACTGTTGATGTCTATAAGACCAGCATTGATACGACCGATGGTTTCTACAATAGCTTCGTCGTTCTGTGTATCTACGTTATCGTATTCTGGTTGAGATTGAGCCCATGCGAGAGCGTCGTCTATGCTTGAGTTTTTCTTAGCAGCATCTTGAAGCCCCCGAACCACCGCATCATACAATGGCTTGTTTGTGTTCCTGATGATATTCATCACCGGGTGTGAAGCCTCATGCCATACAACTACACCTGCCTCGATATCGTCAGCAAGCTTAGCCCTATTGATAGTTATCTCGCCAGTGTCTGATACGAACAAACCCTGTGGTGCATTCGGATCGTCAATGGTTTTAAACTTAATATTAGATTTAGTTAATGACTCCTCAGCCATAGCAATAGCTTCATCCATTGGCGTCTCTGCCATGAACTGCTGAAGTTCTTCAGCCATAGTTGGCGCCTGTGCAGCTGGCTGTACGGCTTCTGGCTGTACAGAATAAGCATCCTCAATCTGAGAGAACTCTTCTGGAAGTAGCGCCATCTTCTGCTCAGCAAATGGTCTTTGTGCTGGTGGAATATAACCTTCATCACCCTTCTTCTTCATAGTTCCATCAGGATTCCTCATGGACTTATTGAAGTTAACCCAAGAGTTCTGACCCCTTGTCTCGGTAGTCATAGCTCTTCTGGCTATAGGGGAATACATTCTTGCGTGTACATTCCAAGCGTTCTCTTCACCTATGGCGCCAAAGGAATTACCAAGTCTCGTATGACCGAAGTAGTCATGCACGAATCTGAAGATATCATTGATAAGCATTGGCTTACCGTTGACATCCTTTATACCGCTATCCCTAAGGAGTGCGTTCTGTTGTCTTTGTTGATCTGTTATAGGTGTATCCCCGAACCCTTCCTCTGTTGAGAAGATGTACATGTGTTTGTTATCACGCACGTCAGCAATCATCTCTCCGGAGTTCTTGTAAGGTTCGCCTTGTCCAGTCCACATCTCTACCTTTACGCCAGACTTAGCAATAGCATCATACTGCTCCATGGTCTCATCGGCCATGGCTTGATATGATGACTGCACTTCTGGGTCGTCAGGTGTGTCGACAAGCTGATCGTATGCGTCAGCAATAGTCTTAGACTTGTTCTCATCAAGCTTAGTGATTGGCGCCGGCTCGGGAGTGTTAATACCTTTAGTCTTTTTAAACTCCTCTTCAACTCTTGCAGCCTCTGGATTAGGCTCATTAAAGAGTTTCTTACCCTGAGCTACTTCCGTTTTGCTGCCGAGATTGCTATCGCCAACATCTGCTTTCGGCTGCGTGGCGTCCCCTTGTTGCCCTTCTCCTTGCCCGACTTCTGGTTGTCCTTGTACATCTCCCTGAGGTTGGCTGATATCGCCTTCTGTTCGTCCTTCTTGGACGTTGCTTTGCGTAGTGGCATAGGATAGTATTTGTTTATCTACTTCTGATATTTTGTTCTTTATGTCAGCATGGAACGCCTCATTGCTGGTAGCGAGTTCCTGCTTTAACTTATTTCTTTCTTCAATCTTATCGGCGATCAACGACCTAGTCTCGTCGTCTGTTACGTCAGAAGGTATCTGTGAATCTACAGCTCTAGCTTCGTCAATCATCTTGCCAGCTTCTTGAGCCTGCTCTGGATTGATCTGGCCGGTCACGAGAAGCTCTCCAATCTTGGCGTCAACATCTTCCTTAGGTTGCCTTGCTACGCCAGTAAGTATTGTCTTAAATGATTTAGGATCTATGGCAGCCCTGCCAAGTTTAGTAAGTGCGCCAACTCCAAATGTAAACGCAAGTTCTCCAGCAACGTTCTCTTGTACGCCATCAAACAAACCACGATCAAGGCCATTCTCAAAAGCAGCAACGTTCTTAGCTATCTGTAAGCCACCAGCAACAGCTGCATCGGCACCACCTTCAACCAAGTTTTCTGCAACAAAGTTCTTAGATCCAACTACAACATTCTTTAGTGCATTCTTGAAACCGCCACTAAGGTTATATGTAGAAGGCTTGGCACCTATCTTACCACCGATTAAACCACTGGCAAAACCTTCAGCTGCGGACAGATTAGCCTCTGCTTCAGCTTGCGCTCTAGCATTTTCCAATGCCTCATACTCTGGCATGTCCCTACTTCTGAATTCGTTATATGCCTGTCTTAGCGCCGTAGAATAACCTCTTTGATAGTACTCTGGACTAGCAACAAATGCAGCGACATAAGGAGCAGCAGCTTGACCACCCGGAACTAAACCAGTTCCAATACCGGCAAGCGCACTCTTAGTCATAGCAATACCTTCCATACCCAACATCTGTCCAAACTCTGCAAGAGTTCCTTCTGGTGTTGGTATGGGTTCATCTGGGTCAAACCTAGTTCTATCATCCTCTAACTGTGAAATGATGGCGGCGTCATTGAGTGTCTTGGTCAGGAAGTCATAATCGTCAACCTGCTTATTACGCTCTTGTAAGCCACGGTACAGGCTCATAAAGGTACCTTCCGGCTTCTGTACTACGCCTTGTGATACATTGTAATTAAGCTCACCTGTGGCTATCTTGTCTGCGTTCTGAAGTACCTTAGAAGCTATCTCTGGCTTCTCAGATACCCTGCCCTCAGAGTCAGCTATGTATGCATTGACAGCCACCGTAGGATCGGTCTTGGCTGCACGCTTAAGTATTTTTCTGTATTGATTAGGATCTGTAATTGCCTTGGACTTCTCAGCCTCAACGTCTGTTGCAGATACTGGAATCTCTTTTATGATACCCTTCCTTGCAGAAAGCAAGGCAGGATTGACCATGTCGCTAAGGCCCGATCTAGACTCTGAGTCTAGCTGCCTAAGCCTATCTTCTTTAACTATGTCGGTGTAGATGTCATCCCTAGTATTGATGGTCTCGTCAAGCTTTTGCTTGGCGTTGCTGATCTTTGCAAATAGTGTTTCAGCATCAGGCTTTACGGCGCCTATTGGGGGTGCGCCTAGAGGAAGCTCGCTTGGACGCTGGGCGAGAATGTTTTTTGATGACGACTGTAATTGTGGTACAGTCTGACTTGGTGTACTTCCACCATCTTTTTTTTTTAATATCCCGAGTGGGTCTGAATTGCCTAGTATTCCTAATGGATCTTCTTGCATCACTTCTGTTTAATGTTTCCTAGAGATAGAGCTTGATTTATCTGATCGTCATTATACCCTAACTTGTTAAGATCAGCCTTACTGTACTGCTTACCGTTTACCAAATATACGGATTCTTTTTTAGACCCCCGAACTGCCTCGGTCTTGGCCTTCTGCCCAAGCGGTTGGTTGGCTTTAACGTTGATATCCCTCTTGGTTACATCGGTGATGAACCTACCAGAAGGATATTCGTATACGCCAATAGAGTTAGCATCCTTTCTTTTAAGTACCAGATCTGCCTGTGTAAAGTTTCTTACCGCCTCGTCTCCTTTAAACTGATCTACAGCGTTGGCGTTCTTTACAATAAGCTCTCTTGCGTTCTGAGGTACGTTAGTTAATGCTGCGCCATATGTCTGAAGAACTTCTTTACCTTTTGTTTGGCGAACCTGAGGTCCGGAGTCTACAGCTGATTCTACTTCTGAATAAACATCTATACTTACAGGAGGCTCAGCTGCTGCTGATCCTTCTCCCGAGCCGGCAGCTCTTGGAATTGCATATAACTTTTTATCCACCTTATCTATAACACCCTTCTTATTCCTTTCCAGATAATCGGTAAGGAATGTCCTCTTATAGACCTCCATGTTATCAGCAGTCTCTGGTATTCCAGCCTGCTTCATAATCTTCTTTGCCTCTCCATTTATATATACCGCAGTTGCGGGATCGGAATAGAAGTCATTAAATACTGTTTCATCTATAACACCATTCTTTCCCTTCTTTATACCAACCTTACCATTTTCTGCTTGTAAATAAAAAGGCAACTTAGATTTAGTTCCAGTCACTACTGTCTGTCTACCATTTGGAGTATCGATCTCAGACATTACATTCTCCTCAAATAGTGGAGTACTTTTAATCTTAGACTCTAAAGTCTTAGCACCAGCTATCTTGCTGATAACTTGATCAGGTGCTTCCTTAGTTAATACGCTGAGAAAATCTTCAGCCTCATCTATCTCATCTGGGTTTTTTAAAACCTTCTGTCCGAGCTCGTTAGTTTTATATATACCTCTATCAATAGCCAAAGCTCTAAGCGTAGGCGTATCGTAAATACTATCCTTACCTAATCCAGAAATAGTTTTGTCTACATTATCCTTAACGGCCTTAATCTTTGCAGACTGTTGCGCTAGACCGGATATGTTTTTATTCAAGAACATCCTTAGATCAGCAGCACTAGCGTTAGGATTAGTCTTCAGATACTGTGCAGTCTGATTAGTCAGATCACTTAAAGACCTAGACACTACTTCTTTTTCGAATGTAGAATATAATGTAGCAGGGTTAATCTGCTGCAATACCTCGTTTCTTTTCCTCTGTTCCTCTAACTGGAGTTTCTGATCAGCCAGCTCTTGAGCACGAGCATTCTCAGCTATCTGAAACAGAAGCCTATTTGGCGTTTGATCGAACTCTAATGCTCTTGTTATTGCCATTATTAAAATGGATTTGCTCCGTAATCGGATTGTGTTACTGTTCTAGACTGTGCTGGAGCTGCTAAGTTTGCGAATCCTTTTGTTAAAGATTTCATTCCTCCCGAGCCGCCAAGTCCACGAAGACCAAATAGTGAGCTAGACATACTAGATCCAGCATTCATAAGTGTTTGAGCTCCAGCGTTTTGTAATTGCTGCTTCATCTCTGTATCCATCTGGAACTTTCTAAGCCTGTCCTGATAAGCCTTATCCCCCTCCCCAATCATAGTCTGCTGGGCGCCTATGAGGTTACCCAAACGACTTTGATAGTTCTGCTGGTTCTGTAGTCCCTGCTGGAACATAGCTTGATTAGTGTTACCCTGAATGGCAGCAGTCAATGCTAAGGCCTGTGAAGGGTCCATAGCTGACCTCTGTACTCCAGACATAGCACCAGCCTGTCCAGATAATATACCCCTCTGCTGGGCTGCAGCAAACGGGTCCTGTGCGTTTAATTGTGTTTGCGCCATACCAAGCATCTGCTTTGCGTATGGGCTAGCCATGTCGGCAAGTCTTTCGTCGCCATAGTTATAATACTCTGGCTTAATTTTTTTGGATTGGTTTAAAGCCTGAACGCCTTTAACTGCACCAAACAGTGATGATGCAATTGCTGGCGCTGCAGCTAATAATAAAGGTATTGGCATTATTGTGAGTTTTGGGTATCATGTCCTCTTGATGGGACAAAACCTATGTTAACAAAATTAATATACCTGCCTGTCGACGGGACGAAAAATACACCCTGAAAGAGTCCGTTCTCTCCTCTCATCTTGTCGCCAGTAAATAGTTTATCCTCGTACGTTCCGGTGTTGTTAGGGCTCAACCTATCTCTTAGAACGTCGGCGTAGTTGACGCCTTCCTTGCGTGTGAACTCTCCAGCCTGTAATGTTTGAGGATTGAATACGCCACCTCTAAGATCGGAGCTCTGAACATAAGGAACCTCTGTGCGACAATGGACCAGATCGGGGGTGTTGCCTTCTACAGAGAAATCTGAATAGACTTTAGTAGATGCACCAGCATCATTATGTACCATAGCTACAACAGAATCGTAACTGGTAGAATAGAATGAATTATAAGTAGAAGAATTGTGTACGTAAGGCAAACCATTATCGAACGTAACCAAACGATTGGCGACTAATGATATCCATTCTGGTCTGTAAGAGTACATGCTTGTATACCTATCTAATGATGGCACATAAGCCCATACACCGCCTTGACCGTCATATGCGTTATAATATGATCTTAAAACTTCTGTAACCGTAACAGAACCTGTAATAGCTGTAGCAGATTGTAGGACCAGTGACGTGTTTTTATTTGCAACAAAGTAAGCTACCCCCGAACCAAGCACCTGCTTGTTGGAGTAGAACCCATTGACGCCAGCTGGTCCTGTAATCTTGTACAGCCTTTCGGGTAATACTGATATGTTTATTGTTACTGAAAACATTATGCTTGTATTGAAGAGTAAGCTATCACTACACCGTTCGCAGGGTTAACATCCCAGTTGGCGCCATTCATGAACACGTTAGTATAACCTGTCAGTCTGGTTGAGCCAAGAGCATTTGTGTACACTATCGCACCCACACCAAAGGTACTAAAATCATAGTCAGAAAACAAGGATACAGGTGCTGTATTCGCCATAGTCGCAGACTCAGCAGAGCTGTTACCATAACCACTACCTATGTACCTGTATATCGTTGGCGCTGTTCCAGCTGCTGTTACGATACCGTTACACTGAACACTGTCCGTAGCTCCACCACCAGCAAGACTGATAATCCTAGCTGAGTAGCTTGCAGGACTCAGACCAGCTTTCATCCTAACCCAAACAGTATTTGCGGCGAACGTTCCTCCAGCGGTATACGCCAGTGTTAATGGACTAGTACTAAACCCAGTACCGCTTGATGTCACAGAACACTCAAAGTCAGCATTAGGCGTAATGGTTACATTACCAGATGCTGGAGAAAGAGCTGATGCTGTGATGTTGAACGTCTGAGTTGGTGAAGGACCAAAACCCTGCTGGTATGTGAATCCAGAAAGTACATCCGGGCTAGCGTCCATGAATGGAGTAGCTGAAGCTGTGACTGTTCCGCTGACAGCAACCGTGTTAGAGGTTGTGCCATTGCTTATTGATATATTCTGAGATGTGTATGAACCTACAGATCTACCAGACTTCATCCGTACATGAACCGTACCGGCAACTGATGTTCCTGTGTATGGGAATGTAACCGAACTAGAGAAGGCTACGTTATCTTTAGATACCTCAAAGTCTGTTGCTCCGGTGATTGTAATCGTACCGTTGATAGATAGATTAGCGCCAGAGAATGTAAAGCTCTGTGACGCAGAAGGCCCTGCTCCGAACGTATAAGTAAACGCCAGAGACGTAGGTGTTCTGGTTAGTGTTGGCGCTACTGTTGTAAAGTTATAACTTGCACTTGCCAGCTCCATATCCTCTAGAACGGTGTTCTTTGGATTCAGATACATCTTTGGCATATAGCACAAGAACTCCTCGTGATAAGGATCTACACCCCCGAGCACGCGCAATGGGATGGTCGATGCGTAGTTATATTCAGTAGGGCTCTTTAAGTAGTTTAAGATATCCTGACCAGCCTTACGGAAGTACTTGGACATCTTGTTATTCGATATAGGGAACAGTCCATTCACATCGTACTTAACCCAGCTTCCTTTGTTGGCATCAAAGAATACCACAGCTCCCTTCCATTCGTAGGCGCTCTCAGGATTGATAGTCCCGTAACTTCCCTTCATTACATTGATATTTCCTATTACCCCAGTAGTGGAAGCAAGGAAAGAGTTACCGTTGTTATCAAACACCTGAGCTTCTCCTATGTACAAGGACGCCGTCTCTTGCTCACCAATGGCCAGCATAACAGTACCTTCGTACTGAACCTTAGATGTTAATACCAACCTATTAATCTGTCCAAGATCTGTTGGCAGACTGGTTTGGGAGAGAACCTCAAAAGTACTAAGACCGTTAGTCTTTGTTCCAGATAAAAACACGTTTGAATAATATATCGTTACTGGCTTATTTACACTTTGCGAATTGATAATTATATTAGTCCTACCAATGTCTGTGTTCCAGTTCTTCCAGTATTTATCGACCGGACTCATGGCTTCCGCCAAATGGGTTGATGGGATAGTTCTTTCTAGTATGTATGAATCTCCTCTAAACGAACCAGAGATGACACTGAACTTCCTATGACCTTCTCCGGGGTTATCAATCTTGTACACCTCACCCACTTCATAGTACGGTTCTAGAGCACTAGCCATGTATGGTGTGTAGATCTCAAACATGGCAGCAAACGGAGAGGACACATTACCCAAGTCCCTAAGCTCAACTATGATATAATCACCATACGTATCTTTTACGGCTAGATTATACGTAGAGCCTCCAGAAACATACAGCTTCATTATGTCACCTTCTTGGAAAGTGTAACCTAAGCCATTAGCATACAGTCCAGTAACCTGAACGGCTATACCAAAGTCAGTCGGATCGTAAGTATTCTTAACTGTTCCGTAAGCCCCAGTAGTAAGGTTTTTAGGTATGTAGTGTATAGAGTTAGCTCTGAGCTGAATAAAGAACGAAGTCCTCTGACATTTAGTTCTAACAACAGAATAGTGTGTAGCCCATACTGGGATCTGAGCTGTAGGGTTGTCGTTATTATTCAAAGACCAGTTGATCTGCTTGATAAACTCAAGAGAACCATATGTCCTATCAGGCGTTACCGCTTTAATCGTATCGTTAGTTATCACACCACCCTTACGTCCAGCCTCGTCGTAGAACACGATTCCAGCCCTATACGTGGCGTCTGTTTTGAATATCAATGATCCGGCTATAGACACAGGAGTTACGCCAGTCACGTTGACCGTAGGCCCGTAATAGGCCAACTGGTAGATGTCTGATACGGGTATCGAAAGATAAAGCGCAATAGCATTTATATTGGCGCCAGCATAAGTCAATGTTCCAAACGCCACATCAGTTGATGGGATTGGAGTAGTAGGCTGTGATGCCGGAACGTAATAGCCCGGGTTCGGGGATATATCATTTATGAGCAACCAATATCTTGTATAGATAATACTACCCTGCCTGTATACAATCCTATACCACTGACCCTGAGCAGTTGCACTACCAGCCGTAGCTGTAGATATCACCAGAGATGTTGTAGTCGGATCATCATAACCGTCAACAGTGTTACCTAAAAACAATCTGTTCTTAGCAACCTCTAGAGTCTTAGCAGTCCTAGGCACAGAGTCAAAAGGCTTAACTGCATCTGACGGCGCAACAGCTACACCTACAGTGTCGCCATAATACCTAAACGTCAAAGCGGTTCCTGAGTTGTGCGCCGTAAAACCGTTAGTAAATGTCTTAACAATAAACACACTACCGTCTAGCTTATATACAACTCCCACCTCAACCTTGATGACATCCTGCTCAATAGTCTGAGTCAAAGGAATGGTAACATCTATAGCGTTAAGAGGACTGTAGTTCTGCAGCTTAGACATAGGGGAGAACGTACTGATCTCGTTATCTCTGTACACAAATCTGTACACGAACTGCACAGACATAGACTTGATAAAGTTATTTACATACCCAGCATCGGTAACGTTAACAGTAGTCAACGGAGCCCACGGCTGAGGGCGTATAAGGCCTATTACAGACTGTTTAATGGGTGTTGTGTATGGAAGTACACTTGTAGGATAAGCTGCGTTATTGAGCTTTAAACCGGCCTTTACGTTAATCCTGCGTGGAGGGTTAACTCCGTCGGTCCAGTAAAGCATGTCGCCGACAATAGCAGCTGAGTGTATAAATGAACTAAAGTTTAACCCACCAGTAACCTGTGAGTTTAACAGTACTGGCCAGACTACATCTGTGTCTGCTTCGTAACAGTAGATTCCGTGATTACCAGCTGCGTTATAGTTGAAGAAGTACAACCTTCTGTTCTGGGTGTCCTCGTAGGCGCCTATAGTTATATCGGCTCCTGACAAGACCTCTAGACCCTTGGCTTCGTTGCCCTCAATGTTTTCTAATCTCCCGACCCGCCCATTTTCACTGGTCGTAAAACGCATGTTGACAGCATTCAGATACTCGTTAGTGTCAAGTAACTGATATGCGTCGTCGTTATTAATACCCTTTATGAACAGCTTCTTATTGATCATTAATTCTTTATTGCTGCGTTATATGCCCTGCTTAAACTTCTTCTGATATCCATTGTATCGATACCGTTCATCCTAGCTCTCAGTATCCTTAAGGCGTTGTAATACTCATCCTTGGCTACTGCTCTTTCTGACAGGTTATACTGCCTTCCGTGCTCTTTAAGCTTCCAGAAGATGTACGCCTTAATAGTTTCAGAGGCGTATGGATGTATAGTTGTAGTTGAATCTGTAGTCAAACCATCGGTAATATAATCCATTGTGATTGTGGTACCGGTATAGGTTGTGTCTAGTTGTATCTCATTTCTTTCTCTAATGACCGTGAATGAGTTGGGAAAAGTAGGGACGCTATTAAAGGCACGTCCTTTAAATTCGCCATACGAATTAAGATACGTAGTTCCCCAGAAGCCTTGCCAGTCGTAGGGTATACCAAACTCTTCCTCAACGCTATCATAAGGTATCTTGTTTCCGGATGCATCGAACTTGTTTAATCGGTTATAGGTATCCTTCTCTCCGTAGTAATTAATATACTGCCCAAGTTCGTCACCAATCCTTATAAAGTCTACATAGTCGCAAGGTATGGTCACAGCCTTATATGAGTTAACCGTAAGCCTTACACTCTTAACATTCCTGAGGACGTCAAAGTTTAAGTTCCTTACGGCGTCAATACCATACTGTAAGAATTGTAGATAAAAGTGCATTGGATAGCCCTTATCGGCTAGTGCACTTCTTACTATATTGTCAAGAGTATATACTTTCATTAGTCGTTATTGATTTTGTCAGCAGGAGGAACCTGAGCTAGTATCTCGAATACTTTTGTTACTACCTGTATCTCTAGATCAGCAGACAGTGGAAGGAGATCGTAATCCCCGAGCTGGGCCATATCGACGCCAACCAATCTAAGGTAAACGTTGTTGATACCAAGACCTACCAGATCCTTGGTGAATATCACATCCTTACCTACAACCTCATAACCGATCAATCCACTCAGGTCTCCTAGAAGAGTCTGAGGTTTAATGATTCCATAAAGACTCGTAGGAATAGGTACAAAAGGCTCATCAATCGCATCCACCTTCGATATGTGTAACACACCCATATTGCGTGGTAGGCTGACAGGTATAGCTGGAAGAGTAATCTTGCTTTTGGTTTTGTATGTTGATACTGGTACATTGTCGTATGAGAATATCATAGCATTGTTAGGTATCGTATCACCTTCCGGTACGTTGACAGCAAAGTGATCCGCCTTCAACACCTGATTACACATCTGCTCAACAAGGAGCTTGATGTCATTCTTGTGGACTCTAGCTGAAACAATCGGATTGCCAGCTATCATTCTTTGGATCTGTTCTATTATTCTACCCTTTGTTGAGCTCATTGTCCTTGTCCGTTTTTAAGTTCAGCAAACTCTACAATATCATTTGCAGAAAGATTGACACCAAGATAAGACAGAGCGCCAACGATTATATTATTGATATCATCCTGTTTCCATTCAAGCTGTGTGGATGTTCCACTGTTATAAGTCACAACCCTACCCACCTGAGTATATCCAAATACTGGTTTAACAGGGCGCCTTAAGTAATATATTCCACCACTCTGTGCAGACTCTGGGAAGAGCTGGATCTGATTGTTTTTATTCATGATGGCAATCGGATCGTCAGAAGTAACTGGTATAACCTGAGACTCTAACCTCTCGATAAGCTCCTCTTCGTTCAGAACCTGAACAGCTGAGTACACATTCCTAGCAAGTGTTGCATTGTATACTGTTGTATACAGGCTCAAAAGGTTCATAAAATTTGCCGGCAATGTTATAACACCTGTTGAGCTAATGGCGCCACCTGAAGCAAATGTGAACTTCTCCTTGAATGGCGAAAGCGAATCGTCTATCCTCTGACTCTTCCAGTATGTCTGACCCTGCTGAGCTGACTTGGGGTTGTTAAAGTATGTATTGAATAAAGCCATCTGGCTTATATCTAGAACACGATCGATCTCGTCGTGTGTAACAAAGCCCTGCTGCTCCTTGTCTAGGATGATCAGAATATTGTTATGGATATCATTGATGTTCATTTGAATCTATTGTTAGGTACGTTCACAGTGAGTCCGATCTGCGATCCGTCTCTCCAGTTCTTATCGTTTATATAACCCTTAGGGCTATCATTCTTTGCATGTCTGGCAAAATAACTTTTCACCTGCCCCTCAGTCTTGCCACCTTTTAAACCCCACTTGCCACGGTGCTTAGGTTCGCCTCCTCTGATAGTCATCTCCCGACCCGTCTTAGGATTGGTTCCATTTGCAACCCATGCTGTCTTACCGTCTGTTGATTTACTTACTTTAAAAAGGGCCATCTTACCAAGTATTTAGCTGACAATAATAAAACCAGTATTGATATAACTCCCCAGAACTTTAGCTTCCAAGAGTTGGCTTCAATCTTTTCTTTGAGTGTCTTAGCCTCTGAACCTGCTATCTTTAATTCTAGAGAGTGGATAAGACTGTCTCTTTGCTTAACCTCAGAAGATAATACTTCTTCCTTGGCTAGGTCTCTTATGTTGTTGGTTACTGTTGTAATCCTGTATACGATGGAGTCGCTATTCGAATATGTTAATACCCCCGAGCTGACCCTAATTCGTGCACGGTTGATGGTTGTATCGAAGTCCTTGCAAGGAACATCTTTAAATACTATTGAGTCTTTGTAGACTACAGAATCTTTTGTCTTGTATATCTTAACTGTATCCGCCTTGCAGTAGTTTCTTTTGATAACTTCCTTGGCGATAATGTCAAACTTCTTCTGATCTTTTAACACCTGCTTTACTGGGCTGCAAGATACGAACAGTCCCAATAAGATCATTTTAATTACACTGTCAATCCAGCTGTCCTTAGACATCACGAAACCGAGACCTATTGTTATAGGAGCTATAGCTTCAGACCAGCTAACGCCGTGAGTGAATACACTAACGATAGCTACCGTCATCAGGATCAACCCAATGGCGGTGGTCTTCCAACTACTGACTCTGTTTTTTATCTCTTTTCGGGACATCGACTTCTTCAGGTTTTACGGCAAACATGCGTTGAGGATAGAACTGCTGTTCAAGAACATCCATTCTCTTTTCCAGATTCTGGATTTTGATCTGCACTTGAGCATTGGACTCAAGAAGACTCTTGACATCACTTCGAATCTCTGTTATGAGATTCCAAGATAATATACCAAAGCAGCTTATCAGTCCGGGCGTAAGCCAAGATTTAATCCTATCCTCAACGGGTACGTTTGCCATTTGTTAATCTTTAAATACGCTAAGCAATTGAGCCTTTGCTAATACTGTTAATGATTCGTTGTTCTTGATGAACTCCTTCAGTGTAGACAGGTCACTAGCGTCGAGGTCCAGAGTTTCGCCATTGTAGCATTTCTGTGCCCAAGTGAACAGCTTAAGAGCGTCACCCTTGTTGGCGCTAGCCAGTTGTCCAGAGAGAAGCTTACCGAGAGTAATTGGTTTGTCGTCGACATCCTTAACAGCTACGCCATCAAGACCGACCAGTTGTTTGTTGAAATCAAGCATAGTAGAATATTTGTACAAAAATACCAAATATTCAAGTATGTCTAATTAATTCTGAGGTACAATTGTAACGCCGATTACACCAGCGATAATGTCATCAACATAGCTATTATCTTGTCCCCAAGCAGCAAACTCGTCTTCGGTCAATGTGTAGTTGCCAACAAGACAATCTTTGCCTTCTGCTGTTTTAAGCCTGTAGTAAGTTCCTGCTGTAGTTGCAGCTGTAGTAAATGGGAGGATTGTAACCTCGAGTTCTGTAGCGTCCCCTAGGATCGGGAATGTAATTGGTTGGATCTGTGCCATGTTATTATACAATTTTGAGTGTGCCTAAGTCATTCCAAATATCTCCTGCAGCAAGTCCGGTAGCTGATGTCGGGAGGCCTGAAAGCTTTACAGCTCCTGTTACCCTCATAGTGCCGCTTACCTGCAGTTTTTCTCCTGTCGGACTCGCGGTTCCTATTAACACAGCTCCATTGAAGTAGTTCTTGTCGTCTACTCCTGCCTGATATATACCCCACCTGTCGGTCATCGTTATTCTAGCAGTACCCCATTCGGTTAGATCGTTAATTCTGATACCAGCGAAGTCTGTAAATGTGGTAACTCCTGTGCCAGTTGATGGATAGCATCCTTGTATAAGGAGTCCAGCTGCTCTTGATATTGTTCCGTTATTGTTTCCTGCACTCTGCATCTGAATCTGCATACCAGAAAGAGCTCTTGGTCTACTTCCTCCACCAGCTCCGTCTGGTAGTGTTATAGTTCCAGCTGTGTCAAACTGTAAGTTGGCTACAGATATAGATGCTGCCCATAGTGCATCGCCTACAAGCGTTGTGTTTCCGTTAAATCTAAAGTAATGGAATCCAGAGTTAGCTGCATATACAGCACCAGCTACACCTTGTGTTCCTGCGGGGATGTTTAGTACTTGTGAACCAAACACACCCATTGTGTTAGCATTTGCAAAGGCACCTGTAGTAACTGTATGACTTACAGTAAGCTTGCCATTGAGTAGGTTCTGAGCTGTTCCTGATCCATATAATCCGTATCCAGTATTGTTTGACCACTCTATAGAGCGCCAGTCTGCTGCTGTGAGTGTTGGGTTGATATAAAGCCCACGAGTTGTCCCGTTGGCGCCGCCTGTTTGGTTGATTGTAGGTCTTACATACAGCGAGGTGAATGGAGTAGATACAGCTGTATTAGGGTTGAATTGACCAATAATTTGAACCAGTCCACCTTGTTCAGCAGTTGCCGTAACTTGATTATTTATATTATTAGGTCTACCTAGGTTTAAATGGAATATACCAGTTGATTGTGTTGTTGCTTCCTTGTGACCAATGAATAGACCACTTACGCTTCTTGAGATACCACCATTAACTCCTGTTGATGGGTGAATAAAATTATTATTACCAATTTCTATTAATGCTTGGTCTTTTATAGAAACTATCTTTCCGCCATTTGGCCTTACTAGGTCTAGCAAAAAGTTACCGTCTTCTGTGTTTGTTGGAGCTACAACCCTAACTGGTCCACCAGCGACTCTAACGATACCAGTAACCTGCAACCTGTCACCAGTATCAGCATAAGTACCACCATTCTGTATAACCAGATTACCGCTGTTGTACAGCCTCATGTTCTCCGTCATGGTTACGGCAGAACCTTCTGCTACAATAGCAGCTGAAGCTGATAACCATCTATGGTCTGCCTCTACAACGTATGAAGATCTTGGGTTAGCTTGAAATCCTATACCAGAAAGATATGCGTCAGCTGTAGATATAGAGGCTGGATATACAGCATAGTTTATAGACATACCACCACTAGAACCATTTGTTCCAATGTTTGACATGTTACCGGAAGAGTATGTTGACCGAAGCACTACTGAGCCTGCAGTAGCTTGTGCGTCACCTGCGGTAATTCGATTGGTTACTGTTAATACTCCTGCTATTGATGTAGCATCAGTTATCTTGGCAGTTCCGACCACCTGAAGACGCTCTGTGGTGTCTGTAATAGCGCCAATAGTGAAATTGCCATTTGTATGAAATCTTCCACGTTCAGCAGCATTAGCTGAAAATGTAAGCACTCTGCTTGTGTGTGCATATACATCCATCGCACTTGCAGATACTTGTATATACCCCGTAGAACTATTAGCAGTTAGTGTACCAAAAGATAAGGCACCGCCAAGTTGTACGTTTCCGCTTACACCTAATTTCCAAGTGGCATTTACCGAATTAGTTCCAATTCCCAAGTTGTTACTTGCAGCATCCCAAAAGAGATTACTGCTACTTCCTTGAGAACTAGCTCCGGTCCAGTATGCTACCTGACCTGATACGCCTGTTGAACCAGACAAGCCTGAAAGTGTGTAGTTCGGGACGTTTAAAACTCCAGCCGAATATGTTGCTGCCCCCGAGCTGCCAGTCGTTGTCAAGCTAATAGCCGCCCTAGCTCTAGCATCTGTGTAATAAAGATTAGTTCCCTCTGCAATATTTGTTGTAGTCAGTGTAACCGCACCAGTCAGACCGTTAACGCTTGTAACGCCACCAACATATGACGGGATATTCAGAATACCGTTAACACTGTCATAAGTAGAGGCGCCACTGGTACCAGTAGTTGTAAGAGTGATAGCAGATCTGGATCTAGCGTTTGTAAAATATAAGTTAGTTCCCTCAGTGACTTGAGTCGTTGTATAGTCACCAGCTTGGGAAACTACCGCTCCAGTCCTTCCAAAGACAGATGTTACACTACTTACAGGAATAGCCTGACTAGACAGGATACCACTGGCGTCTGTTACGACCATCCTTACTCCCGAGCCGGCAAGGCTTGTAACCGTTGCGCTAGAGCCTAAAAGTATAACATTCGATCCACTCAGCGTAATAGGCTGGCTGGCCGTATCAAGAAGATTCCTAGACTCCATCAATCCGCCATAAGTTGCAGAGTGGTATGGATATATATTTATCCTACCGGATGTTGATGTGATAACTTGACCAATAAGTGAATCACCAACACCTAACACATTCAACCTGTAGCTACTACCGGAACCGCCAATAGATAGGTTTCCAGTTGATGTATCATATAGCAAAGAGTTTGAACCTGTTAAATTTGATGCTGAATCCCATATAGCAACCCTGCCAGCTACGCCAGACCCTGTCATATACGTGTTAGAATCAAGAGTACCATTAGCCTTCATAAACTGATTAGCAGTACCGCCATTGATAACTACACTGTTAATAACAATACTACCACCTATGGTGAACACGTTTGTAAAAGGATTATAATTAAGATCATTACCTCCATCAATCAATAAAGACACATTACCTGCAGAAGATACTAGAGGTATATAATAACTGGCGTTAACGTTTGTATTGGCTATTGTTACTGTTGCTGCGTTTCCTGTTATGCTTATTGGCCATGTGCCAGTCGGTGTTCCCCCGAGCGTCAGCGAACCTGTGCTGGTAACCGTACCACTAAGTGTAAGACCACCATAACCACCCGTACCGCTTACGCTTGTAACAGGTATAGCCTGTGTAGACACTAAGCCTGCAGCATTAGCCACAACCATCCTAGTGCCTGTACCAGCAAGTGACTGAAGCGTAGAAGAACCTTCTACGACTAGACCAGCCTTTATGAGTATATCAGAAAGAAACTTCATATTACTTTTTTATAACTATCCTGTATTGATTGGATGTTGCTACAGATCCAAGAGTCACACGAACTACATTAACAGATGTCCTTCTGATGTCGGCGTAAACAGTATCTCCTGTTGAGTTTTCGTACAATTCAACCTGTACGTTTAGGCTATTCAGTCCGTGGGTTATATCGTATGCTGTATTTACACCATCGCCAAAACTTACAGAGAAGTTTCCTGCGGATATCTGTGCTGCGATGTATGCAACTAAATCTGTTTGGAGTGTTAGAACACCCCCGATCCCGCCCCATACCGCACCGGGGAAGAATGAAGAAACATTGTAAGGAGGTATAGGTAGATTAGTAGGAACGTATGCAGGTATCTGGTTGCCGTTTAGAACCGCAATAAGGTCCTTAAGGTCTGTGTAGATACCAGCCATGTCAGCAACCTTAACCTTGTCTAGAATGTGCTGTAATAGCGTCTGAGCATATTCAAAGTCAGCCTTAAGTTGGGCGTACTCTAAACATGTATCGACAGCGTTATTGAGTAGCGTTTTTAACGCTGATATGTCTTGAATGATCTGTGTAGGAGTAGGAGGTGTCTGGGCATAAGTAGCCAGAGATTTGCTTACTGTCTCCTGAATCGTCAACCAGTTGTAAGTGGTATGACTATACAGTAAAGAAGATGTAAGACCTATTGTATAATTGGCGTCATAATACTGTCCGCCGAAGACTAATGTAAATGTAGAAGTAGAACCAGTAATAGTTCCTGTTGGCGTACTTACAGCAGTCCATGCTCTAGTGATGGCGCCACTTGTATAACCTGCCTTAGCATAAGAAGTATTATCAACATACCTAAGCAGTGGAGTGAATACGTCAAAGTCTTCAGTAAGTACAAGTACCGGTGCGACATAATCAAATACGTATGTTCTGGTAAAGTTTGTAGAGAAGTATCCCGGAGCTGTAGCTGTGTACACAATTGTATATGTACCGCATTGTACGCCCCCCGAACTGTCAAGTGTTAGTGGAAAAGAAAAGGAGCCTCCTGCAGCTGTTATATCTGGAGCAGAGATGTTGCCAGTTCTAGTGTATCCATCTGGTTGGGTAATTGCAAATATACCCACAAGGCCCACAGGCGTGGACGCAGTTGTATCTGTAAGGACAAGCGCAGGGGCTCCCGTCAAATTATACCTTACGCTGAAAGATAAATCGCTTATTACCATTATGCAAATATCATTATGTGATGAGTATTTGTGAATAAAAAAAGACTATGAAAAAGCCCGATGTAGAAACATCAGGCTTAAACCAAACAACCGAAACTAAGTTTATTTCTTTGACTTCGATTGCAAAGTTTGATAGACCTTTTCGCCCTTAGGACTGCTTACGCAATAACTAATGAGCTCTTCTATATGATCTGATCCGGTGGTTCTAGATACTGTGAGGATTGCCTCCCCATTAGGCCAAGCAAACCTAGCCTGCTCTGCGTCGAAGACTATAACACTCTTCTTAATAGCCCTATTGATAGTTGCCTTCATCAAAGCCTGCTTGTTACCAATCAAGTCAAGGAATGACTGTGGATCGGTATCAGCAAGAGCTTCTAGTTTATTCCTCAACACCTCAAGCTTGTCTGTGTCGTCTTGACCCAGTGCTGCGATATAATTCCTAACCTCTTCTGCAGTAAGATCTACTGCAAGGTTAAGCGCCTCACGCTTGATGTTCCTCTGCTTGCTTTCCTTCTCACTCTTAGCAGCCTCGTCAACAAATTCAAATATTATCTCCTTGCTCTCGTCACGCTTTGGATTAGATCCATTGTAGTTACAGATAGACAGGTATGTGTGAATCTCCTGATCTGCAGCTCTACCGCCGACAAGAATCAAATGTCCGCCCTGTGATGCAAAGAAATAGATGTCATGAAACAAATGTGATCCGTCAGGGTTGACAGACTTTACAGCAGCGATAGAGACATACTCTTCCTTGATAGGATCGTAGATCTCGTCTGTGATTGGAACATTCTTTGCTGCTGGGATGGCGAACTTTCCGGGTTCCCATGGGTGTGGCTGGATGCCATTAACACGATAAACGACTTGCTCTCCGGGTTTAAGCTTTGTAGATTCAATGAGTTCGGGAGAGACGTTGTTAAATAATTCTGTTCTTTTCATTGTGGTTTGGTTTAAATAAGGAGAGGTCCATTAGGACCCCTCCTGTTTGCTTATTTTAGTTTAAACGCATTTTGTGCGTCAAGCATTTCGAGACCTTGAATTGAAGAGTAGTGCAACTCCAATACAGAGCGCTCGTTAGTTGGCGTAGGAGCCAGACCGCCGAGAACGATCTCACGATATTTGAAGTCTGTGTTACCTTCAAGCATGTATCTTACTTGCATACGATCTTCTTGACCACCGTCAACAGTCTTCACCTTAGTGTATGGTACACCGTAGGCTGCATCCTTAGCGTTATAACCGCCAGTGAAGTTGATGATGTTCTTGTGATCCAAGATTGGAAGGTGCTTCTTGTAGAAGGTAGTACCGTAGATCTTGATCTTGTCGATACCCAACTCGATGTCACGACCTTCGATCTGGAACCTAGCAGCGCCAGAGATACCAGCACCGGCAGTGATACCAGCATTACCGAGGTTGTTAAACACGTCATCCCAAAGGATGTTCTGAGCGGTACCTACGAAGAGGAAGTACTCTTTTGGTGAGCGGTTCCTGTTCAACAACTGAATCAAAGCCTTGATGTCAGCGAGAGCAAGAGTACCAGCAGTCAACAAGCTGATGTCAGAACCGAGGGTAGTGATGTACTGATCAAGACCCATTGTGGTTTGAACTGGCTTGCTTTCTGCGTCAACCAGACCGGGAGATGCAGAAGAGAAGTTAGCAGCACTCTTACGACCGAACATCATTGCAGCTGCGATATCATCGCGGAACTTCAACAAAGCGTCGTGCTGACCCTTGTACATGTAGTATGGTTTGCCTTGGAAGTCAACCTCTACTTTAGAAGCCTTCTGTACGTCGGTAACCTCGAACTTGCTCTTGAAGATCTGAACTTGGTTAGAGTACTTAGTGATACCATACCTCTTAGCGGCAGGAGAAAGAGAACCTTCACCATTAGCGTTAGAGAAGAAAGAGATCTTGTTTGTAGCAACGAGAGTCAAGTTAGTAGCATCGATGCTCTTTACTACGATGTTGGTAGTAGCAGCCTTAGATACAACGTAACCTACCTTACCATCAGGGAACAATACCAGTTCGCCAACATTTACGTTAGCGTAAGCAGTAGCGTCGATGGTTGCAGTAACTTGAGTAGAAGCAGAACCGGTAACAGCTGAAACAGTACCGAGAACATACATCTCTTCGTTTACGAAGTGGTGGTATTCAGGAACGCTGGTTGGCTTAGAACGGCCAGTCAGCTCCATGATGTCCATGAAGGAATACTCTTCGTTTGTGATGTCGAGAATCTTATTGAGGATTTCCCTTTGATCGAGGAAATCGATAGACGAAACGTATTGTTTCGTGATTGAGCCTAATTGTGGCATAGCTTTTGGGTTTTAAGTTATTTTGAAATACCCCTTGATGCAAAAGCCTGAAGTAGCGAGGTCCTAAAGTCCCCCGAACCCTCAGTATTAACATCTGGGACTTGGTTAGAACTTGGGTTTCTAATTTCTTTTGTCACCTCTGACCTTCCTAAGGTCTTTCCATAGTTGATGAGCGCACGCTCAAACATCTCTGGATTCTGAGAGTATGCTGCGGTTTTGTACCACCTAGCATAGTCCAACTTACCGTCGGGAGCGAACTGACTAAAGAACTTTTCATTGTCAATGGTCATGTTAAACAGCGCATCCGCTTGAGGAATCTCGTAATTGAACTCACCGTCTGGCGTATTGATGGTAATCTTCTTGTTACCTAATACGCTTTTGGTTATGTCATTACTTAATACCTCTTGCTCAAACTGTTGCATTAGTTCGGCAGTGTTGTCGCCCTCGGGTTCCGGAGCCCTAAAGCTTTGCTGCCAATCTAGGTACTGACTACGAAGCTTGGTTGCCTCTGACTTGAGCAACTCTCTGCCCAGTTCAGAATCTTCCTCGCCCCATTCGTCTTGGTCTAGCTTAAACTTGTCCACCACCTGTTGCTTATAAAGCCTATCAAAGGCTTTGTCGCTAAGGTCAGAATACTGCTCACGAAGACTACGTCTCATAATCTCCTCGTCAGACATCTGTGTGAAGTCTACAGTTTTAGCTTGCAGATATGGAGTTAAATCACCAGTCTTTTCATAGAACTCTACAACGCCCTTGATGAAGTCATCTTTGAAATTCCTTACAGGTTCAGGCGTTGGTGCAGGGGTCGGTTCGGGAGTCGGTTCTGGAGCTGGCTCTGGAGATGGCTCGGGAGTTACCTCTGGAGCTGGAGCCGGCTCATTACCTACGACCTTAAAGTCATCTGCGCTTACGTTATTAAAATCTATCATTTGTTTGGTTTTAGCAAAGTTGATACACTAGTTTGAAATTAGTTCAAAATTTCGGGTGTGACGTCTTCGGTTACTTCGATAGGTTCGGGAGCAGGAGCAAACCAACCATTGTCATCCATAAATTGTTGGTCTTTTAGAAGCGCTATCTCTCCTTCTGTAAGAACGCTGGTTTGGTCTTCAGGAACCTGTAAAGCAGATTCGCCATTAGTAGGATGGTTAATCCAGCTAAACCAATACAAGGTTACATCACCTGTACATCCCTGTTCTACAGCTATCTGACTGCTTGCGTCAATGGCATCCTGCTCACTGGCAAAGATTAAATAAAGCATATTAGTATATTTTATAATAGTTGTTTATACTGTTGTTGATTGGAGGCAGGTTAGCTGAATTGTCAAAGGCGTACAATATCATCTCAGGAACAGAGCATTTTGAGTATTGATTAATGCCAGTCCTAGCATTTATCCTATTAAATACGTTTGAAAACGCTGTTTCAGCATGCGGAACCATTACTAGATTATTGCCATTTATCTGTATGAATCCTTGGTTAGTGGCATTTATATATCCAGTCATTAGTATGTAGTCATTATTCTGATAAGGGTTTGAAATGAACGAGCTTGATCCATTACCTATATAAATACCTCCAGTTCCGAATAGTATGGGGGTATAAGGGCTTCCGCCTAAAGCATTGCTTGTCGTGAACCAAGCAGATCTATCAGCATTAGCGTCTTTTTTCTGTGGATAGAATGATGTAAACTGTGGAGCTGTCAGATCTGCAAACGACATGAAGTCGTTAGTTCCATCGAATATCAAAGAAGGTTTACCTCCAAGCGTATCCACATCCCCAGCATTAACAATACGTGGTTGTGAAGCTGCTGTTGCCTGTGTGGCATGTCTACCAGTTCCACTCTGATCGTACCATGTGGTGACAAATCCACTGTTTGCTCCTACAAATGAGGTCAAAGCAGCAAGATCAAGATCACCTCTGAATGTACCAAAGATGTCTCTTTCTACGTTATCAGAACTACGTCTCACCCTAATCAATGGTCCTGTATAAGCAGAGCTCAAGTTACGCAAAGAATAAGCTGCTGATGCTCCAGAATAGGAATCAAGCAATGCTGTTCCATTTCCTTGCCAGTAGGATTGATAAAATGAGTTTTGGTTAGAGCTAATGCTTTGATACAAAGTATTCTTTGTTGGGTATAGCATAAGCTCTTGAATATCTCCACTAAAGAAAGACTGATTTACGACAGAGCCTATTGCTAATGGCACGTTGACTGGAACCCAAGATGGAATTGCAGAAGAAGATTCTAGTACACCTCTAAAACCAATTGAACCAGTTCCAGACCCAGCATTAGAGAATATTATACTCGACGTTCCGTTAAATACACTATTTGACGCTGTAGATAATATATATGTTGTTGTGCCGTCGTTTGTAAACAATACAGCTTTCCCAGAATCTGGAGATGCAGAAGTTGCTAGGAAAGATGTCCTATTAGCAAGAGCGGTTCCGTCGTGTTGCGCAATTATAGTAGTGCTTACTGTAGACGAAGACGAAACAACAGCATAACTACTAAATTCATTTGTTCTTATTACCGCTGTAGGAGTCAACAACGTATCATCAGTGCCATCAAAGAATATCGAAGGCTTCCCATTCTCACTCTCAACACTTCCAGCATTCACTATCCTTGGTTGACTGGCAGCTGTTGTTTGAACAGCATCCCTTTTAGGGGCAGCAGCTGTTGTGGTGGGTTGATAGCGTAGGAGTTGGCTTGATGCTGAAAACTGAGCACCAAATATCAATATACCACTGTTGAGAGTTGTATTATATGTACCATAAGCAGCTGTTAGTTTTGGTCCAATAATAACTGTTGCTGTAGAGTTTGTTGTTGGAGTGAAAAACACAGCAAGTCTCCACCAACCGTTTCCAGCATTCTCTATTACGTATGGTGGATTGTTTATATTTGCAACGACAGAACCTGTAGTAAGATCTATTAACTGAGTATAATCAAGAAGACCATTGTTTATATCTACAAAAGCAAAATTCCTTTCTGCAGCTTTTAAATAACAAGAAAAAACATAAGTTGTGCCAGCAACCATACTAAGGCTAGTCTGAGTCAATGCTGGATTTTGTGCTGTAAGTCCGTTCTCAAGAATCTTATCAGCATTATTCCCTCCAAATGGATCTACTGCAACATTTTCTGAAACAGTACATTGGCTCTTTGTCCAGCTTGCATTACCAAACGTCTCACTCTGTAGAACAAGATTATCCCCTATTCCACTCTGGTCATACCATTTAGTTACAAATGCGTTAGCGCCATTAATAGGAGATGCTGTTAATGTTGGTACGTAGGATTGAAGAATAGAGCCTGTTGTTAATTGTGCTCCCCAGATATATATCCCTGAGTTAGATACTCCAAGATGAGATGGGGTTGGGTTATTTAAAGTTCCTGTTAATAAAGTGACCTGATATCCACATGCAGCTATTACGTTTATCGTACCAGACACAGAAACTCTCCACCACCCATTACCTGCACTAGTTACAGATGCATTAAAAACAATTCCACCAAAATAACTATCTGATTTGAATTGACCAGTAATTAAATCTACTGTAATACTAAAGTTTGCAAATGGAGATATCGTTCTGTATAAAGTAAGTGATGCTAAATTTCTTTCAGCTGCTTTTAGGTATATTGAAGCATTATTTGACAATGCAGCGGTAGTAAATACAGCAACAGCCTTATCTGATGTTGTTGCGGTCTCGGTAAGTTTATTAGCAGTGAGTGTTCCGTTAGGTGCTATTGTTGAGTTTGCTGTCGCTATTGTACTAGACTTATTCCAAGTAGCATTTGTAAAGTCTTCAGAATAGGCAAGCAAATTCTGTCCCCCCGTAAATGACAACAGAGAAGCTACATCCAAATCACCACTGTATGTACCACCAATATCTGTCTCTGCGTTGTCAGAGCTTCTTCTCACTCTTATTAATGGTCCTCTGTATGAAGAGGATAGGTTTCTTAATGAATAAGCAGCTGCTGCTCCCCCGAACTGATCCAATAACCCACTACTAGCACCAGTCCATTGGGTTTGGTAGTAGGCACCAACATTACGATCTATGTCTGCACGATTGGCTGATCTAGAGGTTCCATAGAGAATAATCTCTTGCATGTCACCAAAGAATGGCGCAGATCCAACTTGATTAGCGCCTATCCTACCAAATGTTGACGGGTATTGAGAAGCTGATAACGGTCCATTATCGGTTTGTACAAATTGCTGTTGTATGGAGTTTTGGAAAATATTAAACAAAGAAGGTGGGTCAAATGATATAGACTGAAGTTTTGGTGTAGCAGACAAGTCTGTGATTGTCTGTCCGTATCCTATAAATAACCCACTGTTAGGTTTTAAAAATGCAACCCTTTCGTTAGTTAAAGCTCCAGTTGTATTTCCTATGAAATACAATATTCGAGTATCGACAGTCGCATTCGCATTAAGTATTCCATAGGCTGCCGTACTTGCAGTAATAGCAGTAGCTGGTGTAAACACAGCAGAAACATACTGATTACCAGTTGTGGTGTATGTTATATCAGAAGCTAGAGATAAGAAATCATCCACACCATCAAACCTTATAGAAGCCTTACCATTCTCTCTCTCTATCACACCTGCATTTACAATCCTAGGCTGTGAAGCAGCAGTGGCTTGTGATGCATCTCTTCTTGATACGGCTGTGGTTGTTGTTGCTTGATAGCCTTGAAGCCATGTGCCGTTTGATATTTGAGCACCGTATATTAAAATGTCAGAAGTGCCTGAACCGTCAGTTCCTGCCAATACAAGCTGCAACCTATTTCCAGATGGCACATAATTGAAGCTAAATCTCTGCCATGAGGAAGTTACTGTAAAAGTTGCGCCAAGTATACCTCCACCAACATATATAGATATAGTCTGATTGGCTCCAGAGAAGCTCTTCATCCATATGCTGTAATTTCTAGATGTACCAGCTGTTACTGATTGGATGAGAAATGAGAAGTCTGAGCTAGTTGTTCCGCCTCCAGTACTAAGCACAAGTCTAGTTGCAGTGCTACCACCGAACGGATCAGTTCCTGCATTAGGTGTTATAACTGGAAAAACGCCAGTTCCACCTTTACCACCAATCCAAGGAGACACCGTGAATGAATTACTCTGTAACAACAAATTCTCCCCATTACCATCCTGTGTATACCACTTGGTTACAAATCCATTTGCTGTGTTTCGTGCTGCTCCAGTTTGTTGGTATGTTTGTGCTGTGACACCTTGGTTGAGTTGGGCGCCAAATATAAGGACATCTAAATTTAGAACAAAGTTTGTAGATATGATAGATTGAAATGCACCAGCAACAGCTACGAAGCTAAAGGTGAATCTCTGCCAATCATTAGTAGCAGTAAATGCACCACTACTTATTACGCTATTACACGCAGCTATCCTAAATGTCTGATTAACTCCTGTGTTTGATTTAACCCAGACAGACATAGTGTATGACTGACCAACTGTCAAGGCAATATTTTGATCGAGCCAGTAAGAACTAGTACCAGTATTAGCCAAGTATCTAGTTGCGTTATTTCCTCCAAAAGGATCAGTGCCTGCGTTCGCTGTAACTGTAGAGCTTGATTTACCCCAGCTTGCTGATGTAAAAGACTCAGATACTAAAAACAAATTCTCATATCCAACAAATGCTTGTAGAGCTGTTTCGTCTAGGTTGTCGCCGGAAAATCCAATATCCTGTTCAGAATTGTCCAGAGAACGTCTGACACGTACAGCTGATCCGCCATACGTAGAGCTTAACTTTCTTAGTGAGAAAGCTGCGGCTGCACCACCGTATGTATCTAACAACGCAGGTGTAGGGGCAGGTGTTCCGCCTCCAGTCAATCTGTTCCAGAGATTAATGAATATTCCAATCATATGAGTGCGACTAGGTTGGTAGCTGTGGTTCCTGTTGAATTAACTCTTGTGCATACTACGGGTAAAATACTACCGGCTTGGCAGTTCTTGAAAAGAACAGCTGTGCCACCACAAACAGCAGTGACGTCGCCAGTAACACCAATGTAAATCCCCCGAGCTGCCAATGTAAAGTTAGTTGAATCAGACGGAACTACAGCGACAGCACTGTCGGCTGGTGACGTATCAAGAGCATCCGTCATGTAGGTACCACGGTCCCTAGTCTTTTTGGGGTAACCGTCCTTTGAAAAGATATAGTCAGGCATTTCTACTTTTTTGTAAAATTATAATTTGAATGATACTTGTCTGTTAAAATTACGCTATGAAACATCGTCAGGTTGACCCATCTTGATTTTAGTCACACTCTTCTTACCCCTGTTCTCAACCTCCTTGGTGGTTACCTTACCAGTCTGGCGCATCTCCTCGAGCTGTAGCTCGAACTGATACTTCATCTCCATTAACTTCGCATCGTACTCTTTCTCCACCTGAATCAGCTGAGACTTAACCTGACCCTCTACTTGGAGAGTTTGTTGTTTAGCCTGCTCGGCAACCATCGCTGATTGTTGCTGAACCTGTGCATTCATCTGCTGGTCCATCATGGCCTTCCTCTCCAGCTCGTCTTTTCTTTTCCTGATCTTGTACGCCAACAGTTGCTGGGCAACCTTTAAGTTATCTGTGTTCTGAATAATAATAGCATCCTCGATGTCTAACATGTTGTTGGCCTGACCGGCTTGGACCTGTTGCATTAACATCATCCGCTGGTCGTCGGTTGGCTTATCCTCCAGATAAATGCCAAACTCATACAACGCCACATTTGAAGACACCTTGAAGAACTGCATCGTATTACCCCCGAGCGCGCGGACATAGCCCTTAACTTCCCCACTGGCAGCCACATCTTGCAACCTTAATATAACGTCATTAGCGAGCGATTCAAGGAGTTTCTTCTCTCCGTTTACTATACCATACAACGCGTTATTCGTGCCCTCCTGTGCCAGCTTTGCCACCGTAGTGAGCGTTCTAGGATCAGGTGTAGACCCGTCCGTCATTTCGTTCATTCCGGTAATGTCTCTGAGCATCTGGATATGATTCTGAATCATCTGCCAGTAGTTCATCGCATCCCTACCTAACCCGTTCTCAAGCTCTTCGATTGGTTTGTAATTGGTCTGCCTACCCTGAGAATCCATCTTCCTATAGACCAATGTACCAGTCTTATTGTAAAGATCCAACACCTTCATTGGTGACATCTTCTTTCCGCCAGCACCCAGTGGAATATCCTCAAGTGCCCCCATCTCAATCATAATACCCTTAGGCCTTGATTGGTTGATAACATTCTGAAGGCGATACCAAGAGATCTGAATAGCGTCGGCGATGGGAATTATTTGCTCCATCATACCGACAGCCCTCATATCCCAGAACTCTGGTGCATATATGTGATAGCTCATCTTGGTATCCATCAAAGAGGACTTGGCCCTCTTCATGTCAGTACAAAGACCGTAGTCAAAGATATAATTTGTATCCATGATCCACTTACCCTTGTAGACAACTTTATAAGCTACCCTTTCAAACTTGTCCTTTCTTTTGTTCCTATCCTCGTACTTAGCCCTAGCGTAAATTTTATTTCCTCTTCTATCTATCCTCTGCTCGTATACGATCTCGTTCACAGAGTAGAACTCTATGTCCAAAACCCGCATGTTGAACTTATCGTAACCTCTGTTGTATATAGAAAGAGACGTCGGCCATTCTCTAGGGTTTCCGTATTTGCCAATGACGTTCTTGGCAATGTCTTCATATTCTAATTCACTAAACTGATTCCCTGCCATCTGCTTTAAATCAGAGATGGTCATGTCAATCACTTCCCCTATATATGCAGCATCCGAGAAGTCGTTCTTCTTACAGTTGTTTATTATTATATTTCTGGGGTTGATGTTCCGGATCTTGATGGCGCCGTTAGAATCTATATATTCCTTATACCCAGCAACACCGTAATCAAACTCATCCTCCCGAACCTTTTCCCTTAACTTGTCGATCTGGTTTTGTTCAAATACAAGTTTAATACCCTGCTCGGCCTCGATGGCCATTTGATGCTTGTGGGTGTATTTCATCTGCATCTCCAGCTCTTCCATATCCTTGGCCTCACCGGGTTCCATCTGCAGAGATGGATCTTCCAAGAGACTAGGATCGATCTTCATCGCCTCTTCTCTCATTAGTATCTTGGCCTTAACCCTAGCAAAGTAATCCTGATTCTCTTCGTTAGCCAGAGAATCTATCGGAGTGGCGATAAGATTATAGTCAACCTTTGAAAGCTTCCCCAAAGCTATCCTTCTGAACTTGGGAACGATAGGAATAATAGACCAGTCGATAGACAGCCAGTTCTCATTCTCGTCCTCATCTATACCCATCAAAGGTCTGTACTTTCCTATGGATTGATTACCTGTGGCGTACTGTTTGTACACCTCATACTTGTATCTGGCGTTATAGAATATCTCGCCGGGGTTATCGTTATTCCATCCGCTCCACGCAGCCCTTGCGAACTGCAGAATCCATTCACGACCCTTTTCTCTTGGGTCGATAAGGTGGGATGGAAAATCGTTGATTGTTGTCATCTTCTTGGTATTTTATACGATCTAAAGTATTCTTTAACCTCCCGAACCTCTGACTTGTCCTGCTTGGTGTTGATAGCCTTCTCGGCCATCAGAGCATAGGACGCAGCCATGGCTATGTCGAACTTGGTTGTATTAGACAGGTCAAACTCCAGCCAGTCTTTTAAAAGATCTTTGAAGTAAACCTTATCTACATCACTGTTAATATACTCCTCCGTCAACTCCGCACCATACTGGTGGCTTCTTGGTGTTGCAGCTATACCCGGAGCCTGACGGTCCGGGAGCCACATCAAAAAGTTACCATATCCTCTCTCGTTGAAGTATCCCAACATTCCTATTTTATTGTTCTCAAACAGTATATGACATCCGTAATATACTGCCATCTTAATCATGTCCTCGTAGAACACACTGACTATATCTGGTCTATGAACGTACTTACAAACAAAGGCTCTGTTATATATATCCTCCCGAACTGGGCTATACTTCTGTAATATAATCCCAGCGCCATTCGATCTTCTGTTATCTTGTGTGGCAGAGTGGTCGATCGGATCGACTCCTCCACAGAAAGACAAGGTGTTATTAGGATACCAAAGGTCGCCTCTTTTGTGTACTTTGTTACTCATTGCCTCCTCCTCGAACAACTTGACCACCTCGAACTTGCCGTTAGCTTGTGGCTCCCACACAACCCTGCTATCTTTTACGCCATTCTCCCAGACAAAGTTACCTCTAGTTGTAACGTTTTCCTTCCAGCTTAGCCTATCAAGTCTTTCGTTTAGTTTCATCGCATCGTAAAGACAATGCTCACCATCAACCCTAAACGCCTCTTCAATAGTAAAGGGGTTCTTTCTTATAATCGAACTCAGTTGTCTGGTGTCGTGGGCAAAGCCCTTCCGCATGTTATTATAATAACTCAAACCCTTTTCACTGTCCTCGTTACCGAACGCATCAAAGAACGTAGACTCATGTGCGCCAAAGAACAATCTATATAATCCAGATGTTGTCCTACCATTGGCGTCCCTGTTTTCCTGATCGGAGTTCTTCCAGATGTCTTTGGGACCGTTACCCGTAACGTCTATATCCTCGATAGTAGATGTTACGAAAGCCTTCCCCACCCAGTTGCCGTCCTGATCCATACAGTACCTAACTACATTCCAAGTATCCCATACGTTAGACCTCTGTGGTTTTCCAAACTCATCGAGGATATATGCATATAATGCATTACCGTCGTAATGAAAGGGCTCAGATGATCCAAAGTTTACTAGACTCCTCAGCTCGTCCCCATCTAACATGTCGTCAGAATTCTTTCCTCTGATCGTTGGTTTATAAAATCTTAACTCCTTCTTAGGTCTGAGACCCTGTGAGGTGTCATAAATTGGTTTGAAAAAGTGTGGTAGGTTTACAAAATAATTAATGATAGTCTTGTTAAATACAAGTTTTGCATCCTCGTCAGTCTTAGACTGAATACCCCCGATCTTATCTAGACCAAGGCTAACCCTATCTAACATCCAAGCTCCGGCGATATAGGTTTTCCCTCCACGCCTTCGTGATACATAAACAAGACCTCCAGCTCTTGGGTCATCCTCTACAGACGCCATACAGTAGAAGATTCTTCTGTCTGTGTTCCTGTAGTCCATATAACCCACGTTCGTAGCACACCAGTTCAAATAGTACCAGTGAGTTCCTGTAATGTAAGTCTCAACGCCGTTGTTCTTAAACCAGTAACCACATCTCCTATAGGTCCAGTGCTTTTCTCTAATCGCCTCAAGTTCGGGGTCAAAGTAATCAGGATCGTCAAGCTGTTTGTTAAACTCCTTCTGTCTTCTTTTATCGTAGTCTTTAGGAAGTAGTAACCTCTTCCACTTTTGTTCTGATTTCTTTGTACTCTCAGAGTGTACCCCTATGTGTACCAACTCCCCAGTCATACGATCAACACCATACCCTACAGGTGGAATCCAACATTCGATCCCCTGTATTATAGTCTTAGTGCCATCCTTTAACGGTTTGTACATTATCGTTTAGCTATTGATTCAGGACTGAGCCTGCGTCTTTTTGTTAGGGAATCTTCTAGTGTGCTGTCTGATCCGGTTAGTTGTGCGTAGTATTTACTCAGCCTCTGGTCGATGTCGTCCATGGCCTCTAGGAGCTTCGTCTTGAGCGTCACCGCACTTAGGGCATCTCTATCTGCATCACCCCCGACCTCGGCCATAATGCGCCTCTGGTACTCGTAGAAGCTCTGCTCATTAGTAACGATCATAGTCCACAGCCTGCTGTTCTGATACTGAAGATACTGAGAGATCATATCGAGCAACTCATCATACGGACCCAGATCAACAGTCAGAGACTTTAGACTTTCGATGTTCCCCTCATAACCAGCTATCTTACCAGCAACGTCCTTTCTTTTTTCTAGGTCTGGGTACAAGTCTTTGATAGGAGATTTAGAGTCATACATTAATATGACGTACCTGATCATCTTATCATCCTGACTGTTAACTAAACTAGCCAGCTTGGGGTATGCCTCAAGCATTGGCTTCTTAACAGTCGGATCAAACTCCATATTTCTATAAACCATTCAATATCTTTTTATATACGTCTAGTCTTTCCTCCGGTCTGTAGCTGTAATTCTTTTTACAGAAGTCATGAAGGTGGTCTCCAGATATCTTTATGCTCGTAGGGTTTTTAACAAAGTCACGGATATGATCAACAAAAGAATTATCTCCAGTAAAATAGTTCACAGGCATACCTAAGTAAGGATCAGCCTTAGAACATACCACTGGCATCTTCAAAGCTGCGTATTCGAGAACCTTAAGATTACTCTTAAGACTGTTGAATTTTGTGTCCTTACTCGGAATGATTCCAATATTACCCTGATAACAGGACATATATTTTTCCACACCAGACCATGGAGTAAAACTATAAGGTATCTTACCGTCGGTAAGGTTCTTAACCAGTATGTCAAAGAGCGGGTTATCGTGATGACCTGCTATGACTACCTCAATGGGCAGGTCCGAAAGCTTTTTCATTGCGCCAGCTATAATAGAAGTATTTGAGTAGTTCATTATAGTACTAGCGTATAACAACCTAATCTTGTCTGTTTTCTGTTTCCTGTACCTGAACTGACCCTTGCCGTAGTTAATCATATTAGGTATGATAAACACATTTGGGTTGATAGGCATAACAACTTCTGCCAACCTCTCGTGGGTACAGATGACAGCATCGGCGTTCATGAGGTGGCTTTGGATATGATACGATATACTCGCCTTGCTCCAGAACTCATACTTGGGGTGGTCTTTACCAACCTCCCACCAGTCGTCTGTATCTACTACGATCTTAAAACCGTACTTAGACCTAAGACTTTTGAGATCTTGTGGACAGAACCTACTGTAATGCAGGATGTCACACCAAGCCAGATCCTCCTCTTTCAGTTCCTTAACGGTCCTGACGTCGGCGTCGATGAGGTTGTTTGGTGTGAATACCCTATGATAAGAAGATCCGTCAAGATCCTTTACGTAAGATAATACCTTCATACAAAGTTATATAGTGGGTTAGTCGATGTAAATAAAAACACCATGTGAATTAAAATAACTTTCCCTCTAATTCCTCGGGTAGAATTTTGATATTATGCTCCATGCCAGACTTGGTAATTATCTTCGTAGCCAGCATGTCCACCTCTTCGTTTGCGTCATTAATATACGAAACCTCTAGTGGTAGGAACGACTCGATCTGGAATGGGTTAATCCATAACTCATTAAAGTATAATCTACCGTCCTCAACAAAGAACTCTTCTAGCTTTGCAAACCTACTCATAAAATATCCTCCAGTTTTGTTTCTTGTCTTCGATTCTATTTACATAAACACTCTCGGTACCATCATTAGCCATGATGTACCAGTCGTTTAAAGGTACGATATAAATGGCAAATATGTCTACCTCTTCTTTTGTATATTTCTGATTCTTGTATTTTCTTAGCCTAGCACGGTAGGTTTTATTTGTCATGGCCGTTATGCACTTGATCTGGACCTTCTTCATGACTCCCTTTACTTCAGCTACCCTGTCGTAGGCAGAAAAGCTTGTGACAGGTTTAGAGATAGATATCCCCCGAGCCCCAGCCTCGATGTCGAAGATCATCTCCGCCAGATTAGATATGTCATTAATATTGGATCTCGTTAGCATATTGTATTGGTAGGAATGCGTTAAGTCTATTAGACACACCTCCGTTGCAGGTTTTTTGTGTAATTGACTCTCTGGTATCGAACTCAAAAACAAACTCTCCTCTGTCATCAGTAACCCTCCAAATGAGAATAACCCTCTCGGAGAGAAGGTTAACGATTATATAAAATGGTGTCCTAAGAGATTCGCTTACTTTAGCGCCGTTGACTAACTTCTCATAGGTTATCAGATAACCTTTCTTTAAATACTCTCTGGTAAGTGGTACGCTGCCAGCCATCTCCCTGCACTTGATCTCTCCAACACCACAGACCTTGTAGTACCCATTCACCAGATGCGCTATGATCACATCAGAGTGTGAGTCCTTTTGCGCCATCTCTACGATCTTATAACCCTTGGACTCGATGATGTCCTGAGTGCGCCTTTGGTGACTGATAAAGGTTTTACCCCTCTCTGTTTCACAGTCCAACATTGTCCCTCCTCTTTATTTGGAGACTATTGATATACTCAAGATAACCTTTAATGCCATCCATGCCACCTTTTTCAAAGGCTTTCCTCATTCGTCTGGTGTGATTAATGGGATGTTGAACCACGTTAGGAACGTTCTGACCTTCCTCAACATAGAACCCAGAGACGGTCTCCTCATAGACCACAGGCAGCCTGCCTGCGATCTGTTTTATATACTTAACATCGGCCTTATTCATATACGTACATTATGTTTGAGTTGTACATGACAAACAGTTTATGACCTTCGATCACATTCTCGAACTTACCGTTCTCCTCAAAGGCAACTTTAGCGCCAACAGGTATTGAAGGGTCGTTAGATGCGAAGACTATACCATTATTCGAGACCTTCTTCTTGAGCATCTCGGGGATAATCAAGGTGGATTTGACCTCTTCCTCAAGAGGTTGGATCAAGATGTGCTCCCCTACTGGATAGATCTGGCCATCCCTGACGGTAGCCAGAGCCATAAAGTAGTCTACTAGAAAATACTCTACGCCTTCGTGTTCAAGAAGGAGCTCCTCGTCCATAAGGATACCGTAGTTGATATAGAGCTTATCCCCGACCTCAACATTGTAAGCATAACCCTCTTGTGGGATAGTACGTGCAGGAATAGAAACAACGTGTCCATATTCTATGGCGTTATGTTCTGGCCTATATGTAGGGTCCAGATATATCTTACCGCCATTGAAGTCCATCTCATCGTTGAACTTCTTATCGACTGTGATAATAATTTTAGTTGGCGACTTCATAATACAAAATTAAGTAATAACCAAATAAAACTGTAATTTATTTATCCTCAGTACTTGACAGCCAGTCCGAGTTCGATAAGTTTCTCGTTGAGATTCAGATCACCTTGATAAACCACAACCAGAGGTCTACCGTACTTGTCGATCTCTTTGGAATAGATAACAACTTCAGTACCAATGTTGTCCTCTACCCACTTCTTGGATACTAATGCTGCCCCCTTTTGGTCTTTCTTTCTCAACTCGGGGGTGTCGATACCATAGAACCTACACTCGGCTTCGTACTTAATTTTAAACCCACAGTCTATAGAGAATACAACGGTATCGCCGTCTATGACTCTTAGAACCTTGGCCTTGTATTTATAATCCATAACTGATATTTTGCGCCAAGGTAACCAATTCTAGCTAGTTTTATCCCAAATTTCAAACTATGCAAGAAAAAGTTCTGGGTGTTCTCCGTCACATCCTCACATTCGCCGGAGGTTTTGTAGTAGCTAAAGGCTGGATAGATGAAAGCTCTGTACAAGAAATCGTTGGAGCACTTGCCACACTGGTTGGCTCTATCTGGTCAGTAGCTTCTAAGAAGTAAGTAAAGGGGGTTATAAGCCCCCTTTCCAATGCTTGTTATATCTTTCGTAATAAAACGTCAGATCCATGGTGTTGTCGTCATAATAACTTGACACAACGTCACTCTTAAAGGCGGATCCAATATTCTCGAACAGGGTAGTTGTAATTACGTTATATACACTAAACACAGACTTAAGCCAAGTATAGTTACCACCCCTGATTACGCCAGCCTCAACAAAGATTACATTATCATAGTGTGGTAGAGTCAATAATTTCTCTAGAGCTTTATACTGAAAGGGCGTAACATCCTCGTCTGGGTAGGGTACATCGATACAGATGATAGGACACATCTCCCCTTCAAAAGAAAGCTCATGAGCCAGATGCATGGCAGCAGTGGCTGAGTAGTCTGGAGAGACCATAACCACTAAACTATTCCCAGCGTGTACGTCGGGGTACTTCTCTTTAAACTTTTCCGCCAAGTCCTGAATAGCATCAAACTCGGCCTCTCGGTCGATAAGTAGTTCTCTTCTCATTTGTATTCGTTATTGCCTTTATCTATTAGGGTATCGTTTTTTCTTTTTAATATACCTGCACGCCTTGCTTCAGATATGCGCTTCTTTGTTTCTTCCGAAACAACCCTACCTTTGTTAGAATTTGATATTTTCTGTTTAACATCTTCTGGCAATATTTTACCAGTGTTGAATTCACGAAGCTTCTTCTTTGTTTCTTCTGATAACACACGACCAGTATGAATTTGGCTTAGCCTTTCTTTAAAAGAATCAGACCTTTTCTGCCCTTTTAGTTTTTTAACTCTCTTGTCTATTGTTTCTTGAGATTGTTTTTTGCCTAAATGAGAGTTTCTTATCTTCAACCTAGTCTCTTCTGAACGAATCATACCAGAAATTCCTTGACCACCAATTGTACAATTCAAACCCTTTTTGAAACAGTTTAGCTTATCTATCCACTCTATTTCTAATTTATTCAGGTCACTAAGCTCTGCAGTTTGGATCAACTCAAAGGTATGATTTTCCCATCCGTATTTTAATAAAGACCTATAAAGCCTTGTTTGGTTCTTACAGTTTGCGTACTTATATTTTCGCTGCCTTTCATTTATATCAACTGTTTGTCCTACATATATCTTACCCGAAGGATTTGTTATTTTATAAATATATCCTATCATAAAAGCTATTTTGAATACTCGAATTGTAGAATTTTGCCCACGATATCAGACCTGTGGTTTTCTTTAAGTTTAATCCATTCAATGCCTTCGATCTTTTTACTCAGCTCGATAGCATAGGACAGACCGTTGTACTCGTCCTTAATGTCCTTCTGTTCGTTATCGCCATTGATAACGATCTTTCCGTTCTTTCCTAGTCTGGTCAGAACCGCCAGCATCTGAGCCTTTGTAAGATTCTGAGCCTCCTCAACAATAAGTATATCATCAATAGTTTTTCCTCTTATAAACTGGACAGGGTAGGCCTTAATAAGTTCGGGGGCGATCTTGTCACTACACTTAGAAACATTCTCAGCAAAGGCTTCCAAGTAAGGATTGAACTTATCATCCATCCCTCCGGGTAGAAAACCCATAGATGCGCCGACTTCAATAGTGGCCCTAGTAACAAGTATCTGGGTGACTTGTCTTCTCTGTAATAAGTCTATTGCGGTTTGCGCACTAACCAAAGATTTGCCACAGTTGTGTGTTACGGTAAAGTCTTCTAGGATAAATAGATTATCTCCATCAAGTCTGAATCCATAATACCAATCTACAGTATCCTTTTCTATGACAACACCTGTGTGGGTCTGGTCTTTAAATTCAGAACCTATCTCATTCCTCTTTCTTTCAATCTTACATGGTATGAGATCTTCTGGTACTATTGTAATCCTATGGACTTCGCAAGAGTAGACAGAGCCGTCTTTTCTTTTCATCGTAGCTATCTTAGGCTTTACGCTAGTTTTATAACCTAAAGACCTACTAATAAATACTATGTCGTATGCAAGCTTTTTATCTTTTAGAGTCAATTCATAATACTTCCCTATCTTGCTGTAGTGCCCGTCACTATCCAACATTCCGGAAAGTAAACTTATCCTCTGTTCCTTAGAACTATATTTATAAATATCTGGAACAACCTTCTCTTCTATCTTAGATACATTTGTTACGCCAAATAAATCCTTAACAATATTATTAATCGACTCACTAGTGGGTAGTGACCATTTATATTTTGCTGGAAGCTTTATTGCGCCAAGGTCTATCAGGTAATTTTCTATCTCAAAGTCAGATGTGGTAATAATACGGAAGTTTGACTTATCACCGTCGCCAAGCCAAAGTCCCATATAGTATGGGTCTACAGGAAGGTCCTTTTGAGGAAACTCAATACAAGGAGATATATATCCTTTATACTGTTTTCTTCTCTTTACAGACATGTACTGCTCTATAGTAAGATTAACAGTAGTTGTCTTCTTTTCGTGAATAGGAGGCCTAGTGTAGTCAAAAGCCCTTTTCCCGTCAACTGTAATCCTGTGGTAAACTTCAGACTCTACTCGCTTAAGAGAAAGGGTATGATTACTATTGACTCTGTAATCCATGCCTCGCTTCTGCTTTACAATATACATCTGGTCCTGACCGGTAAAAAGCTCCAAAACGTTTCTTGGCGTAGAGTCTATTCCCATTAACTGATCGCCAACTACTACGTCTTCAGCGTTTTTAAAGGAACCATCGTACATCAAAACCTTAGTGCCTGCGCCTAGACAACCAGCCCTTCCGGTAATGATAACGATCTGATTGTCTAGGATAAGCTTCTTGGCTGTCTTCTGTTCCTCATTTAGCTGAACCTTGAACTTTTCTTTCATGTATGCCTTTTAGGTAATCTATCCACTGTCTCTTATCTCCGTACTCAATATGACACACCCTACATACGGCCATCAGATTCTCGATCGTGTCTTTAGTCTTGCTGCCACCCATACCGCGACAATCAATATGATGAATGTCAACAGCACGGGCGCCACACACTTCACAAGGTATATAATCTTCTGCGCCATAGTCAAAGTATTCTAGGTAGATCTTGGTGTGTTTTTTCACTTCCAGCCCTTCTTCATCTTCTTGTAGTCCTCTTTACTAACAGTGCTTTCTCCTTTACTCTTTGAGGTTCCAGCTTTCTTCTTGGCGTTGATGTTGTTGACTAGACTGTTCTTTACTCCTAACTTATTCTCTGCCTTCTCGTGACCCTTACTCTCTTTCTTTTCGTGTGACTTACTATTCTTCATATGTATTATATTAAACTGCTCCTAGATTCTGAGACCTTCAGAACAAAGCTTCGCTTAAAAGGTAAGTACCTTTGCGAAGAAACTGCTCCCGAGTTCGTCGACTCCGTCACGCAGCTGCCATTGCTGGCCAGAGATTAAGGCCTCTGTCGCTCCTGTCAAACACTTAAACATATCCGCCACCGGATTAAACATAGCGTGCCCTTATATGGTAGGCAACCCTGACAGGTAGAACCATACAGCAAAGATAACCCAACCAAACTTACCAAACAAATTTTTCTGTTCGCGAACAACGAACTTTAATTAGCCGATTCTAGACGGCAAATATCGCCGTAATACCAAAGGTCCAATAAACTACCAGAGGGGCTAGAATCGCCTCTAATGAGCTCAGGAAGGCGTGAATATACGTATGCTATACTTATCCTGAAATAACCTATCTTTGTTGTGGCGAAATGGTGAGGTAAAAAAGGGTCTGTAGACTTGAGAGGGTGGGGTAAGTGTTATGATCCGGTACGTCACCGACCGAGTGCGAATCGCGCGCGCGCACATGGGTGGGGTTCAATTCCGCGATTCCAAAATCGATTCACCGACCATGCATCACAACCTAACAAACCAACATGGACAAGAAACCAAAACCGGCAAAGCAACGTGAGGGTGGGAGGTAAGGGTGGATAGGGGAACGGAGGTGGAAGGTCAGGCGGAAGGAAATGGTGGCGGATGGATGCAGGAAAGCAATTGCTGCCCCTGCTTATAACCATTGTTCATCCATGCTGCCCCTGCTTGTTGCTATTGTTCGCTCATGTACGC
>Ga0247723_1000051_pt1 | contig 65655 bp, 92 predicted proteins | sample MSEWelMarce5H_FC_FD_189079 | JGI IMG/M metagenome (GOLD analysis project Ga0247723, IMG submission 189079) | Subsurface sediment microbial communities from gas well in West Virginia, United States - MSEEL Well Study Marcellus 5H_FC | ecosystem: Environmental > Terrestrial > Deep subsurface >...
TTTTAAAAACAATTGCGAAGAAAGATTTATTAATTGCTACTGAAAACAGAACTAGAAAACAGAATGTTTCCTTAGCTACTGCATGGAGCAAACTTGAAAACAGAACTTTGTCTAATTTGTACAAAGCAATCAAGGAGAACCCTTATTCAGTTGATGTTTACGGATTCAAAACTTTGCCTACATTCAATGAATTTTGCGCTGCAATTAAGCCAAACGAAACCCGTTTATATAGCGAATATGTAGCATTTTTGACTTTGGGACGTATGGGAGCTGAGAAAGTGAAATCTAATATGACCAATGTTGAGAAAACGGCTGTAAAAGTTGCACGTCAAAGCAAAGCGACTGCAAAGAAATAAGCATATAAACACACACTCATAAATGAAATTAAGGGATGCGATTGCGTCCCTTTTTTTATGCTATGCAATGGCTTGTAAACAATTGTTTATTCCCGTTCGATTCGGGAACATAGCGCAAACCTTTTAATATATACACAATGATTCAAGCAATCAATCCCAAAAATCAATCGCTTGTTAATAGGGCGGTGAAGTATTTACAGAAATACTATGAATTAAATGATTTGCGCAACGTGGCTGATGATAACGGGGCGGAAAAAGAATTGAAGAAATACAACCGTATGTGTGAGGACGTTTTTGATAAATACCTCGATGCACTGGCGGAGCTACCAAAAGGACAACAACAAATTATTGACAAACTAATATTTTAAACCCTATGAAAACAATCTCAGCATTCATCATTTGTATGGCTTTGGCGTCCTTATTTGGGGGCTTGGGCTTATGGGCTTTAGGAATGGATAAAACACTCGTGTATGTAATATGTGGCTATGGCTGTATGCTTATAGCTATTCATGTATTGATGCAGGATCGAATTGAATTAATGGAATTGGAATGTAAAAACAGAAACCTTTATAAATAACAAATGAGAACACGTATCAAAACTCGTGTGGTGGTATCAGATGCCATCACCGAAATGGAGCTGCGCACCAACAAGCGTAGAGAATGGTTTAACAGCATTATTGTTCCTCTTGCACATAAATACATGGAGCAGGGGAGCGATTGGACACAGGCAAAGCTATTCGCCTTAAAAGAATGGCAAATTAAAACATCATTAAATTATAACTATGAAACAATCTGAACCACGTCTGTTTGTAACGGACTACGCCTCATATAATGAGGGAACACAATTTGAATTTGGGCATTGGGTGGAATTAAGCGATTTCAGCGATGCCGATGACTTTATGGAGTATTTATCCAATCACTTCGAAGAATGCGATGAAAAGCGTCCTTTGGGCTATGGAGCGATACGTGAAGAGTATATGTTCACTGACTACGAAGGATTCCCAAAACAATTATACAGCGAGAGCATGGGTGGTAAGGATATGGAACGCCTGTTTGAGTTCATAGCATTGGACGAATACGATAAACCAAGAGCAGCGTATCTAATAGACCAAGGCGAGGACTTTGATAATTATGAAGATGTATATATGAGGGAGTATGACGGAAGCAATCGTGTTAAATGGGATTTGTTTGAGGAATATTATCCCGAAGCGGAAGCTATTGAGAATAGCAATCCATACGTTGAGATTAATTACGATGCTTTTATTCGTGAATGCTTCAATGAGTTTGAATACGATGGCACAACGTACTTAGTAGATTCTAATTATTAACAATCAAACACACATACACACATGAAACATTCTTTTAACATCATTCGATTATTAGTAGCCCTTATCTTATTGATGGGGCTTTTTAATTCATGCGCTACAAATACAAACGGCTTAGTAAAGCATGGCTGTCGTGGTCCCAAAGCGCATCCACACTACAAGCATCGTTGAACTTCGGTGCAAAAGAACCTGGGGGGCAAAGCGCTCCCCTTTTTTTTGACTTAAAACTAAAAACACATGAACTTAATTAACATTCAATACGTGCTTTTGGATTCGTTTTCGGGAGCATACGATAAAAGAACTACGCAGCGTGATATGGACACGTATAACAAGATGAAGAAAGGCGTTGGCTCTCGCTTCAGAGAGTTTACTAATGGAATAGTATGGGACTGGAAAGTGGTAAGTGTATCACAATTAGATGAGAATAATAACCCAATAGAAACAACTGAACTATGACACTAACTGAAATTAAGAATGCCGTACTATCTGGGAAGAAAGTATGTTGGCACAATCCTGCTTATGAAGTTATCAAGGATAACAGGGAGCAGTGGATGATTAAACACATCGCTGGGCATTGTATAGCCCTTACATGGGCTGATGATGTTACAATGAATGGTAAAGAAGAGGACTTTAAACTTATGGAACTATGAGAACAATAGAAACACTGGCCTACACTTTCGATGAACTATCGGAATCGGCAAAACAAAATGCTATTGCAGAATTCAACAACTTAGATCGTGAATACCATTGGATGCACGAAGCAAAGGATAGCATTGACAAAGCGCTTGAACACTTCGATTGCAGGAGTGGGCATTATAGTATTGACTATTCATGTGCATCGCACAGCTATGTTAAGTGGCGTTACATACGTAGCTTCGAGGATGAGATACTTGGAATTAATGGCTCTCGATTATGGAAGCTGCTGCATAACAGATACGGAATATATTTCTGTAAGTATAAGAAGAAGTATAGAGATACATTTGATGCTGACTGTCCATTCACTGGAGTAACTAGCGATATTGATTTCCTTGCTCCTATGATTAAATGGCTCAATGCTCCTGATAAGCATACAACATTCAAGGAATTGATTGATGATTGTATTGAGAGCGTATTGTGTGCAATGGAGAGGGACTATGACTACCAAAACACTGACGAATACATTACAGAAGAAATAATAAATAACGGATACGAATTCACTGAAAACGGAAATAGAATATGAAACAATCTGTATCACGTACTGAAATGATTCAGTACATCATCGACTATCACTTTAACGAATTAGGATGGGGAGACCTGGACGAGAGCGAATGTTACGTTCTCAATATGCTATCCCGTAAATCCACAAGACAATTAACTCAAATGTATAACCAACACCTAAATTCACACTAATGAACACTAAAACAATCGCAAAAGCTGTTAAGGCAATCGTGTCTAAGAACAGCGTAATCCCTGCTTGTAGTCAAATACAATTCACAGGAACTAATCTAATAGCAACAGACTTAGAAACGTGGATAAGCATCCCGTATGCTACGCCATTCAAGTTCTGTGCTGAACACGATAACATTATCAATATGTGGGAAACGCTCACTGATGGGTATAATGTTACGCAAGACGAATCAAGCATTGTCTTTCAGTATGGCAAGGCGAAGATTAAGATGATGGCGCAAGACTACGAAACGTATCCTATGCTCCCCGAATATGAGAAAGACGTGGATATTGTAAAGCTATTAGATAGCGATGTTAAGCTACTGACTACGGCAAATGATTTCATTGGCGCTGATGTATTACGACCATCATTTATGAATATATGCTTACGTAAGGGTAAGATGTATGCAACGGATTCACATTCAGCTATGTTCCATCCTCTCGAATCAGATATACAAGACGATGTATTTATATCCAAGAAAGTAAGAACGCTATTGCAATTATGGAATGGCGATTGGGATGTATATGCAGGAAGTACGTACACGTCATTCACGAATGCTGATGGCGTTGTTATCACCACACGTACAAGTGATGAACGCTATCCCGATATTGAGAATGTAATACCTAGAGAGAACCCTGTCGAGCTTAAAGTAATAGTTAAGGAGTTCACTGATATCATCAAGACTGGCAGCAAGTTCGCTAATAAAGCTAGTAATCGTATGGCTGTTGTTTGTAACGAGGGTAAGACTACGTTATCATTCAGCGATGAAGAACTAGGACAATCGTATGAAGCAGAGCTGGAGCTACAAAGTGTGAACAATGATATAACTATCGGATTCAATAGTAAGTTTCTTGATAGAGTGTTCAAGCACTGTGGCAACAAAGCTATAATCGAAATGAGTACACCCAACCGTGCTGCTGTAATCAATGGCACATTCTTACTAATGCCTGTAATGTTAACTAACGAAAACTAATCTTTAAATACTAAACTACTATGAAACAAATTGCAATCTTTCAAATCAATGCTAACTACTCGGACAACGTACGATTCGAGGGCAACTATGGCGATATCTCTGAACTCGCTGATAACATCAATGCAAAGGGGCTAATACAGCCCCTAATTGTTGAGCAGACTGATGATGATACGTATGTTATTATCTCTGGACACAGACGATATGCAGCTATGAATATGCTCATTGAACGTGGCGATTGGGATGATAATTACTTAGTTAATTGTATCGTTCAACAATACGAGAATGAATTAGAACGTGCTGCATCTAAGCTATTAACTAACGATAGCCAACCACTAAGCCCTGATGAATGGGCTGCTGAAATTGGTAGGCTTGCTGAACTAGGTAATGATGTACGTGTTATCGCTTATGCTCTTGGTAAGAGTGAGCAGTATGTTACAAGTATGCACAAAACGTGGTCTGCTATGAGCGAGGACGCTCGTAAAGTTATACGTGCAGGACAAGTAAGTATGACACTCGCTGCATTGATGGCTAAGAAAGCTGTTAATGATAGGATGGCATCACTAAGCGTACAGATAGCAGCCGTTGCTAAGCAAACTATCAAAGAACGTGGTGGTAATGTATCCGATGCCGTTGTAGGCGAAGCAGTAATGCTCACCACTACGCAAGTGTTAGATAAGGCATCACAGAATAAGAGTATGTCTGGCTATGATATTGCCGAGAGTATATTAGAGAACGTGGATAAAGTAAAAGAAGCGAATAAGGCAGCAAAGGCTGCACGTAGCGCAGCAATATCCGTTGACCCTAACAAAGTACCACAACGTACACTCGAAGCGTATATGACAGCTCTAATAAAGCACATGAGAGATAGTGGTGATGATACGGCTGAAATGTTACAAGCTATTGTTAAGCATTACAAGCTAGGCACTACGGATATGGACGAAGTAATGGAATCATTATACGAATCAATTTAATCAATGTAATATAGGGGAGAGGCATCCTACCAACCTCGCTAACATTATGAAACAATCTGAAATCAAGCAGTTATTATCTGACCTCTCTCACGTCTGCGACGTAGGTGCAAAATACAGCACCAAAATTAAACCGAAGGACAGGGTTAAACTTCAATCTCAAAATGACGTTTTCAATCTCATGCACCAATGGTATATCAATACCGAAATGTATGAGCAGAGGGAAATCTTTAGCGTGTTATTGATGACACGATCTAATCAAGTGTTGGGCATCGTAAAATGTGGCGAGGGTACGTCATCACAATGTATTGTCGATAAGCAATACATCGCACGTCTTGCTATATTAGCTAACGCACAAGCTGTCATCCTATGCCACAATCACCCATCAGGTAATGTAAATCCAAGTGATGCGGATATTGCACTCACTAAACAACTTAAAGAAGCATTCAAGCTATTGGATATAGCCGTTCTCGACCACGTAATACTAACGCAAGATAACGGATACACATCCCTGGCAACACAAGACTTAATGTAACACTAAAACCAAACACACATACATATGAAAATTACACTATCAACACAAGAAAGCGAAGAGTATTTCTACAATGCTCTTTGCAATGGGCTTAGTTATATTGGAGGCTATGGGCTATCCGTTGACTTCAATGCTAAAGAATACAAGGCTGCAAAAATGAAATTAACCAATGCTTGCTACGAAGATGTATTCATGCAAATGCTACGCGATGGCGGTACGCTAACATTAATTGACGAAGAATGCGATGGCGAGTATACGCGAAGTATTAACATTAAAGATATCCATGAACGTGTTCAGAATACAGAAACAAGTCATTTGATGGACATGGTTAATGGTTATGATGATGCGACTACAGCGGATGTGATTCTACAAAGTGTATTTTTTAACGAAGTAATATTTGGATAAGACATGGCAAACATTTGCACAAACACGATAACGTTTTCGGGAGAGGACTTATCACCAATCAGAAATCTTATTAAAGAGATTCAGCAAGAACAGGACAATGGAAACGCATGGCTACCCGAAGGATACAAAGGGGATTATTATCATTGGCTATTTGATATTGACATCACAGATTACGATGAGGAAATTGTTATTAGCTGCTGGACTAAGTGGTCGCCTCCTATCGAGGAGATGGCGTATTTATGTAAGCAAACCAATGTGAACGTAAACATACACTACGAAGAAATGGGAATGGGATTGTATGGTGTATGCTATTACAATTCTATTGATGATGAGTTCGAGGATATATGCCTTGATGATGATGACATTAATCGCATCGAGTACGATGAGGAGAATGATACGTACACGCTTGATGGCAATCCTATCCAATCAGACTTCGAAGAATACGAGAATATGCTAATTGAGAAACTTAAACAACTAAACTTTTAATAACTAAACACATGGAAAAACTAAATCAAATTATCGAATCAATGGCTTTGGCGCAGTTCAAGGCAGACACATCAGGATGTGATAAGCGTAATGCTTTTATGTTGAAACACGCCACACTCGGAGAGTTTATGGAATTTTTTAATACCAAAGAAACAAGTGTTGGTACTACTTGGGCTTACGAATACAGAAGATCATTACTTGGTAATATGCAAGGGTTATCTGAAACATTCTGCCGAGAGGTACTATGGCCTAGAATGAAAGATGGATACATCGAAATCGTTGTCAAATCATTAGAGAATAAATTAGAATCCACTTACAAAATAACAATCGAACAACTATGAAAAAAGCAATCTTTATGTTACTTATTGCATCATCATTTGTATCATGCACTAAGGAGGAATCACTAAGCAGTAGTACCTCATGCTACAAGTTCACTGTTAAGCAGACTACCACTTGCACCCCTTATGTAGAGGGAGTGAACAGCACTGTAACGTCATACACTGAAAGTTGTGGACTGACATCATCGGGGGCGCAGGATGTATGCGATTCGATGAAATCCACCACCACATCTTATAGTGGAGGATACACGATTAAAGTAACCACTACATGTACTTACATTAAACTATAATCCTATGAAAAACCAAGTAACGAAATCACGATTCCTATCGTGGTACATTAGCGATTCAGATGATGCTTACGACATAGGCCGTGATGTAATTAGTGCTTTAAAAAATAAAGGCACATACACAATCAACGTGAAAGAACTATTTGATAGCTGCGGATATTTACCTGCTTTCATCTGTGTTAATAACGATGATGGAGAATACGAACCTAATGAAGTAGAACTAATAAACGGATAATCCTATGCCACGCTGTACTAACAACCCGAATACGTTTGTAGCCGGAGCGCTACCAACTATTACTATCGACAATAAATCTTATTATGTCGATGGAAGATTAAAGCAACTACGCAACGTACATGACTTCATGGATAGCGTAAGTTGTACTGTCGATGATGTATGGGATTCACTCTCCCAACAAGATCGTGCTATTGTATGCTATGAATTTATGGGGGAACGTATATGAAACACTTTCCTAATGGATTCGATTCGTGGATGGAAACACACTACGAAGTCGTACAAGCAATAACGCTCAAACTATCTGACGAAGATATGGAAGAAGATAGCGCATTGTATGAGCGCTTGGAAGAAGAGGGTACTGCTGGTATGTATACGCTATCAGAAGAACTAACGGATGCCTTCGAAGAAGAATACGAGGGCGCTGAATGGGGCGAGAAACTAGATTACTTTGACACTATTGAAAACTTTTTAAACTTGAAACTATGATAGCACTATGGAAATCAGATTACGTATTGTACGACAAGGCAAATGACCATGTTATACAATTTAGCGGTGGCGATATAGTAATATATGCCGATAAGGAAGAAGCACTTATGGATTGTAGGGGTAACGAGTATGTTATCCCTTGTACGGAACTACCTCAACATTGGCAAGAAACATTAATCAAACAACTAAACGAACTATGAGCAGTAAAAATATAATGACTATCGGAGAACTTAGAGAAGCAATCTCCCACCTATCGGACAATGATTGCGTTGTCCTTGAAACAACTGACCTCGACACTGGCGATGCTATTGATTTGTTTCCATTCTACATTGATGTTATTGATGGGATACAACTAACCAACGGCAACACCATAAGCGAAGTAAGACTATGCCAAATGGATAATTCACACTTTTTAAAACACGAACTATGAACACTAAACACACACAAGGAGATTGGCACACTAAAGATGGGCAAATCTATCCAACAGACACAGGCAAGACACTTGCACTAATTCCTTATTACGATGAGGATAACGAAGAACACGTAGCGAATGCTAGACTAATAGCTGCTGCTCCATTTATGCTTATGGCATTACAAGAAGCAGCCGAGCATTCTGTTATCTACGACACACCACCTGCACTTATAGAACTATTCCAATACGCAATCAATAAAGCTACACAACCATGAACGAAATAGAACAAGCAAAGAAAACCCTGCGGGATGCTGGGTACTTTACAGACAACCTATGGCATATCGAAGATGTCAAGTATAGATTCGATGACTGCGATGATGAAACAGCGCAAACGATATTAGAATCAGCACTAACTAACGAATCAACCATGCAGCATATATTCGGGTGTATGGATGAAATTATAGACACTAAATACAGATCATTATGAAACATTACTTTTTATTCGGATACGATGCGTGCCTTACATTCCATGAGCATCACGATACAATACAGGATAAGGCAAATGCAATAATGAAAGACGACTATGACACTTATCACTACGATGAGTTAGAAGATAGTCCGTTACAACTACTCGGAGCATTCGCTGGATGGAGTGATTACGCTCTTATCGACGAAGAATTATACAACCTCTTATTTCAATAACCTATGAAACAGCTATTGTATCGTACATTCAAACCTTTTCCATACGTTGTATGGTATTGCGCTATGTTTGTCGCAATGCCATCAATACTATTCTGGAATCCATTCGAATACTATTGGGTGGTAGTGTTATCCCTGTATTGTATTGTGCCACACGTTAGGTTATGGCTTTATTGTTAACATTCTAAATCATTCAATATGAAAAAGCTATTATGCAGAATCTTTCAACCTGTGCCGTATGTATTCTACCTACTGGCAATGTTCTTCGGACTTATATCCGTTTATATGTGGTGTCCATTCCCATACTACTGCTTAGTAATATGTGCGCTGTGGTGTATATCTCCTTTCTTTAGATTGTGGGTATTCTCATAATCGTGATAATTAGATAGTTACATTAAAATAGCACGTTTCTCGACATACTACTTTGTAGTGGTAGCAAGGGATACGTGCTATTGTCATTGTACATTTGGTATTTAATTTCGATTGTACGAATTTTACGCAAATGAAACAGACTGATAATTTTGAACAAAGCAAGAATGAACTACTTAACACCAAGTTTGTGTTCATCAATGCTAAAGATGTGCTGAGAATAATCAATAAACACATCCCAATAGAGCTTGTTGGAAAGCGAAAGAACAAGGCAAAAGTTATAGGGTGCTATGTCTTTCTCATGCAGCACCACACAAACTGTGTGTATTCGTTGCGTGATTTCGCAAACCAATGGGGATTGAAATACGTGCAATCAATTCAGCATTTTATAGGCAGACACAAACAAATGTATGCCGAAAGCGAAGGGTATAGACATCTCGTTCTGCTATGCCTACGTGATATGAAACGCAAGAACGATAGATTAAAAAAAGTATTTGAAAACAAAATTACAAACACAGACTTATGAAAACATTCGAGAACTATGAATCCTGGGCAATGGAGAATGCTAAAGAAGGAGCATCCATTGTATCTTACAAACCAACCAACACGCTAACAGCATCAGCTAAGTACTACAATCGAAAGATTGAAACACAATGTATTGTTATTATTGAAGGCACAACGATGCAGCCATTTGCCGTTGCAGCTACTAAGGTTACATTCCTCAATGAGCCATGCAAAGAACGTATGACTAAAAACAATGAGCTATGATTAAGAAAGAAAAGGAAGCGTTATTGATTACACTCGTTAAAGCTACAATGCTCAACGTAGATGAACTCAAACGCATGGAGAAACTAAAGGATAAGGATGAAGCCGTTAAGAAGCTCCTAGACATCTATTACGCCTTTAAAGACCAAGTGTTAGGTGAGCCAATACAATCAATGGTGAACTACTTACAGTTCGCTAAGTCATCTCTCGATGAAGCTATGATATACCTATCGGGTGATGAACTCGTGGAGGTACAAGATGGAACAGATGAGATGGGCGATCCAATCATCAAGCAGATGCCTCAGAAGGTGGCTGTGATGGTGGATAAACAGAATGGAATGCCGGAACGCTTTCGTGATATCGGAAAGAACATCAAGGATGTTGCTATTGATGTAATGGAAATGGTGAATGCACAACGCTCCCTACTCGGTGGGAATCCCACTGATGAAACTGATGTACCAATGTTAAAAGCTGGCAGCAGCTTCGCCGATTATGTAGCAACTAAAAAACGTTAATATGAATTGTCCTAAATGTAAATCCACAAATCGTAAGATAATATCTTATGACCGTGTAATTGAAAAAAGAATAATGATGATAAGAAATAAGTGGGAATGTCAGAAGTGTACGTATAAGTTTTATGTATCATTCCCCGAAGAACAGCCAAGAGCTGCAACAATATAGTGTGTGTGTTTAGCGCCCCATCAGGAGTGGTGGGGTGTTTTTAAAAACTAACAAATTAATATGGCATATATATACGACATCAATCTATTCTATTGGGATAAAGAAACCAATACGTTTAGTGTGAATAATGATTCGCTATTCACTGCGGAACACGCACAAGCGCATCCGAATCAGAGAAGACAATTTTATATTTTAAACCAAAAGACAGGCAATAGTATGAGATTCAGACTTTCAGATGTTAATGAAGATAGTCTTATCTTTAAGTCAGAAGATGACTTAACCGCCGTCATAAAACTAAATAACTATGGAAGATGACCACTACATTCCTTGGCATCCTGCTTATGAGGACGAACCTATCCTATGCTCATATTGTGAAGGCACTGGGATTACAGAATCAACATTTGCTGATGAGGAAACAAATGAAGTAATTATTGAGCATGATCCATGCACTGCGTGTAAGGGAACAGGTATAGAGCCTGATGCTGAACGTGATTGGGACGAAGACCCATATTAATATTTTAATTGTTTTTCAATTATTTAATACCTATTTTTGCGTCAAACTTAAACCAATCAATATGGACACAATTCAAATATCATCTGATGTATTCGCAGGAATGTGCGTTGCATTAACAATCTTAACGTGCGTATGTGGATTCATCTTTATGGATTTACGTAGAGAGAAGATGCGTAGAACCTCAACAGAAGCAGCATACGCATCTGTAAATGGAGCGCTATCAGAAATCAAGCAGCAAGAGAAATACTGGCGTGATAGCTTTGCTAAATTAACCATCGAGAAGGATGAGCTTAACAAGGCTATCATTGATGCTAACGAACACATGGCGAAAGAAATCAAACGTCAAGAGCGTAAGATGAATAGAGCTAAACGTCTTTCTGAATCTACATTAACTAAGGACGTATGACTAGTATCATTGAATTATTAGAACACGACTTCCCGAATCCTACTAAGATATTAATCTGTAGGGCAGCACTTGGCTTATCACAGAAAGACTTATCGTTGTTGTGTAATCTAACACAAGCGCAGATTAGTACGTTTGAAGCTGGCAAGACGAAGCATATATCCCTATCGGTATTTAATAAGATGGTGGAGGGTATGTTGAGGTATGAACGTAAGCTAGATAGGAAGAGATTCAGAGAGGAATCTGTATCTTTGGAGAATGATTAACAGAGAAAGAACATTGGTTGTAATTATATGCGCCATACTACTTGGTGTCATATTCCTATTGACGTTGGAACGTAATGCGTGGAAGCACAAAGCTATAATCGCTAATGAGAACTATGAAGCACAGCTTCTCTCATCAAAGAAATTAGCTAATGGACATACACGTACGTTACTATTGACAGAAGACCAATTTAAAGAGCGTGAAGGAGCTTATCTCGACAGCATCAATAAACTATCGGACGATAAGATTAAACTCGCTCACGTTCTTCGCTTGACGAAATTCGAACTAAGCAAGAAGCAACAGACAAGAGTGGAATGGAGGGATAGTTTGATTGCAGGAGATACAGTACGTATTGGACGTAGTGTTGCTGTAAGAGATAGCTGCCTTTCTATTAATATCTTCGAACCCGAAGGAAGCGATACAGTGTACGTTGACCTACAACTTGACATACAAGCAAGTGTTATAGTGTACGAGGGTAAGAGAACGAATCAAGTAAAGCTATTCGGACTTAATCTATTCCGCTATGGTAAGCGTACTACATCTGCTAAGATGAATACCAATTGCGAGAATGCGTCCATCATTATTGATGACGTAGAAATCATAAACAAGTAATTTTAATCACCACTCATTCAAGGCATTGCGTAATTATTAATAATTATTATGCGATGCTTTGCTATAGGTATTAATATTCAACTAAATTTGTAACCAATTAATCTTAATCACATGATAAAAACAGTAACAATGTATTGTATTTCAGAACAGGGAACTGAACTGGAGTATGGAGAGGTGTATGATGGAGAGTTCTACGGAACGTATTTTCACACCAACGGCAGCAGGTATTCTGCTGACAGATTCTCAACAGCGAAGCCTCCAACAGGTAAGCCTATGAACTTAAAGCCGAAAGGTGATGTATCATCTATTGCTTCTAACGCTCCTCATTGGGGTAAGGTGAAGCGCTATGCTGAACTATCTAAGAAGCATAAATGTGAAGCGTATTTTGTTGAACTACTAACAGAAGGATTGTTATGATGTTCGTATTCGCACTTGTATCGGGAGAGGAATACTTCCGCATAGACTACGCTCGTAAGCAAATGATTAGCGTGTACAAGCACAAAGACCAATTTGGTATTCGTATTCTAACAGACTTTGCTGCTATCAAGACGTTAGTACATACGCTGCTAAGTGATAGCCCACAGTACAAGATTATCTCTGCTGCTGAATTCTTTGATGTGCATAACGACATCATTACAAAACTTGCCGAGGAGCAAGACATTTTATACAACGAACAATTTAATAACTAAATAAATAAATCCATGAATCCATTTACAGCGCCTACGTCAGGCACAACATTCGAGAAAGAGCTGTTCCCCGCAGGAGCGCAAATTGCAGTATTGTACTCTATGGTACATTGCGGAAACCAAGAGCAAGGGGGTCAATTCCCAGGTGTCAAAGACACAATGCGTTTTACATTTGAATCGCCAACAGAACTACGTCAGTTCAAAGATGGTGAAGCAGAGAAGCCAATGGTTATTGGTTGTAAGTTCACCCGTTCAATGAACGAGAAAGCAGGACTACGCAAGATGATTGAGGGTATATCAGGTAAGGCATTTGCTACTGATAAAGAAGCATCGTCTTATGACTTCCGTAATCTATTAGGTAAAGCGTGCATGATTAACGTGGTACACGAACCTTCTAAGGATGGCAGCAAGACTTACGCTAACATCAAATCGTTTATGCCTATTCCAAAAGGATTCCCATCTCCGATGGCTATCAATCCATTGGTATCTTACTCTCCATTGATGCACGATGCTGAATCATTTGCTATGCTTCCTGAATGGTTGCAAGATGAGATTAAGTTATCACCTGAGTTCATCGCTATGATGGATGCAGAAATGAATGGTTCGATTCCTACGCCTCCTGTTAATCCTTTGAGCAATGAGCGAACTGAGGTCGCTCCTGTATCATTTGATGAGGAGAAGAAAGCTGCTGCTAAACCAAAGAAGGCAGCAGAACCAAAGATTGATGATCTTCCATCTAGCTTCTTCGATGGAGCAGATACATTGGAATACTAATATTAACTTATGGGAGGGGAGAACACTCCTCTCCCTTTAATAAACACACAGATGAAACACATAGTAGATGAAATAGCAGCTATGCTTATGGCTGTTGAAGATGGGAATGAGAACCCACTAAGAGCATACGTAGAACTAAAGAGAATAGAAAAGGTGGTTGAAGAATCAATCAAGCAAGTGTTCCCCGAAGCGCTAACAGAAGCATCCAAGTATTCTGAAAAGACATTCTCATTCAATGGAGCAGAGATAACTAAGAAGGCTAACCCTGGGCGTTGGGATTACAAATCATGTCCACGAGTAGAAGACGTAGCTGCGCAGTTAAAGGAAGCACAAGAGCAAGCTAAGGCAGCATACAACCAATCACAGAAGGGCGCTCTCCTATTGGATGGTGACCAATGTGTAATTGAACCTGCTTCATATATGCACGGATCTGATAGCCTATCAATTAAAATCACTGCGCTATGACGAGAGAAGAAGAAATCGCCGAAGAAGTTTACCAACAGCGTAAACGCTTCGCTGTAATGGAGAACCTAACGCTCTTTGATATGGCTGCTAAAGCATGGTGGGGTGATTATGGTATGATGCCTGTCTCATATTTCGCTAAAGCTTATCGTGTAGATTTGCATAAGCTAACGATATTGATACAGAAACAGATGGCTGCTAGAGTTGATATGGAACTACCTAACACAGCTCCTAAGATTGAGATTGTGCATTCAGAACATGAACTTAAATATCACCCATCAGCATTCGCTGCTGAACCACCTTATTCACTTGAACTATACTACTTCCTAAAATATGGATTTAAAGAAACCTCGATTGCAGGATGATATTCCTCTTTCACAACGTAAATACGAAAAAATACTAACGTGCAATGGCGATAAGATTACAAAGAAAAGGAAGCGCATCATCTACGAAAAGAACGAGAGCGCCCAAAGCTAAGAACAAACTTGCACCAAGGGTGGCACGTACTCGTAACGGTGGCACTATGACCGAGGCTCAATTCTTTCAGAAGCTACGTGGCGCACTGCGTAGTGCATTCAGATGGTGGAAGCCTATGTCGATGGCATTGGATAACTCCAAGCGTGTACACAAAGGCTTAAACAAGAAGTTGAAGTATGAATATCAATGTGCCATATGCACAGAGTATTACGCTCGTACAGGTGTGGAGATTGACCACATCGTACCTTGTGGTACACTACGAAGCTTCGAGGATGTAGCTACGTTCATTGAACGCCTAACGCCGGAAGACCCGAAAGCATTTCAAGTGCTATGTAAAGCATGTCATTTAAAGAAAACTAACGAAGAAAGAGGAAAATAACTATGAAACAACTAATCACAATGGCAGCGCTATTGACTGCCCTAACATCATGCGAAAAGGATTGTTACAATTTCAAGTGTTCACAGAACGTAATTACATACGATAGGTTCGGAACTGAATCATCTAACAGCGCTGGTTCTGTTGAGATAGACAAATGTGATTTCACCAAAAAGGACGCTAAGAACTTTATCAAGTCTATGAATGGTAAAACGACAACGAATGTTGGAAATATTAAAACAACTGTTTCTACGAGTTGTAATATCGTAACACAATAATATTTATATTTGCAATGTTCAGAGGTAGTATCCTGAATTAATGTAAAACATTGTCGCCCTATGGTGACTGCGAGGTGGAGATCATATCAAAGCCGATACTACCGCAGTCCTCATAGGGTTTTTTATTGTTATGAATAAGAAACAAAATGAATTGATTAAGAAGTATTGCTTGTTTAAAATATATGCAAGCCATTGCGCTAACGATAATCCCGAAGATGCTCGTGAGGAGATATATGAAGAACTTATAAATGTATCTAAGGTTCGATTGCTAGAAAAGGCAATAAGATATGATGAGGCATCACGACATAATCCATTTAAAAATGTTTGATTACTTCAACGGATTTTGGAAATGGGTTAGCGATAATCCTGATAAGGTTGACCCTTCTCTTTGCGCTGTGTATTTCGCTTTATTAAACAGAGCAAATAAGACTGGGTGGAAAGATAGCTTTGCTATTATCCTAATCGACCTTCAAGAAGATTGTGGTATATGTTCTAGGACAACAATGCTAAAAGTTATTTCTAAATTAGAGGAGTATGGGTTCGTTGAAACAATTTCAAAGACGAATAATCAATACAAGAATAGAGTTATACGCCTTCCATTAAATGGAAAGCACGTGGAAAGCACTTGGATACCACTTGAAAAGCACGTGGAAACTACTTGGACACATAATAAGACTATTAAAGACAATAAAGAATATAAAGATAATACTGCTAAAGCAGATAAATCAAATTTCAAAAATTGGACTAAGGAAGAATTTCAACAAGACATAACTAAGAATCATGGCAATCATGACCACGATATGATTAAAGCATTTTATAAATATTGGAAAGAGTTGGATGGTAAAGGTAAAATGAGATTTCAATTAGAGAAAACTTGGGAAACAAATCTTCGATTAGCAAGATGGAAGAAATTCAATTCCTCCTCAAATCTTTCTTTTGAAAAAAATAAGAATGGGGCGGCGGCCTCGCCGAACACATTCAGTCGCGCATCAAACGGATTACAAATCAAATAAGCTATGAGAAACGTAACAACAGAACAAGCCATCCTTGGCGTACTACTATCACCAGGAGATCACTTCCGTGATATCATCCCACAATTACACGTCAATCTATTCACTGACGAATTCTGTATCAAAGTGTTCAGAGTGATAGAAGCGCTGTTTAAAGAAGGGAAAACACCCAACCTGATTAACCTAATCACTAAGGGTAAAGCAATGGATTTAATATCACAATTGGATATCCATAAGATTACCGTATGGACTACAGCCATCACATACAACGAACCCGTTAACGAATACGTTGATGAGTTGAAGGATGAACATATCAAACGGCAGATAGCATTAGTCATTGCACAAGAATCTATGGGGCTATTGGAGAATAAGTCGGGGTCTGATATTGCTATGAGCATTGGTAATAAGATGACAGAACTCCTCGACACGAATTCCAGCAGCGACAATCTAATCACGCTTGCAGAACTAACGAGCGATGAGAGGGAATTATACTACAAGCGTTCAGAACTATACAAGAGTGGTAAGACATCGGGAATGGAAACGGGTGTTGGTAGCATTAACAAATACACGGGCGGATGGCAGAACGAATTTATCATCATTGCTGCTCGTCCAAGTATGGGTAAGACGGCATTAGCGTTGTTTCATGGCGTTAAGAGTGGGCAGCCTGGTATATACTTCAACCTAGAGATGAACAAGAGCCAACTAACGCAGCGATTGATTCTACAGCATACTGACAACATCGTTGGTTCGCATCTTCGTGATGGAACACTAACGAAGGATGAGATGATGGAGTTTGAGCGTACCATTGGTAAGATTGAGAATGTTCCATTTATGATTTACGACAAGGCACGCTGCGGTGTACATCAGGCAGTACGTGTAATGAAACAACAGCATCGCAAGGGGAAATGTAATTGGGCAATCATTGATTACTTGCAGTTGATGACGTTGGAAGGTAACAAGGGGAACAACAGAGAGAATGAGATTGCTGAGATTAGTAGGATACTACGTTCAGCGCAGAAGGAATTAAACATTCCCATCATTGCATTGGCGCAGTTGAATAGAGATTGTGAGAAGCGTCCCGATAAGAAACCTTTGCTATCTGACCTACGTGAATCGGGTTCATTAGAACAAGATGCTGATACAGTAGCATTCATCTATCGCCCTGCGTACTATGGATTACAGAAGGATGATGGAACACCATACACCAACGAGATATTCTATCTATTCGAGAAGCACAGACACGGAGCAACGGGGTCGGTGGAGTTCAGACACAACTACAACCTAAGTCAGTTCTTCGCTATCAATGACTACGCAACACCACTACCTGTACCAACAGCACCAACTAACTTCAGTAACTTTACCGATGCATCTTGGATGAGAGATGACGATTTAATATAATGGAAAAGCAGTTAGCCGATAAGATAATTCACACAATGAATAATAGCCTCCCTGAGAGCGTATCTATAACTTGGAGACACATTCGTATACCTGACGTTAGAAAGACGTTTATATCGCACCGCAACTACCTTAATCACGCTAACGTAGAGAGTAGAGTATATGAATCTTACTTGGAGGAATGTTATTTCTTATTGAAATTGATTAAACTACGTAATGTAAAATTGGAATCAGTATGAAAGTTACTATTACCACAAGCGTTGTAAACGGAAAGATGACAAGTAACAGAGAGTTGCTTGCAAAGACAATGGCTTCATTCGAAGGAATGGATGTGGATATTACAATAGAGAAGCACAGAAGGAAGCGTAGCAATCCACAGAATAGTTATCTGCATGGGGCTGTGCTTCCAATCATACGCAACAGATTAATAGAGCTGGGCATCAACGAAGCGCAGAGTAAGGAGTGGGTGTTTGATTTCGTCAAAGCCAATTGCCTCGTTACAGAAATTGTAAACACGGAAACAGGTGAGGTATTGAAATCACTTGGAAAGAGTTCGGCTCTCGCTACGTGGGAGTTCAACGAATTCATTGAGCGCATACAGCAATACTGCTCCGATAAACTATCACTATACATCCCAAATCCTGGGGAATACTTAACATTATCACTCGACTAACACTATGAACGTACTCTCATTATTTGACGGGATGTCTTGCGGAAGGCAAGCGCTCGAAAGAGCAGGATTTAAAGTTGATAAATACTTTGCATCCGAAATTGACAAATATGCCATTCAAGTTGCGATGGCTAACTACCCCGATACGATACAGCTAGGCACTGTTGTAGATGTCGATGGATATGCATTACCACAGATTGATTTACTTATTGGAGGAAGTCCTTGCCAATCATTCTCATTTGCAGGAAAACGAAATGGAATGACCACATTATGTGAGCAGGAGATATTGACACTTGAACATTACCTTGAACTAAAAAAGGAAGGATTCGAGTTTGAGGGACAATCGTATTTGTTTTGGGAGTTCATGCGCTTACTCAATGAGGTGAAGCCTAAATATTTTATGCTAGAGAACGTAGAGATGGGAGAGAAATGGGAGAAGGTTCTTCGCCACGCCATTCAAGTTCCTGCCTTACACATCAACTCTGCCCTTGTTAGCGCACAGAATAGAAAGAGAGTGTATTTCACAAACATAGGAATGCAGCCAATGGGATTGTTCGGTGACTTGGAAAGCATCATACAGCAACCAAAGGACAAGAAAGTACTGCTTAAGGATATATTGGAAGAAGACGTTGATGAGAAGTATTTCCTTAGTGACAAGATGATTAATTGGCTTGACAAGCACGCTGAGAAACGTAATGTCGATGTTAAGAAGTTAGATGGAAGCACTAAGACTGCGTGCTTAACTGCTACAGCACAGACTAAAGGAAACCTAACAACATATTACGTAATCCATAATACACAGAAGAGAAGCGCTGACAGACCAAGCATACAGAAGAATAAGAATGCAGGAGGCAGTGGTCATCTAAGCCGTGAGGATGGTAAGACATACTGCTTGGATACCGCTTGCACTATGGCTGTTGAAATTAAACTAAAGAAGCCCAACGTACAGATTCAAAAAACGATTGATAAGAATATATTCATCGAAGGAGAGGTAAAAGCGCTTGATTTCTACAATCAATCTAAGCATGATAAATGCCCAGCTTTAGCCAATCCATCTCACGGACACATAGGGCTATTTGCTCCAACATCGCGTATACGTAAATTAACTCCGCTAGAATGTAAAAGGCTTCAGACGGTGGCTGATGATTACATAATGCCTGTTAGTGATACGCAAATCTATAAGCAGTTAGGAAACGGATGGACTGTCGATGTTATCGCGCACATATTTTCGTATATGAAGTTTTAAGTATATTTGCATATAGCAATATACTATGGCACGTAAAGCATCCAAAGCAATTCCGAAAACTACAACAGGAAAGAATAAGAACTATCTTCCTACATCGCAAGGAGCTGGAATGACAGCCAAGGGTAGAGCTGCTTACAACAAAGCTAACGGATCAAACTTAAAAGCACCTGCGCCTAACCCTAAGACTAAAAAGGATAAGGGACGTAGGAAATCATTCTGCGCTCGTATGTCCGGAGTACCAGGTCCAACATCTAAGGATGGTAAATTAACACGCAAGGGAGCTGCATTAAAGCGTTGGGCTTGTTGATATGACACGCAAGAAGCAGCAACAGATAATGGCTATCGCAAAACGCATCAAAGCGTTACGCATATCTATGAATCTAACACAACATCAAGCAGCAGAGATTATAACAAAGGCATCGGGAAAGCCATGCTCACAGACATTGGTATGTCAAATAGAATTAGGAAATAAATACATCAGCGAAGCGCAGGAAATCAGATTCATTACGGCATTAAAAAACCACCCAAAAATCGCATAAATCTGAGGGTGGTTATAAAGAACAAGGCAATTAGTTTAATTCGTATTCTAAATATTTGTGGAAATACTTATCCCACATTATCATTAGCACTTGATTATCTTCTTCGGTGAATACACCTGTTATCGTCTTCCATGAATCCCTTGCTATCCTTAGTGCTGTGTGTTCACACATTGTATTCTGAGCAACATGACAAGCCAATACGCTTATTAATCTCTTGTTATGTGTTCTGCCTGTTGGGAATCGCTTATCCATATAACTATTAATCGGTACTAATTTATGTATTATTGTTTAATGCTACTACACAAATCTACAATTTCTCTAATTACTTCGTCCAGCTCTGCTGATGATGTCTTTAACATTGCAAGCACCTCTAGCTTTTCAGAAGAATAATCTTTATCCTTCGCCATTAGTTCTGACAATGCAATTATGTTAGCCAATGGCTTGCGTACCTTATGTGATTGTATCCAAGCGATGTTTTCTAACACACGCTTCTGCATTTCGTAATCGTGAGATGAGATGCTTACAACATCGAATAGCTGTATGCCTACGAGATGGAATGTTTGTTTTCCATACGCCACCTCCCATGTACTCCATCGTTTTGCCCCATTCTTATGTAACAGACGACACTGAAAAGAAAAAGGAAATGGGCTGCCGTCAACGGCCCGACCCATCGACTTCTTTAGCAGCTCCATATCCTCTTGTATTGTTATGAAATGCTCCACATTTGTAGGGGAGATGTGCGAAGCAAACGTATTGAATAGCTCATTGCTGTATGTTATGTCGCCCTCCTTATTACAGCATACATAGAACACATGAAGGGAGTTCTCTAATATCACATTTCCTGGTATCATCCATCAGTTGTATGGATGCAAATTTAACTAATTTTTAATCGCCATTTTAATTTTTCCAATTAATGAACACCAATGAGAATAACTATTGTATGCGTACAATATTAATATCAATAGCATTAGCGTGAATGCACCTGCGCTCACCTCATCGTTGTATTCTTTCTCTTTTTCTGCGTACAACATAGCCTTAGGTTTTATAGTTCCTATAATTTCTAATGCGCTGCGTGTATCACCTGCTTCGTGGTAGTATGTAGGTGCAATAGTGTCGGAGGCAAGCTTCAACGTATTTTTTTTGACTTCAATCTCCAAATCGCTAAAACTATATACAGACGTATCCTTTTCGTGAAATAGGATTTGCCCACTATCCGAAATAAAATAGTTGTATTTAGCATCAAGGGCAGACGTATAGTCCGGAGCATACTGCTTCAACGCACCAATTGTGGCTTCGTCAAAGTGACGTACCACAGAAGTGTCTTGCGCTGCATATATGATTGTATCTCTCGTTTCCTTATTCATCGTCATCCTTTCTCTTTGGAAGATAACCAGCAGCTATCAATGCAGCTATACACGCAGCCATCGTTTCTACTGTTATTAATTTAAAGATAAGAAGAAATACCATAAGTATCACCAATAGAGAGCCTATAGTGCCTCTCCAATGCTTTATGATTATATCCAAGACAATCATAAACTTACTTCTCCTTCTCCTTATTGTCATTGTCAATTAGATTTAATGTAATACATCTGATTGCTGCCTTGCGCTATTCTACGTCCTATTATGTCATAGGATTCGCCTACGTGCGTTTCTGCATCAATATGGACATATACTATATCCGATAGCGTAACATCGCCATTAACGTCCACTTCTCGTATTGCTATGTAATGATCTCCTCCCTTGTTATAATCCAATGGGATATTGTAATCAGATAGATTGGAATTAGTTTCCACATATGGAAACTGCGTATACAACGTTCTCCAATTTACAGCATCAGGGCTTTCTATAATCTCGAACTTTCTCGTTCCTGTATTGGAGCAAGTGAGCCATCGTACGTGTAGTATCCCCTCAGAATGATATGCATACACACCGCAGAACTCCACAGCGAGCGCACTCATCTGTATCATATACGGGCAGAAGTTATCAATCAGCGTTGTCTGTATTGTATAACACACTGTAATAGTATCCGTTCCTGGAGCAATAGATGTAGTGTTATCAATCATAATACAAGCGGAGTTATACTGCTTCACACTCGTAACGAAAGCTGGCGCTCCCGATGGAGAAGAATAGCTGAATGCTGCTAACTGCCCTACGTTCTTACGTGGCACTTTAACGCATATTGTAGTATCACGTATCGCTCCTGAGATACATTGATTAGTGAAATACAAACTAAAGAACGAGGGAAGCGCTAAATATGAATTAGCCGTCCTCGTTACATTACATTGTGCTGTTGCCGATATGCTTATTAGCAAAAATAAAAGTGCCTTCATACGTTGTTATACGCATCAAGGCACTCCTCGTTATTCCTACTTAGTAGGTATTAGTTACACGTATTCAACAAAGAAACGAAATTTTAATCCTGTCAATGCTTGTCTTGGTTGAATTTGAAAATTAACCATTTGAGTGAAATAATAATCATCTCCATTAGAATCTAGTCCTTCATAGAAACTACCAACTCTTGAGCCATTTGGATTATACGTAGTCATAACCAACTCTCCCCAAGCTGTTCCAGGATCGCCAATATTAGTAGCCAATGTGCCATAAGGTAATGTTGCTCCAGGAACTTGTTGGTCAATCCCTCCATAAGGATTAACTACATTGTAATTTCCAAATACTCCAATTGTACCTGGAGTTTCACCGACAAATACTCCTAATGAATCATAACTTGAATATCCCGAACCTGCCGTAAGACCAAATGCACAATCATTGGATATATCATAAGCCAAATTAGTATATACTTTAACTTTTGTTATTGCGCTCCAACCTGATGAAGGCTTAAAAGCAATAAAATTATTTGGAGAACCTGGGTTACTATATAAAACCAAAGGCAATGATGGATTATTTAACCCATCGGTAGTACCCCATACAGCAAATGAAGCAAAAGCAGTATTTTCTACCACCAATGTTCCAGATGCAGCAGAATACACATTATTGGTAGCAGTTGTATTAGTTGTAATTTCTCCTGAATCGTATTGCGCTGTTGCAGGTGCGCTCCATACCCAAGCACCTGGAAGAGGATTCTCAATACAAATGAAATCATAAGCATTACCATCAGGAGGAATGATTGCAGGAGTATCGACAGGATAATTATTTATCTGACCTCCTATCATAGAAGGAAATAAACTTATGTTTATTGATGAACGATTAACAACAATAACACGTTTACCTGTAACGGGTAAAGGTAAACGACAAGCGTAGTCTGTTGGCGTAGCTGTCACAACAATATTCACCCCATACTCCAACACTAATGTAGTGTTAGCCATTGTGGTGTTGTTAGCCACTAACCCATCAAATACAACCGTCTGTCCTGCTGATGAGAAATCAAGCATTGACGTTAATAATGGACGCATTTTAATTGCAGGATATTGCGCTCCTGTTACAATCTCATCTATTCCTGCTTGTATCTCCGCTTGTGATGCCATTATGCAAAATCGTTAGGGTTAAAATCTTGTTGGTTGAAGTCTGGCCATTCGCCATTCAAATATGTTTCGGGTAATGTAGCAATAGGCTTCGTAGTGAAATTTACATTCCTACATAACCAATTACATATTGTTACAATATCACGCTCCATCAGTCCAATCACACTAATGCAATTGGTGGAATATGATAGCACTGTATCAGTGTAGTTCTTCGCTATGAATAACGTTTCAGGCATACATCCCTCATCGCATCCAATGGCAATCTGCTCATTTACGTATGCTAACTGCTTCTGTATAGCTGAATATGCTATCAGAGCGAATGATTGATATTGTCCTAAACTAGCCATTAGTTGTATAATGTATAATAAACTAATACTTCTGCTGTAGCTGTTCCGCCTGTTGGATTACCCGTAGATGTAGCAATGTACAAATCACTTGCTTTACCTACCTGATATGCTGTCGTTCCTAAGTTTAAAAAGAACGCTTGGTATCCTCCAGAACTCGTTGCTCCCCATACTCCATCAGCCACCATCAAATCATCGGTAGCCATTTGAAAGTAAATTCTAGCGTCTGTATTTGTTCCATATGACGTTGCTGCGCTCATCAATATTACAATATTGTGTATGATAGCGAAGTTAGCAAGCGTATCAAGAATCTTGATTGGCGTAGTGAAACTTGCTAATATCTGTGCTGACGACAAGCTTGTTACAGCCAATTGCATTACAGGCGTTCCTACGGCGAAATTATCAGCCGTCAACAATCCCGTTGTCAATGTCGTTCCGTTGCGTTGTAATACACCGAAATCCGTAGGGAATCCAATATCCGTAGGAGCAGCAGTAGCATTCGTAGAGTTACCCATTATAGTACGTGCTACCATAGGAGTAATGTCAGCAGTTGATACTGGTCTTGACGTAGATGCTGCCACCCATGTCGAAACCCCATCAAACGTAGCAAGGATGATGACACCACCATTAAGCGCTTGGTTAGCATTGATGCTGATGCCAAACACTGTTAGTGTATTAGCGCCTATCGTAATGCCACCTGCAATCTCTATCTGAAACTGACTTCCAGCTTTGATACCCGTAGTGCCTGCTGTTACAGTGTAATTAGATGTTAGCGTTACAGTGCCTGTCAATCGCTGATATGACGTATCTACGCCTGCTACTAATGTCTTTGTTCCACCAACAGGGACAACAATATCCGTTACCCCTTGCGCTGCTTGTGGTTGGTCTTTTCCATCAGCGAAATACTGAACGCTCCACGTAGTGCCATCGTAATAGCAACTGAATGTACCATTTTGGTTCACTTGGTCTTGCGCCATCGTAACCCCTGCTATAACAACACTGAATGTGCTTATTGATAGATTGGCTTCCCAACGTAGAGAAAAGGATGATATAAACCCTGCCGTTACTGTAGGATTTATAACAACATTCCCTAGCAATGTAACAGGAGCTGTAGTATAAGCTAATACATCATATGCCTGACCTAGTGGCGTTGTATTATCAAGAGTTAATCCTGATGCGGTTATTTGTTGTCTAATGTAGTTCATTATACTGCTGATATTTTATCAATCGTTATTGACTTAAAGTACACTTGATTCACCACTGCTTGATACAAGTCAGTATATATAGTATTTAGCACCGTAAAATCTAATCCAGTTAAACTCCTTTGATATGTATATTGCTGATACCCTATATCACTTGTGCTTAAGCTTGCTATATTCATATCAGATGTAACTCTACATAATGCTGTGGTTGCTGATGTTTTTATAATTTCAAGCTTAGTATTATATTGAAAAGATGTACTTGCTGTAAACATATATATTTCTTGACTTAATGGAGACAATGTACATGATACACCAACTGTTGTACCAACACCCCATCTAATCCTTCTTTGCGCTTTAAATAAATTTGCTGGAATTGTATTTTGTATCAAATACATTGACACTAAATTTACAACTAAAGCATCTCCATCACCAAGTAGTGTATTTGCAGGAATTGCAACATCATGCTGTTGAACCCAATTATTTATTATCGTTGATGAAAAGAAATCTATAGGCATACTATACAACCTACTCACACCATCAACTCCATTGCCCCCAGGAGTACCTGCTGCGCCTTCCGGAATCTCAAAGTCAAATATAGCAGCGCCTGATGTACCTACATTAGTTACTGTAGCAGGATCGCCTGGATTAACAGTCGTAACAGTTCCTACAGCTATAGTCGCCGCAGCACCTGGCGCTCCCGTATTCCCTGCCACATTCGTGCTTAGAATAGGTATGCTTAAACATCCTAAATTTGGTAAACAGCAATCTGACATTTCTTTATCGTTTTTTTAGTTTAACATCCACACCCACAGCCACAAGACAAGCATAAGCTCGCCATTGCATCCACTTGTGCGTCAACAAAATCTTTATCACCCAAACTTACGCCTCCCAATAGGTACTCGTAGTTTAAGAATATCTTAATCTGATTCTCAGTCGTTACATGACCTGCTGCACCTCTCACCACTGTATCATCCTTACAACGCTTTGATAAGCACGTAAAGAACACCCACTGCTGATTGATAAACGTATCAGTTCCATCTGAGCATTCATACGTTACTAAGTATGAGCCATCAGATAAATCGCTACTAGGGCTTGAATTAAATAACAACTCGCTATTGAACTCTAAGTTGAAGAATGGGAATATTGTGCTGTTAAGCAATGGTAGTACATTTACTACAACGCCAAACTCATCCATTCTAGTAGCGGCTGTAATTACATCATTCGCTATCGTAAAATCAAACGTAATAGGATATATATAACCCTTCGGGGTAATCTGTATTCTTGCAAACGTTATGTCCGTAGTAAGCGTGTTAGGCGCTCCCCATCCCCCTTCATTGGTAACAGCATCATATACTCCTGTCGTGTCATTGAATAACGCAGTCTTGCAATCGCATTGTTGGGCAAGACAGAAATTTAGTGATACTCCCATTGTGTTATTATAATTTTACGATTCCAAATTTACAAATAAATTGAACAGAGATAATTATTTATTTATCATTGCTTTTTTTCTTCAATAGCATCAACATATGCTTCAAGCTTTTCTCTAATATTCGTAGGGAATTCCAAGAATAGATATTTCTTATCCCATGAATTGATTGAGCGTATAGCTGACCTGATGTACATCTCTTGCGATTGCATCTCCTGTATATCATTTATAATGGCCACCTTCTTACAAATAGAATACAACGATGTCATACACTCTTTGTATTGTCCATTGTTATCGAACTTCATCAACTGATTCATGTTCGTTTGTCCCTCTTCTGTAACATGGTCAAATATAGTCTTCACCATCTTACCCATCGTTTCATTCGCCTTTTGATTCTCTTCGGCGGTCAACTCTAAATTGTATTTGATTATGCTAGGATTGAGCTTATAATCTCCCCCTTTCTTAATTGATTCAGCTTGCAATCGCTTATTCCCTTTAAGCTCCAATATAGTCTTCTCTGTTTCTGCTTCGGATACTGATGAATAGTATTTATATCTTTCTCCCTTAACCGCTTTCTCCTGCTCTGATTCGTAATCACTCTCTATTCCTATTACATCAGGAATAGTAGTGGAGCTTTGTACTACTGGATAATAGTTGTGCATCGTGTGCATCTGCATGTATGGATCGTCTTCATACGCTCTATTGAACGGAAGAGATACTTCTCCTTTGTCAAATTGAAACATATCAAAACCCATAAATGGCCCTACCGCTTTTAATTCCTCCTCTACAGGACGACCAAAGCAATCAGTCTTATTGCTTCGTAATGCGCCATCTGTAAATGCTAAATTGATTGCCATCTTTTCAAATACGTCAGTAGCTAACTTATTAGGATTACCATTATAAGCATCGTAAGCATTCTGTGCATCCTTCTGTAATCCCGAAAGAGGAACAAAGGATTGTATCATATTGGCAAATACATTCTTTCCTGTTTCTATAGTTCTTTCAAATCCGCCCTTGTTCGATTCTTGTGTTAATTGCATTAGGTCGGATAGCGTCTTGTACTGCTGTGACATAGAACTGTAATTCATAACGCCTGATAATGTATTCATCATATACATTCCAATAGCTCTATTTAATCCTTCATCATCTTCTACAAATGGTTTTCTGATTCCATCTACAGCTCTTGATGTTTCGAATACACGATAATTATCTAATACAGCAGCAGCAGAGATAGCCCCGTAGAATGGAGATATCATCCAATTGTATTGCTGAACTCCATCAATATAAATATATCCACCTTTAATTGGGTCTCCCGAAGCATCAAGTAATCCACGCCCCTCCATTTCTTTCGTTGCGATGAATGTACCCTTTCCTTTTGCTGCCTTTTCTATGCGCTTATCATCGTCATCATCACCCCCTCTTAGTTTCATCAACATAGCCACAAGTCCTGCTGTTATAGCATACGCAGCAAACATTGATTCTCTCAATCTCGCTTGATCCATCTTCAACATGAAGTCAAGCTTATATGACATATTCTGTTCTTTCGGCGTTAGCCCTCTCTTACCTGTTCTTTTATATTTAATACTCCTTAATGTACTTAGCAAAGGGTCGTATTTTATATACAATGAGAATCCATTAGCAACAGCGTTATTGAACAATGGCATTAATGTAGAATGTTTTAATGGCGACATTTTACCACTGCTTATGTAATTCAATACATCAGCTAATTGCCCAGGCGTTCCTTGTGGTCTTCCTAAGAATGATATCTCCCTTGTGTTCGCTGATATATAACGATTGATTTCTTTTTGATATTCTTCTGATATCTTCAATGCGTCATTAGTCGATAATGCAGGATTTAAGTTTTGGTTTAATTGTACCAATCTTTCCATTACTCCTTCTGAAAGAAGCTCATACATACGAATCTTTGTTTCGTTATATATCCTAGCTTCCTTTGTTCCTATCTTCATTAACCCTGGGTCTTGTGGGAAAGCATCAGTGGATGAGAATCCAGAATCCTTCCATAACTGACTATTACGCATCTCTTGCATAGCCTTTGAAAATGCAGCAGTTACTGTAGTTTCATCTCTCCCAAGCAATGCTGTTACATCTTGGTATATCGCTCTCCTTGATTTATCAATTTTATTCTTCTTATACAACTCCTTCAATAATGCCCCGTATGCTTGTCTTGATGTTATAGATGTAGCAAGGGGAATCGTTAAAGCATCTACAACGGCGAATGCTCTTGATGAACCAACAAGAAACACTTTAGATAATGCACGTTTAATTTTGCTTTTCTGATTTAATATATCAGTTTCTATATCAGAACGCCCTTCTTTATTTATACCTATAGAACCAAATGTCATATTATCTCTAGTAGGACTTACCTCTAAGATAATAGGCTGATTTGTTACAGGGTCTATAACTGATGTTTTTAGCGTATTAAATGTACCACCTAGCTTTATATCCATTTCCCTCATCATCTGCATCACCATCTTTGGAAATGTTTGAAATACGTTGGATATAATAGCTTTGTTCAATATTGATGCTCTTAATAGCAAGTTGTTAAATTGATATGCTGCTATGTAATTGAACGTCTTAATATTTCTCCCTATGATACCTCCGCTTGCTTTAGCTTTTAATGTATTGATATAATTATTAAAAGCATTGTTTGCGTTAGCTAATGCGAATGCTCCCTTTGTTCTTGCCGCAGCTACATTTTCTGCAAGCTCCGTCAGCTTAGCTATATTCTCAGGAGTTAAGATTGGTAAGCCGTATTTAACAGCAAACTTATCTATGTACCTATCTCCCTCTAATACTCCGAACAATATCTGTTTTACTATTGCAGGGTTCTTACTTTCAGATATAGAAGGTTTTTTTTCTGCGTATACTCTCGCTAATGCCCTATTCATTTGCCATGATGCAATTTCCTCATACGTTTCCATGAACGCATCAATGGCTTTATTCACTTGCGCATCGGTCATTTCGTTTTCCTTCAACGCCTGATTGATACCTCTTAGATTCGTAGTAACAAGTTCTCTCACTTGCTCCCTCGTTGCATCAACAGCAACCTTTCCGTCTTTTCCTACCAATTTAAGAAGCTCCGAAAGTCCACTTCCTTTTGCTCCATTCTTATTGAGATGAACACCAAATGAAACTAATACGTCTAATGCTTTCTTTATTCTAGGATTTGAATATTTAGATAAGATTGTTGTTGGGTCAATATCCTGTCCAGTAACAAGATTGGCGATATCTGTAAATACCTCTGTACGTATTTTCTTTGCATCTACTGCTACTTCTTTGGTTTTCTGCTCCCCATCAAATCCAAGCTCATCTTTAACGTCATTAGTTGCCTTATTCCTAACTCTATCAACCATCATAAATGGAATCATTTGAGCTAAGTAATTACGCATTGACAATCCTTGCGCTATATATGTTCCGTAGTTTTGGTATTCTTTATTTGCTAATTCAAAAGCCTCTGTTGTACTAGCATCCTGCCTTGCTGAATATGCAGCCATTGAATCAATCAATCGCTGTGCGAATATTGCATTGATTATATCAGGATGAAGCTCTTGATTTTTAGCTAATTTATATGCTACATTACCAGTTCTATCGGCATCCATCAATGCTATTGCATCAGCCATTACTTTCTTCTGATTGCGAACTTCGTAATTCTTTCCAGCTTCTACAATATCAGCTAAATCATTTCTTTCTTGTTTGCGCAATCCTGCTACAAAATCTTTAGCAGTCTTGGATACTTTAAGCTGTCCACTTCCCCTTTGAGATTCTTCAACCTCATCGGAATATCGAGCCATTTCTTCTGTTAAATCTTTCTCTATATTCTCCTTCTGACTATCAGTTAATCCTGCGTAATCTTCATTTGCTCTTAACGATTCAATAGCAGCATTAATAATATCAATAAACTTACCACCATTTTCTGCAACAAGGGCAGCAGCTTCTAAGGCTGCATCTACCGCTTGTTCAAGGAATGGTAATGATGAATATGTTTCTCCTCTGTTCTTTAATTTAGCAGCACGCAATTTCTCCGCAAACAACTTACCCTTTTCAGTATTAGTCATCGGCTTGGCTTCCTCCTGCACAATTGGTGCTACAACATCAGCAGCCTCCTGTGCAAGTGCTTCTCCAAGCATATTGAACACAGCAACAACATCGGGAGTTCTTACTTCTTCGGGGATCGCCTTGCTTGATTTAGAGCGATTGCGACTGCCTGCTTTTGGTCTTTCCCCGCCTTTATCTCCTTCTTTATATTCTTGCTGATTGTCTCCTTCGACTTTCCCTTTAGTAGCGGCATCGTATTTAGATTTTAGTGTTGGTGATTCTTTTGTTAGCTCTGCAATGTTATCCATTACGTACTGACGTGCCTGAGTGAAATCAAGCACTGTTCCGTCCTTTAATGTGTACTTACATGGATTAGCCATTATACGCCTCGTTGTTGGTCAAACAATAACTCCCCTGCACTATTCCCCATTATTCTATCTAATGTAGACAATAAATCTCCTGCTTCGCCAATGCTCTTACGTTGTGTTTCCACAAAGAACAACAACTGCTGATGTATTGTAGCGTCATCGCAGTCCATATACCAATCATTATAGAACTCACCTAACGTCACCTCTTTGGTGTAATACAGCTCAAAAGCCGAACGTAAAGTTGGAATAGCATCCTTCATAGCTTTCACCATTGGAACGTCTGCTACATCGCCTCTATCGTTCACGAAGTCCACCCATATCTGATAATGCTTTAACTCATCCTTCGATTCCTTTTGGAAGAATGCCGTACTACCAAACCATCCTAATCCCTGTAGTTGATTAGCAATGTGCTTGTATGTATTGGAAGCGTCAAGTTCGTATCCGATGGCTTCGTTAATCTTCTTTTTGTATTCTGTACTAAGTAATGATGTTCTCATAATCAGCATTCTATTTTGGTGAATATTCCTTTCGCTTTTAACTCATCAGCGATGGCTTCAAAGTTACTACTTATTGCTTTAGCTACAGCAGCATCCTCTCCGTACTTTTCTTTGAATGCTTTGTTCGCCTCTGCCTTGCTCTTTATACTTTTACCTTTATTCGTAGAATCGAAATCATCGAAGATGTTTGCTTTCTTCTCCTCTGCTTTTGCTTTTGCTTCCGCCTTTGCCTCCGCTTTCTTCTCACGTATCAACAATGGATCACCCTCGTTGAAAGCGTTGTCATAACGAATGGATTTTAGATACGGAGAGTTGTCTACAACCTCATCCTCCAAATGCAATGTGTCGAGAAATCGCTTTATGAAATCTGTTTTAAAGAATACCCTTTCTCCGAATGTTACCCTACAAGGTTTGCCCATATCAATAATTTCTTAACGTAATCTTCCTGAACTTAATGTTTTCATGTAATCAGCCTGCTTCTGCATTTGTCCCATTTTGTAATCTCGCTCCTTCGCTGCTACGGCTTTCTTTGCTTCAGTCGCTTTAAACTCTGCTGCATCGCTCGCTGCTTGCTTCTTTAGCTTACTTCCCTTCAACCATCCTACTGTTGCACCTACTGCCGCACCAACACCTGCCCCTACTAACGTACCAACTCCAGGAATAGCACTACCAAGTGAAGCTCCCATTGACGCTCCTTTGAGCGCACTAGCTCCTGCCATCTTCGCCACAGTACCCTTCTCGAACTCCGGAGGAGCTTGCATAGGCTCCATCTCAGGATACTGCTCCTTAAAGTAATTGTTAGCATTGTCCAACGTACCTTGGTCTTGCATCTTTTCCGCAATGTCATTATAACCCATCGTTGGATAGTGGTTATACTGCATGTAGTTTACGTACGGGTCTCTTGACATATTAATTACAATCTATTTCAATTATACCTTTTCTTTGCAATTCTCTCAACGCTTTGTCAACCATCGCCTCTGTTGGTTTTTCTTTCAACATTCTAATTGTATCCTTATCAACATTCTTATTAACGGCAGCTTGCAAATCACGATATATCTGCTCTAGTTCAGCATTAGCTTGGAACTTATCCTCTACTGATTCTACTCCCTCTTGCGCTGGGAATGCTTGTGGTGCTTGTTCGGATGTAGGGGTGGTGGTTTCGGCTTGTAGCGTTGGTAAGTATTTTTTTACGTCAATAATTTGCCCTGCTTTTTTAGTTGGTATTCTAACATGGGCTTCATCACCAAACGTATCGTCTATTTGTATACTTTCAATAGGTACTTTTAACTTAACTATAGATTCTCCATACCCTTCATTCTGACCTGTTTCTTTAGTGGAAAAGAATACGCCATCTTCAAGACCTTTCATCTTGCCTGTGCTTTCTATTTCCTTTTTGTTCTCAGGAGTTGTTCTATGGTATATAGTAACCATACCATCATTATCAATCTCTGCTTTGTTATCATTAAGCTCATCAGCTAAATCCTGTGCATCTAAAAGTTTATCTCCTTGAACTCTTTTAGATATACTTTCTTTGGCTGCTTCTAAAGGCGATACTTTTTCCTCACCCTTCGCTTCTTGGGTGGGTAGGGATTGTTCTACTTCTTTATCGTCAAAATTTTGGTCAATAAAACGAATAGCATCCCTATGTAGTCCTTGTTCTTTTAATTTGTCTAAAACTTCCTGTTTATTAGTTGCACCATCTTTTATTGCCGTATTAATATACTCTTGCCCCTTTGCAATTTTATCATCAAAAGAAATGTCTTTTTCTATAAATACAGGTATCAATTTTTCACCTCTTTCTCTTGCAACAACAGCCCTGTTTCTGCCCTCTTGTTTATGCGCCTGCCCATTTTCTTTTAATGACAGATACGGCATATTTATCTTATCCCCCTTATTTATACCTTCAATAATACTTGCCTTTTTCTCGTCAAGCACGTTTAGGTCGGTGTTGCTTCTTGTTATATCATCCCTTACTTTTTTCAAATACGCATCTGGCGACATCATTACAACCTCACCGCTTACTCCTTTATAGAAGTAATTATAGCCATCATCTTCCAACAAACCGTCTAACCCACTTATTCCTGTTTTTTTAGGATTAAACATTCCTTTGTAACTTTCCACATCTCCCTCTACTCCACTCTCACCCTTCGCTTCTTCTGCAACGGGGGCTTGTGCTTTCAGCTCTTTCTCTTGTTCTAATAGCGGCGTGATTACCTCATCATACTTATCGTATATCTCTTTCTTTGCTACTTCGTCATTAGGGTCAATAGCTTCGTTCTCCGCTTGCTCCTGCTCTCTTAGGTTTGCTATAGCATTCTCTACCTCTGGAAGAGTTTGTGGTGCTTCTTCTGTTGGAAGATTCTTACCCTCTGCAATCTCACCCAATCTATTATTCACCTCATCCAACCTATCCTGTAAAGGCTTCGCCATAGCAGGATTAGTCTGTTCTATCTGCTGCTCTAAATCTTGCTGTTCAAGAACTAACGCTGTTGCCTCTGCTCTTGCAGGTTCACTCTCTACTACAGGAGGAACAGTCGCTGCTGCTTGCTTTGTCTTTTCAAGCATCTCCACCATCTGCTGCTTCTGCTCAGGTGTTATATCGTTAGCTACAACGGAAGCATCAAGCTGCTCCATGAAATCAATCTCTGCCTCTGGATCACGAGCTGCCTTATTCACTACATCAGCAAATGCTTTATTTCTCCCTGCGCCAAAGAACGGCCCTAATAATCCCCCTCCTGCTGCACCTGCAATAACGCTTTCTGCTAATCCTTTTCCAAATCCTTCAAGTGATAAGTCGTCTTTGAATTTAACATCTTCCTTTAACGATGCTAATTTCTTAGAACCAAATTCAGTTGTAAATTCCGCCCCTTCTTGTAATCCTTCTTTAGCAGCCCCCTCTAATGTATTAAGAAGAACCTTCTTCCCAAACTCCATCATCATCTGCGGAGTTCTCTTTTCAGCTAATTCCTTCGCTCCTTGCTTAATTGCGCTTTTAAGCGATGTCTTACTAAATGCTCCTGCTAATGATTCAACCCCTTTATCCCCTAAGTATGCAGCAACGATTCCTGTTGGCATAGCGAAGAACATTGATTCAGCTTTTGTAAGCCCTGCATCTCTCCCCTGCTTATATATATCTCCATACACTTGCGAGAATCCTGCTGCTTGCGCTCCTGTAGCCCCTGCTGCTGCTCCGCCACCAAACGTCATAGCAACGCTTCCTAATAGATTTCCTAATAGCTGTGATGTGTTATATACATTGACATCATCCATCAACGATACATTCGCTTGTGGGCTATACTTAGCAACATCAACAGACACTTTATCTGCTAGATTGAATATAGCGTCAGACACTACATTTCTATCCGTTGGTAATGGTGATGGTAGTACATCAATCACAGCCCCAAGTGTCTTTAATAATGCAGGAGCTGTTGCGTTCCATGTAGAAGCAGCCATTACATCAGAAGGACTTCTTGGATTTATAATGGTTGATGGAATCAATCCCTTTAGATTTGATTGAACACCAGCTCCCATTGTCTTAATGAAGCGTGCGTTCTGCTGATATTTGTTTAGTTGGTCATTGTAATCACTAGCAGCTTGATTGTAGTTAGCTTGTGTCTGCTGCAATTGTTCAGAAAGCATTGATGCTGTCTGTGAGTCAATGTTAGGATTCTGTAATTGTTGTTGTAGATTCTCACCCTCCGCTTTTATCTGTTCCAATCCTTGTGTAAGGGCTGTGATATTCTGATCTAACTGCTGATTCTCTGCACTCTTCTCTCTTGAAAAGTCCTTATACATTCTAGCTTGCTCCGTCTTGCGCTCTTTGATGTCGGGAATAGCATTAACACTTGCTATCCTAACTTGCTTTGGCGATTTACCTGCAAGCATCTTAGCCACCTTATCATCGCTGATATTAGGTAATTCACCACCAGGAACTTGCTTACGCAACTCTTTTACATCTGCTGCTGATAATGTTTCAGGGAATGCTCCCTGTCCATCAGCATACACCTGCATAGTTTTCTGTATGTTATCTAACGATGCTTCACTGCTTTTCTGTGGTAACGTAGATGGTTGTTCCACTCCACGTCCTTTCGTAGCCGAACCTCCACCCACCGATGCAGAAGGAACGGCTGATGGCTTTCCCAAGCCGCCAAATCCATACTTGTCAGCAGCTTCGTTTAGGTCAGCAGGCATGATTTGACTATACACATCATTCTCTACCAAAAGGGAATGTAGTTTTTTTAGCTTAATAGGGTCTCTGTATTTCTCAACAAAGTCATCAAACCTCTCAGGAGTTATCTTGCTGTATACATCATTATCTACAAGTAATGAATGTAGCTTTTGAAGATTCTGTAATCCTTTAGAAGGGTTAGGCTCTACATCTACCACATCTTCCTGTACATCAATAGGAGATTCCACTATTGGAGCTTCCATTGATACTGATTCTTCTGGACTTGTAATAATTTCTTCTGCCATTGTTTTTATTTTTATAGTCCGCTATTTTTAATGTCTTCCGCTTGCTGCGCTGCTGATTTCTTTTTCTTCGATACAGGCACATCACCCTTTGGTTTAGGAATATCAATTTTAGATGCAGGCGCATTTGATTGATTATAACTGTCAATCTTCTTCTGTAAATTATCTCTATCTACTACAGCATTCTGATCTAATTGATTCAAATCAGCTCTTTCGTATTTAGTTGCATCAAGGAATCTACTAACTCCCATATCTGCATAGTTTCTCATCAATTCAACTGGTGAGCCATCATTAGTTTTTCCTTCTCCAAATACAACAAATCCAGCTTTCGCTTTTCCTTGCTGTGCCATTGCCAATGCGTATTGACTTAATAATGGCTCTCCTTTATTAAATTTCTTTGCAGGCAATGTATAGTATTGACCATTCTGTAATTTAATTTTTGTTGCAGGGAAATTATAATCTTCTTTTGCTACATACCCTAATCCAACTCGATTATATGTTCCTTCTACAACGTCAGCTTTCTCCATTCTTTTGCCTGATTTAACGTTGTATGTTTCACCATCATTAGGAAGTGTTAGCTTTACATCTGATTGAACAGGAAGTCCTCCAAATGACCTAAACACTTGCTTACTAGGCCCCACGTAAATATCTGATTGCTGTGTGAAGTTAACAGGTATTCCTCCTGCTTTGCTTCCTGTGTTATAGCTAACATTAATTCCTTTAGAAGGAGTTACATTAATTTGCTTAGAGCGAGTGTCAACATCAGTCTGTGCTTTTTGCTGCACCCATGCTGTTGTATTCTTTAGGAATTCATCTACGCCTTCTGGTGTTGAGAAATCATATGGTCTATTTTCTTGTTGAGAAACAAGTAAATAATCATTTATTGCAGATTTCTTTCTATTAGCATCACTCATAATGTTAGCAGTGATAAGCGCAGGGACATTTTTATTTATATCTGCTCCTGCAAATTTCTTATCGCCAACTGTAATTACAGGAGCGCCTTCCAATAATTCAAATTGCATACTATTTATAGACTTGGCAATACTTTCGCCTGTACCAGTGTACTTAGGATTATCAAACACAAATTGGTCATTTGCAAATGCTATTGATGTAGCAGGCCCTAACTTAGCAAGTTCTTGATTAATTTGATTCTTATCTGATAATGTACCAATAATCTTCAATGCTTCTGTATCAGCAGGCATACCACCTTGCTGTAAAGATAATCTCTTATAGCCCTCCGCTTGATCTCTAAATGCCTTGCTTGATGAATTTATATCTTGCATATTGGCGGCGTGTAGAGAATAGTCATCAGGGCTGTCTTCGAATGATTGCAAGGCATCAGCATACTTCTGCTTTATCAATTGCGCTTGATAAGGAAGTAATCCCGATGTATCCACTTTCATCAATGCTCTTTCGTATGGCGCACGCTTCTTAGCCTTTGCTTCCGCCTCTGCTGCTTCCGCTTTAGCACGCCCTCTCTCCCTTGCGAGGTCTAACGCCATTTGACGCTTATAATCGTACTTGCCTTGTAATGCTATTCCTAATGCTAATGGTGATATTGCCATATGTATTATTTATTATGATGTTCCGCCGCTAAACATTTTCGCAATATTAGCGAATGATGCTCCTGTGTCAAATGAATTAACCATATTCGTAGTTCCTTGCTGTACTGCTTGACCTAACGCTTGCTCTGTCATCAATCTACGGCGCATTGCTGCTTCCGTATTCATATTCTGCATTCTCTGTAATCCTGCTGTCTGCTCATCTGCATAACGTATGTTACCCATCTGTCTGTCGGCATCGCCTGCTGCAAACTGATTTAGTGCCATAAACTTCTGCATTGAGCCTCTTGCTCCTAATGCTCCTGCGAGATTACCACCTGCTAGATTACGTTGATTAGCAAACTGCGTGTTTAACGCTGTTCCTAAATTAGCTTTATATGCTGCAATCTGCGATGGTGTATATCCCATCTGTGCCATCTGTTGCGCTCTTTGATTTGCTGCAAGCGTTCCTGCTGATGCTTTATATTCGGGCTGTGGTGTTTTGGAAAGTTTATTCAATTGATACAATCCAACACCTGTCTGTATAGCGCCTAATCCAAATCCAATGGGATTGAATCCTCCTGCTATAGCAGCAGGTGCTGCTGCGGCGGCTGCCGGAGCTGCGGAATTAAATATCTGCTGCGACATTGTATTAGGATTCGCACTAACCTGTGGATTTAATGCAAATTGAGGACTATATGGTTGCGTTCCACTTAATGTTGTTCCAGGTTGAGAATAACCTTGACCAGCATATTGAGGAGCAGAGGCAGGAGCTTGGTATCCATTTCCTAAATAGTAAGGATTTTGACCGCCATAATAATCGCCTCCTCCTGGATATTTTTCAAACATATCGTATCGTATTAATTTTGTAAAGTTATGGATTTTCTACGTTTCGTTGTCCTGTTCTTGTCACTACTGTCGTATCATTTATCTTTTGCTTTTCATTAGCAGCGAAGAATGTACGTATCTTCAGCCATAGCCCTGTCATTGGCGCTGTTGGTTGGTCGTTACGCCCTTGTGAATCGAGATTGTTTTTGATAGGGCTGAACGCTTGATTCTCACGCATAGTGAAATCTTCTCTATCTAAATACGTCTTTCTGTTGTCGATTCCATTTTCAGAAATGAACTGCGTTTCAAACTCCACACGTTTAGGCTTCAATAGTGCTGTCTGTGCGTGTGCAATAAACTTCTTTACAGTTCTTGACATGTAGTTAATGATGTACTCTGTAAAGCCTTCGTTTGCCTGTCCGTAGAATGTTATCTCATTAGCATCCTTATCACGATGACGATAGATGGGCAATGATGATATTTCAGGGAAGTCTATTGGAGATTGGCTAAAGTATCTATTATTCTGCGTATGGTAAATTTTTGGATAGAACGTATAGCGATGAGTGAATGAATTCTTCTGCTCATTGAATACGATTGTGTATGTATTGTAATAATCTAAGTTCTCCAATGATATAGCTTCCCAATACGCTTCACCCCCTGTTGTTCCAGGCTGTGTTGATGCTGTTGCTGTATGGCTTACCAAACAGAGATACAATTGAACTACTCCTTTAGTTTTTATTTGAATCTTTACTCCATACGTTTGATCTTCGTAGCTTGTAACTACTTTGTTCTTAGTATAGATCGTTCCATCCACCCACTCAGGACTATCCTTCCACGCTCTCTGCGTAATGATGAAATTCTTTCCAACGTTATCCCATACTGTTGTTATGCCTTGATTGTCGGCAGGAGAATCTTTCCCTATCACAAAGCGCATACGCTCACGGAAGAACGTACTCATCATCTCTCTCTCCGATATGTTCACTGTTCCATCCGCACCAAAGCGTACCACGCAGCCAAACTCATCATTCACCCATATTATGCATTCTTTTCCTGATGATGTGTATCCTTTGCACACCGACCATTTCTGATTCGTGCCAAGCATAGTAAGGCGTAACCCCTTACGAGATAATACTGATCCATCACCAATAAGTAAAGCTCCATCTTCTGCTGATTCTAATCGTCCTGTTGCATTAAAGAACTCACGAGTGAATCCTCTTTGTTGTAATGTAAATAACTCCCCATTTACAACCTCTAAGTGATTGATAGGCCCAAAGTTGTTTGGGTTATCCTGAAAGTCAAATGGAAGAAACTCCCTGTACTTATCAGTGTTGGCATTGTTAGGATTGAGCTGTGAGTAGTATTTACGTGTTATGTAGTTTCCTAAGTCATTTCCTTCGGGATCAAACACTGTTGATGCTTGAACTTGATTGAAAATGCTATATCCTGTGTTTTTGTAGTAGTAATCTCCATCAGTTGTTCCAATAGCAGGTATCATCCAATCTGTCGGATTGTCTGGATATACAGGATATGTGCGGAATGGAGCATTAGCATCCCATTGCCTAAGATTGGTATTTACAATATTCGTTGATATGATATTGAATGCGTATGATGACGTGTCTATTGAAATCCTTTTTCCTTGTCTAAATTGTACTTGTTGGTTGAATACATCTCCGCCAAATACCAATACTGAGGGCTGTCCATTATATGCAGTAGCTCCTGTGAATACTACAGTGTTTCCAAAGGCTTCTCTTCCTCCGTATTTATCTTTTTTTGCTCTGAATATTAAAGATTGAGATTTACCTGTCCTTCCATTTACCGTCTGCTGTGTATTTTGTATATTAGTATCTAATTGAATAACAGGAGACCCTCTAAATAAAGTTCCATAATAATTTAATACGACTTGTTGTTTATAAAATATTTTTGGCTGAACTAGATTAGCAACCATAAAGCCATTGGATTCTCCTTCTCCTATATATTTACAATCTACAATATTTACAATTTTTGCGATTGTAACTGGAAATGAACTAGGGCCGTATTGTTGCCAATATGAAAGCGTATCAGGTTGTGTAGAAGTTTCAGAAATTGTATCGCCACTGTAATATGGCAAATAACCAAAGTTTATTAATTGGTCACCTGGCAGAGATTGATTGTATTCCGTATATCCAAATAATATATCAGGACTATAGAATGAACCAATATAATCTGTTATATCATTAAGAACTCCTGTGCTATCGTATAAAACATTGTCATCGGTAAATGTTTGCGAATTAGGATCATTCACATTCCCTAATCTTTCACCTCTTCTAGGTTCTATAAACACCCCTGCTGCAATTACTTCTGGAACTCTTTCAGCTCTCGATACTTTAACTGACTTGAATATATCTTTTACTTTAACTCCATCAATCCGATATTCCCAATCAATATTATTTAGTTCAATATGCGTTTGATATAAATATCTTTCAGTTGGTGTAGACCCTAATGGGTCCCAATCACCAGGAGAATATGTAAAATATTCATCTCCTACTATCTCTCTTCTATCCCCTCCATTTATATCATTAAATTCTGCTTGACCATATAATGCATAATCTGCTTGAGTAAGGAATCTCATATCAAAACAGAATACGCTATCTGTTATCTTTCCGCTATATGTTTCAGCAGATATATAGAAACGATACCATTCGTAAGGTTGATACCCAACGTATTTTGAAGTATTTTCGGGATTATAGAATTCCTCCCACATCTCTGTTCTATATGCAGCAATTACGCCCTTGTTCTTTATAGAATACTTCATTGTAAGCGCCCAATCACGAATATCTATTTCTGTGCTTGTAGTTACATTTCCATATACCAACCTATTCTCACAAAATCTATTGCTTTTAGCTCTTATAATATCAGGACGTACAGCTATTGCTGTTGTTGTATCAAAGAATGTTATATCTGGCTCATTGCCATTATGCTCCAATATTATTTCTGATTGATCTGATGCTAGTATTTCCTTACGGATATTAAATCCGTTTACGACAACTGTGCTTACTCCACTACTAGCATAATTAAACCCAATAAGTTCAATATACTTAAATATGCCAGGTGTTATACCTGTTACAAGTACACGATTAATCTTTGTCGTAGTATTTATTCCTACATAATTTCCATAGATTGGATGATATGTTGTAGTATATCCTATGTATGTTGGAGCGTATGTAGGAATAGGGTTAGATAAGAAACTTAATTCAGTTGCGGCATTGGTATCAGTTAAAAACCTAACAGCATATCTCCAATTCGCAGGTGGCACAGAACCTCCTGATTGAGCTTGTTCATAATATTCCACTACAGCAGCAGAATAGTTGATTACGTTCTTTGTCTCATCAGTAAGCGTTTCATATGTGTAGAATCCTTCGGGGTTAAGAGGCAGCAATGCCCCATCCTCTATAAATGCTCCTCTGTAAGAGAATGTACGTGGATAATTGTAGTTATCTGTGAACTTTAATAGATAGCCATTGTTATTCAATACAGCATCCGCATCTATCTGATACATCGTTCTGAAATTGAATCTCTTTGATGCTAATATCCTTGTGTACGTATAACTATCTGTTTCTCCTACGTATTGCTGGACACCTATCTGACCTACACCATATGTATTCTTGAATATTATTCCGCCGTATTTAACATTTGTTAAAACTATGCCTGTTGTTATTGATAGGAATAATGCGAAGTTATTTTGGTCAATGTAATTGACTACCCACTCTCCATTAGCTATCGCTCCAGCTCCTACAGCATTTGCAATAACAATGCTTTCTCCTGACACCAATCCGTGGTTAGGGAAATATATTCCTATTTGTCCTCCATAAGCATTATGTAAATACATTGACATTGATGCATCATATATACTACTCTGGTCGTTGTCCTGTGTTGTTGAGAATAACCACGTTGTTCCAAGCAAATCCTTTGAACCTATCTCAATAAATCCACCCTGCCCTGTAATTGAAATAGCTTCCTTAATATCATCGTTGCGTAATACATTTCCATTGTTGTCTGTCAAGACCAATGTATAATCAGAATACGCACAATTTATTGTAATATCAATATATGGCTCTGTATTGAATTGGTTATCATAAATTACACCATACCAAAATAGCTGCGAAAATGCTTCCATTATAGCATCCTTCATCCCTTGTAATGACTGCGATGGCGCTGACCCTCCAAGTGTTTGAATCAATTGTTCATTCTTATTAATGAATTGAATTTCTATTGTTTCAAAGTTCCCATCAATATATATCCTCGTCTGTTGTTGCTGTACTTGCTGTATGCCAATATCGCATACCAATTTATTACCCAATGCAGGAGTATCGGAGAATAATTCTCCATCAGCATTAAATTCCACATTCACCCTATCAGGATAGTTACCCTCCTTTAACTCTAGGATATCTGTATCACTATTTAACTTTCCGTTTCTTGCTCTATTAACAAGTACAGGTACTGGTTGCACTGGTGTTGCCATACGTTATAATGAAAGAACTCGTGGATGAGATAAGTTAACTGCTTTTTGGAAATTGTTTTGGAACGATTGGAAAGCATCATAACTCACCACTCTGTCGTGCTGCGCCTTCCATTCTCTTTTCCATAATGCTCCTTGTTCCGGAACGTATTGCTTTGGATAGCGTAGGTAGAAGTTCCAACATATAAACCACATTACGGCTTCCACCATGTAGTCATATATCATAATGAATCCATCCTCATCCACCTTCTTCGCTTGATACGCCACCTTTACATTTGTAGGTGCATCGTTAGGATACTGCCATATAATTGCATTGTTGTTTATCATTACGTTGCCGGAGAAGTGTCTGTTATCAGCTCCTGTTACAGCGAGATTACATTGATCCAAGAAAGCGAAATCTGCAACATAAGCACCATACGCTTTCCCATAATAATCACAATAACGCATCGCAATCACCTTAATGCAATTATCAGGAAGCATTGCTTGCCCTTGGTCAATTGGAATAGTGATGTTCTCAACGTATAGTTGTCCCAAGCTATTCAAACGCACTAAAGCACGCTGTGCTAACGTATTTATGTAAATGTCGAATGATGTACCATCGCCTATGTTTAACATCTGCTTGGCTTCTGTAATAGCGTCCTCGATGGGAACAAACTTATAATTACCTGCTGCTGCTGACATTTTCTATATCGGATTTACTGTTTGAAACATGGTCTATTCTTGACATATATCTACGTCCTTCATCACTTTCTAATACTTTCTTGATATCAGAAAACATATCATCAGGCATAGGGTAATCATCTAAGTCGATGTTGAAAGCTGGAGCGTCCTGTGGTCTTGATATTATCGCTCTCATCGTTAGCCCTGTTGCTTTCACTTGTGGACGAAGGAAGCCTGTCATAGTATTGTTATTAAGCAAATACCATCCATCGCTTCTTACGTGCTTCATCTTCGAATGATTACGGAACTGACGTAGCTCTTGCTCACTCTGTACTTCACTTAATCCAATAGCGCATTCGCATATAGGAAACACACCATCAATACCATTCACCTTTGGTTGTGGGAATGTCATTATCGTTGGTATAGAAGCATTGAATGACGTACACCCCTCATCTGTCCAATTGATTTCTAAATCAAAGTCCTGATAGCATACATTAGGCAAGTTCTTGAATGCCATGTAGTAATTGAATAGCACCTTTTGGCGTGCTATATTCAGTAGGTTGAGTAAGCGTAGCTGCGTGTTTGCAGCACTCTCATCGGTGTATATACCACCTAGCTTCCAACTACCTATCGTATCTATTGCTTGTAGTGTATTCATCTCTATTGGTTTGTTACCACTTGTGGTGTATCCATATTCAATCCTTGTACATTCTTAGTGTCAAGGTCAAACAATCGTGCTGTAAAGTCAACAAGGTATTCAATGAACTCCTGTGAGTAGTACAATAACAAATCAGTATCGTTATTCAATGGATCAATCTCGAATGGTGGAAGCTTGATGTAATCCATCTCCACATATTGTAGATTGCTCTTTGGTTCTATGATAATAGCATTGTCCGCCATTTGATAACGAGGGAAACGCTTTGTAGGAGAATCGACCTTCTGTACGTATTGGTCAGGCTTTAACTGAAAGCACGAATTCATCTTTGTTGATGTAATCACGCCTCCCGATACATAAGCACTCGTTGCAACAACAGGAGATAATAACTCCTCGTCATTGTACAATCTGTATCTACGTGTACCTATCTGCTTAACGTAACGCTCTCCATTCATCCCACCTGCTCCAATAGCACCCGATATTGTAATCTTATTACCATCACGTAGCTGCGAGCGCTTCTGTAGCGTTATCTCTATCTTGGATGGTGTTGCGTTAACGCTATCAATCTCATCCTCATTCTCGAATATATACGCAGCACGTACGCTGAATAAGTGCATATAATCCTGCACCATATCCGTTGTAACAACGTTTCCTGAACGAAATGAACCAATATTTCCGGCTACTCCTGTTAATATCGAAAACGTGAAATCCGTAACTGTTGCTACTGCTCCGCTTATAGATAATGTCCCTGTGCTTCCTGTTACACTTACACTTGCTGTGTCGCCGTTTTGCAGCATATGTGGGAACGCTGTTGTTATAGTAGAGAAACTTGCTGATGGAAATAGTGGGCTAAAGACGTACGAATACGCTGTTACTGCTATCGGTTGCAATAGAATGCGTCCCGTTGTAGCAGGCACTTCTCTTGCGTACACCAATAGAGAACGTATCTCGTCATATCGCTTCTGCGTATCAAGCACATTATACTTGCTTGTAATAGACAACTGCAAAGCACGTCTAAAGAACGCCTTCTGTGTTGTCGGGTCGTAGTAGTCGCTATAAACTTTGTCTATCCTGCGCTCTACCTCTTTGTTGAAATCTACACCTGTAAATGCCATAAAGCAAAGATAAGCATTCTGATTATCATAAAAACAAAAAGGGGCATAGATTACTCTACACCCCTTTGTTCAGTTATTTGGTAGATTATACTAATCCGTCATTGATTGCTCCGAAGAACGCTGCTAAGTTAGCAACGCTATTGTCGTCAGCATTCACCATTACAACCTCTGGAATAACTACTCCTGATTCAACAGCAGCCTCAGACACCTGAGATACTTGAATACCAATGTATTCTTTTGCTGCGTTGTATCCTGTAATACGTCCTGCCTCAGCATAATATGCGTTAAAAGCATTAGTATTTACATTGAATGTAGCGCCTACAACAGTTACAGCACCAGTTGCTGATGTTCCGATTACGGAAATCAATCCTGATGTAGTAGGGATACAAGGGTATGTACGACCATTCAATTCAGCAGAACCTGCACCTGCAAGACCTGCGAATGTAATGTTATACAATTTATCAACTGTCAATCCGTGTGCAGCAGCAGTCAACACACGAGGCGTTGCATTTGATACAGCAGTTACAGTGATAGCCGTTGTTGTTTGTGTAGATGTCAATGTGCTAGAAGCAAATGCAATTACAGGAGCGTCAACTGTTCCTGTGAATACAACTCCTGAACCACTTGATGACAATGTTCCAAATACAGCTCCTCCATCAATACCAACTTGAATCACAGCAGCTACTGCTGCGTAGAATGTTGCTGCCGCAGGTGCAGATGCTCCTGTTGTGTAGCTGAATGGGAAGTTGATTGTTTCGCCAGAAAGAACTTGTTGAATCACACCACTATATGTCGTAGTTGCTGCGATAGCTGCTGTCGACGTAATAGTGTAGATTCCTGGTACTCCTGCTGATGTACCAAAGTACTGAGGAACGCCTTGTACTTTGTATTTGTTGATTGGTTCAGCTCCTGTAATAAACACAGTACCACCTACTGTGCTTACGTCTGCTGCTCCTGTTATCGTGTCGAGTACGAATACTCTTTCATTTAAGTTTAGTGCCATTTCGTATATTATTTTTTATAGGTTAAACTTTGTTTTCAAGATAAACGTGAGCAGTAGGATTCATCACATTGATACCACCGATAGAGTAGATACGGAAACTGTTGAAGTCATTATCTGTACTTGTAAGTTCCATGTTTTCTACTGTCAATGCAGTACCATTAGAGATTGCGCTTCCTAATGATTCCATTGCAGTTAAACCACGTTGGAAAGAATAGAAATATTTAGAATTACCCATGTAAATCTTTTGGAATGCTGGGGCCATCATTCCTGATGTCTGCATCTGTACAGGAGAGAAATCTAGCATGTAGAAGTTACCCGATGTTTGTGGTAAGCCTTCGAATCCTGCTAAAGATGTCAATGTACCCATTCCTTGCATGTCAAGCATTTTGTCGCGAACAACGTTTACATACTCGAAACCTGGAATCCAAATACGTGTAGCGTTCAAACCGTTGATAGAACCATCAGTGAAGTTAACAGCAATTGTTGCATCAAACTTCATGTAGTCTTTGTACCAGTTTGAAATCAACTTCATACCGATTGAACCCGTACGGATGATGCGGTTTGCGTTGTCGTTTCCTGGATTGCTCAAGAACCAATTACGTACGTAGTTTTCAAACTCAGACTGCGTGATAGCTGAATTCAATGCTGCGTAAGTACCACGATCTTGAATTTGTTGGTGGATACCTTTAGTAGCCGTTTGGTTCATTCCTGTTGATTCAGGGTTAACACCCTTAGAAAGGAACTGCGTCATTGCATTGTTACGGAAGAAACGTTGTAACGCTTCTTTAACAGGTGCAATAGTGATGTATCCTTCTGCATCAGAGATTACAGTGTTCTGTAATGATGCGAACAAGTTTTGTTGTCCACCATCATCAACGATTGAACAGTAGTTCTCCCAAGTTTGCGGAACGATGTAAACACCAGCAGGGCCTTTAGTACCATTAGTGTCAACTGAACGTACGTATTGGATAACCAATTTACCAGCAGGGAAATCTCCTGCAACTGGTGCAGTGTGTCCTGGTGCTTGTGCTACTTTGATGTATCCTAATCCTGTTTCAACAACGCGAGAAAGATTACCACCAAATTTCAATGCTACTTGGTCGTTCTCACGGAATGCCTGATAATCAGGGTTAGTAAATGTGATTAACACAGAACCGCCTGTAGAAGCTACAGCGCTAGATACTTGTGCTTTGATGGTTGGGTCACCAGTGTATGCAATTTCATCCTTGTAGGTGAAAAGCATTTTGTTACCCGTACCACGAGATTCATAAAAATTGTTAGTTTCTTCAATGATTTTCGTCCAAGCGTAAGCGTGTTGTCCTTCTTGTACAACCCCGTCTACAACTCTGTTACGAATCAACCCTTGGAGATTTAGCTCTTTCGCTAAACTGCCTTTGGTATACACCGCATTAGTTGCTGCCATTTTATTGTTTTTTTAGTTAGTTAGTTTTTGGTTACTATGTACTACAGTTTGAAGTTAGGATTCTGACGTTGCATAGCTCTCTCATACGCTGCATCTTCTTCGGTGATAGTCTTCCCAGACCTCACTTCTTTTGCGATGCCTACATTATGAGCTTGTACCGCCTTTGCTTCTAGATTCTCTGCACGAGCCTTACCAATCGTTTTCTTTGAGATATTCAATAACTCATCACGATGGATTGCTGTGTCAACGAATCTAACAACATCCTCTACAAATAGGTCAGATACACCATTAGCATCAGGAGTTGTGTAACGTACAAAATCAGGATTAAAGATGTCGCCCGATTTCTCGATAGTGGCTTTCATCTTTTCTGCCCATTCTGTGTTTACCACACGTCCATTAAAACGCTTTCCGATAATCTTCTCTATTCCTGTATGGATGTTTTTTCTCTGACGATTAAGCCATTCCATTTGTTGGCGTTGTTGTTCGTCACGCTTCAACTTGTACTCCTGCTCAATCGTTTCAAGTTTTGCATTGGCATTGCCTGATAACGCCTTCTTCGCTGAACTAACGAGGGATTTTCTTTTTAACGTTGATGGTTCATTCATCCATGAGTAAACTTCTTCTTCAACGGCTTGAACGAGTTCATCGCCCTCTAGTCCTAATTCCAAAGCTTGTTTCTCAAAATGTGAACGTATTAGTGTTTCTTCATCCTGTCCGTCAACAGAACTTACCACACCCACCTTCTTAAAGAACCCTCCTACTGAATGATTATCGCCCTCCGATATTCTGTACTCATTCCAAAGCTTTACTAAAGGGTCTGCTGTAAGTGATTCAAATGAAGCAATCTGCGCTTGTAGCGTAGCTATTGTTGAATTGGCTTCATTTAGTTGTGCTTGCAGAGATTCTAAAGCTCCACTTGGACTAGCGCTAGTTCTTTCATCCCCCATGTTGGGAGCTTGTCCAAAATCTAACTCATCATCATACGAATCATCAACATCATTTACTAATGCTGATACATTGGTTGACTTCGCTTCAACTGCTGCTTCGGGTGTTGCATCCGTAGAGTTATCTACCATTGCTTCGCCTTCGTTAGCAATTATTGCTTGTTCGTTTTCAATAGGTTCTGTCAATACTGATTCCATATTAATTGCAAATTTATGTTTGTTTTACGTGTTATTAAACTATTAATTCAGTCTATGTTACTTATGTCGTTGATACTCAGTTAAATAATTATTGTTGAGGCATTCCTCCGCCCTGCTGTTGCATCATTTGTTGCATCGCTTCTGGTGGAATACCGCCCCCTTGCTCCATTCCTTGTGGTGGCATTTGCTCTCCTCCGCCTTGTGGTTGTCCTCCGGCTGCTCCATTCATAAATGCTGCAATATCCTCTTGCGAGTATCCTTGCTTGAGCATCTCTCTTGCCATATTCCCTGCTGTCTGAATAGACTGCTTGGCGATATTACCTTGCATCTCCACTTGCTTAGTTTGTGCTTGCCCTTCTGCCATCGCTTCTGTAGATTGTAATCTCGTAGCGTTAGCCATCATCTCTTGTACACGCTGAATCTCTTGCTTCTTAGCAACAGAATACTTAGCGTAATCTTTAAGCTCACTGATGGTTTTAGCATCCTCAACATTAAGCCAATCTGCGAAGTCAATCTGACCTTGTGCCATTAGGTTATCCAATGCAGAAAGCATACGTGCCTTACGTGCAGGGTCGATGATATCACGAGTGGAAATAGATAATGAGAAGTTAGTGTATGTATCGTCCTTTAAATCTACGATACGCTGTACTCCCTCCTCACCCAATAGTGATTGCCATTTTATCTTATCAGGATTCTTCTGAATGTCGTTCTTCACGTATTCGATAGCAAACTGCGCAGCATCAGCGAATAGTTGCAATACACCTGTCATAGTGTACTGGATGCTATTAGATGCTAATCCTGCGGAGTTTTGCTGTGTCTTTAATCCAATGTATCCTGTCTGCGTACCCATGATGGCTGCTGATACATTAGCAATATCTTTCAATTCTGCTTTGAAACTTTCCTTAATTGCTAAATAGTTCTGAACATCTCGCATAAGAGAAACGTCCTCCTTCTGCATTAATGGTTCTCTGTCTGTGTAATCTCCATCCTCACCCGATGACGTTGCAACAGTGAAACGTGTCTTACGCAATTGAGAATATATCTGCGTTGGTGTCATCCCGTTCTTGAACTTCTTACCATTGATGGCAATGATAGTTCCTAAGTCCATCGTATAGTTCTCTCTGATACGATAGCTGATGGCATCCAGCTCCTTCTGCTTTGCTTTTAATTGGTCAACCAAACACTGATTGATACCGATGAACGTGTCAGGTTGGAAGCACATAATAGGAAATAACTTATTCCCTGCTTGATTCGGATCGTCAATTACATCGTGAATACCGAAATCCACAATGAACATATTGGCTAACAACGTAGCTCTACGTATCACCTGTACTGGTGTTCCCTTCTTACCCTTACCACCCTTTAACTTGATAGCCACCTTATCGCCATCTTGGTCTTTCACCACGCGATACCCCGAATCAATCGTTGCTTTCCAATACACAGTGATTTCACTCATGTACTGATTGATGGAGTTAAATAGCGTGTAATTGTATAATGCAGCAAGCTGCGTGAATATCGTAGTGTTGGTGTATGAGCCATTACGAATCTGAACAATCTCATCGTTGGTTAGATACTTACGATACTTGGCGATTGCTGCATCCTTGTGGATGAAGTTAATCTTTCCTCTTGATACATCGTATCTTCCGAAGTCATCATCCTTTGCTGACATAGCGAAGTACAAGTATGGAGGAACATCCTCTAGTCTTCCTTCTTCTGTTACGTTGATGATAGCTCTACGTCCTATTGTTACATTCATAAACTGACGAGAGTAATCCTGTGGGTTCATGTTGTTAGCACGAACGTAATCAAGGATAAGCCCTGCATCATGTTGTAAGTCTGTTGCGAAAGACAAGAATATCGTCTTTGCCACTTCTTCCTCTGTCGCTGCTGGGTTAGCAGGAGGAACGAATTCAAGCCCTGTGGCTTCTGTAATCTTCTCTATTTGTTTCTTGAACTTACGAGCTACCTGAACCATCTTTAGCTTCTTGGTAGCTTCGCTTTTCATCTCTTGGTTGAGAACGCTAACTCTTGGTTCAGCACTTGATGCCACCCCTAAGAACTGCCCACGTAAGAAGTTTACAATTGTATAAACATCCTTGCCTGGCATATACGGCGTTGATAAATCCTCTATCTGTCCATCTGCCCCTTCTATCTGTCCTAGATATACGCTTGTGTTTGCTTGAAGCCCCATAGCATACAAGAAGTTATCCTGTATCTGTGTAACCTCTGAACCACCAACACCTATCTGTGTCTTATCATAATCTCTCGTAGGAAGGCGATTGTATGCTCTACAATAGAACAACGCACTAAGTCGATAATAGTTTGCATACGTTCCATATCGTTTAAGGATTTGGTCGTTGCTAAGTCCTTGGTCAGGAAGTGTGGCTAATATTGCTGAATCGTACATGTTCTAGTTTCCATATTTTAAATACTTCTCCATTCTGATCTACGACAAGCCAAAACAAGTCGCACGTTTGATTGCCGCTTAATAGCGACCCCTGTGGAAATACATTCAGCACAAGACACTTCTCCCATATAATCTGCCCCTTCTTTAAGCATTCTGCTTCGCAAGGGAAATGTATTTGTGAGAAGTCTATCATCTTGGCAAATTTACGTATTTAGTTCACTTCTTTTGCATAGTAAATAAATGTGAGAAATCTCCACCCGATTTTGCCGCTCCTCCATTACCTGCCACCATCACTCTCTCGCCCTTTGCATTAGTGGTGAATGATATTTGCGTTGCAGGAAACTTCTCCTCTATCGTACGCTTGTGCATGATAGTTCTGTATTCTTCGTGTAATGCTTCAGCCATAGCCATAGCATCCATGAAATCCGTATTCTCGAATGGGAAGTTAAAGAACTCTGAAAAGAACCTATCTATCCATATATCCTGCATATTGGACTTTACATAATCCCTAACAAGCAACCTCAACTCCGTTGTGTTCTTATCCTTATTAAGTCCTTTCTCCGGCTTGGCGTTCTTAGCCCTAAATCTACGTGGACACCAAGCGAGCATATCCATACATCCCTTATGCTTATACGATGTCTTTAATGCGCCAATAGAGTTCTTTTCTACAAGTGCAACAGCGTTGTTGTATAGCTGCTGTAAATACATTGTACGTCTAGCTGCGTCATCAGCATCGTATGTTCTCTCAGCGTAGTACGCGACATACTGATTTGTATCAAAGCATTTCACTGCTGCTACGTGGTCAGAACCCTTATCATTGATTGTGGTGAATGGAATCGTATCAATCCCTACTCCATACGTTCTTCCAATAACAGGAAGTTCAAATATGTAATACTTCGCTCCTTCACGCTTCTCCAAGAACTTAATATCCATCTCACCTGTTGGCTTTGGATATACGTAAGCTGGTTGGTCGCACTTATTGAAGTTCTTATGCTTCACTGCTAAGTCCACCTCTTGCTTTTGGTCTTTATACATTAGCACTGTTTCTTCCTCCCACCACGAATCCGTTGCTATATCAAGAAGCTCATTAATATCCAAAGGATACTGCAAGCATTCTTCCATAAACGCTTTCTTGTTTGGAAGTTTCTCCAATATCCTTCTGTTGTTTAATAGCGCTTCTCTTGCCTTTGCTCTATCTACGTATCCATTAGAATCACGAACATCAGTGTACTTGTTGTTCACCAATGATCCATCTTCATTGTATATTGGAATATATGGGTTGAACCAAGAAGCATCAACAAATAATGGAATGATACCATACGTTGATGCGTTCTGCCACATATCAAGAGCGTTCTTCAATCCCTTTGCTGTTGCATCAGATAATGAGCCTACGTAATACAGGCTTCCTTGCTTACGCATAAACTCCTTCACAAGCGCTGCTCCCCTACTTCTCACTTCCTCTACGTATGGATGCTTGAATATCTCATCTACAATTACAGCTCTTGCTCCTTGTCCCTCCAGCTTACTTGGGCTTTTAGCACTGAACGCTGTTTCAACACTCTGTATCGTTGAGAGTAATCCAATGTCTTTCTTTCCCTTCTCACGTAATCCAAACTTCACAAACTGCTTATCGCTTTTCTCATCGGGCCATGAGCCAATAACGCCTGGGCGATAGAACTCATCCATCCCATCGTACGATATCTTTAGCTTATCTGCGAAGTTCATCTTAGTGGTATCCACCGCCTCTGATGTCATAATCACCTTACACCCAGGATTCCATATCGCTGTCTTTAACGGAAGGAATCCATTCATTATCGTTGACTTCCCTGCACCACGCTGTGTAATCCACATACCATCCGCCTTCTTCTTATCCACCTCATCGAGCCAAGGGAATATCACATCCTTATCTACAGGGCGTAGGTCGGGGTAGAACTGCTCCCCCGTTACACGATTCTTTATTGTAAACTGCGTTAGGTAGTAGTAGTAATCGCCCGATAGCCCATCAAAGCCATTATGCCAACGCTTTTCTTCTCTTATGTAATACTTTAACTTCTCTGCTTCATTCTTAAACTCTGGTTGCTCATGCTTCCATTTGCCGTGTCTGAATCCCATACTAATTGTTTTCGTTATATCTGCCGTATCGCTTATCCGTTCCTTTACCCACTGTCTTCACGTATCCCTTGTTGCGCATTACAGCATACGCATCAATTAAGTCTTTAGGACGTGATATTTGTTTCAATGCTTGTGTTCGTATAGTCTTTGCTATTTGAGTGTTCCTATTGGCTGCCAATAGCAATTCTCCCTTATGGTTCTTTCTACGCTTCTCGATGTACATATCCTTGTACAACCCATACTGTTGCAAGTCGATCTCCTTTTCCTCTATATCGTAGTTTATCAATAGCTGCATTGGAAGAGAGAATATCATCGCCATTACACCAAAGAACAATAGGTCAAACCCTAGATGTGTTCCCTTATGTAGTCCACGTATAGTTCTTGATGCACTACGTACGCCACTGCTATGTACCCTCGCCTCATACGTACGCTGGCTCATGCCTGTAAACTCTAATAGATAACGTAGGTTTCTAAAGTAATTGATACGATAGAAGTCAAGCATAGACGATAGCTGTAATGGAAGCGTATCCTGCGTGCTGTACTTGCGCCTCACACGCTGCTCCAACAACGTACCGCTTGCATCCTTGTATATGTCCTTCGTTATTAATGTCATAATATATTACAAAAATACTTATTTTTGTTGATATGGAATCAATAGAAATCACACAAGACGATATTCAACTTGCTGCTCTTAGTAAGATAATCATGGGGCTAAAGCCAACCAATGGAAAGCACATCTACAAGATAAATGTAGAAACACTTGAGATATCAAGACTCATTGGTAACGACTATAAGAGCTATGTAGCCTCGCTTTCAGAACGCAAAGAGGATATCGTACCAAAACTTAATCACCTATACTGCGCTGCTAAGTCACCCGAAAAGGCAGCCATTCAATTCGGCAAAATCCTACAATCCCTATCTGAACAATATGAGAACATCGACTAATCCTTACACTTGGTACTACACCAATACAACCCTTGGTGATACTAGCATTACAATCATATACGAATACTATATTGATTAATTTATTAACATTTCTTATATTTTATTTGGATGTGTGAAAATAATACCTATTTTTGCCATTCACTTAAACATATAACAAATGCAACAATCTGTTTCAATTATTGGTCTAACCTTTAATTTCGCTAGTGCAGGACTAGACACTGACACTAAAATTTCCAATCTCCTTGATTATAGGAATTCAGTTCACAACAATCTCATAGAAGAGCAGAGCAGACCTAACCCGTCCTCTATTCTTATTGATATGTACATAAAAGAGATTAGTGCTTCTGAATCAATCCTACAATCTTTGGTGAGATGAACGTAGGCTTATATCTTAGAGTGAGTACAGACGATCAGCAGTCTGGCTTACAAGTGTACATACAGCAAGCAAAAGACTTCTGTGAACGCTACGGACACACATACACTGAAATATTTATTGACGAAGACGTATCAGGTGATAAAGACCTACAGAAGCGTCCTGCAGGAGCGAAGCTACTCGCTGCTTTGGAAAGTGGTAAAATTCAAGGGATTGTATCACCGAATGTAACACGTCTATTTCGTAACTTGCGTAACGGTGTGAATACAATAGATGAGTTCGAAAAGCGCAATTGGCGTATGTTCGTTTCAGACGGATACGGGCTTCCTATCGACATATCTACCATTATGGGCTTCTCCATGTTCGTTGACCAATTAAAGTACGCTCAAATCGAACGTATGCAGATATCTGAACGTACAAAGAACGGAATGACGTACAGACGTAACAACGGGAAAGCTACATCACATACACCATACGGATACGAGCGTAGAGCTGATGACAAAACACTATACACTAACGATAGTGAGATGGATGTCGTTGCAATAATGCTTGAGATGTATTCTGATAATATTGCTTATCTAGAGATTGCTAAAGAACTAAATCTCGCAGACATCCCTGCTAAGAAAGGTGGGAAATGGACAGCAAAGACTGTTCGTGGTGTCATTCAATATCAGAACAAGATAATGAAGAAAGTAGCATGAAAATCTCTGACCAACTACTATACCTCAACGTAAAAAACAACCCAGCATATAAATCAGCACTAAGGAACGGCGTTATTAAAATAGGATTCAAGGAGTATATGTACGTACGCTCCCATGATGCCCTTATAATAAAAGACTTCTACCCACAATACAAGCTAAGGAAAGCAGATGGAGAAACGTGGGAACAATTTGTTGAATTCGCTATACAACACACAGATGGAATATCAAACGTCAAGGTTCAAAGCCTGCGATAAGAAATCATTTCGCTCGAAGAAGGAAGCGCAGAAAGCAGCGAAGACATTGCAATGCTCCCCTGACGTTAATGTACGTATGATGCTTCGCGCATACAGATGTGATAACTGCGAGTTTTGGCATCTAACACATCACATAGATTCCGAAGCCAAAGTGTTCTTTAGATCAGAAATGAAAAAGCCCCAATGAAGGGGCTTTAATGTTATTACTTCTTCTTCATCATTTTACCCATTACCTTCTTCAACATTGGATTAGCTGCTTTAGCTTTAGCCGATGCCTTGCGTGATGTTACTGCTACAATAGCTTTAGCATTCTTTACAGGAATACCTTGCTTCTTAGAAATACTAACAGCCACAGCCTTAAAGCCTGGATGCTTCTCTTTCATCTTTTGCGATTTGCTTTCACCCTTTTCGTGTTTAGCCATCGCCATTTTGCTTGCGTACATTTCTCCTGTACCTTTTTCTTTGATTGCCATGATTATTTTGCTTTAAGTTTTTTCATTGTTGACTTACTCGCTTTCACTATAGCCTTTCCTTTGTTGCGCTCTACAATAACAGCTTCGTTCTCTGCTTTCTGAATTCTGTTTCTTGCCTTACGCTCTTTAGTGTCTGCGATATATTTAACTGCTTGCTTAAGTTTCTTTCCGCCACCAGCAACTGTAATACCTGCACCTAACATAGATGCTCCAACACCTAAAGCAATGTTTCTACTTCTCTTAGCAGAAGCTCGTTGTTCAGCCAATACATTTTGCGATCCCTGAACTGTTGATGGAGCAGTAGTTCCACCCGAAGACATCTTTGCCATAGGGCTAGATTTCTTACTAGGTTTTGCATTACTAGCATTCGTACCACCAGTAGACTTAGGAGTTCTACCTCCCATACTCATCGTAGCAGGGCCTGCCGACACCATAACTCGTGATGATGATGTTCTATCGAAGTTAGCTGATCCTGATGCATCTCTACCCATAGGGCGTGATGGTTCAGCTCTTGGGCCTGATGGAGCAGAAGCCTTTGGCTTTATTAGTTTACTATTAGCACCACCAAACGTAGCAGGCTTCTTTCCCGACAGAGTTCTCTTACTCTTATCGTCATCTTTTTTCATTGCCATGATTGTATATTTTTAGTTTGTTAACGTCTTCCTCTTCCTCCAGGCATTGCGCCTAATCCCTTGCATCCACCACCAAGTAATCCTGTCTTTCTGCTTTTTGAACGACCTGACGATCCACCCTTCTTCTTTCTACCCTTGCCTCTATCCATCAAGTCCATTGGAGCTGACGTAGTTGACATAGTTGATTTAGGCGCAGACATAGTTGTCTTTGGTGCGGACATCGTAGTTTTTGGAGCAGACATCATTGCTTTTGGTGCTGCTGCTAATTTTGGTGCTGAACTAGACATAGCTGCTTTTGGAGCTGATGTAGTTGCTAATTTCTTTTTTTCGAATAATGCCATGATTATTATTTTCTAAATGGTTTACACTTTCTTTACTCTGTTACCCATCCCTACTCTTGACTTTTCAGCTTTCTTTGCTGCGAGCTTTGATGGAGAGATTTCGCTTTTAGTCTTTGGCGTTTCTTTAGATACTCGCTTCGTTGGTCTACAATATTCATTTGAACCACCAGCTCCGCATGGATTTCCGCTTTTAGTGTCTTGCCATTTTTCAGATTCCCACCTTTTTAGGTTAGTTCCAGCTTTGGTCTTTTTTACATTACCACTACCCTTCCTGCATTTAGCAATAGCCTGCGATGCCCTTGCAGAAGGAAACACAGCATACTGAGCCTTTACCTTTTTATAACAAGAATCTTTTGGCATGTTACTTCTTCTTCTTCATTAAGTTCGGAGCTTTAATCTTAACAACCTTATTAGCCTTCGGGCCTTTAGCTTTTCCGGCTGCTGTAATTGCATTTGCCACTGATGCTCCAGAGCGCTCCATTACGCTCTCCTTTGATTTCTTTACTACAGGATATGATTTCCCACAGCTTCCCATTGCTTTTGCCATGTCATTTTAGTTTTAACAAAGTTAATCAATACTCTTTATATAATATCCCGTAATTGTAGTATTCCAATTCTCCTTAGAATACTTACTTTCTACATTCGTCAACACACTCACCCTATCCCCTACACTATGCTTTCCTATATGCCTGCAAGCACCAGCTCCCCAAAATCTTACCAACAGCTTCTTAGGAAACTCCCCATCAACATGCAACACCACCTCCCTCTTGTAATGAATAGGTTTGTCAGGAAGAGCAATCTCCTCCATCTCTGATATATGTTCTATTACGCCTTCTGCTTTCATATAAACAAAAAAAACCTCCTACATTATTCTGTAAGAGGTTGTAAATATACTTCATTTATAAAATCAAATGTCCTTCGGATTTCCCGATAAAATAAACGAATCATCAATACCCAACTCCGCCATCTCCTTCTTCGTAGCAGCAGTCTTAGCACCAGCTTTAGCCAAAGCTTTAGCTTTCCCACCATCGAAAGGAGCTAAATAACGTCCTCTCTCCTTCAACTTACGTTCTAGTATGCTATACAAATCAGAGCGCTCATTAAACGTTGCTAATGCGTATTCCTTAGTTTTACCCAAACTAATACCTTCCAACGTATAAACGCCATCCTCATTTACAATTACACCACACAAGATTGCACTAGCCACATTCAACTGCTTATAATCGAAAATAGCATCAACGTGATTCAAGAACTCTGTTCTCTTAGCTCTATCAACACTAATAGCGCCAGTGTTAAATCCAACCAAAGCATTTCTCAGCTCTCGCTCATCCAATCTCCAAGGTTCAATACCGAAGTGGATAGCAATACCCTTATGCTCCGCCTCACTCATAGCCTTATACTTATCAAACACCTCAGCCTTCTCATCATCGTCATTGAACGTTGCTTCCAACTGCTCTCCCGTAATTGTAAACAAATACAACGAATCGCTTCTTCTTACACCCGTCAATCCTAAAGCGTCTTCCATATCAGGATGATTCTCCACCCAACGCTTAATCTTCTCATCACTAATACCCTTCTTACCCAACTCGATCTCGATAGAATACATATTATCGCGATTAAGCTCCAACAACGCTTTCTTAACCTCTTTCGTACGCTCCACCTCTACAATGTCTCCATTGTCTAATAAAGCACGCATAAGCGTTTTATTCTTTTCAGAATCATAATACTCATAGGCAGCATCAATCATTCGCTTACCCGTTATCCTATCGGCATTCTTTGCTGATATAATAAGTTTGTTACTTGTCATACTTAAATATTAAAACGTTTTTTTTACAAATATATACAATTTTACATAAACAAAAACGCCCCTGATATTACTCAGAGGCGTAGTTGAATCACTCCTTTATCACACAAAATACTAAAACCCGCTATGAACAACAGATAGTCAAATTTACGCTTTTTTTTATATGACAAAGCGCAGAATCAAAAATAATTTATACATTTGTCATGCACGCAATGAACATTATACAAATTTTTTTGCCAAAAATATTGCTCTCATTGAGCAAAGCATAAAAGGTTGTCAAATGCTTGTTGCGTGCAAACAATAAGAATTTGTATCGACTTTCCTTTTATGCTTTTACCTACTACGACAATACCGATTGAACTCACTAATGCTTTCTTCGAACAGAAGAACAAGCACATGGAGAAGTCGGTATTGTTTTTTTTAGCATTAAAGAGTCTTGAATGGCGCTCATGTGGATACATCAAGAACTACAAATCACGCCTCCAAGAAATAGCATCAAAACTTAACTGTTCCGAATCAACATTACGCAGACGTGTAGCAGAACTTAAACAATTAGGGCTTATATCTCATCATAAGAAAAGCATCGCCCTCAGATCATATTCCCATCTCTGCTCCCTATATAACATAAAAGATTCTCGTAGGCACTTAATATCATTAGACATCTACCTCCAAAATCCTCGATTCGTTATCGAACACATGGCTCTATCAAAAAGCATTGCACAACAGCAATACATCATCAACAAAAAAGTAAACGACATCATATCATCTGACCAAAGACGTAATAACAAAACTCGAAGGATTGCTAAAGCGAAACTTAATGAGTTCCATAAGAATAATGGAATATCATTTATAGACGCTGTAGAGCAATTAAATTTCAACGTGCGTACTGAATCATCATTTGAGAATATCGTTAATCCTAGTAGCTTAAACGAGCTTAATACGCTTAAATCTAAGACAGCATTATCTTGTATTGGAATGTCATTATTAATAGGACGTAAATCAGCAATCACTGGTTCAAAGCGTCTTCGTAAAATGACACACTTAAATATGATAAAGCGTTCTTATAGATATAAAGTGTTATACTATGGGAATGAAGCAAAGCAAGCGTTATCTTATTTAAGAAATGAAGAGCTTTCAACATACATGTTCAAGCGAGGCAATTACATACTTTCACCTATTGCTTGTAGTATTGATGTATTGAATAGCGTATCTTCGAGTAAAGTTAATACACTTTTTGACAGAAATCAATAATACCAATGGTTTCAGTTAAGAAAGACAATAGACAAGAGCTATCCATTAGATGGAAAGCATTAAAGCAATACGCTAAGTCGTACACAGGAACAACGCATGGAATGAAGAAAAGAGATTTGATGCAGTTCTATTGCGAAAGACATAATATAACGCCTCCCAATAAAGATTACGACCGTTGGATATTATCGTTGCACATGCAAATATAATTTGCATTACCGCATTCGCTTAAAAAAGGTTACGTAACTTTGTATTATGGCAACACCTACTACATCAGATTTCTTAGCAGTACCCATAAATGGTACTGACTTGATTGCCTTTTTCAGAGGGAGTAATATATCTCGTCCGCTATATTTAAGATACAGCACATTCCTTGAAATCCTTTCACAATCCATAGGAGGAGGAACGCCACTGCTATTACAAACCAATAGCGTAGATAATCCATCACAGACATTACTCAATCTAATACAAGGCTCAGGTATCACAATCACTGATAATGGAGCTGGTGGTGTTACAATAGCTGCAACAGGCGGAGCATCGTTTATAACGTCTATATCAGATACAGCAGATATTGACCTCAACGTTGCGTTATCGAATTTAACAGCGTCATTGACAACAACAGGTGTTACGCCTAACACATACGGAAGCTCTACGCAAGTACCACAGATTACAGTGGATAGCAAGGGGAGAATAACGGGTGTTACGCTTGTTACGATAACGGCCGGAGCTGGAAGTGTTACGAATGTATCAGCATCAGTGCCAAGTCCTACAACACCTGCGCTCTCTGTAACTGTCACCAATCCCACAACAACACCTGCTATAGCAATCACAGCAAATGGTACTACAGGGCAGTATGTAAGAGGAGATGGTTCGTTAGCAACATTTCCTACAATTCCAGTTGTAACAGGCTTCGTTCCATACACAGGGGCAACAACAGATGTTAACATAGGAGTACATAGCTTCATTGCTAACGATGGAACATACGATACAGAGATGTCACCATCATTCTTCGGTGTTGAGAATAATGCTGCTACGATATTCGCATTACTAGAATACAACAAGCTAACGCTTACTAATAGTGTTCTTCCAAGTGTACTAGAAGTATCAGCAACAGGGATTACATTCCCCGATTTAACTGTTCAGACAACAGCAGGAGTTACGTCTGTAGGAGCAACAAGCCCTATAACGTCATCAGGAGGAACTACGCCAACTATCTCTACATCTATGGCTACCAATAAGCTAATAGGTAGAGGAACGGCAGGAACAGGTGTAATGGAGGAGATAACGCTAGGCACAGGGCTTTCGTTATCGGGAACTACGTTGAATGCAACAGGTGGAGGTTCTTCCCCTCTTACAACAAAAGGGGATTTATACACATTCAGCACTCTTGACACAAGGCTTCCTGTAGGATTAGATACACAAGTTCTATTAGCAGATAGTAGTACAGCCACAGGTCTTAAATGGGGAACTAACACAACACCTCCTGCATTAGGATACTACGGAGCATTTTCTGATGTAACAGATCAGACTGCTGCTGTTATAAACACAGGGTATCCAATGTTATTGGGAGTAACTGATTTAACCAATGGTGTTACAGTTGTTAGTGGTTCTCGTGTTACAATAGCCAACACAGGAATATATAACATTCAGTGGTCAGCGCAGTTTAGAAATCCAGCAGCATCAGAACATGATGTTACCATTTGGCTTAGAAAGAATGGAGTTGATGTTCCAGGTTCAGCAGGGGTGGTGTTAGTTCCTGCAAAGCATGGGTCTTCGGATGGACACACGTTGCCATCATGGAACTTCCTTCTTGATGTTATAGCAGGTGATTATTATGAGTTCGTATGGAGTACAGATAGTACAGTAGTATTTATCTCATTTCAACCTGCTGGAAGCCCTCCTCCATCTACCGCATCCGTAGTACTCACTGTTACACAACAATCAGGGATATTGGCAGGTACGGGTATCACTGCTATCAATAGCTTGACAGGATCAGTACAGACATTGACAAATGGAACATCGGGATTAGCACCTGTATTTAGTTCAGTAGGCACTACACACACGTTAAACATTCCATTAGCGAGTACAGCAAGTGTAACGGCAGGGTTGATAAGCAATACTAATTTCAATACATTCAATGGTAAGCAGGATGCTCTTACAGCAACGAAGTCAGTAAAGATTGTATCTAGCAATATTGAACTTGATAATGATGAAACATCTCCAACAGCAAGGAAGTTCTATTCCACATCAGGAGCAGCAGCAAGAGGATGGAGAGCAATAGAAAAAGCGGACTTACCTACAATAATTCAAGGAGCAGCATATCCATACGTTGAGAAAGAATTTACAAGTTCTTCGGGAGCAAGTGCTATTATTAAAATACCAGGAAGCGATGTAATATTTGCTGCATACACTACAAGCAATACAGTTGTTGCTTACAATACTTTAACATCAGAGATATTAACAACAACAGTGGTATCTGGAGCAACAGGATTAGTGTATGTAGCAACAACAGGGCAAGTTTGGGCATTTGGTTCAACAGCAGCTTCAATAAATCGCTTTACAGCAACTACGGGAGTATCACTTGGTGCTACTGCGGTATTATTATTAACAGCAAGCTGTAGGGGTGTTTATGATGATTCATCAGTAACAGGAAATGTTTATGCTTACAATGGGGCAACAATGAATGTTATTAATGCTTCTACATATGCAAGAACAGGTGTTGCTATAGGAGCTGGAACGGGAAGTAATGAACTTACATTGGTAACATCAGGTGTTCAAGCGGGATTGTTAGTTGGAACAGTTACTACTGGGATTTTTGGATTTAACAAAGCAACAAATACACTTGCTTATGGGCCTGGTCTTCCATTCTTTTATACATATATTAAATTTATTCCATCGCTTGGTGTTTTCCTTGCTGCATCTGTATCTTTAAATATTGTCAGCTTTATTACCCCAACAACATCAACAACACTAACAGTAACAAGTTCAGTTAGGGGTATTCAAGTTCCATATCAATTTGAGTTTGACGAAACAGAGAATAGATTATTTATTCCAAGCTCTGCTACAGGAACATTTCATATTAGAATAGCTGTTGTTGAATTAACTACTTTAACGTGGATTAAATCAATTTTAATAACTGCTATTACTGCAAATTCCGTTACTTGGGTTGCTTCAGATAAAGCAAATAAGGCATTGTACTTTGTGGGAGCAACTGCTGGAGGTTCAATAAATAAAATAGTTTACGCATAATGAAAGGATTATTTTCACCTGAACAAGACACCATCACAAGCTATGGGATAGCATATGATGATATGTCAGAAGAGGATAACGTGTATCCCATCCCCGATGATTACTCATTTGATAGATACACATACCAATCCATAACTCCAGGAGTATTTAATCCTGATGGATTTACATTGATTGAATAAACAATTACCTTTACAAAAAAATACATACCATGTCTACATCACCAATTGGAACTCGCGTTCCCACGTTAGCACCAAACTCCATCATCAGAGCTGGAATCCCATTGTCTGATAACTTCAACGCTACAGATGTAGCTGTGTCTGTGGAATCATTGTTAGCATCAGGAGCATGGACTCCCGAAGTACTAGCAACAACATATGCAGAAGTACCTATAGTAGATAGCGCACAATATTCAAAAGTTGGGAATGTTGTTAACTGCTCTATATTTTTATCTTTAGAATTAGACCCGACTAAATCAGAAGCAGCATTTACACTATCCCTACCATTTGCAACTAATATAGATAGCAAAGAATTAATTGGGATTATAGCATTTAATGGAGATAAAGCTGAATTCTTATCATGGTCTATTGCTTTTGACACTGTTAATGGAGGGGTAGCGTTGGGGGTTGAGTCAGCAACTAATGGATATATATATAATTATTTACACGTAATGTTCCAATATCAAATCGTATAATGGACACCATCACACTCGCCCGAATAGAGCTGTTACACCCCAAGCTGCGTGCAGAAGCAAAGGAGATATACATTGCAATATACAACGCTCTTAAAGGGCGTGCTGCCGTTCGCTTCACACATACACTGCGTACAATAGCGGAGCAGGATGCTCTCTATGCACAAGGGCGTACAAAGCCAGGGAAGAAAGTGACAAATGCAAAGGGTGGTAGTTCATATCATAACTATGGGTTAGCCATTGACATATGCCTCATCATAGATGGCAAAGAGGCATCATGGAACACACTCAAAGACTTTGATGGCGATGGCGTAGCAGATTGGATGGAAGCAGTGGCGATATTCAAAACACGAGGATGGGAATGGGGAGGCGACTGGGCGAAATTTCGTGATGTTCCGCATTTCCAAAAGACATTCGGCAAGACTACATCGCAGCTTAAAGCGTTAGTGAAGGGTAGTGGGTACCCTGCTCCTCTATAATAATAGCATACATATTCGTACCACGCTTACCCATTTCGTGATGTAGCACAAACCTACATCTGTCGTACTCCTTTGTGCCGTCAGGCACACGCTCCTCCCACACCTGTAATACGTTACCATGCGGTGTCATTACACACCATTGGTTATTCTCTTTAAACAGCGTTCCGTCCATTATATAATCAGATCGTTTATTACTATTCCATGCTCCTCACACTGCTCGTGAATCAGTTCGTGCATCTCTTCGATGTTTTTACACTTACGGCTATTGTGTATCATCTCCCATAGCACTAATGCCATTCCTGTTGAATGAATACATCTACGATGCGCTCTTGCATCATCAGGGTCGCTTAAATCGAATGTTAGTCTTGCTTTCATTTGTTGTAGGTTTCGTTGTAGTATTGTTCTGGTTTCATTGATGGAATATTTTGGTATCCATCCCAATAAGCCTGTTCTATCTGTTCTTTTTCGATTGCGAGGGCTTTATTCAAAGCTTCTTTATACTTGCTTCTTAATATCTCGGAATCAAATGATATTACTCCTAATAAGAGAATATCCAAAGATTCAACTGCTGTGAATCTCTTAGCATCCATAATGCCCTCCTTTCTCCATTACATCGCCTCTGCTGACTTTAAATTGATTTAAGTAAGCATATATATGCTTTTTAATCTCCTCCTTCTTAGAAACAGGCACACGCAATGTAATGTTGCACGTTTCCTCTCCGTAAATAAATTTAGGCCCAGCATTCTTGCGCTTGCCCCCTCTGTTTTCTTTTTGTTGATGATGTATTGCTGTTGTG
>Ga0247723_1000052_pt1 | contig 65465 bp, 103 predicted proteins | sample MSEWelMarce5H_FC_FD_189079 | JGI IMG/M metagenome (GOLD analysis project Ga0247723, IMG submission 189079) | Subsurface sediment microbial communities from gas well in West Virginia, United States - MSEEL Well Study Marcellus 5H_FC | ecosystem: Environmental > Terrestrial > Deep subsurface >...
TTCCACGCACAATGGTTATTGACCCACAAGGTGCTAATGATGAGACAAAACTTTATCTCATTGTCTGGACTTCACACGACGGCTCTGTTGCTGTTCAGGCTGCCGTTACTCCTGTTCGTGTTGTATGCCAAAACACTTTGAATCTTGCTATGCGTAACGCTAAGCAATCATTCAAGATTCGTCATACACAATCTGTTGAAGGTCGAATTCAAGTTGCTCGTGAGACTCTTGGACTTGCCCTTGGATACTTTGATGAATTCGAGAAGGAAGCGCAAGCGCTTTATTCTCAGTCAATTACTGACGCAGAATTTTCAAAGTTGATTACAACACTTTACCCAAAGCCTGAAAAGGATTCTAAGGGTGCGCTAAAGAAGTGGGAGAATAAGGTTGTGCTACTTGATGACCTTTATCATAACTCACCAACTAACGCTACAATCAAGGGCACAAAGTGGGGTGCGTTTAACGCTATCACTGAGCGCTTAGATTATTATCGTTCAGGTCGTGGCAATTCTGAATCACTAATGGCTGGTGCTTCAGGCTTTGACCCAATTCTTACCGCAGAGAAAAATAAAATTCTCAAGTTGGTAAAAGCGTTTTAATTAACGCAAAACCTGAGCAAGTTTTAAAACTGCTCACCATTAGGTCCATTAGCTCAGTTGGTTAGAGCGCTACCCTGTCACGGTAGAGGTCGACGGTTCAAGTCCGTTATGGATCGCATCTTGATATGTGAGACGCCCGCAATACTGAAGGCCAGCTTTTTGTGTTACGGATCACAAATTAAATCCCCTGAAACCCTTGTAAATGTCAGTGGCCAGGTGTACAATACTCGCATGACAACTTACAATAAGTACACATGGGTATGCACGGGAGACTGTGATGCTTTAATTGAATATACATATAAAGATGGATTTGGATGGCCAAACGGTGTGACGCAACTCACATGCCCATGCAACTCTACATGCACATTATTGTCAGTGGAAGATGTTACAATACCGTATACAGATACACCAATTAATGAAACGAAAGGGAATCAAATGGAACAAACAACAACACCTGCAGTTCCTGATACATATAATCCAAATCTATTAGTAACTTATAAAGTTATTCGTGGATATTCAGATGCAGAGTATCAGACAGATAAGGTTACATCAATTGAATGGGACCTACACAATGCACGTCAGGCACAGAAGACTAATGCCGTGCTCCAAGGCAAGATTGATGCCGTCAAGGAAATTATCTGCGAAGCATATGCAGATTCACAAGACCAAGACACATTGCGTGAAATTGCTGAAGCGCTATCAATTGAATTAATTAAGGAAGTTGAGTGGACCGCATCTATCGAAGTTAGCGGAACATATTCATATAACATTCTTGAGAATGAGTATGACTTAGACCTTGAATCAGAAATTACAGATGCTATCTTTGCTGAATCAAACAATGGTAACATCGAAATTGGTGACCAAGAAGTTTGTAATGTGAGGGAAGCATAATGTATTTTGAGTTGACTGCTCCTGATAGGCTCTCTATGGAGAGGGCCTATTGGGATGCACAGATGATAGGGCTTGACCCACAGGCAATGGCACCATTGACTTTCAACATTGGAACTGGTAGCATTGAGAAGGTAAGTCGCATTCGAGATAAGTATAATCTAATAGAAAGTTATACATCAGACTACGAACCGACTGGATATACAGGGAGATAAAATGGATTACCAAGATGGTTTTGAAGACGGCGTCAAATTTGCCCGTGAAGTTATTGTAAATAACATTCGCTTATGGGCAGAAACATCTGAGGATGGTTCAGCGTATGATGATATTGCTGACCGCCTAGAGTTTGGAACCGTTGACTATGACCTCTGAGGATCTAACTCGCTGGATTGGCTGCGATCAATGCAGTACAGCTCAGGCTATGTATCTAATTAAACTAGTAGAAGGTGAGTTATTCTTTTGTGGCCACCACTACAATAAAAACAAGGATGCCCTTGACAAAGTCTCATTCGAGATGATAGAATTAAATAAAAAAGAAGAAGCACCACAACTAACAGAAATGGCGGAATAAAATGGGAGACAGAGCAAACTTTGGATTCGTCCAACCTAACGGAAATACAATTGTCCTATACGGGCACTGGTCTGGACATAACATGCTTGCTAATTTAGCAGAGGCAGTATTTAAAGCACGTCCTCGCTGGAATGACACATCATATGCAACACGCATTACAATCAGTCAAATGATTGGTGATGACTGGAATTCTGAAACTGGATGGGGCCTGCATGTAAATGAGATTGGCGATAACGAGCACAAGATTGCTATCGTTGATTTTAATCAACAGACATTCAGTCTTCATGAAGAGGCGCCACGTAATGACTTAGACAACAAAGTAAATGGGATGAGCAATGAAGCAATCTTCACCATGGACCTCAGCAACTTTGTTGAAAAGTACGCAGACGTGACTATCTCAATTTAGTTAACTAAGATATGCTATAATAGTGATTAGGTCCTAGCGGACCTTTTTACTAGAAGTAGGGTGCGGCTACCAGGGGTTCCCCCAAGTCGTTAAATAAAGCAGCGTATACTAAATTCCTTTCGTTCTGCTAGCAGCCTTACTTATCTTAAGATCCTTCAGCTTAGCTGGGGGATTTTTTGTTTGGCCCGCAAAAGACGTGAGGGTATCATATGTTATTTACGGGTGTCAATATATATCCCTGGAAATTCCAGTATTTGAGATCAATGTGGTGTAGAACACACCCATATTGCATAGACAAATGTCAGTGGTCTAATATATAATTGGGTTATTAGCGAAAGGAAATAAAATGCCAAATTGGTGTTATAACACGTTAACTATCCAAGGACCTAAGTCTGAGGTAGATATGATTAAGGATAGACTTAATAAGCCTTTTACATTAGCACAAGAGACTTATGGTATGGGTGATATCTCTTCTATGGGTTTCCCCACCAAAATTAAAGAAGTAACTTATTCTAATCCTGTCTTTGCTTTCTTTAATATCCACTCATATAAAGATGAAGGGATTACTGATGAGGAATATGCTTGCCAACCTAATCGTGGAGATATAGATATTCAAAATGACCCTGATTGGTTCCGCAAATCTGTTGAGTTTGCTAAGACTCAAAAGGACTGGTATTCGTGGAACAATTCTAATTGGGGAACTAAATGGGATGTTGCCGTATCAGATGATGACAAGTATCCAAATACAGAACTAATTGAATATAAGTCAGAAGGTGATGATAACTGGGTTATTTATAAGTATGAGACTGCATGGTCACCTGCTGTAACTATCTTAACTAAACTAAGTAATCTTGTTCCTAACTGCCTGCTTACATTAGAGTATGAGGAAGAAACAGGCTGGGGTGGGGAATATGAGATTGTCCGTGGTGAAGTAAAGGAGATTCTTTCATATGAGAATCGTTGCTATGCTTGCCAATCTTTTGATTGTGTTGAGTATTGTGAAGATGACTGTGGAGAATTCTGCTCTGAATGTAATGAGGGTTCTTGGCAAGATGAAGAGGCTATGGCAAAATGTCAGACCCACATGGTATTATTGGAAAATACAGAAAAGGCGGAGGTATAATGTCTAGTTTTCTAGAAGATGTAAATCAAATGGTAATTGACGCTGTATATCAAGATATAGCAGAGCAATTGCTAGATGACTGGATTAACAATAATCTTGACGAGGGTCAATATTATGCAGATAAACAATTTGCTGAAATGTCAGGAGATAAGTTTATCTATGATGAGTTTAATAAATTCTATAATCTAAAAGAGGGAGATGAGGATTACCTATGTTAGGATATGACTTAGAAGCTTTGAATAGAATGATTAATGCTATACATGATGTTAAGTTATTCTATCTTCGATCCCCGTCCGATTTAATGAACAAGGACCCTTTAATTAAAGATTTAGAGGACGCAGTTAGTTTCTTACAGGGCCTATGGGCAGAAGGGTATTTTGATGGCTACGAAGACTAGTAGATTTCTAGAGTACATGAAACTTCATTTAATTAGTCTTAACCAGGACATGGAGAAAGACTTGAATGTTGAATCTAAGATAAACATCCAGGGACAAATTATGGCAACAGAACATTTATTGTCAGTGGCAACTGATATAATGAATAACTCTAACGAAAGGTATAATAATGATTGAAACTGCAGAGGCTCTACCAGAGAGCATTCAACGTGCCGTCGACCTTGGAATATCAGGCATTGACATTATGCACGGGGAACTAAAGATAATGATGTTGGTTGCTGAGCAAGAACTTGCAAATGCACAGGCCATTGAAGATGAGACCGAAGAGGCAATGGATTCAATGGAACGCAAATACTGGGAAGGTCAACTTGACGCCCTAGTAGAACTATACAGACTAACTTATGATATCTCATTTGCGATTGGAGCACGTAATGAAGCCAGCAGATAAAGATAAACTAAACGAATGTTTAAAGATTCTTGACACCACCGACCTTGGTCTATCCATGGTATGGCTGTGGACATGGTCCACAATCAAGAACTTCATGGAAGACGAGACCTTCATTATGAAGTGTACAGAGGATAAGATGTGGGACCACCTGTGCGAGGCTGTGGAGGCGGGCCACGGGTTTTCCCTGGAATATGGTGCAGAACAACACCATGACGACGTTATGGAATGGATGTTAAATCGAGACTACATGGTAGACTCCATGTTCGAAGAAGAGGAAGAGGACGAGGATGAAGATGAGTGATCAATACATAGACGACGTACTTAACCGTGCCCAAAAGCTTTTGTGGGGCGGATCTGAAACTGAGAACATCGAAGCACATAATATGATTGCTAAACTAATTAAAGATCGTATGTCTGAGAAGGAGGGAACAAATGAGTAATTATGAGCCAAGCTTAGAAATCCTGGAAGTTAACTACTCATGTTCACCTGGAGGCATAGACACATTTGAGGTATATGATAAAGGGGACAATGCGGGCATAATGGACATTCCAATATATGAGACAGAGTCCTTGACAGAAGCAGTTCAATATTGTTATAATCTAGGTAAGGACTTTATTGTCCGTACATATGCGGAATGGGAAATGAGGGAACTACTTGCCGATCTATAGAGTATTTGGTACCAAGTATACAAACTATTACACCATTGTTTCCGCTGCCGACGAATATGAAGCAGCAGAGCTTGCAAATTCTCGTCCATCAATTGATTGGAATGAAATTCCAACAGATGATGAGATTGAGGCTACAGATGTATTTTTAGATGAAGATACATCAGAAGATCTACAATTTAATATATAGGCGGAGGCTATTTACAGAATTGTAAATAGTTGATATAATAAATAAAACATCTCTCGAAAGGGGAAAACAAATGGCAACAAAGCGTGAATATCTAAAGTCTAAGGGGATCACAGTCGGAGCCCGTGGTCGTTTCTCATCAGCAGCAAAGCAAGCTCTCCAGGAAGCAACATCCAATGGAATGACGTTTGAGGCGGAGAAGCCAACCCCAAAGAAGTAATTAAACATACATGAGGGGACTGGCGCATGTCGGTCCCCTCTGCTATAATCTTAAGACGAAAGGCGGACTATGAAAAACAAAGAACAGCAAATCGGAGAACTTCTGGCTAACTCAGTAGAAGACCACTTCTTCAACCCTGCCGCTCTAGGGCGGTATCTAGCAGAACAACCTACCTACACCATAGACCGTGTCATCGAAGTAGTCGCATGGATTATTGAGAAGCAGGCACGGCGCTATGAGCGAGAAGTAGAAAACGGCGGAATGGTATCAGAAGGTCTTGCTATAGCACATAAGTTAGATTTAGTTATAGATAAGATTAAAGATAAGAATACATTCCAACACGTCAAACTCCCAATAACGGGGGAGGAGCGGAAACAATTCATTAATCAAATCCCTAATCCCAAAGAACAATCATATAGATACTCCTACTTGAATGAAACAGATACTCGTGGAGATAAAGTATATATAGAGCATCCATTCATTTAAACATACATCCCTAGCCCAAATTATCCACAGTCTTATCCACAGGCTGTGGATTTTTTGTGGAAAAAATGTGGGCCAATATCTGCGTTTACGACCATGTATATAAAATCCCTGAAAATCTCAGATAATGAGATATAAATGTATATTAATCTAAAGAAACATATATAGAATATAACAGAATGTGATCTGAATCTGTCAAAATTGTGGGCGAATTTCTCCGTTTACGGAGCATAAAAATATGCCCCAGAAGCCTTGACAATATGGGCCGAATATGCCATTTACGGAGCTATTGACAAAATCCCTGAAATATGCAGGGATATGGGTCAAAATGGTATTAAGTGGGGCAAAGTGGAGGGCCTGTCCAATTACATGTATATCTAACTATATATATCTTAGTAGTAATTGATCAAGAATTAGTAGTATATTTTATCGTAGATCATCTCTAGAATAGGTCAAAATAAGCCATAGGAGGCTATATGAGAGGGTTTTATTGGAGGGGGGAATCTGGGGTATGGAGCTATTTTGGATGATATCCTAGTAATTAAGCAAGGCTACTCATGCATGATACTAGAGTTCATCCAGATCTCTCCATGGTTATCTATGGAGTATCTTATGGTCATTTCGCTAGCACATTTCAAACATACTGGTATAAAGTCTAATTCTCTAGATAGCTCTATATTCATCTCTGATCTATCATACATACATAGGAAGTTATAGGTGAATATAGGGTCTATTTCGGCTTCCCCCGCCATTATCTATTTGGTCCCATGAATGGAGTAATTGGATTCCAGTCATCATCATCTGACCACTTACCTGTGGAGTAACCTGCTTCAGGTTTCTTTGTACATCTATTGTCGCCATTGCGATCACATCTTGGGAATAGCTTTGATGCATCACATACACATATCATACTCATAATATGTCTCCTTAGTTAAATAGAGATAATTGTACTATATTCTTAGTTGACTGCTTTCCTTGTAATATGTCGACAATTTCATGGAACTTATCGAACTCACATACATTTCTACCAAAGTTAGCAAACCTTGTACATATGACTATATTCTCTTTTGTGTAGTCTCCATTTACATCTATCTTATCAATGGATGGAGCTAATGGATGTTTAGGCATCCAATCTTTATGGTCTTTATATAGTAGTGTTATATCTAAGGGTATATTAAACCAATAACACTTCCCGCCCTGTTTATCCCAGATCTCCGCCAACTCTTCTGGGGTTACATATATTCTAGCAGGTATCCATTCCTGAGAGGATGGACCTGATGCTCCACCTACAGAGGATCCAGTCTTTTCCATTCTCCTCTTATTCGTGGAAGAATTGATTACTGTCCAATTACCCTCAGAGTCCTGGCGAACACCATTCGATAGAATGGTTGACCACAGCTTTTTAAAGTGATCTCTGGCCATGCATCTCTTCAAGGGATTCGATTGAACCCATCATGTCATGTTCTGGTACATCGTTAAAGTAATACTTATCACCTTCAATTGTCCAGCCACGCCAGCCATCTCCCTCATTCCAAAATGCCGATGCAGTCTTCATAGCCTCTGGATCTTTCAAAAGTGTAGTCATAGAGTTGTAAAATGTAGCCTCTGCAAGCAAGGCATTTCTTAGTGGAGTCCACCAGAATAATCTATTTACTAGCCAATCAATCATTTCCAAGCCTTTCTAGTAGCTCTTTATTTTCTTCAAATACCTGCTCTATTACACGCTTTAGACGCAATGATCTGTCAAGATCATATTCATCGTCAAATTCTGTGGAATTCATCTCTCTACTTTCGCCGCACTTTTCGCTTTCACTATGAGGTCTAATGACCAGTGAATTGTCTCCATATGTATGTAGTTATCTCTATGGTAGCATATACACCTACGAGTTGTAAACAGATATTAGCGAATATATTTATTAATGAATACCCGTCCGCTTTTCTTTCAATCTCTTCTAGTACATCTAGTCTGGCCATTTCAGTTCTCCGTCCTTGACAAAGACTAGGCCAAGGGAGTCTCCTGCATTTAATTCTAGATCGGATACTCCTAGTTGCGCCCATCCCCATCGTGGGAATAAGTTAATTAAACTAAACTTTTCTTTGACTATTATAGCCCAGTAAGCATTCTCTGCTGGCATATTTTTACAATCTTCTATCTCAGGGCCTGGAAGTTCTTCTACACGGCATACTACATCAAGGCCGTATCTATCTGTACCATCTAGCTTTATTCCGCCGTCTCTCAGTATGTCTATGGCGTAGGCTTTCTCTGCTGGAATACAGCTAATTACTTTTTTATCTTTATTTAAAGATGCATAATCAACATAAACATTTACGCATTCTGAATCATTAGAAAGGCTAGTAAATCCTAATGCTACTACAATTATAATCAATGATAAAACAATTTTACTCTTCATGCTTTGGAACCCAGAGTTTCTCCTTGTCTTTGTTGTGGTATCGTGCCATAACAAACAATAGATCTGATAATCTATTTAGGTAAACTGGAATATTACGATTAATCTTAAAGTCATCATTGTTTTCGTGTATTTCTATTGCCATCCAAACATCTCTTTCGGCACGTCTTACAATAGTTCTAGCATTATGTAGAGACCCAGTAGGAAGCACAAATGAGTTTAAAGGCTCTAGGTGCTCGTTATAATCATCTATAACATTCTCTAGATATGTCACTCTATCTTGTGATATAGTCATTGACTTTGATCCAGCCAAGTCTGCCCCAAGATCAAATAAGTCGTTCTGAATTCTTTCAATTATGTCGTTGTAATATTCTGTGGCCATTCCTATTGCAGAGTTAGCTTCATCTACTGAACCTATAGCCTGAATGATAGGACTAATCTTACTTGTACGGACATTGTTGGCTAATGATGTTCCGCCATCATCACCAGTCTTTGTATAGATTCTAGTTAAATGAATAGACATTTTTATTTTTCTGCTTTTGCCATAATATGCTTATGGTTAATTAAAAGATACTTATTGGATTGATCATCCTCAATCTCTGTGCCTGTGTGGTCTGGGAAATAAACTACATCCCCCACCTCAAGCTCTGGGATAGGAATCAAGTCGCCCTTATAGTTGACCTCTCCAGCACCCATGTCAATAATAGTTCCAATCTTTGGGCCAGAGTCGTTAAATACTGCAGAGATAACTAAACCAGACTTAGTAGTCTTGTCTTCTTCCTGTTTTTTTGTAACCAGTAGCATACCACCGATTGGCTTAATCATCTTCATCTTCTTCCGTGTCAAATAGATCATAGTCAATATCTTTTAGTTGACTAAGGCTGTTATATGTCGCATATGCAACTGCTACAAGGGCTACGATGAGCCCTACCAATGCCATTGCTTTCTTGTTCATATCCATACTCCTTTTGATGCCTCTTGTCTCCATAATAAGTAAGATTTAATATACACAATACCGTATGCTATTGCTGCAAATATGAATCCATATTGCTTTGTTGTTACAGCGTATACGATCCATAAACATTCATTTAGCATTAGGACTAGCCATCCCCAGATGGTCTTACGACCAACAAAAAATATACCTGTAACGCCAATTGCTGCTAATACATACGACCACATACTTATTCCTCAAATGATACCTGTGTAGTTGAAAGTAGATTATTGTATCTACGTTCCCATGTTTCCGCCCTTAGCTCTGCGTTTAACACTTTAGCTTCTAATTCATCTATATTGGATCTATCTAACACGCTACTGGCCTGATCCATGCCAATCTTCCTACCAACCACAAATGATAGAAATACAAAAAATAGTTCTAACATATCCGCCTCTTTCTCTATCCCTTAATTATATAGGAGAGTCCAGGGTTTTGTCAATAGAATCGTCTATTGTCCTAGTGTGTTCTTTAGCACAGTTGCCACAATCTTTACACATATATCTCCAATAAAGATCCCCACCAGCCCTAATTCGTAGGGCTTAGTGGGGAATACTTAATTAAACTTTCTTCGGCTTGGTTTTCTTTTGTCCAAGTACAGTCTCTCTGCGAATACCGTGCTTGTTTGTGTCGATCTTAGTTGCTGGTCTTGGACCAGAGAATCCAGATCTAAACTTACCTTGCGAAGGATTTTTTCTTGCTGCTTCTTGCGAAGTCACTGCACCAGACGGTTCATTGTTTGGTGGAGTAGTCATACCTGTACCGTTATCACTCACCTGAAATAAATCTTTCTCTTTGTTCTGGAGTTGCAGTCATACTTAGTGTAAGTCCTGCTTCTCCATCCGTAGAAACATTTAGCATGCCTCCAGGGATCACATTGATTCCAGTTTCGCTACCGAATGATTCGCATCCGCATTCAACGCACATTATTACTTACCGCCGTTGCCAAGACCTGCGCCATCTTGCGATGACTTGTCTGTTGCTGGGAAAGCTGCTGCTGGTGCCTCTGTATATGACTCTGTAGCCCATACTGGTGCATCATTTACCTTTGGTGATGTAAATCCGTTTAAATCTTTTCCGTCTGCCATGTTATTACTCCTATAGGTTTGTATTTAGATGGGTCTAGAATGCCATCTATACATCTATTATAGCATTTATTATTTTCTATATTTGTCGTGCCAGCACTGGTCGCAAACGCTTATATATTTGCTTTCTGTGCTTGTTAGGCGGGATGCCGTATTCTGACACCCCGCCATTTCACATAATTCTTCTCTAGGCATTACTTCTTTTTAGTAGTCTTCTTAGGTGCAGTCTTCTTAACTGGGGCAGTCTTCTTGACTGGAGCCTTCTTCTTCGCTACTGTCTTCTTTGCTGTGCTCACTTTTTTCACCTTTCCGTTGCCTTCGCCTTGCTCGATCATTGTCTTGACCTGTTGCTCTAACAACCATAATCTTAGTTTATTAAACATTTATTTCCTATCTATCTTATAAGTAATATAGTCTATTACTTGTTTTGGTGTCCAGTCGTCTGGAAACTCAAAATTATTTATTTGATCCACTACTTGTTTTATATACTTACGTTCGAAGTATCCTTCAAGCCCATAGATCTCGTCTTGTGTCATAGTATATTCTATCATTTATATGTCAATGGGGCAAGGTTCCCCCTGCCCCACGAACAATATAAAGAATTACTTCTTTAGTGCTACCTTTAGCTTAGGGAACTTCTTGTTCCACTTTGTAGCAAGCGCATTGTATTCCTTGATATATGTAGCCTTAGCAAAATCTGCATCTGCCTTAGCCTTTGCTGCTGCAGCATCTGCTGCAACCTTATCTGATGCACGTCCAGCCTTTTCTGCTGCTAGAGCATCTTGGGCTGCCTTGAGTGCTGAGTTGGCTGTCGCTAGCTCCGCATTCTTTGCTGCAAGTTCTGCTGCAATATCACGAACTACAATCGTAGCGCTTACAGAACCAACTGGTGCTGATAGGCCTGTTACGGCTCCTGCTACTGTTGCATATGCAACCACTGTTACTGAGCCAGCTGCAGGAATTGCTACTGTCTGCTCTTTTGTTCCTAGTGTTGCTACTGCTGTGTCAGTTGTTAGCGCTGTTGCTAGTGCTACTCCAGAACTTGAAACCAAAGTATTAATTGTGGCTCCACCCTTTGGATTACCAAACACGTCAAATCCAGATACCTTAAGCACCTGTGATGTACCTGCTGCTGCTGATGCAGGAGCGGTTAGTGTAATTGAGTTCAAAGCACCTGCTTGTCCTTGAACGTAGTAAACTGTTGTAGTTCCAGCACGAGTGATTGATACTGATCCTACTGCTGTACTTTTAGTATATACATAAAAGTCTGCTGAGCTTCCAGTTCCTGTTGAAACTGAAAGTGTTGATGTTCCAGATGATGCTGTTACTACTGTAGTTCCAGTTACTGCAGGAACAATTGTTGCATTAACTGCAACTGCTGTTACTACTGTTCCAGTGTCTACTGATGTTACAGCAATCTTCAATGCATCTGCTGCATCTACACTGTTGTCTGCTGGCACTGGTAGCAATACAGGAGTTGTTACTACTGTTCCACCTGTTGCTGCAGAGTTTGCTACCGTTAGGGTAACAGTTCCAGCGTTAGCGTTAGCTGCTGGCGATACAAGCATTGTGCTAGTCAGGGCTGCAGCGATGATTAGCGATACTTTCTTAAATGACTTCATTTAATTTATTCTCCTTAATTTTTCCACCTCTAGATGAGCGTGGAATTCTATTTTGTGTACGTGTTCCGCCATTGTGACGGAGAGTGAGTATCTTCTACTTCTTGTTTCATTTCAATGTCGTCGTACATTCGAACAATATGTATACATGGATCTTGACCTTCGCCAAATTCTACATCTTCTTGTTCAGACATTGGTAGTCCGTCGTGTGTATTGCATACAGGAGGTCCGCACCAACCTTTTTCCATGCCGTAAGCAATCCATTCATTAAATGTTATATCCATTCCGCCAGCTCCTTTAGAAGGATGTGCTTAGGCTTTGCGCCAAGTACTGTGTGGACTGGAGTTCCATCCTTAAATAATACCATAGTTGGTATTGAACTAACAGAGTATTCCTGAGTTTTTTCTGGATTCTCATCAATATTTAACTTACCAACGAGTAGACCAGTAGATTCAGAGATCTCATCTAGGATTGGAGATACCTTTTTGCATGGTCCGCACCATTCTGCCCAGAAATCAATTAGTATGAGTTCATTTTCCTTTATAGTACTATCAAAATCTTTGTCTGTAATTATCACTTTGACTCCACATGGGTTGGCCAATAATAACTACATGCTTCGCAACAGGTATATCCAAGTTCACGATAATCTGAATACTCATTATAAAAATAATAAGACTCTGGATCTTTTTCGAACAACCTGCCCTTGTGTGTGTAATGAAGCTTGTCATCGCCTAACCACCATGGCTTGTCTGACTCCAGCATCATAAAGTGTTCTTGGTAGATATCATCAAATGTTTGTCTTGTGCTATTCTTATAGCCACGCATAATGATCTCTTTAATTATTGCTTCATTGTATGTAAACAGCCAGTCTTCATGGCCATTCCACATTTTTACTGCTGGATGATTTTTCCATGCACCTGAACTATAAAGTCCAGCCAAAGATTTAAGAACCTGTAGGTTCTCTACGCTTTGTTTAATTAAACGCTTACGATCTAAATGCTTTGCTGTTTCGGCAAAGTCCGCCTCTGGTAAGAATGTTTGCATGATACCTATTCTACTAAATAGTTAAAGGCTAGTCAACACTAGTCTTGCTTTTGTAACTCTTCTGCTGCTTCGTTAATCTTATCCATATACATTTGAATAACGAAGATGGTTGTCTCAGCAGCATTTGCTGCTAATGGAGCTAGTGCCTCATCTGTTTGTTGATCTTGTGGGACATTGTTAACCCATTTTTGAAATAAGGCTAACTTGATATCATCAATAATTCCCTCAAGAATTGTTACCTGCTTACCCATTTAGTGCTCCTTGTAGGTTAATTAGCTTTCCACCAGTAATTTTTGAATTAGTTGTTGGAGTAGCAGTTTTAGAAATCAAATCATAAATTTGAGCGTATGTTAGATTTGGTTTTGCTGCTTTAATTGTTGCCCATTGTGTGGCAGCAATTACTGTTGCTGCAGATGTTCCTGCAACGTTTATTACTTTATTGCCTACTGTTGTTGCTCTTGTTGTTCCTAGAGCAAAGAAGTCTGTGAGGACTTGATCATGATTTGAATAGATAGCAATACTTCCTGCAGGCATAGTTGCTCCTATGGCAACTGAGGCTGGAATGCATGCTGGCCAATCAATTTTTACATAGTCACGAGCATTACCTGTTGGCAAAAATACTGGGACTCCAGCATCCATCAAAGTCTTGATCTTACTTTCTGTAATTGGAGTCTTAGGGCAATAGTCTGAGCTTGCTGTAAGATTGTGGTGTCCTTGAGACATAGATACAGACTGAATGTTAAATCTATCCTTATTACGAATTACCCAATCCAGTGCATTATAAACTGTTGCTTCACCAGTTGCCTGTCTTAGTCCTTTTGAATTGGCTCCAACAATACGAACAAACACGATATTAATATTTGGATTAGTTGCGACTGCAATTGATGCCATTTCAGTTCCGTGACTGAATCCGTTACTTGAAATCCATTCAGGTTTAATTACGGAAGAGCTTACACCTTCCATTTCAGATAAACCATTTGGACATGAAGCCCATTGAGTAACGCATGCCTCAAAAAGAATTCTATCCTTGAAAATTGGAAGTGATGTATCTAATGCTGTATCAAGGATAGCAATAGTTGGGTTGCCTACAGTTTTATTCTGTACGGATGCCGCTTGTGCGGATATAGGTGTGATTAATGAGACGGCTAATATAACCGATAGTATTTTTTTATTCATATGCTTATAATACTAAATAAAAAAGTGGCTGTCAATACCCTACTTATTCTTATTTAGTTTAGCATCATACCATTTACCAGCGTCCATATCTGGACCCTTTACTTTATTTTCTTCTAGCAATAAAGTAACTGCTGTATTTAGGTATTCAATTTGGAACTGCATTCTAAGCATTTCCATCTCAAGTAATCTTATTCTGTCTGACTTTCTCATTCCTGACTCTCTCTATCTAGTGGAGTGGGTGCCGTTGCTAAATTACCACACTCAACGCATTCCATATCTAGGAAATATGTTGCAATTTCATAGTTATCAAATACGGCTCTAATGTAAAAAACCTGTGATCCGCAAATGCACTCGTGTGTTGGAGTGCCACGAAGATCCATCCCTGAGACCATTTGGTCTTGACGGGCTTGCTCTACATCATTTTTATCAAAAACTAGTACGTCATACCTATTAAAAAATTGATGCACAGCTTTAGCACTAAGCAATCCTGCTATTAGTAACGATAATCGATTTGCCCACTTCATAAATCTATTATACTCTAGACTTCAATAATTGTAAAGGGGCCTCTTACGCTCATGATAAATTTTGCTGAAGCTTCTAAAGCCATTCTAACACGCTTACGTGGAGTCTTAATCTGTGCTGTAGAATGAAATGAGCCTAGGGCTACCTGTTGTCCGCTTCCTTCTGCCATATACATAACATCTGCTTCGCCTATGTGAAAGTCCATATCCATTGTGAATATTCTTCCAGTACCAGCAACTGCTACTAAAAAGATTCCGCCTTCATCGCCATCTTCAGTTCCAGAACCAAAATTACCGTATCCGTGCTCTTTAAAAACTTCCTTAACTGAATCAACAAACTTAGTTCTCATAAATTTATCTAAGTTTTTATTTCCAGCAGTAGGGACATATTTTGGTGGGGTCCAATTAAATTGAAGTATCTGACCCATTCTAAAAGAGTCTGTAAAGCCAATACCAAACTGCCCAACTTTAAATACCTTTGGATCAGTTCTTTGAACGATTAAGCCAGTTTTATCATCAGATGCAGCGGCGTCTCCGCCAAGGTACACCTTGTTCTCATGGATTAGGGCTACTATACAGGTCATATATACCAGTATACTATTTTTAAAATTCTCTGTCCAGTGACTCTAAATCCTCTATATGGTGATCAATAAAAGACAATTTAAGCATAGTTTCCTCAAGCTCAGATTTGACTGATATTAGCTCCTGAATGGCATTATAATATTTATCTTTCCATTCGGTCAAATCACGCTCAAGTTTATATAGCGATATCTTTAGATCTTTAATTTCTAGCTTTAATTGATCCTGCTCACGCTCAGCCTGACGAACTTTTTCTTTCCTGTTGTCTCTTAAGCCAGCAATAATTGCCGTTCCCATTCCGCTCAAAATAGCTGCAGAAATAGCAATTATAATAGATGTATAATTTAGATTCATGATAAACTAATTATACAGTAATATGATGCCTAAATAAGAAGCTCAGATGCTGTGATTTCGTTACCTAAATATCGCCTTTTAATAATAAACTCCTTGACATGGTCTGGCCCGTTAGATCTTCCAGATAAAATTACAACCCATCTAGGTTCTAGTTTAGCAGAACTACATGTCTCACATACCAATAGGTTAATTGGCAATAGGGAAGACTTCTTAACATCTAATTTATTCTTTGACTTATTGCAACTGTAACATAAAATTTTTTCCATTAATTTGATTCCTCAATATGCTTAAATACTATCTCGTCTACTATAGTAAAATCTTCATTTTCCATAAGTTCGCTGTACTCTATTCCATCTTCTTTTTTATAGTTAACAATGGATGCATATGCACCAAGACTTTCTACTGTTCCGTGACATTGTTCTGAATGAATAAACACAATATGTGTTGTATCATAGTACTCTTTCACTAGGCTTGCCCTCCAACTCGCATCTTACTCCATATGATTCAAGCAGGCGCTTGATTTTTGTTACATAATCAATAACCATTTCTTTTTTAGTTCCTTCAAACTGTAAAAAATTATCTTCATATAGTCTTAATGCTAGGAAGTCTGGATACATTACAACATCCATTAGAAGCATTGATGGCTTCTTGACTTGGTGTACTGCCTTTTTCATCTCTTCGTTATAAAATACTGGCTTATTTGGCTCACCAGTCCACTGGTTAATGCCATACTTAAAATGTTTTCTTAAAGCCTCTTCGCTTTTGTCAATGAACATTTTTCTTTTTCAACCTCTTCCAGGTATCCGCTGTTTTATGTAGATTTTTAGATTTATCTATAGATCCTGAGCTAAGGTAAACTCCACCCCAGATTCCATATTCATTTCCCTCTACTCCAGTTTCATAACACATATTAATAACTGGACAACTTAAACACATCTCGTCAATGTTCTTTGCAATATTTGAATCAGCTTCATATTTTTCATAAAATAAATTAGTGTCCATTCCTCTACATATAGCAAGGTGGAACCAATCTAGATCATCTGTATCTATGCCTAATTCATTTAAAATGTCTGACATACTTTGTGGGCAACTTCCATATTCCGTTACTGTTAACAGCAATTCTATCTGCTGTCCCCCAAGCGTTCTCTCTGAACATGCCCTTTATGTTTGTAAATCCACTACTGTCTTTTTTCCAAATAATGAGATCGTAATTCTCCCAGTATGGAGTTATATTTTTAGCCTTCTTTATAAAGACTTCGACACCTAGTTCTGTTAAATTTAACATTTTTCCTTAAACATAAAACGTAGCATCCCACTGATATATATTATACAGGAAATGCTACGGCTATGTCAATGCCTATTTAAGAAAAGTTCCATCCCATATGGACTTTTTAACTTGATCTGCTTCTGATAAATCTTCTGCTTTTTCTACTGGGACACAATTAGGCACCATACGGCCATTCTTTTCTTTCATGCCTCGTTGAGTATATCCAGACCAGCATGCCTTTTCCATATTGTCCCATTTATCTTCGTCTTCATTATCTGACTCGTAAGACTTGCTCATTTCTTCTGAGCATTTTGAGCACTTATCGCATGTTACATTCTCTGCCTTGCATGTCTCGCAACCACAATTTTCATATGCTTTTGAAATTGGCCAATTAACTTCATTCTTCATTGGATCTCCAATAGGAGCTGGGTTAGATGAATTTGCGTCTTCTGATTCCATTTCCGTTGTATCTGACTCTTCTTCTGAGTCCTCTTCTTCTGGCACTTCAATCATGCCTTCAATTGCTTCCATAAGATGCTCAATAACCATTCCAAGCTGTTCTTTTGTGATCTCTGGGCGCAAAGCCTTTGTAATCTCTTCGTCATCTGGAATTTCTACTACTGTATCTGCTGGATTAACTACATCATCTAGTATATCTTTAATTTCTTCTACTAATTCATTTGTTGTAAGTGATTTCTTCATATTTTTCTCTCTCTCTACTATTTTACGAGACCAAGAGAATCCTGCATCCCCGCCCCATGCTAACCACATAATCTTACCATTTGAAGGATTTTCTGCGTTATCCCAATCCTTACCCTTTTTATCTACTTCATGACGTGAGAAGAATGAATACATACGCTTAACTGTAGAAAGGCTAAGAGTCTCTCCACGAGATAATTGTCCTGCACGAGTCCAGCCAACTGCAGTTCCTGCACCTTTAGCCTTACCCTGCTCTTTTAGTTTAATAGCACGACGGGCTGCTGACTGCATCCCAGATGTTGGCTTGTATCCTTCTTTTGCCATATTATTTCTCCTTTACGCTAAGGACTTTAACGTTTTTAATTTCATCATCTACACCAAAAATATCATTGGCATAATCGACTGCATCTTCTGAAGAAAATGCTTCTACTTCAGCATCAACCTCAAGCTTGATTTTATAAGTATTCATTTTACTTTCCGCAGGTTGGGCATGCTCCAGCAGATGTTACTGTTGGCTTTGCTGCTCCTCCAGATTTAAACTTTGGTCGTCCAAATCCTACTATAGAAACCTGTACTCCTGCTTTATTTTTCTTAAAAGCACGAAGTTGTTTGCAAGCCTCTCCGCCATTTCTTTGGCTTCCAGACTTCTTTGAAGAAGTATTTCCTTCAATACACCATACTGTTCCATCTTCGTTATCTTCAATAACAATTCCTACGTGAGAAATTCTATCGACACCGTCTGAGGGGAAATCAAAATAGGCGATATCTCCTGGTTCTGGATCTGCAATATCTCCGTCAATCCATGCGCCAGCCTTTTTAAATGCTGCTGCTCCGCCTGGTGTATAAACAGTATTAGGAATTTTTACGGATGCCTCGTTCCCGCACCAATTAACGAAACTTCCGCACCATGGTTGAAAGTTAGCTTTTGTAAATGCGCCATACTTTGTCTCATTATCTTTAGGACCTTCAATGTATCCTACTTGAGACTTAGCAACTTGAATTAATCTAGCAACTGATCCTGCTGGAGCTTTTGCTGTTTCTGCTGGGACTGGAAAATCTTGTGACATAATTAATTCTTATCCCAATCTGTATCAACTGGTTGCTCTGCTGGCATTGCACCATCAGGCTTTGCTGCTAAACGTGCTGCAGTTGCATCAATCTCTGCTTCAAGCTTTTTGTCTGCTTGTGTATTCTTAGCATCCATCTCTTTATTATCGAGTTGAGCCTTCATAATATCTTTAGCACCTGACTGACCAATTAGAAGACCAGCAAGTGTTCCTGTAATAAATGTAGCAACTGAACCAAGAACATTAAAGAACATTTTATCATTCTCTGATTGTCCGCCGATTGGCTGTGTTACGAAAATAAGAGCATAAAGAATGCCCAATGATGTGCACAAAAGGATTGTGCCTAATGTAATTCCTAAAATAAACTTTAATCTAGCGTCCAAATCTTGTGGACTTAGTCTTTCTCTAGCCATTTGGTGTACCTGTTTCAGTCGTTGTAATTTGATCTTTACCAATTACATCTTTAGTGCATGTGCCTGTTGCTTCACAAATTGGTGGATTGCATTCCGCCTTCTCCCAATTAGCAGGGTCCTGGCATGGGTATCTATAAAAACCTTGATACCCACAGCTAGTTAATGATAGCATTAAGAGACCTGACAAAGCAATAGCAGTTATTCTTTTCATACCACTATTATACCCTACTCTGATTCTTTATTTCTAGCAGGGCTTGTGACTACCCATAGAGCTGTTGTGGCTATAATTCCATAGCCTACTATAGTCTTTGCGCTTCCGTCCAAAACGACCCAAGCAATGAACATACCAAGAAGGGTCCAAGCTTGATCAATTAGATCCTTGATTATATTTTTTAGTATTCTTACCATTTTCTACCTCCTCGTGAACCTGGTGAATTGGCACCTGAAGCGCCTCCACCAGAACTTCCTCCGCCTCCTGTGCCACCTCCCGTGGCTCCTCCTGTGGCAACTGCTGCTGCGTTAATTGCAGCACCTGCTGCAACTACTGTAGCAACAACCATATCTGTTGCTTCTTCTCTTTCTTCATCTGACATATCTGCGCCTATACTTCCAAATGCGGCTAATGCTGCTGCTGGATTAGTAAACAATTCTTCTACAAGTGCTCCTGGGTTCTGTAATAATTCTACTTGTGCTGCAACTGCTGCGGTAATTACAACTGCATTTCCATTTTCATCAGTTCTAACATCTACTGGGGTTGCAGGTGGTAGATCTTTATATTCAATTCCAGATGCTTTTATATCCGCAGAGCTTACTGCTTCTCCTGGCTTTAAATCTTCAATCAATGTATTGACTACTGCATCTTTTTGTTCTTCAGTTAATTCTTTACCTTCTTTAGCATCTTCTATTGCTTTATCAAGGGCTTCCTTCTCTGCTTCTTTTGCTTCTGCCTCTGCCTTTAATTTATCTGCCTCTGCTTGCTTAGCCTCTGCTTCAGCTTTTGCATTTGCCTCTTCTTGTGCCTTAGCTTCTGCTTCAGCTTTTGCTTGCTCTTCTGCTTCTCTTGCAGCCTCTGCTTCTGCTTCTAATCTTTCTGCTTCCGCTTTTGCATCTGCCTCTGCTTGCTCTTTAGCTTCTTGTTCTGCTTTTGCTGCAGCCTCTTCTGCTGCTAAACGATCTGCCTCTGCTTTAGCTGCTGCTTCCTCAGCAGCAACTCTATCTGCTTCTGCTTTAGCCGCTGCTTCAGCGGCTGCCTTTGCTTGTGCAGCAGCCTGCGCTGCTGCTTGTTCTGCTGCTCTTGCTTGTGCTTCTGCATACTCTGCCTCTGCTGCTGCTTGCGCTGCTGCGGCTTCTGCTGCTGCATTTGCTGCTGCTTGCGCTGCTGCTTGTTGCTCTGCATAATAATTTGTAGTAACCTGTGCAGCATTTGTCATTGCAGTTACCGCTTCATTAACTTTTGTTGTTGCCGTATTCGCAAGGGAGTCTGCTGCTTGAACTGCAATTGTTAGGTTTTGATTCGCAGTTGTTAGGTTTTGCTGCTCAGTTGTTAAGTTTGTCTGAGCGGTTGTGAGGCTTGTTTGGGCTACTGTTAGGTTTTGTTGTAGTGTATTTAGTATAGCTGTGTCGGTAGCTAATGTTTGTTTAGCAGTATTTAGTGTATTTATTTGCTGGGGTGTAGCTGAAGATGTAGAAAATTCAGAAGCTGGAATAACTTCCCACCCTGATCCTGTATATCTCATTAAAGATACTGCAGCTCCACCACCGTTTTCGTAATACCACATTTCAAAAGTCTTTGATATACCAGCCGTTGTCTGAACGTCAGCGGTGGATCCTCCACCACCTTTATCTACCCAGTCATTAATCACAAGCTGTCCGTCAAGATATAGTTTTACGCCGTCATCTGCTGGTGCTGTTATATACTGTGTTCCTGTAGTTTGTGGTGTCCATAAACCGTCCCATTTAACTTGAAAATCTTCTGTGACTGTAGTCTGTGTTGTTTTGGTTACTGATATATTGTCTACAATGTAGTAGTCAGCATCTTTTACAATTGTAACTTTATCAATATTTGTTCCAGTTACTGTTTCTGTTGATGTATATCCACTAGCCATATTATCTGAGCTTACGTTATTTTCCATTACGCTTGTGCTTGTAGTACCATCTGCATTTATTGTAATAATACTAGTATCACCATTTTTAGCATAAACACCCATAGTAACTTGTGTTACTGTTCCAGTGTTAGATGGGTTTACATCAATAACAACATTTTCTGAAGGGTTAATTATTGTAAGTGCTGATCCACTAACAACATCTGTTTTCCCAGCAGAGTCTGACCAGTTGCCTCCTATAGAAACACCACCAACAGGTTCTACTGAAACAACTGTGGCTGTTCCATTTGCAAATGTTTCTGTTACCGTAGTGGTTCCACCATTTACTGTTGGCCCTCCGCTACCCCATTGCTCATTAATACCATTCGTATCTTTTCCAGTATAAACAACTGTTCCTCCCTGAGATGGAGACCCTGCTGTTCCTGGATTGCTATAAATAGTTATATTTAATCCAGGTGATGTATTTGAATCAACTACTGCTTGTGCTGCTGCTACAGCAGATTGATCTGAAGCAACTACTGCTGTTTGAGATTCAACTGCTGATGTTGCTGTAGTAACTGTTGCTGTAGATGACTCAACAACTGTTGTTGCTTGTGCAACTACCGCCGTTTGTGATTCAACAGCCGATGCTGCTGTTGTTGCAACTTGTACTGCTGTCTCTGCAGACTGTATAGCCGTTGTAGCTTCTTGTACTTTTACTGTAGCATCTGCTACGGCAGTAGCAATCGGCTCTTGTGTTGTTGCAATTGTTGCGGCTTGCTCTGTTGTTGTATTAGGAACATTTGCCTGAATTGTAGTAGTGATTGCTGCTGCCTGTGTTTCAGCTGCCTGTTGCAATGTTGTTTCTGCTGTTTCAACTTTTGTTGCAACTGTCTCAACTGTAACAGGAGTGGTTGCTGTGGCGGTATCTGAAGAAGGGTTAGACGGTGTTACTTGAACTGTTGGCTCATCAGCGTTTGCTACGCTTGGCCCAAAAAGGAAAAGCCAGCCAATTATAAAAAGGCTGGTTAAAAAGTACTTAAACTTTCTAGTCAACTAGGTATCTCCTAAGTAATGCAATATCTTTGCTTACTTAGTAATTATAGCAGAATGTTAGTTTAAACTACTTAGGATTATCTGTTTTATAAAAACCAGAACCGTTAAACTTAATACCAAATGATCCGTAATGTCTTTGTAATCTTTTACCGCATTCATTGCATAGATAGTTTGGTTCAACAGAAGTTATAGATCTTTCTTTAGACACAATGTCTTCTGGTGAACATTCGCATTTGTATTCGTATATTGGCATAACCGTCCTTTAATAATAAGGAGCAGTTTATACACTTGCTCAGGTGTATCCTGCGGGTAGCGGCCCGCATATAATCTGCGACTCCCCAGTGACGGGGTGCAGACTACTATTATACTATTATTTGATTTTGATGGTCTTTGGCTTTTTGTCTTCAGGTACAATCCTAATAATATTAATATTAAGCATACCGTCCTTTAGAGATGCACTAGATACTTCCATGTACTCTCCAAGCGCAAATGACCTTGTGAATTTACGTGCAGCAATTCCCTTATGCAAAACTTCTGCATCTGTGACTTCAGTAATTTCTCCAGAGATAACCAGTGTTCCGTTATCTACAGATAGATTAATGTCTTCTTTTGTGAATCCTGCAACCGCAAGAGATACCTGATATGTATCTTCGTCTAGCTTTAATACGTCATATGGGGGATACGATTGGCGTGATGCAGCATTATGCACGTTAGCCATTCTTTCAATTTCACGATTAAAGCCAATAAAAAATGGGTCCTTAAAAAGGTCCCATGTATATGTTGTTACCATTTTATTCCTCCTTCAAGCGAATAAGTTAATTTATAGGACCCCTTATGGGCATCCTATAATAATTATATCATAATTTTAATTGTCTGGAATTTCAGGAATATCTATTTCGATCAGCCCTTTTTCCTTAGCTAGCCTTTGTCCTTCTGGGCTTAAGTGTATTGTTGCTTCTAGATTTTCATCATATTCAACTTCTACTAGTCCTGCTTCATATAATTCCATAAGAGACTTATCAACATATTCAATATGAGACTGCCAAAGCTCTGGTGCGATATCCTTAGCGTTTTCGCTTATAGCAAATATCATTTCACCGCTTTCATCTATTCCTTCAAGAGAGACTGCGCCAATCTCCAAGTAATAAGCAAGTCTTGAATCTGCGTCGTCTTCTTCGTCTTCGTACATGCCTCTCCTTTGTGCGACAAGTAGGACTTGAACCTACGATTACCGAATTATGAGTTCGGGGCTTTAACCAACTAAGCTATTGTCGCTTAGTAGTCTATTGTAACGTTCCATCTTCATTTTTGTCAATAGTTTCTTCTACTAACTGCTGGACATAATCAGAAAAATGTTTTCTAATACTTCCTGTTGGTCGTGAGCCTATTGTTTTCCATATTCTTTTGTATTCAACTACATTAGCAAATGTAGTTGGGCATATTGGTACTCCATTATATTCCTTTAATACTGTTGGTAGAGGTACGTGTTTACCACAGCACTTACATTCTTTTGCTTTTTCTTGATATATACTCATACTATTTCCATTCCGTCTAGTAAGTCTGCTAACCTTTGTGGCATTCTTGGTGGTCTGATCATATTTGTCACTACAGTATCCTCTTCTTCTCTGTCCCACTTTAGAGAGCTATATGTGTGGATATCTATCTCTTCATTATTTTGTGGCCTACTTCTACTAATTGCATTAAATATAGAACCGCAAACAGCATCCGCTAAGTCTTTAGATCCCTTTCTAGGGTGATCTACTCTATCTCTCATAATTTTAAGCTGAAGCAATTCGTCTATAAGCAATGGTATATGTGGACCATCAAGTCTATCCTCTGCGACAACCATAGCCATATCATCATAATGCTTTTTAGCAACAGACAAAGTTTCAGTATTAATTCCATACTGCTTCAATTGCTGCATCATATCATGAGAGTTCCAACGGTCAAATGTACAAACTCTAACTTTAAATCCCTTAGATCTAAGTGATAGAATATAATCTTTAACTTCTGTAAAGTCAACTGATTTATCTGGAGTAGGAGTCCAATATCTTACAACATCTACTTCAACAATAGGGGCTGGTTGAGAGTAAGTATCAGTTACCTTAACGTTAACCCACTTCTTAACGTGTGACATTGCAACTGCACAATGGTCATGCTTCTGAGCAAGGTCTACGTGAATAAAATATTCTTTATCTGGATCTGGTGCGAACCACTCTTCAAATCTTCCAAAATTATCTACGGCAATTGCCATATTACTAAAAGCTTTTTCAATCTTCTCTCTTGATTTAAAGAATGCATCTATGGCTTCTGAGGGCATGCAGGCAAATCTTCCTAGAGCATCTGGGGCATTCTTATAAAAAGCTACCTTAAAATCATCAATTTTTCTTACTGGGTTTACTTCCCATGTTGGCCTTTTAAGGGCATACATCTTGGGATACTTATAAGAGATGATATGATCTTCTTCCCACTCAATATCAAATTCGTTACCCTCTGTGCCATCTGGAAGATCTTCATCTAATTTAAAATGATGGGTTCTAGTAATAACTTCTTTCTCTGCCACAACATCGTCGTATCTTTGCTGGATATAGTCATTCTTGTATCTAGGGAATGAAAGTAATATTACCTTACCAAAGTCTGGGAAACGAGAGTCTACCGAAGCCCTATACATATCATATATAGCCCCACCAGTTTTAGCCTGCTCATGCCCAGTAGTATTTTCTGTGGCGAAGCCTGAGATCTCGTCTAGGATAATGACAATAACGTTATAACCTTCCCAAGCTTCTCTTTCTGAGTGGCCTGAGTGAACTGTTATAGACTTATCAAATTTCATTTCAGAAGCCTTTGGCTCATACTTTCCAGCAAACCATGGGGACTTATCTATTCGTGTTTTAAATCCTTTAAAGAAAACATTGTTAGCCTGTTGTGAGTTAATAGCAATATTAATAATATCAATTGAGTCGCCAGGAGGTTTACCATAATATGTTGCTGGGTCTTTTAAGCATAATAGTAAATATACTATATAGGCAACTGATATTGTAGAGCAGTAATCTTTTCCAGAACCTTTACCTAGCTGGGCAACAACCTCATTGGCTGTTTGCTTAAACATTCTTCTGCCTTCGTCTTCGCCAAACAACTTGATCAGCGTTGACTCTTTATAAATCTGCGAACTCTTTTCAATAAGAGTATACTGGTATTCAGATAAAGGTGGTAGCCCTAGATAGTCTGGACTCTGTACAAATGTACGCAAGTCAACTGGGCGTTCATCAAACTCTTCACCATCCAGTATATCGATAAGATCATTGAAATTAAGGTCCACTAACTTCCTCAACTATCTCTATAGGCTCTACGATTCCTGTAATCTGAGATAATCTTTTTGCAACATCCATCTTACATTTTGGACATGTAGCAGTAACTTCTTTTAGAATCTTTACAAGAATATCCTGCTTACGCTCCGTATCAGCAATTTGTGTGGCAAGCTCTGCGTTATCTAGTAGACCTATCTCTTGAAGCATGCCTATTCTTTTGCCTTCAATATCAGCAATTATTTTAAGGGCTGTAGCCTTAACGTTTAGTTGTCCCGCCTGATCTGCATCTTCTACGGTTTTCCAGGCTTCTTTAATAAGCATGGCGTAGTGACGGTCTGCTCCTGAGATAGCCTCTTTAGCCCTGTCACGGGCCGCTGTGTCGTTGTGAACAACGCTCTTCCACTCATCTATCAACTCAACCACTTCGGCTCTCTTGAAGCCCGTTATGGTGGCGATTTGGGTAGGGTTGCTTCCCTTGAGTAGTTCTGAGACTACTACGTTCATGCGATCAAAATGATCGGCTAATTCAATTTCAGACATATATTAGAGTATACTCTTAGTCGACTAAAAAATCAACTGGATTTGGCTATTTTATATAGAACTAGATACCCTATTAAATCATCAATGTCATTATCCCCAGCAAATCCCTGGTTATTCTTAACTCTATTTAATTTATCATCAATACGAACCTTTAATTGCTCTGTCGCATCTGTTGTTGAGAATATTCTAATTGGGTTTAAAGCTGAGTCTCCGTATGAGATATTCTTGTCAATAAGCATATGAGCAATCTCATGGCATGCCCCCCATATTTTACTGCCAGATGGGGCACCTACGGAGTGTAAATATAGATCTGAACACTTAAATTCTGATACATCTTGAAATACTGGTCTTAACATTATCTTCTCCTTAACAGAACGTTTACAACATCATGCTGTTTAATTCTTTCAAATGAAGCCGCTTCTCCATTTAAAAACTCCATAGTGTATTTATCATTTAATTGTACTAAAAATTCGTCTGGTTGTCCAGAGCCTAATTCAACTACAATTAATGGACATTCCCATGCCGCATCTGAGAATCCTTCAAATACAAATCTTTCATGACCTTCCACATCTATCTTCATGAAATCAACCTTGTCAGCATAAACATTATCTAGTCTCTTAGCAGCAATCTCTTGAGTATAAAAGTTTCCATGCTGACCATCGTTACCTATTCTATGCTCTCCAACTATTCCAGATCCGCCAATATTCTCTTCCCAAATATTTAAAATAAGATCATCTTCTTTATCCGATAGGGCAAAAGGGTGAACAGATATAGGGGAAGACTCGTCATAAGAATTAAATGTTTTAGCAATAGAATACATATCGCACAATCTAGTTATTGGTTCAAATGCTAGAACTGAACCAGTTGGACCAGTAAGTCTTGACATAACCTCTGTAAAATAAAATATGTTTGCTCCGATATCAAGGCAAGTCCATCCTGGCTTTATATTCTGGATCATCCACTCAGTAAGCTGTTTATCCCATACGCCACTATCTATGCAGCTACGCTGAACATACTTATCTGTTTTATCTCCAGTATAAACATAAAATGAATCTAAAACTTTACTAAAGGTAATTGATTCAATATTTCTTGGGTCTACTCTCATCTTTTTTTAATTAATCCGAACTGCTCTAGATATCTCTGTATAGTCATAGCAGAGACCCCACACTCGATTGCAATTTCTGTAACCGTTTTCTTTTGAATCACATACCTTCTATATAGCCATGGTTGGCTTTGATATAATTTCATCGTTCCGTCAACACCTTGTTGGCATAATGTGCAATTCCAAATGAATCTGCAACATCAAAATCTGATATAGACAAGCCATACTTTTTATTAAAGTAGTCAGCAGTTCTTTGTTTTCTCATATTTCGCAACTGAGTTTTATACCATGAGTCTGCGTATCCTGGGTTCTTTACTCTAATAGCCTGCTTCTCATCTTTAGTTGGGTTCTTATTACCAATGTATGCCTGCCATGATGAAGGGCTAATAGTGATAACTTTAGCCCCAGTAGACATAAGCTCTGCAATAACAACTCCATATACATATGATAGTTTAATTACTGCATCAGGAGATCTTACAAGTATGGCACCCTCCACGGCAATATAGTCTGACTTTAACTCTTCTAGCATTACATGCATCTTTACCTTAGCGTCATATATCTTTTCATATATATCTGATCCAACAAACTCTATCTTACCCCACTTTAGAGGCTGATCATTTTCCATAAGACAAAAGGCTACAGAGTTAGTTGATGCATCAATTCCAAGAACTCTGTTTGCCCTAGTTTTTACCAGGTCAGCTAATTTCATCTAGCATCCCAACAATTCTATTTCTTTTAGTTATATCTATTTTCTTTTGGCATGAGGCACATAATGTAGTGTCATTGTATCTACTTAGCTGTGCTCCACACTTCTTGCATCCACGAGCAGCACCATTTCTAATAGCCTTCTTTTCATAATACTTTTCCATAATTCTACGATTAGTTGCAACTCTGCAACACTCATCTGTACAATATTTTTGATTATGTGTTTTTGGCTCAAAGTCTTTGGCGCATTCTTTGTTTGCACAAATCATAACTTAGGCACCTTATATGTTTCTATCTGAACTGTGCCAGTAAGTCCAGCGTAACATTCCTTTTTAATTGGACAATAAGTGCATGGCATCTTTGACTTAGATGATCCTGCTGGACGCATAGGAAGATCGCCTTCCTTAAAGTTATCCCAAACCTCGCACATCCAGGTAAAAGCCTCTTCAATTATCTCAGTATTCTTTTCATTCATAGAAACTGGAATAACTATTAATTCTTGAGTGTTTTTATTCTCATAAAGGAAGAATCCTTCTTTAGCATTCTTAAGCTTCATATAGGTTAAAAGCTGTAGTAGGTGATTTGTTGTAGGCTTCATCTCTGACTGTCTAGCATCCCATACTTCTTGCTTTGCCGTTTTAATTTCACCAATTACAGTTTCATTATCATACTCCATAATTAAGTCGATAAATCCTCTAATCGGTGGATACTCATTAACAATCTCTTCTTCTTCTGCTCTCCACTCTGGCATTGTCTTAATTAAATTCTGCAAGCGTTCATGTGCCTGAGTTCCCTGAGCCATATTAGCAACTGCAACTGCATCATTATCATCAATAAACATTGCTCCGCTAAATGCCATATACCAGTATCTAGGGCATGTGCCATGACCATAGCCAAGAGAGCTTGGGCTAAACGACTTCTTTGTCATCTCTCCATCTGGACGCTTTGTATTTCTATATGACTCATCAAGTAATCGTGCAAATAGTTCTGGGTCGAAGTGCTTGCCAGTATGCTTTTTAAACTTAAGGTTCTTTACAATATCTCTAGCCATTATATCTGACCACATACTTTAGTGCGTCAACTAGTTTGTCTACTGACTCTTTTGCTGAATAGTAAATATTCTTCTTATTATTGTTTACTGTTCCAGCCTTGTCTTTAGCAATAGTTGAATAAACTGAAGCCATCATAGCAAATTTAGTAGACATAGCCTGTAGCTCAATAATTAGAGAAGGGGCTTTTGCTGCTGGCACGTCAGGATTCATTAACAACTTTACAACAATTGCTAGCGTCTTATCTAACTGTTCATCTTTCATATACTCATGAAGATCATTAAACTCAGTGATATTATTAATAAGTTCTAGTGTATTTAGGTCGCTCATTATGCAAACCTCGTCACAATAGCATAGCCAATCCAAAGTCCAACTATTCCCATTAGCCCAGCAAATACTGGTGGGGCAGGAATTGGTAGCTTAAGTATGCTGAATATTCCACCCACTGCAGCACCAGTTAATGTTGTATATAGTATCTCTTTCATTACTTTGCCTTCTTATGCTTTACTATATAAGGACCAACTACTGATCGTATTGTTCCATCTTTACGAATCTTAACAATCATTCCATTTTTAATAATGGTGTCATTAAATCTACGCTTATTCGCCATGATTATCCTCCCAAAACTGAATCAGTTCTTCCAATACAGCCCATTCAATAATTCCAAGACGAACCTTGGAATCTGTTCCTATAATAATTTTTAATGCTGGATGCATGTCTCTGCTTACCTTAAATGTATCCGTACAAATCTTTGACCAGGCTGGTTTATTTAAAGTAAAACTCTTAGATGCTTCTTTGTAATCAACTAGGAATTGTTTCCATTTAGCATCGCCTTTTTGATAGTCGCCACGTCCGCTATTCTTTTGCGCTTTTGCACCATCACGTTTTACTTCAGATCTTTCAGACATTATTCAACACGCACTTGATTCTTATGACCGTTTGGGCATTCCCATGCAAGCGTTAAAATTGCAGGATCCCAGAAGGCTTCCTGTGCATCTTCATCACACTTTGAGCATGGTTTAAGTCCATGAATTGATTGAAGTTCTGATTTATGAATAAGCTCTGGCTTATGGAAAAACTCATTAAGATTTGGCACTTATATCCTCTCGAAGTTTTTCAACTACATCTGGATTCTCTCTAAGATACTGTACTGCTTTAGCACGTCCTTGGAATCTTTCTCCATTAACAGTATACCAAGCGCCACCTTTTTCAATAGCTCCAGTCATTTCTGCAACGTCAAGAGTTTCTCCAACGCTATCTACACCAAGAGTTTCCCCTTGGTAATAAAAGTCGTACTGTCCTGATAAATTTGGGGGACCGAGTTTGTTGTAATCAATAATCCAGTTAACTGGCCTGCCAACTCTTTGTTCAATGATCTTGTCGCCAACTTTAACCCCAGCCTTAATAGCATTCGCCTCAGCCTCAGACGACCAGAGTTTAATGACAGTGGAAGAAAAGAACTTGACTGCCATGCCACCTGTTGGGATGTGACTAGCATGCATAGATCCAAACTGATTTCGTTGTTGTGAGATGAGTACAAGTAATGTGTTTTTGTTTGCATAATTTAACATCTTGACTGCGTGAGTCATATCCTTTGCTTCAGCGCCGATTTGCTTAGTGTCTTGCAAATCTTTTAATTCATTTCCATCTTTTTCAAAATAGATTGCTGGTAGTAGTGCTGAGATTGAATCAACTACAATAACATCTACACCTGCATCCATTAACTTAGTAGACACATCTACCATATCATTAACAGTCTTAACCTTTGAATGAATAAGGAGTGATGAGTCAACGCCCAATAACTCTGCCCATGACTGATCATATGAATCTTCCGCATCAATCCACGCACAGGTCTTTCCTTCTTTTTGAGCTAATGCAATCATTTGTAAACAGAAAGAAGATTTTCCTGCAGACTTGTTACCCCAAACTAAAGTTTGTCTCCCATAACCAAGCCCGCCTTTTAAAGCCATGTTCAATCCAATACTAGGGGTTTGTTGCTTTAGCACCTGAACATTTTGTGCAGACTGAACTCGTGCCCTTGTTTTTGGATCTAGTTTTGCCAATATTTCATCTAATACAATTTTCATTATTATTCTTTCTTCTCTCTAGTTATTATAGCATTAAAACAGGTTGCCGTGAAGTCTTGGACGCTCTTTATTTTTATTAATCTTTGATTCTAGAACCTCATCAAGACTATGTAGGATCTGCTCTTCATTTCTCATTGCTGCATATACATCTAGCAATCTAATAATTACATCAGCCATTTCTTCTACAATCTTTTCAGATCCATGACTCTTTCTAATTGCTTCTAATACTTCAGTAACTTCTGAATGTACGAGAGCAAGCTTGTTTCCAACCTTGTCATGAGAATACTCTCCATCCCAAAACCCCTTTTCTTTTGCTGTTTCATGTAGCAATGCTGCTAATGCGTCAAGCCCGTACTCAGTTAAAATATTATTGCTGTTCAATTTTTTCCCTTAAACTAAATGTAAATGATGGGCCAGTCTCATCATAATCAATAACTAACTCTTTTTCTGTAGCCCCTGCATCTAAAAACCTTAAAGTGGGTACAGTTAATTTGCCATGCTCTTCTAAAATAGCTACTAGCACCTGATTAATGCTAATTGATGTAACCAGACCTTCTATATTATCTGTCATTTTATTTCCTTAACCATCAGTGTTCCATCATCTAATTTAGATAACACTACCTGACATGTCATTCCCTCACGCATTTTTGCTAAGGCAATCTTATACATACTAGAGAATACGATAGCTCTAGTTAAATTCTTATCCTTATCTGACAGTACAATGTGTGCCATTGTTTTGCCAGCCTTTGTCTTGTAAGGGGTAAAGTCTACCACATGATACTGGTTTTCTTCAAGGTCATACTCTTTACGATATAGGTAATCTACAAATGAATCCTTAGACTGAGGATTGATATCTTGAACCTTAACATATCTTGCAATTCTATTATCTCCTACTAGAATAAAATACATCTGATTAGTTTCAATTGGAGTCTGTTCATTATGGAAAAGCCCAATTGATCCAGTCTCGTCTACCAATTCAATTCTTGCCCAACCAGTTCCACGCTTGATAGACTTGGCCATTCCAAACATTACAAATGAACCTAAGTCATCAAACTCTGAAATTGGACGAGCCTGTGTTTTAATTCTAGGAGGAAGATCTAGATTAAATGTTGGAATACCAAGGTACTCATAGTAATTATCTTTCTCATTACCTTCTCTAGGATTATCTTCAAATGCCGCTGCACCAATAGCGTTCAATGCAGATATTGCTCTGCTATTAATTCCGCTTCCCTTTTTAGAAGCTTTATCTATAAAATCAGAGTAGTTAGTGTATGGTCTTTTCTCCATAATTTTATTTGCAATGCTGTCAGAAATAAATTTAACTTCTGCCAACCCAAATCTAATTGCATCTTTTTGCAGAGAGAAGTAAATCTCTGACTCGTTGATATGAGGAAGTAATACCTTAAGACCTAATCTTTTAGCTTCAATTAAGTATTCTGTACGAACATCCTTGTCATTTTCGTTTTTAAGAATCGAAAACATGAACTCAAGAGGGTAGTAAGTTTTAAGCCAAGCCGTATAATAAGAAAGCATGGAATAAGCAACAGCATGAGAACGGTTAAAAGAATAGCCAGCATGAGCCTCGAAAGTATGCCATAAGGTTTCGGCTTGCTTCTTAGAAATGTGTTTTGAAGCCCCAACAATAAACCTATCTTTGAACTCGTCAAATTCTTTTGCATCTTTCTTCTTTCCGATAATCTTGCGGACCTTATCAGCCTCTGACCAAGACATTCCACCTAGGTGTACGCAAGCTTGCATAACCTGTTCTTGATATATGATAACACCATATGTATTTTCAGTAAAAGGCTTCATGATAGGATGAATATATTGAACTGCTTCTTGACCATGTTTTCTTTTAATATAAGATGCACCCACTGTATTCATTGCTCCTGGACGAACCAAAGCATTTGATGCAGCGAGATCTTCAAATACACTAACTCCCATTTTAATCAATAGGTTTGTATATGGGGTTGCTTCAGCCTGGAATATACCCTTAGTATACCCTTCGCTCAATGTCTTATAAACTTTTGGATCATCTAGAGGAAGGCTAGAAAGATTAATGACCTTTCCACTTCTATCCTTAATTGATTTTAATGTATCTGATATCACAGATAAGGTCTTAAGTCCTAGTGCATCTAGTTTAATAAGACCTATATCTGCAACCGTATCCATATCGTATGCAACGACTGGAATTCTGCCTGACACATCATCGCTAGCATCTGCACGAGATTCTACTGGAGCAAACTTTCTAATATCGTCTTTAGCTACAACAACTCCAGCTGCATGTACTCCCACGCTTCTAATCTTGCCACGTAATCTTTCTGCTAGCCATACAACTTCTGGATACTTCATTCTAAACTCTTTTGTATTTGGCGAATCCATAAAGTCTTCAAATGTGTCAATTGATTTCATTGCACGATTAACATCAGACAGCGGTACCATAAATACACGAGCAGCATCTCTAATTACACCCTTATCTTTAAAATAAGTGTAAGTTGAAATAGAAGCAACGTGCTTAAACTTTTTCTTTAAATAATCTTTTACCTCTTTGCGACGACGGTCTTCAAAGTCGGTATCAATGTCTGGAAAGTCATTACGTTCTGGATTAATAAATCGGAAGAACAGTAGGTCATACTTAATTGGATCTACATCTGTAATTCCTAGGGCATAGCAAACAAGGGAGCCAGCGGCAGATCCACGGCCAGGACCAACCATGATGCTATTATCTTTAGCCCAGTTAATCATATCTGCTACAACTAAGAAATATGAGGCAAATGATTTATCTTTAATTATAGATAACTCTTCATCAAGTCTGTCTAGGTAGACCTGATCTTCTGACAGATTTAGCCTTTTAAGGCCTTCTAAGGCCATTTCGCCAAGCTTTTTGTCAGCATTGGTCTTAGGGACAGGGAGGAGGTCCAATCCCCTGTTAAAATCGTATTCTCCAATTTTATTGGCTATCTCCATGGTATTCTCATAGATATCTTTTCGAGTAATTCCAGCCTTATTAAAGTCAGCCTCAATTTCATCCCTAGTCTGAATGAACAAATTATAGTCTATGAATGATATCTTTCTATCTGGATAAAGATAGTTAAATCTATCTAACATATCCTTAATGTTTCTAGACATGTCAAAGTCTGCTTCTTTATCAGACTTAGGAGATGTTGATAGAATAAGCATAGCCTCTTCTAATATACGATCTTCTTCTTTAGCAAAGTGGGCATCTCCAGTTGCCACCGCCTTAATTTTAAGTTCATCTGCCAGTTCAAGCAGCTTTGAGTTTATTTCTTCTGGATTGTGAGATTGAACCTCAATGTAAAAATCTTCACCGAAAGTCTTTTTAAAGTCTTGGAGAACCAGTTTAGCCTCAGAAAACTCGCTCCTCTCGATAGCTTTAGAGATAAGCCCATTAAGGCATCCAGACAATACAATAATACCTTCCGCATATTCCTTAAGCACCTCTCTATCAATACGTGGCTTATGATAAAAGCCTTCGTTCCATGCAAGTTCCTGTAATATATTTATATTCTCTAAACCCTTTTTGTTTTTAGCAAGGAGAATAATATGGTTATAAGCTTGAATAGATTTATCTGTTTTAGAGGAGCGATCAAATCTATCTGTTGGGGATATATACGCTTCTACTCCAAGGATTGGCTTTATGCCTTGTTCCTTACACGCAATCTGCATTTCACGGTGCGAAGATAATGTTCCGTGGTCTGTGATTGCCAATGCTGTCTGACCAGCATCCTTTGCTGCTTTTACAAGTTCGGCAGGAGAGTTAAGACCATCCATTAATGAATAGTAAGAATGCACATGTAAATGTGTGAATGACATTAACTCTCCGCCTTTAACCTTGTGTTACCAGTCTACACTGCTGGATGAAGCAGAGGACTCTTCTGTGTTGCCACCGTCACCCATATAGAAAGCTTCTTGCTCTGCATATGGTACGTGACGTACTGCTGTTTTTTCAAGATCATGCAATTCCAAGCCAGAGAAGTCGAATGGTGTTTCGTCTTTACCTAGAGGGATAATTGTATAACTTGTGTCTGTCTTTGAACCGTTACGCTTAATTCGCCACATCAAATTAGTGATGCTTCCCATTTCGCCAGCGTATTCAATTAATGTAGGTGTGATTGTCTTACCACTTGTACCTTGTGAAAGAATTGCAACGTATGGCTCTTCTTTGCCATCGTCTACTAATACATTGATGTAAAGACGTGTTCTAGCCTTCCAGCCAGCCTTTGGATCCTTACGGTGTTGTTCATTTGCCCAGTCACGGCCTTCAGTCTCCATTGTATCTAGAGCCTTACGACGGTAATCCTTCGGGTTTGTGTGCTCTAATGCGATAAACCCGCATCCAAGCTTGTCATTATATGTTGGTGAGTCTGGATCAAGTTCCTGTAGGAATCTAATCTTTACGCTTTCGCCGTCTTCAATCTTTAGCCAACGACCTTTGTTTTCATCCCCACCGCTATAGGTAGGCTTATCTAGTGCCTTGTTGAGGTCTTTTAGACCCTTTACTATACTCATTTATATCTCCTTTATAGTTGATGGTATAAATCCATCTGTATTTTTTATTATATCACGAGTTCCAAGATCTGTATTCTATGTCGGATACAGAATTTTTAATGCAGGTTTTGATTTCCTCATCGGTCATGTCGCCAACATCTTTTGCATCATGAGGATATATCTTACCATATTCGTACGAAGCCCACAAGAGGTCTTTGAACCTTAATTTATTTACTATGCTTTTACCTAATTCTCTACCAGCTTGGTCAGCATCAGTCATAACAGTTATTTTATTAAAATGTCTATTTAAAAGATTCTGCTGCTCTGTAGACAGGAAACCGCCAAGCGTAGCAACTACATTTGGAAATCCAGCTTGATGCACACGGATTGCATCAAAGCTAGACTCCACAACTATAACATGGTTACCAATTTTTTTGGCACGATGAATATTAAATAATGTTTTGCTCTTTGGTAAATTAGTGCTATTCTTAAAAGACTTACCTTCAATTGATCTGCCAACAATTCCTATTGGCATTCCGTCTGGGCTATGTACTGGAACAGTAACCATTCCCATATTCTTAGAGTATCCTAAATCAAAGTGTCTCATGGACTCTTCTTCAATACCCCTAGATTTGAAATAAGACTTACCCTCTTCTGTAGACAGTAGTTCTTTACTTAGTTTATTTAATGTATCTAAAGAAAACTCTTCAAATACTGGCTTCTCTTCCATGGCATCTGAAAGCAATGAGTCAAAGTTCTCTAATGCCTCAGCTTCTTTTGTTGCAATAAATCTCATTGCTTCAAATTCATTCTTATTCATAACACGCTTTACAAGTTCTTGTAGGGTTCCAGCCTCACCGCATGAAGGGTTAAAGCATATGAATGCTCCCTTTTCACGGCTTACGCTAAAGCTTGATGTGTGTCTATTGGAATGAAATGGGCAGTAGCATAGAAAGTCATTACCAGTCTCACCAACAATTTCAAGTCCTATGGATTTTAGGATAGACTTGATGTGCGTTGGCGTGTAGTGCGTGGTATCGACTTCCCTTGTGTTATACCCTCTAATTGCCATGCTTTCTTCTTTCCCACATAAACACCATGAATGCTCATTAAGAACTTCCATGTCTCGCCTGTAAATTCTACCGAAAAGGCTGGGTCTATGTCAAGTACCCTGACGTAACCTTTACCTCTCATGTCCTGAACTAACAAATTCTCATACTGTGGTCTCAAACTAATTAACTGAGAATTATCTTGAAACTCTACATCGATTTGAAATCTTTTAATTTTTCGATGCGTCATTAGCAAACGGATTCTCATAAATCTCTTTGATGATACCCCTGTTGATATCCCAATCTAAGAACACATTAAACTCCTGACCATGACGATTCTTTCTGCTAACAACCTCAATCATGTTGGTGTCGGTATACTTATGAATTGCAATTGCCATATCTGCATCGTACTCAATCGCTTTTGACCAAGCAACTTGAGACAGCATAGGAGGAGCATCTTGATCCGTAATATCATCCATTGTTGCTGCAGTAATGTCAATCACTGGAATGTTATTTGTCATCGCCAGCATTTTAAATTCACGAGATACGTTCATGTTACGCTCAGTTGCGCCAGAGCTTCTCTTATTATCTGAGAATAGCTGGTGATAGTCAAGGATTACTAGGTCTGGTTTATGCTGATCTATCTTTGCCTGAACAGTATTAGCGTTAACGTCACCCATTCCTTCGTTAGATACAAGGATAAATCCATTTTTGTTTTCAAATCTTTTCTGTCCCCATGACCTAAATGTATCAACATTAACATCACCTCTTGCAAAGTCTGATGCACGGAATAGACCAGAACCCATCATTGTGTAAATGCGATCACGCATATTCTCTGGTGACATTTCAAGAGATACAATCATAGGCTTAAAGCCTTGTTCCCAAGCTTTGCAAGCCAAGTAGGATGTGAACCATGTCTTACCACGTCCTGGCCAACCAATAGCCACGATAAGGTGTCCTGGAGCCATTCCTGTTGGATATGCTTTATCAATAGCATCGAAGCCTGTTAGAATTCCTGGAGCCCCGCCCATAATAGTAGAACGCTCTTTAACGGCTAAGAAATGCTTCTCTGCCAATTCAATATCAGTAATGTCTACGTCACGTACGTTATTGGTAAACTTTGAAAGCTGTGAAAGTTTTGCCTGCAAGTCACCTAGAACTCTGGATGCTGCATCTTCTCTGAGAGAAGATCCGCTCTGCAGAATAATATTCTTTAATCTTCCAGTTAGGTATTCATTTTTAAGCTTATCTAAATAGTATCCAGTCTCACCCTTTGTTTCAACTGGGTCAAAATCTTTGAATCGCTCCATAAGAATTCCAACTTCTGGAACTGCTTTAAACTTATAATAATAAGACTTTAATGAATCCCAAATGTCTTTATGGGAAGTGAATATCTCATCAACATTGTCTGCAAGTAGTGTGCTTATGTCTTTATTCTTGCATACTGCTGAGATTAACTCTGCTTCTGTATTCACTCGTTCCCGCCTTCAACTAATTCTTTCGTTGCCTGAAGTAGCAATCGACGATGCTTCTCATCCTTCTCACGTTCTGTTTTTGCATAATCCATCTTGTCAAAATTATAAAAAAAGAAATTTAGTGGATGACCAGACTTTGTTGTCTTAAAGTAATATACTAAAAGATCCTTAGCCTTGTCAAATCCTACGCTATCAATAACATCCTGCATAGCCCACTTTTCACGAAACTTATTTATGCGTGGCTTTCTTCCATACTTTTCGTTATAAAGATTTTCATATAGACCAATTAGAACATAGGGCTCTTTCTCACTTGCCACGTTTTAATTCCTCTTCAACCTCACGAGTTTTCTCAATTAGCTTACTCTCAACAAAAGCATAGACTCTTTCAGTAGCAGCATCCACATTCTCTCCACTGCGAACATCGTCTTCCACGCCAATACCAATTTTAATGCTTTCGTAGTTTCCTAGATTGCGTGTGAACGACAGGTCCACCTTCACTCTTGTTTCTGACATTACTCCGCCTTCCATACAGGTACAAATTTTCCATCTTCTGTCTTAGTATACAATATTAAGTTGTGTTTGAGAATAGCCTGAAGCTCTGATCTTGAAGGCAATTCTCTAATGTGTCCAGCATCAATAATAAACTGATGAATGTCCAATATGTCCGATTCGCTCAACATATACTTAGACCAAGTACTATCTGGGTTACTAATTGGATATATCTTCTGAGGCTGTTTAATCTTGCCCTGCAAAATATATTCCTCTATAGTAACCCTATGTCTACCTAGAATTTTGCTTACTTCTACAACGCTGTAGGCTTTCTCCATATTCTTCTCAACCTGAGAATAAGGATACATCATTCTTTTTTTATCTAAATAGCACCATGCAATTATTTCATCTCTTGCTCTCGATAGCTTAAGTACTTTATGTACTTTACCATTTAAGAAGAAATAGACGAATTTTTTGCGTAGTCTTTGTCTTTTTTCTCTAGCCATCTACCGAATGCATTCGTTTCTTTATTGATCATCCAACGCTTTCCGCAAAGGATGCAAAACAGTTCTGTATGTAGTTTCTGAGAAAATACCCTATCAACGAATACTCTTCCATTACATCTGCCACAGGTCATCATAGTGTAAATGTTTTCCCATCCACAACACATGAGTAATCTGGTGATACGTGAATCATTTGAATATGGGGATAGTCATTAACAATATGAGCAATAGCAAATCCCTTTTGCCAGTCATGATGCTGACTATACTTCATACCATCACTCTTTTCATCACACATGTGTCCAATTTCATAACCACGAAGAGTTTCTCCTTCGCCACCATTTCTAAGTTCATATGTTACCATATGCGAAGCAATTCTGTGAGAGTGGCCTCTAATTAAAGATACTTGAAGATCTTCCATATCTTTTCTTACAGAGCCTGATGCTGCAATTGATAGCCCATGATGAACATGAACATCTCCGAAACGGCGTTTTGGCAATTCATTATAATAAATATATTCATAACCTAGAGAGTCTAGACTCCATAGGGATTCTGGTGTTACCTCTGAAATATATTCTGGAAGCTTTGCGTCTACATAATTAAAAACTCTAATGTCATGATTTCCTAATGCAGAAAATAATTGAGCATCTGGCAACATCTCTCGTGTCTTAGTGTAAAAATCTCTTGCGCCTTTTGCTTCGTGACGCATCATGGGTACAATTAAATCTCCACTTTCAGTCTTGTGGTAATTTAAAAATTCAGCTGATCGTCCTTCAGTATACTTACTGTAACATGCCTGATCATCCGTATCTCCAAGATAGTCTACCACGTCTGGCTTAAACCACTTCATAACCTTAAACCATAGGGCAATCATTTTATCGTCTTGATATGGAAATTGCTGATCAGATGACAGCATCCATTTTAAATCGTTTGTCATTTAGTTTCCCTGCGTAAAAAAGGGTCACAGATTAGTGACCTTGATATTATCTAAATTGTAGCATATAGCTACAGCCTGTCAATAGGCTAGTTTTGAACTGCTACAAAATGAAATCTTGCAGTTCCAGCGGTTGTGCTAGAAGGAATTCTAACCCTGCACTTTGCGCCAGTAGTTGTTATTGATATAATTTGAGGGGCATAGGCAAGTGTTACGTTTTTAGTAATCCCTGCAAGGTACGGGGTTAGTGCTATATATGGCTTCTTTGTAAACCCTGCGTCAGAATAATCAATATCAAATGGGGTATAGGCTCCAGCTGTTAAATCAATTTTTTCTGTAGTTCCACCAAAAAACTTTGGGATAACAATATCTGCTACCTTTTTATTTTCAATATTAATGGTAGACCCAGCACTTATCTTAGATCCAGCTAATGCTTCGACAGCGGACAGCCTTGTTAGTAAATTTTGCAGCGCTGCTGCATCAATTGGATCTCCGTCATTAAATGTGTCTGCCATTATAAGTTTTCTCCTAATTCATGTGCTGAAATTTCTTTTTCAGAAACCTCAATCATATTTGACTTATCTAGACCATATCTGCTAAAAGAATCTGGGTCTACAATGTGTCTTAGTTTATTTTGTGATACTAGATACATTTTACCATCTGCTACGTTCTTGATCAAGGAGCCATCTCTGAATCCCAGTTTGCCAACTAGCTTAATCCCTGATAATGCCGCCTCAGTAGCTAATACCGTAGTAAATAGCCATGACTGGGCGGCCCTATCTGAAATCAATCTATATCTCTTGCCGTCTTTAATCCAATAAGTATCTTTATCTGTTTTAACAGCGATTCCAGATGGGAAATTAGTCGGCGATGTTATTAAGCTTTTCTGAATAGGCTTCTGCCGCCTCAAATTTAGCATCTGCTTCTCTCTTTGCATTTTCAATTTGTTCTAAAGCCTTTGTATAATCTGCACGTAAAATAGCAATTTGAGTTTCATAGTTTGAAACTATTTCACCAATTCTCTGTTGCAGGGCTGTAATGACAAGTTCTGCCTTCTCTGCCATGTTTATCCTATTCTGTAATTACAGTTAAAGAATCTCTTTCTTCAACTAGAGCTGCTCTTCTAACATTAGCAGAAGCGATTCTTCCACTTGTAGATGCAACCTGTATTGCGTCTGGAGTATCAATTGCCTGAGCCTCTATCAAATCTAGCTGTAAGCCATAGATGCTATAGTCTATAGACTTGATATGCTGATTTACAATATTCAACTTCTCTTCATTTGTTAATTCAATAGTCATTTTTTACCTCCTTTCATATTATATCATTTAGCCTTGATTAGTCAAGGCCTGTCTTTCTTCTAATAAAGCCATTTTTTTGCTATTGCATATAAAAAGTTCATCTTCTAATGAATACTTATCTTTAAACTCTTCGGCATGTTCAATGAATGAATTCATTATAGCCTCAAGGTTGTCGAGCCTGCTGTTTAAAATACTTAACTTCTCTTCATTAGTAATCATACATTCTCCTATACATAAGTTGTGCTTGATGGGTACCAGGCTGAATATGTTGAAACTCCAGCAGAGTTTCTAGCCCTTACCTGGGCTCTAGCATAGTTATTTGATCCTGAGTAACCTTGGGTAGAGCTAAGCTGTAAAGATGTTCCAGTTATGCCTGTAGTGGTATAAGGTCCAAGACGGTTGGTAGTATTTGTTGGACTAGATGTTCGATCTGTATAATTTAGCACCTCATATGATTCTGCGCCAGAAACTGCACCCCAACTTACAAGTCCGCTTGTGCTTACGTTAACTCCGCCAGGTACTCCTGGAACTGAAACTGATGGGCTATTAACTGTAGGATATGCTGCTGCTACTGCTGATCCTGCTGAATTTGTAGCAGTAACTAAAAACCTCCAACCATAATTTGGATATAATGTGTTAATATTTGATGGTGGAGAAAATGTAGTTCCAGTTGTATATTGTACATAAGTAAATGAGCTCTGTGAAAAATATTCCCATGAGTATGAATATGAAGTAGGTGACCCAGACCATCCAGAAGTAGATCCAGTATATGTTGTTGTTCCAGCAGTTCCAGTCTCTGGATTTACTGTAGCAGTTCCTCCAGATGGGACAACTACTGGTTCAACATAAGGCGTAGATATAACTGTATTAGATCCCACTGTATTGCTACCGTAGGCATTAGATCCAGTAGTAAAAGCTTTAAATTGATCTGGTGTTCCAGACGCTTCTGAAGTAGTAATTGTATGGGTTGCAGCATTTGAAGGACCCGTACCAAAACCTTGTGACCCTACTGCGGTGTCAGTCTCAACAGGTTCTCTTCCTGTTGCTTTTCTAATAGTTGTTACGTAGCTTATTGTTGCAGTTCCAGACATTGCCCCAGCAACAGCGCTTATTGTTGTTCCCGCCATTTGTGTTCCGCTTGGTGTTAATGTTACCGAACCACCACTAGGGGCAACTCCTGGAGATACTTGAGTTATAGAGTTTGAAGACGCTGTAGTTGATCCACCAGCATTTGTAGCAGTAACATCGCAATATATACTGTAGTTATCATAAGAAGAAATACCTGAATATGAATTAGAATTTGTTCCAACGTTTATAGTGCTGGCATATGGTGGGTATGGTAAATAAGTATAAGCTTTCCATTGATATGAGTAGCTCGTAGGTGAATTATTCCAAGAACCAGTTGTTACTGAAAAATTACGTGTGCCGCTTGTATTTGTATTTACTGGAGAACTTACTAGAACTGGTGCTGCGCCTGCAACAGTAATAGACCGAGCCCTTGTACTTCTTGTTGGGTCTCCCTGTGGCTCCCATTTCAATACAGCAGTATAGCTTCCTGTATCATAATATGTTTTGCTTATTCCAGAAAAACTTGGATTGCTTACGCCAGTTGAAAAATATTGCCATCCACTATTTGTTCCATCTCCAAAATCTATTAGGTATCTTCTTGGGAAAGATGAAGTTCCAGAAGGATAACCTGCTGTTGTGCCAGAAAATGTTACAGAAGATCCTGGAGATACTGTAGATGAACTTACATTTAAAGTCATTGCTGATGATGGGTGAACGCTAACCATTGCTGGAACATCAAGTCCTTGCATGTATACGCTATCTGCTCCCAGAGATGCTATACCAGTAAAATAAGATGCCGAAGAATTTGTTGAAGATGAGGATGCTCTTGCGCTTACTCTAAATTCAAATTGAAATCTCGGTTGGCCTCCAGAGTATGTCGGCGTTCCAATAGAATACAAAGTATCTGCATTAATATATATTCTCCATGTTACCGTTGCTGTTGTTCCATTTAATGAAACAGATGTTGGAGTAAGATCGGTAGGAAATGATGTGCTTCCAATTACGGTACTACTATTAAATTCATATGTATTGCCATTAAAATTGTTATAGATTCTTGGCTCTAGTAAATAATAGGTAGATGCGGCTGCATCTTGAACGGTTGCCACAAAGTTTAAGTATCCGTCAGATATAATTCTTGGGGACGACTGATTATCAACAACTCCGTTTCCATTATCATCTGATACTGAAAGAGCAGTTATTGATGGCTTATTTCCAGTTGATACAAATGCGCTTATTGGGGAGCCAGTATGGTCTGTGTATGAATTAATTAAAACAATTTCAGCTATTATATATTGACCTGCTGGAATCCCTCCCATTGCAACATAGGAGTCAACACCGCTTACTGTTGTTCCAGTACCATTATAATCTGAGTATGAACCGCTTCTTGTATCAATAAGTCCAAATATATCTTGTATTGGGGTATTCTGAAGAGGTGTTCCTCCAGGAGACTTTGATGAATTTTGCCACCATTGAATATATGACCTATCAAGATCTGCTGCTTTCCACCAAGTATCACTGAATGAAAAATTAATAGATATAACTGGGTTGGTTCCAGAATAATCTTCTCCAATAGTTGGAGAGTTTGAGCTAAATGTTGGTGCCTGTCTTATAATTTTAATTGGTGGATTTGAAAACAATGTTGTTCCTGGAGGATAGGTAGACCATACGTTTGAAGCAACAATCTCATAAAATAGCCACCATCCGTCAGCCAAATATCTTTTGTATCCAATATCTGTTTCTGAGTTGCTTGTTAAGTTATAAACATCTGTTGTTTCTAATTGATATCTTGTTGTATTACCACTATTATCTTCAGAAATTTTCATTCTTCTTGAATTAATAGTAATTGGAGTAGCTCCGACTATGCTGGCTCCATTTGAATCATGTCCATACAATACTGTATTTATAGACTGTGGACTAGATGCTACTGTTCCATTATATCCAGTTAATCTAATATTAATTGGATCATTTAAATTAACCGCTGGAGCATCTCCAGGCCACATTTGAACCCAGCCATTTAATGTCTTAGCAAATAGTTTTGTTCCAGACTTCCATCCATCTGTTGCTTTAACCCATACCTTTTTGGCATTTGTTGACCAGCTGCTTGTTCCTACTTTAGCGTATATTGGCATTTGTATTCCTAGTATGTAATGAAAATGTCGCCGACATGCCCTGTTGTTGTAGCAGGGGTAGAGTTTGTTTGTTTAATATAAATATTTCTTACATATGCACCAGCTGTTCCGCCTGGATATAGAAGTGGTGCACCTTTTCTTAATCTCAAAGTTCCATCAATTGATATCCATGGAACACGAGTTGACAATGATGTTGATTGAACATTTGAAGATGAAGATTTTGCGGGATCTCCTAAATAAAGCCCCTCTGTAAAATACATTGCGGATTTTGTAGAATCAAACATTGCTGACTGAGTTCCACCAGATAAAATTTCTGTATAACTGGATCCCTCTATTCTCATAATGCTATTAGAAGAAATTTTACCGTTTTGTAATGTTAATTCTGGGGTAAAAGTCGCAGCTCCAACATAAGATGTGGATGTATCCTGATTAGTATCATTACTTTCAGAAAGCGAGGAATCGCTAGCTGTTGGCAAGCCTGTGGATGTAATTGCAGCAGTTACTGTAACTGACGCTCCAGTAATAGAGCCTCCAGTAATTGAAGGTGCAGATAATGAAATTCCTGAAGATAATGTTCCTAAGAAGAAAGCGTTTCCGCTTGAGTCGATTCTAAACTGCTTTGCTGTAAGAGTTCCGTTATCTAAATTAATAGCCATACCAGCCGTAGAATAATTAGATCCATCAGATGGTCCAGATTGTGCAGCATTTCTAATAATGCCTGTTGTTATTACTCCACCACTAATGCTTGTTACATTTGTGTTAACTTGTCCTGCTGTAATAAATCCAGAAACATCTGGAATAGAGCTTGATGAAGCATATCCAGTAATCAATGCAGACTTCATAACTACAGTTCCGTCTGCTTTTACATAAAAATTAGCATCTGTACTTCTAGATCCTCCTGCCCAAAAAACAATATCGCTTGCGGAGTTTGTATCTGGTGTCGCAATTCCTGCAGTATATGATGTACTTGAAGCCGTAATTTGTGCAGTAGATGAATTAAGGGTAATTGTTCCGCTATTTGAAGTTTTTGATATTGCGCTAGAAGCAACATTCCATCCGCCGATATTTGCACTAGTTGTTGTAAACAAACCAGATGTTGCATCAATTGTGGTTATACCAGATACCGTTGCTGAACTAAATGTTAGTCCAGAAGAATTTAATATATATCCAGCTCCAGATAAAGATCCGCCTGTATCTCCAGTAGTTGTAACTGTGTTACCAGTTAGAGTTCCACTATATAAAGAAGCACCACTTGCAATACTTACGTTTCCGCTAAATGATCCTTTTTTAGCTCTTAGGTCTCCATCTATAACAAAGGACGCACCGTTCCACTCAATGTAATTTGTTGTTGCTCCGCCGACTTTTAATGATGCAGATTGATTAGAATCTATATACCAATAGTTATTTGGATTAAATACAAGTCCTCTTTTGCCTGTATCTACTCCGTATCCAAATTTAAATGCTGTGCTATCTAAATCTGTAGGATTTGCCTTTGCCTTAAAGTAGCCAGTAACATCCACTGTACTTGCAATATATGGTGTTCCACCTACAGTAACATTAGAACCAGCAACATAATTAGAAGAGGTATTATTATACTCATCATATGTAGCAACTGCTATTTCATATACTAGCCCAGCTCCCAATCCTGTTAATCTATATGATGTTCCAGAACCAGGTGAATCTGCATAAGAATACACTGAAGAGGTTGTTGCCTTATATCTAATTCTGTATCCACGAATTCCGCCAGTTGTTACAGCAGGCCAAGATATATCTGCATATCCGTTAAAGCCTACTGTTCCACTGCTATCTAATCCGCCTGAAGTTGTTACTGATCCAACATCTGGTGGACCTTCATTATCTACAACTACAGGACTAGTTGGTGTAACAGCAACCGCTGTGCCATACGCACCGAAACCTCCGATGTTGTCAGAAAACCTTGCACGTACCCATCTCTTGTTTGTATTTGGAACAATTACAACTGCTGGGTTGCTTGATCCAGAAAATATTTTTGTAAAGCCAGTTGTTGGTGCAGTAAGGCTTGAAGATTCAATTTCTTCTATTTCTATCTTATCAAATGTTGCATCTGACGGAGTTGTATAGGATACGCTATATCCATTACTTATTGCTGAGGCTATAATTGTTGCAGATGGCAATGTGTTCGCATATGCTGAAGAGCTAAATGGAACTGAAGATCCTTCGTTGCCATATATGTTTACTGTTTTAACTGATCCGCTAAAAGAAGTTTGAGGTACACCAAATGCTGCTCTATTTTGAGATAAGCTTAATGTAAAAGATTGAGATGATGTTCCTGGCAATGGTGGCACATCAAATACCTTAGATGTTCCGCCGCCAGTTATTGTAACCTTGTAATAACTAAAATATTCTTCTGATGGATTATGATTAAATGAAACCTTAAAGTTTGTTCCTACCCAAGATCCAGAAGCAGATGTTGGTAAGGTTAGCGGTACAAGCTTTGGCGTTTCAAATTGCGATGTACTAAAATCTGACTCTGTTCCATCTAATGCAACAACTGTTAGCTTAACGCTATGAGCTACTGGAGGTACTGCAACCTTTAATGTTCCAGCTGCTTTTAATGAGCCAACAAGTCTATAGGGTGATCCAATAAGCGTTTCATCTTTTACATAAACATTAATTCTATCAAATGCTTTGCCGTATGGTTGACCGTTTGCGTCTAAGCCATTCCATGTAATATTTAAAATTCCATTGAAGTAAGTAAGATCTGTATTTAAAAATTTTGGTGCAGTAAGGGTAGGTAAATCTACGGTTGTAAGTGTATAGCCATCCGACCACGGACTTAGTTCGCCATCAGAATAGACCCATTGGAATTGAAAAGAATATTTAGTATCTATCTTTAAATTGGGAACAGGAACTGTAAAATAATCTTGATCTGTTAATTGATTATTTTTAGCTAAGTCTGAAGGAAAGTATTTTTCGGCCACTTAGAACTCCAGAAGCATTTTGTATTCTATGTCTACAGGTCTTCCTGGCTTTTTAATTAGAGGGGTAGACAATACATATCTGCTAATAATTCCATATGATGGATCAAATGTGTCTTCGTCGTTAATTCTGATTCCATCGAAATAAACTGATGTGCTACCTCCAGTAGCTGTTACCTCAACTCCAATTTTTATAATTGAAGATGGATCTGGTAAATTTGGAGATGCGGTATAGTTTGCAAATAGGTTACTCAGAGATAGGCTCTGTACCTTATCGCCTGTTCCAGATAATGGGGTAAAATCAATATAGTAATATGCTGAAGATGAACTATAAAACTTTAGTCTAATCTTAGAAAGATTATTGTCTGCCTTCTTATATGCAATTGCTATACTGTCATTTACGCTATATCCAGACAGGTCATAGGATACTAATGAGTTAATATATTCTTTAGGGAAACCAGATGTGGCATCAATTCTAACCATACTGTCACCAATTTTTGACAAGAATGTGTATTCTCCAAGTGCGTCTACTGTATTGCTTTGAGATACTGGATTAGACGATCCGTCAAACCAGTTAAAATTATTTGAAAAAGATGAAACAAATGCGCTGTCGAAATTATTAAAAGATGTTCTGCCACTTGGATATAATCCCATTTCAGAAATTACCCCAGATATATCTTGTGGGATTGTTGATTTATAAACAATGTTATAAGCAAATACTGGGTCTCCGTCTATATCTACACCAGTTTGAATAACATCAAATCCTGATAACTCTACTGGCATTCTGTAGAACTCAAACTCTAGTCTAGTATCATTACCTTTAGGGTCTGCCGCCGTTGATCCTATTCCTAAAGCTATCTCTTTGCCCACAAATGCGTTATTGCCAGATAGGTAGCTTGTTAAAAATCTTTTACCAAATTTAGTTATCATTTTCTCTCAACCTTTACATTTATTGCTTTTAGCGCTTCTCCACTGCTATTTCTAACTTTAAAAACTACTTTTGCTGTAGGGTTATTTGCTGCATCATAAACAATTTCATTAGAAACAACTTGTATATCAGAAAGACTAGGCTTTAAGTTATTGCCTTCCTCTGGCCCGTCTGGCCCGTCTGGACCCTCTGGACCATCATCTGGATCCTCTTCTGGATCTTCTTCTCCATTATTTAGGTCATCAGATGATTGCTGACCAACTAATCTTGCGGCTGCAACGTTTGGGGTTAGATAGGCTAAATAGTTTGAATTCGCTACAACATCAAGCTCTGAGCCTACAACAGTAACTAATGGAGCTGTGGTTGGCTGAGCACTCGAAGAGGTCTTTGATTTTTTAACCATTTTTTTATTATACCATTTATTAACTATAAATAGATCTAGTAGTTATCTTGGTCTTTAGCCCTTCCTCGAAACTATTGTTTATACTGGATACTATAAATTTTTGTGTTCCATCTAGGCCATTAGAAGGATAGTTAATTGTAACAAGATCTCCTACAGAAATCAAGGGGTTTGAGAATATTTCTAATTCGCATACTGACTGTTTTTTAGACCATTGGTTCTTAATCCAATCAGATAAATTTTTTGCGTCCTCTTCTCTTTGAATCCAGGTGGACTCAAACGTGGCCTGCTCTGGGCTAGTGAACTCATTTATTGTTTTATCCAAGTATTCATTTTGACCAGACTGCACAATCGTATTTCCAATAATACTGAATGAGGCAAATTGAGAATCATCTAGCGGGACAAATGTTCCTGCGTTATTTACCACATATACCTCTGCTCCAAATGAAGTTAGTCTGGAGCCAAGAACTTCTACATACTGGCTTAGGCCAACGCTTGGGAATACAGGGAAAGCTGGTCTTGAGTCGTATTTAACATTAATCTTTTTTAACTCTCTTGCAACAGTTCCAAATTCATCGACTGCTCCTCCAGGTACTCCACCACTGTCAAAGCTGCTTGTTAGTTTATCTCCGTAAAGGAATTTTAAAGCAGTGCTTCCAAATCTTCCGTAGTACTGGTCTTGTAAGATACCTTGCTCGTATTGAGTTTGATTTAATGGAACTGCATATACATAATCAAAGAACGTGGATCCTACGTTTGAGTAGATTGCTAAATTTGAAGTACGTGCAAGAATGTCGTTTGAATCAGCAGCAGTTATCTTAAAGTTATTTATAAAAACATCTATCACTACTACTTGATTTGTTGAATCATATTTTACTCTAACATCTACTTTATAAGAAGTTGAGCCAGTAAGAAATGCAAGTGTCTTTGCTTTGTCTTGTTGAGAATCTGTAAGAGAAGTCTTAATTCCATTTTTAACTTTAAATATACCCAGTGCCTTGTCAGACCCACTGTCTGCCAGATTAGAAGTAGTCTCCATAGAAATATAATAGCCATCCATACCATTAGGACTTGTAAAAAATCCAATTCCACCAGAAGCGTTAACATTCTTTACAGTGCTCTTGAAGAACATTCCTGTTCCAAATGTATAGTACTCTGAAGATTCTGATATATTCATATCTTTTACAGCCACCGCATTTAAAGCTTTATTAGTGCTGTCAGATGTTATTTGAAATAAAGACTTCTGGATTTGCTTAACTGGAGAAGTTATATCTGTTTCAGCAGGAGTTGAATTTAAAGATGGAGGTGTAGCAACAGACCATGTAACATTTGATGGTACGCTACTGGCAACAGTAGTGTCTGATGTATTATTAGTTTTAAAAGTGTTATTGTATCCGTTCCAGCCAATTGCTGCAACTGAACCTGAAGCTGTGTGGAAAGCTGGTGTCGTGCCAAATGCTCCTCTGGCTTTAATTCTTATTCTTCCAGTTTGTCCTATAGCTTTATTGGCTGGCAGAGTCAGGGATATGTTATTTGCAATCTTTTGAAGGTCGCTCTGTTGTTCTATGTCTACTTTAGATACAGTGCCTAACTTATTAACGTATTGATACTCTACTGCGTCATATTCAATAATCTCAGAATCAATTACTAGGTATCCAGAATAGCTATATATGATTTGCTTGGTTTCTTGATTTACTGTTATTGGAGATAGGCTAATATATGAACCAGCGCCAGCATCATTTAAAAGCGTTGTGTTAAGAGAAAATGCTCCTAGATAAGAAGATCCAGATTTCCATAATGGCTGACCACTTCCGAGAAGCTCGCTTGCAGTTACTGGATTCCATAAAATCTTTACTTGATTAATTGCTGGAAGATCCCTTTTCTGTAGAGACATAATGTTTGGCAATATGTTTCCGTCTTTTGAATATTTAAAATTCCAGTGTGGTGTTGTTTGCGAAAACAAATAGTCTCGTGTGTAGAATTGCAGTACGTTGTTCTCATCAAATGTGGCTACCATCTGAGAGTCTCTACATATTTCTTGAATAGCATTCCATACTGTTTCATTGTCATCTGTCCACCAGTAAATAGGACTTAAGATTGATTTATCTGTGATGGTTACAACGCCATTTAGCTCAGTCTTTTTATAATTTATATTATAGTTAGTAAATCCAACGTTATCCAAAAGCTTTCTGATAATAGCTATTGCTGAACTATCTTTAGATACCATTCCAGGAACAATTATGTCCTGTAGTGATTTTGCTCCATCTAGGGCATCTACTGTTATGTTTCCGAATTCTGAAGTGGTCCATGAGTCCGCATAAAATGTACCTTGCTTTACCTTTTCATACTGACCTTGTGAATCTGTAAGAGGTGCTCCTGAGTAATACACTTTAATGTATGGCTTTAGCTCTGCACTCTTATAAAGATAAATATTTGATGCACTAAATGCTGTTCCCTTTTCGTATGAAATAATTTTTCTAGGAGATTCGTACGATACCAAGTCTAATGACATTGAGTTTGCTGAAACTTTTCCTACTGGCAAAATGTCGTCTGGGCTGCTAGATGATTCCTGGGATGTAGAAAAATTTGATATGTGTGGGGTTAGATCTGCCACCCATCTTGGAGATAATTCAATTACTCCTATGTTAGATCCGCTAACTTCAGGAGCCGTTCTAATAGGGGTACTAACACCTGATGTTACTAGCTTTAATGATGTTATAGATACTGGTGTTGATATAGTGGCAGGCTCTGTTGTCACCCATGCCGTTCCATTATAATAAAGAGTCAATGTTCCAGCATCGTAATTCTTTGTTCCGCTAGTTGTAAAAGGCTTTATGGCAGAACTTGTTCCTGTTGCAAGTACTGCGTCTCCTTCTTTATAAACAGTCCATGTTGGAGGAATAGCATGAGATATTTCAAATCTAACAATGATCTTGTTGGTCAAGACTGCTTGTGGGTATGTGATTTCTATATTTGCCCCAGTGCCTCTTTCAGATAACCAATACTTATAATATGTATCAATGCCAGGATAGTAGGTTCTATAATTTAATGTGTAATCTATATTCTTTGGATCTTTCCAGCTATTTAAATCTACATCACCAACAATTCCATATCTTACTCCCGCCCCTACTGGTCTAAATGCTTTTACAACTGAAGATGCTGGGAAAAGTTTTTTATAAGGTTTAGATCCATCTGTTCTAGTATACTCAGATCCAGTTACAGAAATATTATCAATCATAGAATTCATATTATATTCAATAGTACAACCAATATTAGATTTAATGGTTGTATTTTGCTCTATAATTGTTTTAACTGCTGGTGCCTGAATCATTAGACTTCTTCCAACTCAATAGATACATTCCAGTGTGGTTGTAAGCCACGCTTTACAACTGAAAAATTACAGCCTCCAAATACCACAGTATACGGCTCAAATCCAGACGATGACTGGTCTGCCCCATTTGATGCTAAGTTAATCTTAATATTAAATTCCTTTTTACCATCTTCGCTTAGATAAAATTGTCTTAGGTCTTCCGCTCCCCATGCCCCGTCAACAGTTAATGTTCTATATGAAGGAAGCATAGACCAAGACATTGAGAATCTTCTTTTATCTGCTATGTGATTTTTTCTAAGAGTTCCATTAGATGTTCTAATAGACTGTTCAATTCTTTCTATTGATACAGACAAATCTGACCTGTTATGCTCAGTTACTTTATTCCATATTTTAGTTGTGCCTGCAGGAGTAGCAAGAATATCTTTTGCTTCTATGCTTAGAACTGATCCTCTAGGTAAATACATACTCATTATACACTTCCTCCGATACGTCTGTCAATGCCTTCTCTTGCGTTAACTAAGGCTAGTTCTCTCTTGAAACTACGCAATACGTCATCGGCAGTCACATTTGTTCCATTCAATGCAATATCTATATTATATACGTTATTACTGCTTGGACTATTTGATATATTAACACCGCTATAGTTAGTTCCTCCAGGCATATTAAACTTTGGCATTGTAGCCGCATTTGGATAAATTGTGCCAGAAACATTAGGAATAAATCCTTCTCCTTGGGTTCCCAATGCGTTAACTCTATCGTTTACAATATATTGTTTGCCAGCGACAACTGCTCCTCCAAGAGCTTTCTTTTCATAAGGATTCTTTACTCTTGTAATATTTCCGTCATCGTCTTTTACTTTAAATATCGAAACAAGACCCTTGTCGTCTTCTGCTGAGAAATAATCACCCATAACTAAGCCCTGTTTGTAAGCAAAATTCTTGAGCTTTTGACCTATACCAAATTCGCCAAAATCTTTTAGTGGGTTTCCATAGCTTGAAAGACTTGCTCCTTGTATATCTCCCTTGGTGCCAGTACCCTGTGATCCCAGTGTAAACGGATCTTTGAGCGTTCCAGAACCACCCATGCTTCCATCTCTAACTTTGCCAGTTAAAATATTAACTTGTTGTGCTAAGATTTGATTTTTAGAAAGAGCTTTACCAATTTGATCTAGTACTTCTTGAGGAGTTGTTTTAATTCCAAGAGAGTCGCCCATCTTTGTTAGGGCAGCCATTGTGTTTTTAAACTCATCTGTTAACTTAAACTTATCTCCTTCCACTTGAAGTTTTGTCATTAAGTTATTTAAGTTTGTTGTGTACTCTGTTAATCCGCTATTAAAAGTATCAGCTTTAGTGCGAAGAGAAGATAGGCTTTCACCAGCAAGGCTTGCCTTGTCTGCAGCATTTTGATTCTTTTTAGCAAGGGCGTCTAACTGATCCTGTAGAGGTTTGATATCAAGTTCTGCCTTGGCTATGATTGCTTCTTCAGCAGATTTACGATTAGCATCATTTAGAAGTTGCTCAATTGTCATCTGCTCTTCTGCGTAGCCAGTCAGATTTCCTTGAGCTAACAGTTGCTGTGCTCTTAGTTGAGCCTTTTGAATTTCTAGCTGAGTATTCTCTGCTTCTGTTGCTCTACGAATACCATCAATTTTATCTTGTGCTGCTTTTCTAATTGCAGCAATTTGCTTATTTAATCCTTCAATTACTTTTCTAGAATCAATTTGGGCTTTTGCAGACTGACCTCTTTGAGCTTTTTCAAGACGCTTAATCTCATCTGTCATTCCCTTATATTTACTATTTGCAGCTGCTATAGAAGGATTAAGTTGAACTTGAGCCTTTACTATTTCATTTAATCTATTTGCAGCAATTGCTGCTTCTCCGCTCATGAATTGGAAGTTCATTGAAACTCCGCTAAGAGTTAGTCTATACTTTGCCCATGCGCTATTTAGGGTGTCTGTTTTATTTAGCATTCCAGCTAATAATGGATCTGTCTTGCCTATCTCTGCTATAACGTCCTTTGATAGACCAGCTTGCTTTCCAAATAAAACATTTATCTGGTCAAGCTTACTCTTTACAGCCGCCGCTTGTTGTTCTGCACTAGCTTTTCCTGACTCACCTAATTGCTTTTGCTTTGAAATTGTTTCTTCTAGGGTAGCATCCATTGCCATAAATACACTATGTAATGCCCTTGCTTGAGACTCAGCATCTCCAGTTTTCATTGCAGCCTCAAATGTTTTTACTGTTTGAGCTGATGCCTGCTCCATGTTTTGAATACTTTGGAATGCATTAGAACTAATAGCTTGTGCTGCCATGTTAGCATTTTCAGATTGCTTAATCATTGTAAAGATTTTAGCCGTAGCAATTTCTGCAGAATCTCCAGCCGCCATAAATTGTGCCTTTAGCTGAACAGCAACCTGACCAACATCTTTTCTGTCTGTTTGGTCAAACAATTCTACGTAGCTTGACATAGTTGTCTTTACTTGTTCTTTAAGCTTCTTATATTCTTCAATTGTCATCTTGATAGGAATGTTTGCTTTTGTCATGCTCTCATAAACCATAAGATTTTTTTCTTTAAGAGCCTGAGCATTTTCAATTGCTTGCTTTATCTTAGCGTTATAATCAGTATATTTAAATCCTGCTTTAGATGCTGCTTCTGCATCCATTCCAAACGCTTGTCTACCAATCTCTAGCTGCTTGGCTTTTTCTTTTTGCATCTTAACAAAGATAGAAACTCCTGCAGTTAATGCAGTAAGTGCTACTCCTAATGGAGATGCAAATCTTAATACTCCAGCAAGGCCTTTTATAACTGGGCCAATTAATCTAGCAGCTCCAGATAGGCCTCCAGAAAAAGCTCTCATCTTTGTGGTAAGAGTATCTATCGGTCCAAATGTCTTTGTTGACTTAACTGCTATGTCTTGAAGTCCTTGAGGAAGTTTGCTCATAGCTCTTCCGCCCATACTTGGAGATCCGTCTGCTCCTCCGCCGCCCATGCCACCAAATGAATACATTGAGCCAAGTATTCCTGACCCCATTGATATTGCAGTTCCTAAACCACCACCAATTTGAGAACCCAGCATCTGTCCACCAATTGCAATTCCAGTTCCGCCAATCATCTGCTTAACTAGACCGCCTCTGTTGTATCCTGGAACCATTCCTCCCATATTCATAAACAAAGATTCGTCTAGTGGTAGATGAGCATATGAAAGTTGCTCTCCTCCTCTAGTGCCAGCAGGCATTCCCTGTCTTAATGTTTCATAAGAAGTTCCTTGTTGAGAGAGTGGTCGTGTTTGTTCGTGCTCTATTTTAAATGGAGCTTGTCCAGGAAGCTCAACAATTATATTATTATTGCTACTTGGATCTACCTTAAATGATCCTGAAGGATATTTTTCAGATAATGTTTTTATTAAATTATCTCTTCTTTGTGTAATGGTACCTGTTCCTGGGAACTGGAATCTCATTGTATTTCTTGCAGCAATAGCTCTTAGTTGATCTCTTGTTACGCCAGCATTTAAATAAGCTTTTGTTAAATGTCTTCCAAACTCTTGCTCTGTGATATTGCCATTAGGATCAATATTAGTTCTTAAATATGTATTAACATCTTTGTGTTGCTGTGATGTTAGTGGAGGAAGCTTAGATCTTCTTAGAACAGCATTTGCCATTCCAAATACATTTGGGTCTGCAAATTCATCTAGGTAAGAAGATGCTGTTACTGGTGCCCCGCCACGACTTCTTAGATTTGCAGATTGACGTGCAGGATATACAGAATTTTGAAGAGTATTAATTGGAATACCAGCATCATCTAATAATGCCTTTGCTCTGTACTGTCTTCCGCCTCTAGCGCTGTTTATAGCCTGTAGCAGCGGAAGGTTTGCCCTGGTTGCTTCTGCGTTTACAACAAACTCTCCTGGGGTCAATACAGCTGGAACTATATCTTTATTTACATTAGGTCCTGGGACTCTTCTTCCAGTAAATCTTCCAGCTAGTCTCATTGCAAGTCCGCCAAGGTTAAACTTCTTAGGGACCGTTGTTTCAATGTTGTAGCCTGCTCCAGATGTTCTAACTCCTAGTGCTCCTGCTATTTTGTTAATAAAATCTCTTGTCTTACCCTTTTTAAATAACTCTCTCATATTAGATTTACCAGTTGGGTCAACTACTGGCTGATTTAATGTAGGAACCATTGTGGGGTTAATTGTTCTGCCCATAGCTGTTGCCTGTGCGCCAACTGCTGATGCAATCATTCTTTCTGTTTCCAGATTAAGGGCAATAATTTTTGCTTTTGCTGCTTCAACTGTCATCTTGCCTGCACGAAGCTCTGCAACGATTACTGCAGATTCTCTTGCAGCATTATCTGTTAGCTTAGAAACAACTGGAAGAATATCGTCAAACTGCATCATAAAGTCTTTGCTTACAACTCCTGTTGCAACAATTTGTTTCTTTAATGCTTCAATTTCTGCCTTTGATTGCATAGATAAAGTTGCCATCATGGCATGCCATCTAGCAGCTTCTCCTGAAACTATACCAGTTGATACTCCGCCTACTGTTGTTAGGCCAGGAACATTTGGAAGTCTTTCATTCATATAGATCTGTGGATTCTGACCTATTTTTTGATTAACTGGTCCAGATCCTGGAACCATTCCAAACATTGTCTGCTGAAGTCTTTCAGCATCGTTCATTCCAGATCTAGGAACCATGTGTGAGCTTGCTCTTGTTCCCATTGCTCCAGCTAGTGGATGATTTGGATCTACTACTCTTGGTCCGCCTGCTGCTACAACAAGGTTTCCCGCCATTGTTGAAACTGCTGGATTAACACTAATTGAACCAGATTTTGCCTTTGCTTCTAATACTGCAAACTCATCAATTAAGTTTCCTAATGCTTGTTTTAATACTGCCGCCGCTTTTGCATCGCTATAGAATGATTGCTCAACTAACTTACCAGCTTTTTCTGCTGCTAGCATTTCTGGAGTTAAATACTTCCATCCTTCTCCGCCCTTAAAGAATGCTCTAAGATGTGCTGCTCCCTTTAATAAATATCCAAAGAAGTTTGCAAGCACACCAGTTAACATAATGAAAGGACCAATGATTGCAGTTATTCCTCCAAGTAGGGCAAGCACTTGCTTGACAGGCTTTGGTAAGTTATTTGCAAACTGCACGACCTTATCAATTACTTGAATTAATACAGTATTAATTGTTAAAAATTGTTCTCCAACTTCAGCAAGGGAAGCCTTCAGGCTTTCTAATGCTCTACGGTATTTACCAGAAGCAGATTCGGTTACGGCTGATAATTCTCGATCAGCTACAGAAGCTAATTCAGAAGAAGATGCCTTCATTAGATCTAATACTTTAAGAGTCTGGCTTCCTTGACGACCTAGGTTTTCAAACAACGCATTAAGTCTTGAGAACTGGAACTTACCAAATAGTTGCTCGATTGCCTGTTGTTTCTGAAGTGGATCTAGACTATCTAGTGCACCCTGAAGCTCCATTAATGTTCCAGTTAAGTCTCCAGCATTATCATTAACTATGCTAAGAAGATTTATTCCTAAGTCTTGGAATTTTCCAACTGCAACATCTGTTGGGTTAATTAAAGAAGCTAATGCTGACTTTAAAGCGTTTGCACCTTCTGATGCATTAATTCCGCCTTCTCTCATAGCTGTCAAATATAAAGCTAGATCTTGAACACTTCCACCTAGTCCTTGAATTACTGGACCAGCTTTTGGAATTGCTTCTACTAAATCGTTTAGCGTTGTAGAAGTTTGGTTTTCAACTGCGTTCAGGAAGTTAATTGATTGTGACAATTCTTCTGTATTTTGTTTAAATGCTGATTGAATTGCAAGTGTTGCTTTCATTGCTTCCTGGCGATCTACTTCACCAAGCACTGCTAGTCTTGTTGTTTCCTGAATAGAACCTAACAGTTCATTACCAGTTTTACCAGTTGCTGCAATATCTGCTGCTAATCCAATTGTTTCTTTAAAGCTGACACCCATTGCTGCAGATATTTGTTTTGCAGTTTCAGAAACATCTTTACGAACCTTGCCAAGCTCTGCTGCAGAAGTTCCTGCAACATCGCCATAAACCTTTGTAAGACGAACTAATTCTTGATCTGCTTCTCTAAATGCTTTTGCTGCCTGAGCACCAAATGCTGCAAGTGGTACTGTGAGACCTACTGTTAATTGGCGACCTGCCCACTGAGTATTTTTACCCCAGTTAATAAGTTGTCCAGCGCCATCTTGAAGAACTTTATTCATAATCTGAAGTTCTTGTCTTGCAATTGCTGCCTTGTTCTTTACTTCATCTAGCCCTCTTGGAACGTGCACATTGAACTGCATAAGTCCTTGTGCATTCCTGCCTAGCGGTTGTAATATTGAATTTTGTAGGGCTACCTGTTGTTTTGCTAAATCACGAATAACACCACCAGATTGTTTAGCATGATCTCTGAAAGTATTAAAATATTGATTTAGCTTTAATTTTCCGCCGTCAAGATTTTTACCAAACTTTTCAACATCTGATTGTAGGCTGACGAAGTGTGTGGAAAACTGTCCTGTGCTTCTTAGTGTATCCGAAAACGATCTATTCATTACGGCAATTTGATTTGCCAACATCTTATTGGAGTTAGCTAATTGCTCTTGTAATTTTGATAGGCTGGCAGTAACCTTATGCACATCGGCAATAAGGGCTGAGAAGTCGGCGTTAGCGACTATGCGGGTACTGATCGTTTCGTCAGCCATTTATATCAAACTATTCCCTTGTGTATCCTAGTCCCGCTCCAATTCCAAATCCAGCTTGCGCTGCAAAATTTCCTTGTAACGAAACAACATCGTTGCTAGCTGCATCTATTCCTGCGGCTCGTAACTCTATATCTTGGAAACTAGGGCCTCCCTTTTTATCATCTTGGTATTCACCTATATCTACTCCCTTTAAAGAAGCTGCAAATTTTTTATCTTCGTGCTCTTTTCTCTTTAAAGACTTCAATGTATTTATAAGCTCTGGCATTGATAAGCTTTCTTCTAGTTCTTGGTAATTTTTCCAATGTCCTAAAAGAAAAACTTCTCCCTCTAAAGCGGCTAAATCTAGTTCTGACCAGCCAGAACCGCTGCCGCTAGTAGGTTTGGGTCGTCAAGTTTGATTCCTCCGCAAACTTCTAGAATGCGGTTCATTGTTGGAACATCTAAAGCATCTTCAAATGCTTCTCTGTTTGCTACCAATTCTGGTAGTTGTTTTTCAAGTGCAATTGCACAAGCATCAATCAGAATGTTTAGGGTGTCATCTTCTGTTTGGGACTCTGCTGTCTTTTTAATCGCTATCATGAACTTACGCAGTTCTGCTATTGATAGTGGCTTGAGCTTTACATTTTGCCCATTTTGTAGCTGTACTTCTTCTACGTCGTATACTGTTGTTGCCAATTTAATCCTCCTAGGATCTAGTCTAAATCATTATACTAAAAATTATATACTAATACAACCACAAAAGCCCCCAATTTCTTGGGGGCCCCTGTAGAATAATTAATTAATTATTAAGCCAATACACGGTCAATAATCTTGCCGTACTCTTGTCCTTCGTAGCCGCTCATAGCGGTTGGAAGAAGACGGAATGTTACTGGGAATGTAGTTGGAGTAGATCTTGCCAATGTGAAAGCTGATTGCTGCACTGACAAAACACGACGTGCATAATATACACGCTCCGTTGACTTATTGTTTGATCCATCTGTTGTTGATGGAGCATTTCCAACTGCAATTAGCTGACGCTCTGTAGGTGCGATACCTAGAGCTCCTGCTGCTAGACCAAGTGTCTTCTTTGTATTTGCTGTTCCTGCTGCAAATCCTGTGTCTTCAATAATTGTGTTTGTGTTAGAAATTGTGTTTGATGTTGGATCATCTGACTGTCCAAATACAACTAGAACGTTCTCTAGAGTACCTTCTGACATTTCTGTTGCGATCATAACCTCCATCGCAGACTTGAACAGCTTAGCTGTATCAAGCAACTGGTCGACGGTTACTGAATCGTATGTTGGATTGTAAGTGATCTGAAGACCATTATTTGTAAATCCTACGTTGCGATACGCAAATGTTGAACCTGGGGTAATAGCATTAAGAGTCTTTGTATAGGATTCTCCTGATACGTATGCTCCTGCTGCTGTTGTTCCTGGCTCTGCATTTTCTATGTATGATGTTCCTGCTGTTACGTCAATATTCGAAATGAATAGTGGTGACGCACCAACGAGAATATTTTTAGCATTACCTGCGTTTTGTGCCATATTGTGTTTCCACCTCCTGGAATTCTTTGGTTATTAAATTGTAAAATCAAATTTTAAATCTGGCTGGCTAGGCCTCTTCCCTCTTGGTATAATTCTATGCCATTCTAGGTAAAAAGGCAAACCTTAAAGGAATCTTCCCTGGCCGTCTGTAATTCTTGAATATTTAATTTCTAATATGACCTCAGCAGAGAAAAATCCTTGAATCTCTTCTGATGGGGCTGTAGGGGAGATATCTGCTACCCAGACAGTATGGAACTTGAACTTATCTGATAGATCTGCCCATTTATTTATATCTCTAGCGGACTCATCCATTCTTCTAAACTCATCTGTCATATAGTTTCTGATTTCATTTATATCAGATACTGAGGTCGAGTATATAGTAAATAGAATTTGCTCACAGCATATTAACCAGTTATCCTCATAGGACATACCTATCTTGTCATAGACTATGTGCTTCTTGCCGCTCAAAAACTGGTTCATCTCTGCAGATTGTTGAACTGGGATAATTGGAACGATATTCTCATTTAGATTATCACTCCAGTAGTCGTCCTGGTCAAATATGTTTCTTGTATGCAATTCTTTCCATAGATATTTTCTAAGTTCAATCATTGCGTCTAGCTTATAATTAGCTGTCACATTACACCTCCAAATGCCAAGGATAGAGCAGAGTCTGCCTGAGATTTAATAGTATTTGGAGAGAATGAATACTGAACCTTCTTTATATCAGAAGGAACGCTAAGAGCTTTAGTCATGCTTGAATTAAATATCTTTTGGAACCCAGACTTTTTAATTGATTCATTTACAAGTCTACCGCTAAAAAATCTTGAATGCGCTAACGAAAATTGATTACGTGCTGCAGACCCACCAGGTCTCTTTACTGTAACTGATGCGCCTTTAGGCATAAATACAGTTTCTCCGTTATATTCAAACACTAGTCTTTCTGCATTCTTTGGTCTAATAACTAATGGTAATCCAGCTTCCATTACTGCTGCCTTGTTTGCGAACATGTGTCTACGCTTTCCCTTTGGAGCAGGAACCATAGATCTTGATGGAAGGAATTCATAGTTAACTCTAAATGATAATCCTTGCTCTGAAATCTTATTTAACTTAAAAAGCCTATCAGACTTAGACCCAGTCCTCTTCCACTCATAAACATGGTGCAAAGACTTTGGTCTTGTTCTTGCCAGTGCGTCTATATATGCACCGAAATCCTGATCTATCTGCTGGAATATTAACGATGTAAATGCATTTTGAAATTTCTTGTTAGTTGTAAGCTTAGAGATTACAGATGCCTCATAGTATACGTATGCTGATATTTGAGCTACGGTACTATCTTTCAGCGGGCCGTTTTGATTAGAATACATCATTCTCTCAAGACCGCTGGCTGTTTGAACTAGAAGTGCACTATTGTCCAATTTGCTGGTTCTCCGATCTCTTCATAGATGAGTTATAAGCAATCACACGGCTAAAAGGATCAGTTACTGGCGTTGTTCCTATTACTTCAAATACGGTTGGGCTTTCGTTTGGATAATTTATTTCTTGCCAAATTACGTTGTCATCTACATCTCTTATATTAGTTACCTTTTCTCTGGCAGTTAATTTTTCAGATGTACGAACTTGAATGATTTGGTCGTTTATATATTTGTTAGAAAAAACTTGTTTATCGCTAGATCTAGTTGTAGCAGAGTTGCTAATAACTCCCTTTGCATGGCACGGAATGGTCTTATAGTAAGTCCATTCTCTGATTATGGCACCAGTGTCTGGATCTTGACCTTCAAACTGTCTGTAAACATCTAACTTCATAGACAATACTGAGTCAACGATATCATTCATTATATGATCTCTACCTTAGTGCCCAATACATAGTCGGCAAGTAGTTTGTCTGCATATGAGTTTCCAGTACCAGAATACGCCTCTCCGTTGTATTCGAAATCCCAGTCGAATGTTGAAATCTTCTTTATATACTTAGTTCTCCATAGCAGATCCTTCGCAAAGAAGTCCTTCATAAGTTCTATAGCTGCTAGCTCAACATTATCTGGAACCTTTTCCCATCCAAATCTTCCTTGAATTCTGTATGGGGTGTTTGATTGAAATACTCCATTAACATCATATATAGATGGAGGAATCATCCCATTTGCGGTATAGACAGTATTATCTAAAGCAGTTGCACGATTAATTCTTATTCCATAACCGCTTTCGCTGATGATTACGTCGTAGTTCCAATTATCTATTTCGTCTATAGTATTTAATAGCAATGTATCATTCATATACAATTCGTGTAGCTGATATATCTTTTCTGGCAATGGCAATATGTCTGAGCCATACCCATACACTACATAAACGTCATCGTGAAGATAAAACTTTTGCTGGGTATAGTCTTCAATTTGTTTTCTAGCATATTTCTCTGCACGTACTAATTCTTGATATGACTTATATCCTGGATCTGAAGAATCCATGCTAAAGCCCATGTCCTGAATATGATTAAAGTTTACGTATGGAGTAACTACAAATACATCATCTGACTTTGTTACCGCCGTCCCATTTACATAATACTCCCACTGCAGTCTCAGAGTCTTATTTCTTTGAGTCTGTGCATATGGAATATTTACAATATATGAACCAGGATTTACTTCGTCTGCTACAGAAGAAAGAACCGCTACAAGCTGTCCTGGATTTATTGGAGGGGTTATGGCTGGATCATCTGTAACGTCAAATAACTTTACGGATGGTGCTGAATCTGCAACTGCAACCTCACCATTCCAAAAAACTTGGTGCTTTATTGGTGACTGACTGTTTATAAATATCTCTGCCATTTTATAGGCTTAGACTAGTTGTAGTACTCCTGGACTTCCTTTGGAGTTGCTAATCTAAAGCCCTCCTCCTTATCAAAAATTTCTTGAGCTCTATCTTTATTCATTGCTACGAATGGGTGTTCCTTTGTGAAAGTAAACCCTGCAATATCATATCTAAAATTAGCTCTGGTCATTCTAACTAATACTGTGTTCTCTGGCTGGTCCGCCTTTGGATCGAATTTTGGCAATACTTCTACTGACATATCTTCTGACTCTTCTTCCATCTTTTCAATGGTCTTGTTATATACAGACCAAGTTACGCCTTCTTCTGCGAGGGCCGCAATAACGTCGGCTTTATTTTTTAAGCCATCTGTATCAACTGCAAAATCTTCTGCAATCTTTTTTAGTTCTGAAACCTTCAATGTCTCAAATGACATGTAAATCTCCTATTTCTACTCTAAACAATTATAGCATTACTAAATTAAAATGAAAAGCCCCCAAAATTTAATTTGGGGGCCTTTCTAGAGATCTAAATCCTAATAATTAGGAAGCGACCTTAACGTTCTTTACAACGACCCAAGCGTCTGCTTGCTCGATCTGGACGCCAACACGAGTATACATTGTGTACTCAATTGAGTCCTTACGTGGCCAGAAGAAACGGTAAACAGTTACATCACGCTTGATACCAATAACTACGTTATTTGGGAATGTCAAGTGGATATCTCCGTGGTTACCAGTCTCACCTGTGTAATCGCCATCCTGTGCTTCAGGAAGTAGTGGAACTTCAACAATCGGAATACCGAATGCGAATGGTGCCACATACCCTGCTGGACCGCCTAGAGGCTGTACGCCTTGTCCACGGATTACGCTTGATGCGATATCCTGTGGGTTAGATGATCCGTCTGAACCAAGAACTGATGTTGAGTACAAGTAATCCTGAATCAGGTTTGATCCTGCTAGGAATCGTAGATCTGCTCTACGTTGCTTGTACTTACGTGGAAGTGCCTTAAGTGCTGAATTGAATACTGCACGAGAAACTCCTGCGCCATTAGCATCGACAACGTGACCGTTAGCCTTTGCCTTCTTTACAACACCATCAAATGCCTTGTATAGGTTATCACCTGTTAGTGCTGTATTTCCATTAAGAACAACATCTTCAATGTCGTTACCTGCTTGTGTTGCCATCATTCTGGCAATATGATCTTCGAGATCAGCACCCTCAATATTGTCTTCTAGAGACTCTGTTGATAGTTCCCAATCTAGACGAAGCTTCTTTGTTGAAAGAGAAATCTTTGAGAAAGTAACAGCTGCATTTGATGCATTGTTATCTCCTTCAGTAGCGAGCTTCATAAGCTTCTCGCCAACTGACATACGATCAATCTCTGTAGTATCGGCTCTCATTCGGACGGTACGTGCAACTTTACCAATTACGGTAGCATCGAACATGTAGTCCAGGAATCGAGCTGATTGTTCTGGGTTTAGGAGACCGCCATTGCCAGCTTCACGTCCTACGTGTACACCAGTTGTTGTTGTACCGAGAGATGCGAAAGTAGCTGTAGCAGTTGTACCTGCTGCGATATCCTTTAATAGTTCATTACTCATTTTATATTTTCACCTACCTTTTTTAGTTAAAAATTTCATTTACGGAACCGAGGAAAGAACCGTTCCACTTTGATTTTTTGATTGTTACTTCCTGTGACCCGCCAAGGTCAGAGGACTTCTTAATTGCAGTCTCTGATTCTACTGCATCGACACGCTTTTCTACGCCATCAATCGTGTTCTTGATATTTTCTACAGCCTTTGAAAGGGCTGCATGCTGTTCTGCCAACTCTGAAATTCGACTATCAACGCTCTTGCTGAAAGTTTCAACTGTATCTTTGATAGTTGTAACTTGTGCTGCATTTGCTTCTGAAGCTTTATTCAATGTCTCTGAGAAAAATCCCTTAAGATCGCCAAGCATCTTTGCAAAATCAGGTTCATCAACCATAACTTCTGATACGTCGGCTGCTTTTTCTAGAGTTTCGGCAGAAGCGTCTGCTACTGCATCTGCAGGAGCTTCTTCAACAGCTGGTGCTTCCTCTACGGGAGCATCTACTGCTGTGTCTTCTACGGTTGCTTCTGGTGCTACTGCATCTTCTGCAACTACGTTTTCTGTATTATCTGACACTTCTTTACCTCCTTCTATGTCTGCCTGTTTTGCAATTTGTGTTTCAGGCGTCGA
>Ga0247723_1000053_pt1 | contig 65168 bp, 85 predicted proteins | sample MSEWelMarce5H_FC_FD_189079 | JGI IMG/M metagenome (GOLD analysis project Ga0247723, IMG submission 189079) | Subsurface sediment microbial communities from gas well in West Virginia, United States - MSEEL Well Study Marcellus 5H_FC | ecosystem: Environmental > Terrestrial > Deep subsurface >...
CACCTGCAGTGGGTGAAGTACAAATGGTAAATGGTAAGAAGGCTCCTGCACAGCCCGACTTTCCAGAAATTTAAGGGTTAAAGTTGTAGTTAATAAGTACCAGGCTGGTCTTGCAGGACCATTAACCTATAGGAGATTTTATGGCAATCAAAAAGCCCGTTGCAACCAAAGCTAAACCTGCTGCAAAAAAAGCAGCACCCAAGAAAGTTCTGGCAAAGAAGCCAGTGGCAAAGAAAGCAAAACCTGTGCAAGTTGTAGAAGATCAGTTTGAGTTCAAGCCTGCCAGCAGTTTTCTCAGCATGCATGCTGGCATGGATCCCGAAGCACAGGCAGCAATGATTGCCGAACAGACACGTCGTGCTTTTGAAGTTGAAGCCTATGTGCAGTATAACGTAGCGCAGACTCAAGTTGTTCGTAGTATTGTAGAAGAGAACGTCACTGACGCCATGCAGAGCTGGGCAATTAATGCCGGTGGTAATCGAGAAATGATCATGCGCACCACAGATGACGTTTATCGTAATCGCTTGATGACGTTGAATTTGCTCCGACCTGAAACTGCTGAGCACGCCACATTTCAAGAAAGCATGATCAACAAAACCAAATTGGAATACCTCAATCATCGCAATACAATGAATCGTCGCATGGGTGAAATCGCATTTGAAATGGCCAACGCTATCAAAGCAATTGGTGCTGCATCGGAAAAGTTTTACGCTGCCAATGAAGAAATGGCTGCATTTATTTCTGACGTAGCTGATGAAAATGCCGAATGGTTTGACGGTGAATTGGTCAAATTGATGCGTGATGCCACCAACATCACCAATGATCAGCGCATTCAGCAGGCCATGGAAGTCAGTCAACTCCTGGCCAAAGACGCACAGGTCAGTCGTGCTCGTATCAAAGAAGTGTCAGAGTTTGCACAGGGACTAGGCGACAGTCTACAAGAACTGCAGGAAAACGGCAATGACCTACGTGAGGAAGTCATTGGCTTGCGCGAGAGCATTGACGCTAACCAACGTAGAATTGCTGACAGTATTGTTGGTAAGAAACGTTAAATAACAGTGTGCCAACTGTGCAGTTTAGAGTAGATGTCCATAAGGGATTCTCAGGTAGGACTAGAAATAGCCTGCGTAAAACAAGAATTCTCAATAGGCTTCGCGGTATGAAACGTTTGCACCCCACCTTGAACTTTGAAGTCAAGCGTGGGGTTGATTTTATTACTGTACACTTTGTTCACGACGCAGATCAAACAATGTTCGCATTGTTATGGCCAGCTGGTCATCCAGGTTGGGAGACAATAGACAATGATATTTCCTGATTTACCTAGACAACATAATTTTTTTAAAATTCAACCGAGCCAGGTAGTATCTGCAACGGAAATTCAAATATCCACAAAACCCATTGTCAGGCAGTGGGATGAAACAAACCCATTGATTCGTCGCAGGTCCGGGTCTGTGAGATTTCAAGATGATCCCGTGGGATATTTCAAATTTTTTAGTATTTGTCTAGGGCTAATAGTCTGGGCATGGTATTGGCATCAATTTATATAATTAAACAAAAGGAGATAGTATGAAAAATTTTATAGCATTTTCGGCGTTTGTGGTATGTTGTGCTGGCGTAGTGCCACTGGCTTTAGCCGAAGCCGAAACCAAAAAAGTCTGCACCAAACAAACGGATCCCAAAACCAAGAAAGAAAAAGAAGTATGCAAGACAATCAAGATACATAAGAAACTAGAAGGAACTAAAATCCCTGACGGTAAGAAGTAATTTACCTTTCGCACTGCAGGAGCCCTTCGGGGCTCTTGCCACTTTAAATCTATGGACCACTATACAACACTAGGCGTACAACGCACAGCATCACAAGACGAAATCAAACAGGCCTATCGCAGATTGGCCGCAAAGCATCACCCTGATCGTGGCGGTGACACAGCTACATTTCAAAAGATACAGCAGGCCTATGATACCCTGGGCAATGATCAACAGCGAGCTGCTTATGATCAACCACAGTCACCATTCCAAGGCTTCCAAGGTGGTGGACATTTCAACTTTGATGAAATCTTCAACATGTTTGGTGCACGATTCCATGCGGGTGGACATCAACAGCAGCATCGGCAAGTGCGCATGAGTCTTTGGATTACCCTGCGTGATGTGGCAGTGGGCGGATCAAGACCTGTGGCAGTGAGCACTCAGCAAGGATCGACTACAATTGAAATCCAAATTCCCTCGGGCATTGAAGATGGTGATTCAGTACAGTATCCCAATTTGGCTCCAGGAGGCGGTGATCTTATTGTGACCTTCCGTATCCAACCCGACGACCGTTGGCAGCGCAATGGCAACACTGTTCTGCGTGAAGAACCCATATCCATTTGGACATTGATCTCTGGTGGCTCGTTAACCATCACAACTCTTGCCGATGAGCGTATCACTGTGGCTATTCCCAGCAATACACAACCCGGAACCATGCTGCGTGTACGCGGCAAAGGTCTGCCAAATCGGCAAGGGCAGCTGGGAGATCTAATAATAAAAGCACAGGCACAGATTCCTGCAAACATTTCTCCCCAACTGATGTCAGCGATTCGGCAAGAAACGGGCAGCTAATAGTTGCAGTTAAATGGCAACCATGTTATACTTAAATACCAAAACAAATAGTGGTTCCAATACTCAACGGGATATAACATGCAAAACAATCCAGAAATCGAACAAATAGTTGATGCTGCTGTACGCATCGCACGTGACAAGAAAAACGCTTACATCACAGTAGAGCATGTGCTGTTGGCCATGGTGCGACATGCACCGTTTCGAAAAACTCTGGAAAAATTTGGCACCAATGTTGCGCTGCTGGAAGGCGATGTTGATGCTTACATTTCTGCACAGAGCAATCATTCAAAAGATCCCACAGATCAGCCCAAGAAGACCAATGCCTTGGAGCGATTGTTCAATCGTGCGCTGACTCAGGTGATGTTTACCGGCCGCCGACAAGTAGTGACATTGGATCTCTATCTGTCAATGATGACTGAAACCAACAGTCATGCACAGTATTTTTTACTCAAACACGGCGTTACTAAAATTGAGTTTGCCACGTTCTGGCAGAAACATTATGTTCAAAGTGATGTCAAAATTACAGACGAACAAGCCGATGAAATACTCAGCGAGTACTGCACCAATCTCACTGCACAGGCACAGAAGTCTCAGTTGGAGCCGTTGATTGGGCGTGAAACTGAACTGCAGGAAATGATCACTATTCTAGCCAAACGCTTCAAGGCCAATGTGTTGATGGTGGGCGATCCCGGCGTGGGCAAGACTTGTATTGTAGAAGGTCTGGCACAGGAGATTGCTGCCGGGCGTGTGCCGGAATTCCTCAAAGGACACGAAGTCTGGAGCCTGGAAGTTGGCACACTGTTGGCAGGATCCAAGTACCGTGGTGAGTTTGAAGAAAAGTTCAAGATGGTGATCACTGCACTAGAAGCCAAGAAGAAATGCGTGTTGTTTATTGACGAAGCACACACCATCAAAGGTGCCGGTGCATCAGGATCAAACACCCTGGACATGGCCAATATGATCAAGCCTGCTATCACCAAGGGGCATTTGAAAGTTGTGGCGTCTACAACTTGGGAAGAATACTACGAAAGTTTTGAAAAGGATCGTGCGCTGATGCGTAGGTTCTATCGCATTACTATTGACGAGCCCAACACCGAAACCACAGAAAAGATTCTTATTGGCTTGAGTCCTAGATTAGAAACATTCCACAATGTGGAGATAACCACCGAAGCCATTACATCTGCTGTGGAATTGGCCGAACGTTACATACACGACAAAAAGAATCCTGACAAATCAATTGATGTAATTGATGCTGCCTGTGCTAGGGAACGTATCAAAGACATTGGTAATGTTGTACTCACACGCGATCTCATACAAGCACAGGTGGCCAAGATGACTGGTGTGCCCGTGGATCGTCTGCGCAACGAACAGAGCCTGAATGTAGTGAATCTTGAACCCAACATCAAATCTGCGCTGTACGGTCAGGATGAGGTGGTTGATCAGGTCTTGGAGCGAGTGTACATCAACTTTGCTGGCATTGCCAAAGCAGGTCGCCCCATGGCATCGTTTTTGTTTGTTGGCCCCACTGGCACAGGCAAAACTGAAATGGCCAAACTGTTGAGCAGTAACTTAGACATGAAACTGCTGCGCTATGACATGAGTGAATATCAAGAAAAGCACACAGTATCCAGTTTGATTGGTGCTCCTCCGGGTTACGTGGGCTTTGAAGATGGCAACGTGGGCGGCGGTAAGTTGATCTCGGATCTCACCAAGAATCCTTTTGCTGTGATCTTGTTTGATGAAATTGAAAAAGCACACCCTGATGTCACCAACATTTTGTTGCAGTTGTTGGACGAAGGACGCATCACCAGTTCCAATGGCAAGACTGTGGACTGTAAAAATACCATTGTGATTATGACATCTAACCTGGGATCACGCGACAACGAAAACAACAACATTGGCTTTGGCAACATGGAAAAAACCGGCGAAGAAGATCGTGCCATGCGTGAGTTCTTCAAACCTGAACTACGCAATCGTATTGATCAAATCTGCAAATTCAATCGTTTGGACCAATTGGCCATCAAGAAGATTGTTGTGAAGTTTATTGATGAACTGCGTGGCACATTGACAGAAAAGAATATTCGTATCAATCTCACAGAAGCTGCTGTGGAATATTTGGCTGACAAGGGCTATGACTCCAAGATGGGTGCAAGACCCCTGGGACGTAAGATTGATGAACTGATTCGTGTGCCGTTGTCCAAGCGTATGTTGTTTGATCGACTCACTGATTGCACAGTAAATGTAGACGTCGTTGATGATGCCGTAGATTTTAATATTGTGCCTACAGTAACCCCCACAGTCAACAGTGAAGGATATATAGTTGTCGACAATATTACAATTTAAAACACGCAACCGGGATCGGTTATTCTTTGATCAGTTCCAGTATGCGCTGAGATGTGAAATACCACATATCACAGCCATACGGAATTACACCGGAGACTTTGCTACAGACAGCGTACATACACATCGCATGTTGGAGATGATGAAACGTTGGCACAGTCATGTCCATGTCGTTGACTATGAATATGGCACAAAAAATCGGCACATGACTCCCAAAGAACGTGACAATGTTCTTGATTTCCTGTCACGGTTATGTGCTGCACCTGAATTAATACGTACTTCAGTGAGTGGCGGCGTGGCATATATCTACGGCAACAATCTTGACTTCTTAACCGGCCTCACAGACAGCGATTACATTCACAGCCCTGAAATCACCGAAGTTTATCTTGATCGTCCCAGAGACACTGTGATGCTTAAGAAAAGCAACTATCAATACCGCACGTATTTCAGGGACTGCAATATCACCGCGGAGAATCGTCAGTATTTGCATAACTGGATCCGCAATCAGCAAGATATACGAGTGAGCCCAGGGCTACAAGAATGGCTCACAAACAATTGGCGTAATCTATACTCCAATTACTTTTTTGATCACAATGACATACGTTTGACACAGATGCTGGGGCTGATTTTGCCCCGGGCGTTAAAAGCAACAAAAACTATTGTGATTGCCGCTAAATAATACACTATGGCTAAAATACACGAAGAAATTATTGTTATCAAACTCTCAAAACTTGTGCGCAACGATCAAGGTGCAAGCACCCTAGCAAGTGAAGAGACTGTACAGGCACTGGAAGCAGTGGTACAGGAACTTGTGGGCAGTGATATTATTGTAGAAATTGAACGAGCATGACTCAGACAGTAACGCAAGAAGTTTTAATTCCGCGAACTGTTAACGGAGAACCATCGGGCAATTACGATGGCTCCAGTCTTGACTGGCAGTCAAATCCAGTCAAAGCAGGGAATTATTATCGTGCATCATCATTACAGTCAGTTGTTGTCAACGTAGAAGATTTTGTGGGACTACTCACAATCCAAGGAACTCAAATGCAGGATGTTACTAGCTCAGTAAGTGCAAGATACATCCCACCGGGAACTGAAGTTTGGGTTAATTTGGACACTTACGGTGATCAAGGTGATTCTGTTCCGATCACTGACTATCGCTATATTTCTGTTCTTGGTAATTTTACTTGGATACGCATTCAGGTGACAGGGTTTACTCAAGGTATTATAAACCAAGTTCAATTATTCTATTAAACAATGGCCACAACACAATTCAGTTGTGAAATTTCAAATTCGGATCCCACAGTTCCGCTGGTGTTAAAAATTTATATTGACGGTGCCAACGTTTTAACCCTAGCACCAGTACCTGCTGAATATTATTTTGAATCAACCTTTGAAGACAGTGAACTAACTCAAGCTCATACAATTGAGCTTGAGTTGCTGGGTAAATCACCTGAGCATACTGTTGTTGATGATCAGGGAAATATTGTAAAAGATGCCGTGATCACTATACGCAACAAAAAACTTGAAACCATACTCATTGATACTGTGTTTGATCAAAGCACACAATACTGGCATGATTTCAATGGTAGCAGCGAAACAATACGCGATGAATTCTTTGGAGTAATGGGCTGCAACGGTCGAACTCGTTTTGAATTTACCACTCCCGTTTACGTTTGGATGCTAGAGAATCTATAACATAAATATAGAATCATGCGCACAATTGTCATTTATCCCGGTCGTTTTCACCCCTTTCATCGTGGGCACTTTAGTGTCTACAAAGATCTAACAAAGAAGTACGGTGCAGAAAATGTGTTTGTTGCTACATCAGACAAACAAGCACCGGTGACATCACCATTCTCTTTTGCTGACAAGCAGAACATGATGGCCAAACTAGGCGTGCCCACTGACCACGTGGTCAAAGTAAAGAATCCCTATCAAGCTCAGGAAATCACACAACATTTTGATGCCAACGACACTGTGTTGATATTTGCCCTGGGGCAGAAAGACGTTGAACGTATCAGCTTCAATCCCAAGAAGGATGGGTCGCCCAGTTACATGCAGCCCATGCCTGAGAATCCCAAGAAAATGAAACCCTTGAGTCAGCATGCCTATGTTGTGTTGGCTCCTACAATAACATTCCAAGTGCAGGGTGCTGATGCCAGTTCAGCCACACAGATACGCAATAGTTATATCAAGGGCAATGATGAATCACGCATGGGCATCATTCAAGATCTCTATGGTGAGGTCAACAAAAATCTCAAAGATATGTTTGATCAACGATTACTACCTGTGGAAAAGATGCAGGAGTTTGTGTATGAAATGCGTCAGCGTCCCACAGCCAAAGGTGTAGCACTGCTGGAACGTGTGATGCGCATGGAACGTGCGGCATTGGATGAATTTGATGTACAACAAGATGAATACGATGAGTCTGCTGATTACATCGAAGAAAAGTGGAGCAAGAAATACAAAAGCTCAATCAACTGCAACAATCCAAAAGGATTCAGCCAACGTGCGCATTGCCAGGGACGAAAGAAAAAATAATGCGACTGGGCGAGATTGCAATTGAAGAAAGCTCGGGCTACAGTCTTGAAGGCAGTTTTACTCCTGATTTAGTATTCAGCAAGTTGTGGCTCATGCGTGAACTTGGTGAGATACAGCGTGACATTCCAGTGATGTACGTCCTGGGTTCGTGGTATGGTAATCTTGCGCTGATGATCAACAGATATCAAATACCCGTTGTTGATCGCATTGTCAATGTTGAACCCAACAAAAAATTCCTCAGCAGTAGCCAAGATCTTTTAACGCAGGCCGGTGCAGATAATGTTGAATACATGGCCAAAGATGCCAATGCGTTAGATTATCGTCAACTGGGCGATCAAGGTGTTGTAGTCAACACCAGTCTCACTGACATGCCGGGACGCAAGTGGTTTGATCGTATTCCCCCTGGCACATTGGTTGTGTTACAAGCACGTGATCATGATCCTGGTGAACAGTTTGACTCTCCTGAATCCATACAACAACGTTTCCCCTTGGAGCAAGTCTTGTACTCCGGCAGTTTAGATCTTGAAGATCCTGAAACTCCCTACACTAGATTTATGGTCATTGGCACCAAATAGTCTAGAAAAAAATATCCATCTGTAGTATACTCTGTAAATACCAGACACTTTTAAGAGGAACTTATGGCTGAACAACAAATCCAAGTCAACGTAGATTATCTGCGTACAACTCGCGTACATATTTGCATGCCCTGCTACGGCGGACAGCTCACTGAGGCTTGCTTTATGAGTTATATCAAGTGGTCAAATACATGCCGTCAGTTGGGCATTGATTGGACCGTAGAAACAATGACCAATGAAAGCCTCATTAGTCGTGCTAGAAATACCCTGGTGGCAAAGTTTCTTGCAAATCCTGAATCAACTCACCTGATGTTTATTGATGCTGACATTGGCTGGGAACCTTGGCACTTGCTGGCACTGTTAAATCACGATGTTGATGTGATTGGCGGTCTCTACCCCATGAAAACTATTCCAGTGAAATGGTGCGTGAATGGCATCCCAGGTGCACCAGACACCGATCCAAACGGCCTGCTGGAAGTAACAAAAACTGGCACAGGCTTTTTCCTGGTCAAACGCCACGTATTTGAAAAACTCAAAACGCATCCTGCTGTGAAACCATTTGCCAATGACATTGGCTTGGACAAGTCCTTGGATGAAAACATGAAAACTTATTTTGACACAGCAGTGCGTGAGAATCGCTACTATAGCGAAGACTGGACTTTCTGTGAAAACTGGCGTGACATTGGCGGTAAAGTCTTTGTTGACAAGCGAGTGTTGCTCAAGCACGTAGGTACCTATGTATTTGATTTTGCCACACAAGATCAACTCTACAAAGACCTGCAAGCTCTGGCACAACAAAATGGTGCTGTTGCCCCTGTGGATACCACAGCAACTGTCAGTGCAGTGGGCGGTGATGCTGCAGTGGGAGAAATGATCCCGGCTACTGTAACCGAAGTTGAAACTCCCCCACCACCAAAAACTCGTGTTTTAGGCAGCAAAAAAGGTCGTGCAGCAAAAGACACCGCAGTTGATGTCGTTGTCGAGGAAACACCTGCAGCAGTTTAAGCAATAAATAAGTTCATGAACATTGATGAACTTGACAACTTTAACCTTGATGATGCAATAAGATTCCACAACCAGCTAAACCCTGGTTTGTGGGACCAAAAAGAGCATTTACGACCCGAAGTGCGCGAAGCATTGTTGCGTATTGCTGATGACTTTCGCGAGTTCCTGGGCGTACAAGATCTTCAAGTCAAAGACATTACTATAAGTGGCAGCAACGCCGCTTACACCTATACCCCCCACAGCGACATTGATCTACATCTGGTAGTTGACATACCCGAGTTGTATGATCCGGTGTATCGTGAACTGTTCAATGCCAAGAAGTATGAATACAATGACCGTCACAACATACGTGTTCGTGATGCTGATGTAGAGTTGTATGTGCAGCCCAGTGATGACACACATCACAGTCAGGGCATTTATTCAATCAAAGACAATAAATGGATTCAGGTACCACGACGTCGTAAAGCCACAGTGGATGACCTTGCAGTGCGCCACAAGTACGAAGACCTAGTGGCACGTATTGATCAAGCCATCAAAGACAGCAACAATGAATCTGCTGCTGCGTTGATGAAAAAAATACGCAACATGCGTCAGACTGGACTAGATCAACACGGCGAGTTTGGTGCAGAAAATCTTGCGTTCAAGATGTTGCGCTCACAAGGGTATATTAAAAAGTTATCTGATGCAGTGGCAGCAGCCAAGGATCGTGAGCTAAGTCTTAAAGAACGTAAGAAACCCAAAAAGAAAAAACGCTATGGATATGGTGGCTATTGGTATCCTGGCTTCAGTTGGGGCGACAGCAGCGGATCGTCTGAAGGCGGTGACGGTGGTGGCGGCGGCGAGTCTGTGCGTGAAGATGCCGGCAGTACCTGGGATGGAGTAAGTCCCACCACTTGCATGTTTACCAACGAAGCTGACAGTGAAGACAGTCGTCGTGACATCATAAAGAAGTTTGCCGGACTGTGCGCACAACATTTAAAACTTAAAAAAATTCCTCGTATCATATTGAAAAAGACTCCGCAGTGGAGTGAGGAAACTGGAAGCTTTGGCCAATACCAGCCAGATGAACATACACTGATCTTGAGTTTGCCAGGACGTCACATACTTGACGTGCTGCGCACCATGGCACATGAACTAACTCATGCACAACAAGAAGAACGTGTGGGACTGCCAGTGGGTGCAGGCGACACTGGATCACCCTGGGAAAACGAAGCCAATGCTCGTGCTGGTATTCTCATGCGTCACTTTGCTGAACGTCATCCCGAATACTTCAGCAATGTCAGCATAGCCGAAGCCAGTGGTTATATTCCTACTCGAGCACAAGCCCGAGATCCTAGATTCAGCATGGCTCTGACTGCGGACATCCAACCTGGTGAACTGGGTCGTCAGGCCAACAAGCTGGGATTACAAACAGACTCACAAGGGCGTCCAGCACTCCTAATGAAGAGTCTGGCTCGTCAGTTGCGTGAATACAAAGAAACACCGCGTAAAAAGAGCCTGGTGATATTTGACATTGATGATACCTTGTTACATACCACTGCCAAAATCAGAGTTGTGAGTCGTGGACGTGTGGTGCGTGAACTCACCAATCAACAGTTCAATCATTATAAACTGCAGCCCGATGAAGAGTTTGACTTTGGCGAATTTAGAAATGCTGAGAAGTTCAATCGCGAAAGCGAGCCCATCAAGCCCATGGTTCGCAAACTAAAAACTATATTGATCAACTCGCCTGACAGCGATGTGATCATGCTCACAGCACGAGCAGATTTTGATGACAAAGAATTATTTTTAAAAACATTCCGTGATCTTGGCATAGACATGAGTCGTGTGCATGTACATCGTGCTGGTAACTTGCCTGGTGATGCCATCCCTGCAGAAAAGAAAGCAGTATGGGTTCGCAAATATCTCAACACTGATCGTTATGACCATGTGAGACTGTATGATGACTCTGTGACCAACCTCACTGTGTTCAAAGATCTACGTCAGGAATATCCTGGCGTGGACTTCCGTGCAATCTATGTTGGCCCTGAAGGCACAACCAAGCCCATAGAAGAAGATGAAGAATCTTATGAAATTGACGATGGCAATGATCCACCAGGACCAGAGTCACCGCCCCAGTTCCCCTCGGGTACTGTCAAGGTAGATGTGTCAGATGTGTATGATTGGTACAAACTAGGCCAAGGCATATCTGACATTGATGACATGAACAAGAAAGATTTTGGCCAAGGACCACCCAGCACTGTGTTGGCGTTTGGTTCTGAAGATCTGGAACATCAATACATCAAAGCCTTGAAATCTCTGGGATTGCCTGTGCATGATCTTGATGAACCCGGCGAAGAAGACCTTGATGAATCTGCTGGCGTTGACTTGTTTGAAATCAACATGAGCCCCAGCAATCTTCGGAAGATGGCTGCCAAGACTGGCGCCATAGCCGGCATGGAATTTGAAATGTATGTGCCCGGTGCTGCCGAAGCCGACGAAGATGAATATGGATCTGAGCCAGACTATGAAATGGACGAAAGTTTTCCAACTGGTCGTGGATATCAAAGCGAGGTCATAGATTTCTTTAGAGGTGGCGATAATGGCAGTCCTAGAAGCACAATTCAACGTGCGCTTGATGTCTTAAGTGAAGATTACTGGTCATGGAAAGACGAAAACTTTGAGGAATGGTTAAATGACAATGATACATTGCTAGACTACTATCTCAGAGAAGAACTTCCTCAGGAAGATGATGAAAGCGACGACCAATACACAGAACGATTGGGCAGCGACGATGAAGAAGTTCGGCAGGCACAAGATCGGGCCATGGATCGGGTGCGTGAAGAACACCAAAACGAAGATCAATTTGAAGAATTTTTACAAGACGCCGACATCAGATCCATGGCCGACTTTGGTAGCAATTACGACGTAGAATGGCCTTATTATAACTACCCTGAAAGCAGAGGTGGTAGTATAGACATCGACGATGTCGCCAGCGACTTTCAATCAGCTATTGGTCGCAGAGTGACCACAGGCGGATATCACAGTGGTGCCAGCTCACAAACCAACAACTATCGTGTAGAAACAGACAGCAGTCTTAGCGATCCTGCCAATCCCGAAGACGGTGGCTTGGAGTTTATCAGTCCTCCACTGCCCTTGGATGAAATGTTGTCAGATCTAGACAAGGTAGTTAAATGGGCGCAGCGCAACGACTGTTACACCAACGATACCACCGGCTTGCACATGAATGTCAGTGTTCCTGGCTTTGAACTCAGCAAACTTGACTATGTTAAGTTGGCTATATTCCTGGGCGATGAATATGTGTTGGATCAGTTTGGTCGTGCTGGTAATACCTACTGCGCCAGTGCCATGGAAAACATTAGAAAGATTGCTCGAACCAATCCTGACAAAGTCAAAACTATGTTGCAACAGATGCAGGGTAATCTCAGTGCCATGGCATCAAAGATTGTACACACCGGCACCACAAACAAATATACCAGTATCAACACCAAAGATGGTTACATTGAGTTTCGCAGTCCCGGCGGTGATTGGCTAGACGAATATGCCAACAACGAAGATAAAATCAACAATACCTTGCTGCGTTTTACAGTGGCATTGGACATTGCCATGAAGCCTGAGTTGTACAGACAAGAGTACATGAAGAAGTTGTACAAGACTCTGTCCCAGGGCGAGAGCGATGACACTATTCAATTCTTTGCACGTTATGCTGCTGGTGACTTGCCACAGTCAGCCCTGAAGAGTTTTGTCAAGCAAGCGCAAATACAGCGTAAAGCTAAAAAACTACTTCCTGGCGCAATCAAAGGGCAACAATTAATTAGATGGCAGGCCACTTCAGGAGCAGCTACCGGTACTGTTGTGGCACGTACCGAAGAGGAAGCTAGAAAGAAAGCTGCTGTCAATATTGGTATTCCTTTCACTGATCGTGCCATAGACACCATGAACATACAGCCCTTGGATCTTTATACCGGACCTGTTAATCAATACAATATCATCAGAGACGATAGTGGGTTTGACCTTGGCGCTTTTGAAGGTATTGATGAACGCGATGCTATCACAAACTTCCGAGTGCAAAAACCACAGTGGAGCAACACTGATGTAACTGCTCGATTAGTAACATCAACTCCAACTCCTCCAGATTATCCAGCAGCGACGAGCAATACCCCAGGTTCGTGGACCATTATGAATCAATCAACTCGTAATATGTTACAAGGTGTTGGTGGCACATTCATTTATGCCTCTCGTGCTGCACGGGAGATAGCCCAAGATAACAATATTCGTCATGCAGAGATCCGTATCATAAACACCGACAATGGTCAGGTCTTTGACATTGACGGAAATCCTGCTAGATACGGCACAGAATCAAATACTCGCGGTGGTGGATTTGCCCGAGCACCACACACCAGCATATATCAAGTGGTTGATAATAGAGACGGGCAAATAATATTACGCGGCGCAACACGAACTTTTGCATACACGGTTGAAATGACCAACATATACATTGGTACTCCTAGATATAACCTTACCCCTGAAGATATTAGAATTGTTGATCTTAATACCAACACTGCCTATAAAATAGATGGTTCACCTGCTAATGCATCTGCACCAGCAGCACAAACAGAACAACTTTATAATGTTAGATGGACAGATGAAAATGGCGAGCACGACGTAAATCGTAGAGCCCCAAATGCCAATGCTGCCATGGAAGATGTTCGTAACAGTTTAGAAAGCGGTGGATTTAGAGTGGCCTCTATAGAAGCCAATCCCATAGGACAGACACAAGGTCAAGCACAAGGATCGGACAGTTTACCATCAGGGCAGGCTCGTTGGTTGATACTGGATCGCAATGATCGTGAAGTTTATTCGTTTGTAGGTAGTACAGCACAACGTGACGCCAATGATATTGCCAGGAACTGGCTAACTGCCAATGCTCAAGATGGACAAGGGCCTTTTACTGTGGTGCCGGTGTCAAGATGAGAGCTGCAGAATTCATCACCGAAGCCAATAGAAGTGGGCTACCAAGACTGTCAGTGCAGGATCAAATTCGTGCTGCTGTGAAAAAAGATGGTGGCCGTGCTGACGAATACTTTGTGAGATTTACCGGTGTTGACCGTGTAGGCTTCAGTGCTCGTCAAGTGTTTGGTCGTACTCCTGATGCCGACGATCCCAAGTTTGATCCTGATTATATTGGTGCCGGCAAAGGTCGTCCAGCACTGTGGTTCTATCCTTTAAACACTTATCTCAAATCCCGCGATATTTTTGCCAGCGAACATCCTTACATATGGTTAGTGCGTATTCGTCCTGATGCTTGGTTACAACCTATTCGCAACAATACTCGAGGTATACAAGCAGCACCTCAAGGCAAGCATCGTGTGGGCATGATGCGGTTGACTGGCGGTTTTCCTGCTGCAATTTTCTTTGAACCGGCATTTGATGTTGTGGGACGCTTTTACGACTATGCCAAAATGCATCAAAGACACGGTGAAGTGCAAGGCGCTCCCAAAACATCCACCTCTAAAAATCTGTTAAATAAGTTCAAAGGATTGTTTAAATGAGAGCCGTTGAATTTATCGCTGAAATAGATCGTCGGGGGTTCCTAGGAGCCTTGGGTGCCGGTGCCATGGCTGCTGCTGGAGTTCCTGCACAAGCAAAATCCAAGAAGCCCGAGCCAATGGCCTTCTTGAGTTCAAACATGGATGCCGAAGAAATGCTGCACAAGACTGCGCTTCGTGCTGGCATTCGTGGCACAGAACTAGCACAGTTTCTAGCACAGTGTTATCATGAATCAGCAGGCTTTGGTCGTATGCATGAATATGCCACGGGAAAAGAATACGAAGGACGTCAAGACTTAGGTAACATATACAAGGGCGACGGTGTTAGATACAAAGGGCGCGGCTTTATACAGATCACTGGCAGAGACAACTATCGTCGTGCTGGGCAGGCCTTGGGATTGCCACTAGAAGATAAGCCTGAGTTAGCCAGCAGACCCGACATTGCTGCAAAGATCGCTGTATGGTACTGGGCAAATCGTGTCAGACCCAATGTTGCTAACTTCAATGACACTCGTGCTGTCACACAACGTATTAATCCCAAGTTACTTGGTTTGGCAGACAGACACGAAAACTTTAAAGATTACAAGAATATGTTTATTGCCACAAGGACCGGAACGTGAGAGCTCAAGACTTTATCACAGAAGCACCACGTGACGTATTCCACTTTGTGGGACAGAGTCATAACGTCCCACGTCCCACAGGTAGTTACTATAAATGGCGTGTGAGTCTCAGCAACGGACAATACTATCATGTCCGAGCTGGTGCCAATACTGACTTAGAAAAATTCAAGAAATACTTTCAACGTAAATGGGGCGCAGAAATGCCTGACGTTGAAGTTGTCAAGGCCGAACGTCTGGAAAGACTCAGTGAAGAAGATTCTCAAAAAGAATGTCCGCCAGCCACGCAAGATATCACCATCAATCTTGAGAATAGACAAAAAGCCATTGATGAGTACGGATACGGTCCACTGAACCCAGACTTGCCCAATCGTAAGTTCTGGATGGCCAAAGTTGACGAGTGGAACCTGGACTCTGCAGAAGAAGCAAAACAAAGCCTGTGCGGTAACTGTGCAGCATTTGATCAACGTCAAGCAACCTTGGACTGTATTGCTCAAGGCATAGACAGTGACAATCCCGAAGACGCCGAAGGCGTTATTGACGCCGGCGAGTTAGGATATTGTAAATTTTTAAAATTTAAATGTGCCAGTCGTAGAACCTGCGATGCATGGGTAACAGGTGGTCCACTCACAGACCAACAAGATGTAGATGAAATGGCCGGCACAATAAATGCTGGTATTAGTCAAGCATTGGCCAACAAAGGATACAAATATCTAGGCGGAGGAATTGACAAGCAAGCATACCTAGAGCCAGGTACCGGACAGGTGTTGATCATATTTGGCTATCGCAAAGGCCAAAAAGATTTTAGCCCTGATCAACGTATGTTTATAAACTGGATAAACTATTGCAATAAAAATAAAAATAATCCACACTTGCCTAGATTTTCAGGATTTGAAAGTTTCAAATTCCAAGGCAAAAACTATATTCAAGCAAGAATGGAACCACTGCAAGAGTTACCTGATGAAATAGGATATCTAGTTGGACACGCTGATGAAGTTATAAAGAAACGCAAAACAGATTACAAAAAAGAACTTAAAACAATGTCACAGTATGCTATGCATACGTTTAATGACGAAGGCGGCGGTACATGGTATGAGTTAAAAGACACCGTAAAGCATTTGGGTGGTAAAAAAGCAGCAGTGAATTTACTAAACACAGTGTATGATGTCAAACGTTTTGGACGTAAGCAAGGATACACAATTGATTTACACAAAGGAAATTACATGCGACGAGCCGACGGTACCATCGTTGTAAATGATCCTTATGTGTTATGGCTAGGAGGGCTGCTAGATTGAGAGCCACTGAATTCATAGCAGAAGGTGCCACTGATATATTGTATCATTATACTGGCATCAATTCGGCTCTTAAAATACTCACCAATGGCGAATTTGAGTTGAGCAGTGTCACAGGCAATCCGTCTGAAGAACAATATGCTCCCCCAGGTTATCCTTACTTTTTATCTACCACTCGCAGTCGTGTGGGCGATTATCATAGATGGGTTGGCAGCAGTGCTGTGATGTTTGTGTTGGATGGACAATGGCTGCAGCAGCGTTATCCAGTCAAGCCGGTTGATTATTGGAATCGTTCTTGGTTACACAGTGGTGGCAGCAGAAGCAGAGAAAGCGAAGACCGAGTGTTCAGTCGTGATCCCACTATTGCCACTGGCGGTGTCAAGATGATTCATGTTCTACTGAAAGAACAGCACGAAAATAGATCTCCAGAAGTTAGAAAATTATTGATACTGGCCAAACGATTGGACATACCTGCTTATTTGTACGACGACGAGCAGGCCTGGAGATTACAAGACACACGCAAAGCCATCACTGTGGGGCAAGCTGCCTCACTGTTAAAAGGACAGGATCCTTCACCAAGAAGTTATGGAAGAAAATATCTATCAAAATGGCTGGAGTTGATACACAAGAAAGCCAGTGATGAGTTAAGCAAAGAAGCCAATCGCATGGCGTATAATATGAAATACTATTCGCTTGATGGATTGTACAATCTGGACATTGATATGAGCAACGCCAGAAAACCCGGCTCCAGTGATCATGACCAAGCTGTTAAGATTATCAGTTATATGCGAGCCAACAGAATCACAACATTGCAGCAACTACTGAATCATCTCCGAGACAAGTGGACAGCAATTGGCGAAAAAGAGCAAGCAGCGAAAAAGGCACAGCAATGAGAGCCCAAGAATTTATTGTAGAAGCGTTTGATCAACCTTACGCGACAGATTTAGAAAAATCCGAACATGATGATTATGACTCATTGGTGCAATTGCCAGATGGTTCCCACTTGAGCATTATGTTTAATCACCAAGGCGATGACGAATATCAAGTTGAATTTTGGCGAGGGCCTAGTCAGGAAGTAACCGGCGAAGGTGATGCACAAAGAATATTTGCTACAGTTCTGAGTACTATACAAAAGTTTATTAAAGAACATAACCCGTGGCGGTTGACATTCTCAGCAACCAAAGACGTTGAGCCCGGGCAGAACAGTGAAAGCAGAGCCAAATTATATAATAGATTAGTTGATCGCTATGCTGCTGCTTGGGGGTATGATGCCCTTATTAATGATCTTGGTGACCAAGTTGAATACGAGTTGACTAGATTAAAGCCGGGTGTGACGGAAGACGCAATGCGAGGTGTGATCTATATTAAACCCAATTTAGAAAATGAATGGCCTGAAGCAAATCGTTATCCAGAATTTCATAAGTTAGGCAAGGATCAGTGGATTAAAATTGCTCGGCAAGGTAGTATGGCCAAGTGGTCAAGTTTAAAAGATGTTGGCAATTTTGATAGTGATTTATCTAATTTAGAACCAGGAAAAAGAAAAAGAGCGGCGGTACAGGTAAATCGTGGCAAAGTTGAACTACCTATCGTGGGTCGTTGGCCTAACGGTGAGTTGGATCTAATTGCTGGCAACACTCGTACTGCTACACTATTAGATCAAGGACATGATCCTAAAGTTTGGGTTGTAGATGTTCCTGATGTTGATATCAAAGAAAACTTTGCTGATGGCAAGACGCCAGTCCAACCAGTGATTGCTGCCATACAAAAAGTCATGCCCATAGCACAAGAAATATGGTTCCATGGCAGTCGTGCTACAGGTCGGCATCGTAGAAATAGCGACACTGACATCTTGGTGGTTGTGCCTGATGACCTCGTGGGAGATCAGTATCTTGGTGTGGTAAGAATATTACAAAACCTTTCTGCACATTTTGACAATTATGACATACAACCAACTAAGGCAGGAACCAATATACATCAAATTGCACAAGAAGAAGGTAAATTACTGTGGTCAACAACAAATGAAAACTTTGCCGATGGCAAGGTCAAGGGCAAAAGTCGTCCGGGTCGTGTAAAACGTTCAGGTGCAAGTTGTGCAGGATCGGTAAGTAGTTTAAGAGCCAAGGCCAAACGCAGTGGAGGCGAACGTGGCAAGATGTATCACTGGTGTGCTAACATGAAGTCAGGAAAGAAAAAATGAGAATACGCGATATAGTTGAAGCAGCTGACTTGGATCTTGATGCCATGAAAACCAACATAGCTGCTGGCACCGATGCAGTTGATACCACTAACCCAGTCAAGTCCCTTCCTGGGTCGTCTAAGTCCACAGCAAGTCTTGGCATGACCCCGGCACAGTCAGCAGTTATTTCTGCCAGCGATGTAGACAAGGCCATAAATCTTGGTAAATCAGTGCAGTCTAATTTAGAGAAACAAATTGCCGACACCACAACACAATTAAAAGTTGCGCAAACAATGCCAGCAGGTGCCACAGTCAAAGGCATGTCTGGGCCAGTGGGAGGTCCTGCTACCAATTGGGTTGGCAAGACTGCGCAAGGTGCCCCCGCAGGTGGAGGCATAGTAAAGAAACCACCAACAACCAGTCAGAAATTTCCTTTAAAATGAGAGCCACTGAATTCATCGTTGAAACCCCGGTACGTGACTTGACTAGAGCACTGCGAGCCAACTCAAATCACGACTACAATACCATTGACGGTGAAATGACTGCCATCTCTCTACACTACGACATCACTCCCAAGCAGTTACATGATCGCTTTGTCAAACGCTATGGCAAGACTCCCGACGAATGGATCAAATCACAAAGTGTTGATGAAGCCGGCACAGGATTGTTCTGGAGAACCTATCCCTGTACCAAAGATTGTTCAGGTCATCAAGCCGGTGATCAATGGGCACAGATTCGCGGAATAAAAAATCCTGCACAATGCCCCTTGGGCAAGTCCAACAGTTGGTGGGAAGGCTGCAAAAGCGAAGCCGAAGGTCGCCCTTATTAATTGTCTGCTACCTTGGGTAGCGTAAATATCCCCATGCAGCGTAACGTCTATCTCTATGCCCCTAACTTCGTCTCAGGTCTTGGTTCTGTGACCACAGTGTGGTTGCCTTACACAGTGGGATGCCTGTGGAGTTATGCAGTGACCAATCCCACAGTGGCCAGTAACTATCGCCTGGCAGGCCTGGGTGTGTTGCGTGATCCCATTGAGCAAGTTGTTGGCAGTCTTGACAATCCTGCAGTGTGTGGATTCAGTACCTATGTCTGGAACGAACAGTACAATCTTCAATTGGCACAGGCCATCAAACAACGTTGGCCTGACTGTGTAATTGTGTTTGGCGGACCCAACGTGCCCAATCAAGAACAAGACTATCGTGACTGGCGAGCTGCTGCACCTTGGATTGATGTCACCATACGCTACGAAGGTGAGCAGGCATTTCAACAGATGTTGCTGGACAACCTGTCAGGTGATCTCAAGAAAGATTATGTGGCCACTAGACTTGAAGAGTTGGATATCCCCAGCCCCTATCTCACCGGTGTGTTTGACAGCATTGTACAGGATCAGAGTCATCAATATGCCATGACATTTGAAACAAATCGTGGTTGTCCGTTTGCCTGTACGTTCTGTGACTGGGGGAGCCTGACTTACAGTAAAATTAAAAAGTTTTCCCTGGAGCGTGTGTTTGCAGAAATTGACTGGGCCGGAAAGAATCAAATTGAGTTTGTTATCATAGCCGATGCCAACTTCGGAGTGTTTCCAGATCGCGATCAAGCCATTGTTGATCATCTCATTGCCACCAAACAACAGTGGGGATACCCACAACAGTTAAACACCAATTGGTATAAAAATTCCAATCAGGTAGTGTTAGACATCGCTGAAAAACTCACCCAGCATGGATTAAATCGTGGACTCACACTCAGTGTGCAGAGCATGAACGATGCCACACTCACAGCAATCAAACGCAAGAACATGCGTATCAATGATCTCAGTACACTGTTCCGTGACTGCAATCGCCGACAAATACCTTTCTATACTGAACTAATCCTGGGCTTGCCCTTGGAAACTCTAGACTCCTGGCAGCAAGGACATTATCAACTGTTGGAGATGGGACAACATGGATGCGTGTTTGTATTTCCTGTGGAGTTATTGCGCAACAGTGAGCTAGGCATCAATCATCAACAGTATCAAATACAGAGTGCAACCATTGATGACTACTGGCGTTGTGAGGTCACAGGTATCAATGAGAAGCAGCACATTGTAATGAGTCACAGCACCATGACTGCCAAAGATCATGTCGCTGCCACAATGTTCAGTTGGATGATTGTGACTTTTCATCATCACGGATGGACAGAAATCTATGCTAGATTTTTACACAGTCAGGGCTGGAGTTATCAACAGATATACTCAAGTCTGGAGCAATGGCTGCGCAACGACGAATTCTTTCTAGCTCAAATCAACACTATCCAACAGGGCGTTGAAGCATTTTATCTACATCAGCAAAGCACAGATTATTATGGAATTTGGGACACAGTTCGGGCATTGTTTGCTGATCGTGACCAAAGTTGCCAACGCCTGACTCAGTGGTTCCTCTCTGTGTACACCGGAGAGTTGGCCTGGCAGGTAATTGAATTGCAACAAGCGTTTATCACAGACCCCAATTTTAGGAGCAAACTTGTGCTGACACAGCCCAATAATTTATTGAGCGTGATACTGGAGTTTGATGCAGAATTACACAACAGCGAGCACAGTTATGAATTTTGCCCCACGTCTCAATGGCAGGATACCGAGGAATTCATGGCCTATGTTGTGCTGAGAAGAAAAGAAGGCTTTGGTAAAAATCGTATTGTAGCACTGGGGCAGCAGTTAGAAAAACTATGCTAAATATGATATGCGCTGCGAATTTGTTCAAGTTGTGTGTGATGTGGACTGTAAATGGGAAGGGTTATCCCCAGCCTACAGGGCCTATATCAACGATGAATTATTTGCCGAGCGTACTTGGATATGGACAGAACATTACCTAGAAGAAATGTTTCAAATTTCAGCACTGCCGGGCAAGTATCATATCAGATTTGAACTAGTACAGCCTTGTTTGGCTGAATTAACAGTGACAAATATGCGTGTGGTACAAGGGCCAGGGCGCATGAAAAGCGGTGGATTATTGAAGATTGGAAGCACAGAACATGAGAGCCAGTGAATTTATCAATGAAAATGTCAGCGTAGGGGCAACAGGCGCAGGATCAATTGCCTCAACCATGGGCGGACTTAGTCACATGCCTGCTGTGAGCCGCTTAGGTGGAAACTTACTAACTGGTAAATATACAAACGTGGCTACGCCAAATACACCAAAGAAGAGGAAAAATCGTGCTAAGTGATGCTTTGAAAACTTTACTCGCTACTGAGTATGCTTTTGCGACCAAGTCGCAGTACTTTCACTGGAATGTGGAAGGCCCGGACTTTGCACAATTGCATGAGTTCTTTGGTGAGCTGTATGAAGAAGTCAACGGCAATGCCATTGATCGCTGTGCTGAATTTATTCGTACCTTAGATGAATACGCTCCAGGTAGTTTTGAGAGATTTGCCGAACTCAGTGTTATTCAAGGACAGACCAAAGTACCCCGTGCTCGGTTAATGCTTGAAGAATTACTCAGCAACAACACCCAAGTTATTGACTTATTGAATCAATGTTTTTCCGAAGCCGAACAAGAAAATCAGCAGGGCATTGCAAACTTCATTGCTGAACGTTTGGACGCACACGGCAAACACGGATGGATGTTGCGTAGCTTCTTGAAAGACAACCGCGCATGAGCAACATCCGTGACATCATTGACCGTTTGAATTTAATTGAAGGCAGTGCAACCTCTGCGGCATTGCCTAAGTCTGGACTCAATGCTCAACAAAAGTCAGTGCCTGAATTGCCGGCATTGTTCAAGCCCAAGAACATCAGCCCAGTGTTGGGCAGCAAGAAAGATCCTAAGCACCCCACAGCAGGATACTTTGTGGGTGGTGAAAGCCAGGACATGAGTCATCCACAAAACGAAGATCTATTGAGCAAAGTTAAAAAAGGTCTCAACGACTATCTCAAGAGTGTGGAAGATCAATTGGTAGGCCAGGATCGCCAGCTCATCAACAAAGCCAAGGCCAACATACAAAAAGATCCCTTGGAAAAATTATTACCAGTCAAAACAATTCGCACCGACGATGGCAATGAAATTAAAATTCATGGCAACGAAGATGATGGGTTCCGCATCACAGTCAAAGGCAAGCCACTTAAATCAAAGTTTGATTCATTGGATGAAGCTGCCATGGCCTGTGAAATGTATCTAGCACGCCGCAGTGCAATGGCACCAGCAATGCCGGATCAAGATTACATAGAAGAACGATAGGACACGCCAATGAATTTCCGACAACTGTTTGAAAATAAAACACCAGTCACAGACTATGGCACCTGGCGTGACGAGATTAATGCTCAGGGCGGTGAGATACATCCTCAGCAGGATAGAAATCGTTTGGTGGCACAACGCTGGGACGGTGACGTCATTGGTGAATTTAATCTTAGAACCAATCAAGGTTATATTAACAGACAGCAAGGTGTGGCAGAAGGCAAAGGTGATTTTGCACAAGCCATTGAAAATCTACACGGTTGGCATGAAGTAGAATCAAACAATCCTGACATAAGAATTTGGGAGTTTGATGATCGTGAAGGCGGTCACTACGCTCAAGGAACAGTGTATTACATTGAGAAAACTGGTCGCATACAAATAGAGTTTGAAGACCGAGATGGTTATCACGGCGGTGATGTAACTGATGCTTTCAATTCCATTGGTGGTGCCATGAATGTGTTGAAGAATATCACAGTACAGGTTAGACCAAACACCGGCAAAGCACGAGATTTTGATAAACTTGGTGGAAGAACTGTTGCAGGTCCAGATGATCTATATAAAACTGATCGTGCAGGCCGGAAAGGTACCTTGAATAAGAGTCGCATGGATACTATGAAAGCATCTAGTCCATATCGTAAGACAGGCCCCGAAGGCCAATTACCCGAGTCTGGCGTAGAAGAAGCCACAGGTGATCCAAAGTTTGACAAGATGCTTAAAGGTATTACAGGTAAAAGACAAGTAGCCAAACAACAAAAAACAGATACTAAGCAACAGGCACGTGATGCTTTTGGTGGTATGTTTGGTGGTGGCAATCCTGCTGATAAACTCAGCATCAGAAACAAAGGTGTGGCGGAAGGCTCAGATGATGGCTACGGTTATAAGTCATTGTCAACCGAACAAATCATGAAGTTGATCAAATCAGGCAACTGGGAGGCCGTGCAAGACGTTGTACCGGGCAAGCACATTCAATTACGAAACAACAGAAATGGAAAGAGCACCACCATCCATGTCAAGCAAGATGTAGATGAAGGCCTAAAAAGTAAAATAGCAGGTGCAGCTCTTGCTGCTGCCAATCTCTTAGGAAGTCCTGCTCAGGCAGCGGAAGAACCAGTTAAGCCTATAACAATTGCCTATGTACAAATTGACGGTGAAGTCAGGAAATACAATCTAGGAGATAAATTTTCTAGTGCCAAAGAAGCCGAACAATTTATTTCTGGTGTCTTAGACAAGCAAGGTATATCAGGATATACCTTAGATATTAAACACGGATATCCCAAACAGAAGCAAAGTGTAGATGAAAATCTACGTGATTGGTTCAAAGAAAAGTGGGTGAGATTTGGCCCTGATGGCAAGATTCGCGGCGACTGTGCCAGAGGCAGTGAATCCGAAGGCAAGCCTAAATGCTTACCACAGGCCAAAGCACATGCACTGGGCAAAAAAGGTCGTGCATCAGCTGCAGCCCGCAAGCGCAAAGAAGATCCCAACGCCAATCGCACAGGTGCTGCAATAAATGTTGCAACCAAAAAGAAAACCAACGAAGTGCAACTTGACGAAAAATGCTGGGATACACACAAACAAGTAGGGATGAAGAAAAAAAGCGGTCGCATGGTCCCCAACTGTGTGCCAAGAGAAAGTGTAGAACAATCAGAAATGTGCCCTGAGTGCGGCGGCGCAATGTATTCTGAAGCTATGATCAATGAAAAGAAAGATGCCTGTTATTACAAAGTCAAAGCATCAGCCAAGGTATGGCCCAGTGCTTATGCATCAGGCCGCTTGGTACAGTGTCGCAAACGCGGTTCCGCCAACTATGGCAAAAAATCAGAAAGTAAAATACCCGAAGATGCCAATATGTCACAGGCCGCTGTGAGAAAATTACAGAACATGCTCAACACTAAAGGTGCAAATTTAGATGTTGACGGCGTAATGGGACCGTTGACTACAAAGTCGGTAGAAAAATATCTGCCAGCAGTGGCCAAACGGTTGGCGCCAGATCCAAGTCGTACCACCGGAGTACAAGGACAAAAGCCCAAGCACAAAGACATGGCCGAAGGCTTGCCACCAATGGGTTTTGTTAGGTCTGAGATAAAACGCGATCCTTTGAAAAATCCAACAAGAACTTATATAGAAATATCAAAAATGTTAGGTATTACACCTAGACAATTGCAAGGTTTTACTTTACGCAATGCAGGGTTTCCGTCTCCTATTAAAGGGATAGGAAGACAAGCAGGGCGTGGCACTAATAATTATTATGAATTAAACCAAGTAAAGCAATGGATTAAAGATAATAATATTAAAGATCAAATTGCAGCACTGGTTAGTAAAAATGTTGCAAAAGATCAAGGCGTAGACGAAGGCGAATACAAAGACACAGTTGACAAGAGCAAGATTCCGGCAGTGCAACGCAAAGCCCAAGGTGGTGATTGGAAAGTGTCCACCCGAGATCTTGAGCACGAACGCAGCAAGAGCCCCACTGGCGCAGCTGGGCTGGCCAAAGCCAAAGAACGTTTAGGCATGAATGAAAATCAACAGTTGCCACCCGAAGTCATTGAACTGCTTAAAAAGGTAGCGCAGAGCGATGCTGCTCCTGAACATAAAAAGGCCATCATCAACTCTATCATGGCCAAGTACCAGCCCGTCAAGGATATTGCTGAAACACCAACACGAACCGCACGTGAAAAGTTCAACCAGGGCCTGAAACGTGCAGGCTTTGATCCTGATGCAGCAGCCAAAAGACTTACTGATTTGATTGCCAAGCAAAAAGCCGAGCGTGAACAATTTGAAAAAGAGAATCCCGCAGTGTATGGTGATACTTCCAAGGCACCCAAATGATCACTTACACATTAGAAGCCGTGATTGGGGTTGATCCACAAGGCAATCCAGTGTCCCAAACGTTTGACATTCAGGCCAGTAACTGGAACGAAGCACGTCATAAGTTAGAACAGTTGGTGCAAGATGCTCAACTAAATAGAGAATAATAGGAGTTGTTAAATGATATTAGTTCACAGTCCACTAGTACAACGAGGAATTTTACCACTTGCTGCCATACATAAAAATTGGATGACAGAGTTTGGTCATTCAACTGATGCAGATGTATTTGCTGCAGAATACGACTTGGTCCTTAACAATGCATCTGACATCACTGTTGAACAATTGAATACTTTGAGAACTCTAGCATCACAATCAGGTAAAATTGTACTGACTGCATCATTAGATACGATCCCTGCTGATATTAAGTCACTTAGTTTATCTAGTGGAAAGTTAGTTGGAATCGTTGGCGACGAATCTCGTCGTGCCACAGAAACTTATTTAAATTTACACAAATTTAAATTTCAGTTTAGTTTTGCTGCCACTCAAACGTCAGAAATGACTTTTTATCAAGCCATGTATCAACAGTTGGGTATTCTAATTTTTAACGAAGTTGCCACGTCAGAACAGTACAGTGTCACTGTCACTGCCATGGACACCTTGGATAAATTAAGTGGGCTGATGACTGTGATCCAAACAGACTATGAATTCTCAGCTCCGGCACAGGACTGGTCTACTTGGTATACAACTCAAGTTACTCCTTCAGAATTACTGACAAATAATGCTCAGATGGCGGCAGATTTTGTCACTTGTTGGAACACAATTAAAACAGCTGGGTCCAATGCGCAATTTCAATCTTATCAGTCTGTCTTGAGTCAAGAAAATGCCGCTAAATTTGAATCCGTAATTGATTACCTTCGTACTGCAACTGCTTAACAAACATAACCTTAGGACCGCTGGGGTTACGTAGGGCGGCTGCTGCCTGACGCTACAGATCGCTACCCTGTAGTACAAAGTGAGCATTAAAATAATAATAACAATGCTTTATGTCAGCGAAGATGATTGTGGATTGCCCATGTACATGGTCACCAATAACGAAGGACTGTGTTTAATTCGCACCACCAATGGTGGCATGGCACTCTATATCAACGCCTTTACCAAGAATATCAATCCCAATCTTCGCATCAATGTGGGCGGAGATCCCAGTACTAGGAATGTTTTGAGTCCAAGAATTTTCCATCACGTTCGACGATACCACTGTTGACTCTAGTGTTGTTTTACTGTATAACTGTTAGATGAAATCCGAGACACTTGTTTACTACAAATACAAACCTACAGTAAAACCAAATCTTGCAGGTAAATTCTGCGCAATACCATTTTCAATGATTGAAATTGATGAAGATGGAGATGTGATGTTATGTGGGTGTCAGTACCATATGCCCTACGTGATTGGCAATATATATCACGATTCTATCAGTGACATATGGCAAAACCCATCAGCAAAAACAGTGCGTGATAGTGTGGTTGCAGGAGAGTTTACTTACTGCAATTGGACTTGTCCAAATCTTCAAAATGCCCCGCAGCGACCGGACGTAATCCCAGATCCAGGAGTATTTCCAGTTTGGGTTAAAATTGATCTTGATCGTAGCTGTAATTTACGATGTCCATCATGTCGTGAAACTGTAATTCAAGAAAAAGACAATGCACGTATTGCCAAACAACAAGAAATTTTTTCTGAAATCGTCACTCGAGCGGCCGGTGACCCTGATGTCAGCTACACTGTATTCCCAATCGGCAGCGGTGAAGTATTTGCTAGTCGAAGCGGATTGCATTTTTTAAAATCTTTGACCAATTATCCACACAATAATATACAACTGGCAATATGTACCAATGGTACATTGTTATGGCACCACCGCGAACTAGTTGATCAACTTCAACATCACATGTCATTTACTGTCAGTATTGATGCTGCCACAGCTGAAACCTATGCTCTAGTACGCGGAGGTAACTGGGAAGAATTACAATTGGGCATAGACAGGTATCAAAAAAACATTCAGCACTTTACTTTTGTAGTACAGGAAAAAAATTGGCATGAGATTGAGTTGATTGCTGAATACGCCGATCAACTGGGCAAACGAGTTGATTATCAAAAGTTTTTAGATTGGGGGCATTGGACCAATGACTGGTGGCACGAAAATAATCCCTTGGATCGACATAAAGCTCACTATCAAACTGTGCTTGGCGCATTGAATCAGGTGCGGCAACGCTATCCAAAATGTACGTTTTCTACTGAGATAATAAATTTAATGAACAAGGTCAAATAGTGTTGACTATGCCCAAATTATTTGCTATATTGTATATCTAAGGAGGTGTATATGAACGATCGTATTTTTACATCAGAACAAAAAGCCAAGCTCACGCAGCTCATCAACGAAGGCATGCAGGTTATGCACGAAGTTGAAACACTCAACGGTGGACTTGCCGACACAGTCAAAGCCATTGCCGAAGAGTTGGAGATCAAACCAGCTGTGTTAAAGAAAGCAATTAAAATTGCACACAAAGCTGAGTTTGGTAAGGCACAACAAGACCATGAACTATTAGAAACTATTCTTACAACGGTTGGTAAAACACTTTGAGTTACATTGATGCACTGTTTGATCGTGAACACGATCGCATACATGTAGTGGAACGACGTGAGGGTATTCGTCAATATCAAGAGTATCCGGCCAACTATATTTTCTACTATGATGACCCTCGTGGAAAGTTCCAGAGTATCTATGGCACACCAGTGTCTAGATTCTCCACACGTAGCAACAAGGAGTTTCGCAAAGAACTACGTATACAAAACGGTAAACGATTCTATGAGTCTGATATCAATCCGGTGTTTCGTTGCCTAGAAGAAAACTACAAAGGGCATGACGCACCTCGATTACATGCAGCATTCTTTGACATCGAAGTAGACTTTGATCCTGAAAAAGGCTATTCAAAGCCCGACGATCCATTCAACCCTATCACAGCAATATCAGTGTATCTGAGCTGGTTAGATCAACTTGTGACATTGGCTATCCCTCCGCGTCATATGAGCATTGAAACTGCTGAAGAACTTGTGGCAGACTTTGACAACACTTTCTTGTTTGACAACGAAGCAGAAATGTTGAAGATGTTTTTAGATCTCATTGACGACGCAGACGTGTTGAGTGGTTGGAACAGCGAGGGCTATGATATTCCTTATACCGTAAATCGTGTGATTAGAGTGCTCAGCAAGGATGACACACGCAAATTTTGTCTATGGGGACAATTGCCCAAACAGCGCACATTTGAACGTTTTGGCGCCGAAGCACAAACATATGACCTCATAGGCCGCGTACACATGGACTATATGCAATTGTATCGCAAGTACACATATGAAGAACGTCACAGTTATAGCTTGGATGCCATTGGTGAGTACGAAGAGGTTGGTGGCAAGACAGCATTTGAAGGTACACTAGATCAACTCTACAATCAAAACTTTAAACTGTTTATTGACTACAACAGACAAGACGTTGCGTTGCTGGCCAAACTAGACAAGAAACTCAAGTTCTTGGATCTTGCTAACACACTGGCACATGAAAATACTGTGTTGCTGCAGACCACCATGGGTGCTGTGGCAGTGACTGAACAAGCAATTATTAACGAAGCCCATGAACGTGGATTGGTAGTGCCTAACCGTAGAGAAAGACTCACAGATGAAGACACACAAGCCGCAGGTGCCTATGTTGCTTATCCCAAAAAAGGTCTCCACGACTGGATTGGATCAATTGACATCAACTCGCTTTATCCCTCGGCGATCCGTGCTCTTAACATGGCCGCCGAAACAATTGTTGGTCAACTCCGACCAACAATGACTGACAGGTATATTGCAGACAAAATGCAAAGTGGCTCAAGTTTTGCTGCTGCGTGGGAAGGTTTGTTTGGCAGTTTAGAATACACGGCTGTGATGGAACAACAACGTGGCACTGAAATTACCATTGACTGGGAAGACGGTGAAGAAACTGTGTACTCAGCAGCTGAAATTTGGCGGATGATCTTTGACAGTAACCAACCTTGGATACTGTCGGCCAATGGTACTATTTTTACTTACGAACGCGAAGGTGTGGTTCCAGGCTTGCTCAAACGTTGGTATGCTGAACGTAAAGACATGCAGAAGAAAGCAAGAGAATATGAAGGAACAGATGACGTACAATTTGAATACTGGGACAAACGACAGTTGGTCAAGAAGATTAATCTCAATAGTTTGTATGGTGCTATTCTTAATCCTGGCTGTAGGTTTTTTGATAAACGAATTGGTCAATCAACCACACTTACTGGAAGAGCCGTGGCCAAGCATATGGACGCTTACGTCAACGAGTGTCTCACAGGAAAATATGATCACACAGGTGAAACTATCATCTACGGTGACACAGACTCATGTTACTTTTCAGCTTGGCCAGTACTGAAGCGAGAAGTAGAAGAAGGTCGTATGATCTGGAACAAAGATGTCTGTGTGCAGCTATATGATGGCATTGCTGATCAAGTCAATGATAGTTTTCCGGGGTTCATGGAACAGGCATTTCACATACCCCGAGACATGGGTGCAGTGATACGTGGCGGTCGAGAACTTGTGGCATCCAAAGGTTTGTTTATCACAAAGAAACGTTATGCTGTGCTATATTATGACAAAGAAAACAAACGCACAGATGTCAACGGCAAACCTGGCAAAGTCAAGGCCATGGGCTTGGATCTCAAGCGTAGTGATACACCCAAAGTGATTCAAGACTTTTTGTCGGATGTTTTAAACGATGTGTTGACTGGTGCTGAGAAAGACGCTGTGATTGAAAAAATCAAAGAGTTCAAATATGTGTTCAAAGAACGTCCAGGTTGGGAGAAAGGTACTCCCAAACGTGTAAACAATCTCACCAAGTTTGTCAAGGCCGAAGAGCGCGAAGGTAAAACCAACATGCCCGGACATGTACGTGCTGCAATGAATTGGAATACCATGCGACGTATGCACTCGGACAACTACAGCATAGCCATTGTTGATGGCATGAAAACTATTGTGTGCAAACTTAGAAGCAATGCCCTGGGATGGACATCAATTGGCTATCCCACTGATGAGTTGCATTTGCCTGCATGGTTCAAAGAGTTACCGTTTGATGACAGTGAAATGGAATCAACAGTAATTGATGCCAAGATTGATAACTTGTTGGGTGTACTTGATTGGGAATTAGCAGCCGCAACAAACACAGAAAATACATTCCAAAGCCTATTTGAATTTTCATGAAACTCAGTGACGTCGTTCGTTATAAAAACACCATAGATCAATTGCAAAGTGATCAGAGTTATCGTCGCGAAGTTGACTTTCGTCTTGATGATCTTATGCGAGCAGTTCGCACTGAAGTCAATATCCGCAATAAGTTTGAACTTGATGTTCAACACACCGTTGATACTGTTTATTCTTCGCTGCAAAAGCTAGAAGAAGAAATGCTTAATGTCGCCCGAGGCGTTGATGCGTTGATAGAAGAAATACAACCTCAGTATTTTGAACAAAGTTATAGATGGTATACCAATGAGATGGTGCACGAAACTGCACAGTATATTTTAGATCGAAAATTAATTATCAAACCAGAAGAGTACGAAGTTTTATCAGCTAGGATAAAAACCTGGGCCGATTGGAAATATCCTGTGTTATGTATTAGACCAGGCACGGAAGAATTTGTCAATCATTTGGTAGCCGGCAGTCCTCTATACATTGTTGATCAATTCCACGAACTGCTAACGCCAACGCTGGAAAGATTCAATGAAAAGTACCGCCGCCACATAAGACCTTATGTATTCAAAGAAAAAGAAACTGAACCTATATTTCCCTTCTTACCAGATAATCAATTTGGATTAGTATTTGCCTATAACTTTTTTAATTTTAGGCCACTGGAGTCTATCAAGCATCACCTTGCTGAAATTTTTAAAAAACTTAGACCTGGTGGTGTGATTATTTTTACCATAAACAATTGCGACAATGCACACCCAGTGGCTCTAGCTGAAAAAAATTACAATTGTTATACCCCTGGTGGAATGATCATAAATCTTGCAAAACTTCTGGGCTACGAACATCGGTACACATTTGATGCCCTGGATCATTTTTGTTGGATTGAACTTGCCAAACCCGGAGAACTTACTACCTTGCGTGGTGGTCAAAGTCTTGCAAAAATTGTACCAAAACAGTTGTAAAATCTAAATACCCCTGTTACAATAACACATCACATTGGAGAACCTATGAGAGATAATCTGTTGGATTTAGTAGAACACACTTTTGATCTTGGTTGTATTGACCTGATCAAAATCACAGGCACTGACAAAGAAACTTTGGTTTCAGGCCTTGACGACAAAGAACGTAAAGTAGTAATTGAAGCACGATTTGCCAATCCTGCTGCAGAATTTATTGGAACGTTTGGCATGCCTAATCTCAATAAACTAAAAATTCTTTTGAACTTACAAGAATATCGTGAGAATGCCAAGCTGTCTATCACAAAGAAAAGCACAGGCGAGCCCGATGGTATTGCATTTGAAAACGCCACTGGTGACTTTAAAAACAGTTATCGCTTTATGAGCAGCGAGATTGTTTCGGACAAACTAAAGGCAGTGACGTTCAAAGAGCCCAAGTGGCACATTGAGTTTGAGCCAACTGTTGCCGGTATTCAGCGATTGAAGATGCAGGCACAGGCCAATGCCGAGGAAACATTGTTCCAGGCCAAAACTGAAGGCACAGACTTGAAGTTCTTCTTTGGTGATCATTCAACTCACGCTGGTAACTTTGTGTTTCAACCAAACGTCACTGGACAGCTCAAACGTGCCTGGGCTTGGCCAGTGGCTACTTTTATTTCAATTATGAATCTCAGTGGTGACAAGAAAATCAAGATCAGTGATGATGGCGCAGCGGAGATTACTGTGGATTCAGGATTGGCTGTGTATCGTTACATTCTTCCAGCACACACAAAATGATCAAGGGCATCTATCAGTCCGGCAAGTATGTCACTGTGGCGGGCGGAACAGCGACTAGTCTCAATGTCTATTATACCAACGCTGCGCCGCAGAGCAGTGGTGCACATGGAGTTGCCGGACAGGTTCGCTACAGTACCATAGGTCAATGCCTGGAAATTTTTAATGGCAACAGCTGGCAAACGTGGTACCCCAGTACCGCTACCGTGGGTCTCACAACCGACGCCGAAGAGATTATTGACTGGGCCAAGAATAAAATGCAACAAGAACAACGGCTCCTGGCACTGATGGAGCAGCATCCAGGTCTTAAAGACTTGCATGAAAAACTAGAAATTATGAAAGCACTGGTCACCAAGGAGACACAAGATGCCAATTAGAATTTTAATCATGGGACTACCTGGGTCAGGTAAGACTTTTATGGCTCGGGCTTTACAACAACTGCTCAGTAGTTTTCAGCACGAAGGACATGGCATCTCTGTAGAATGGTTTAATGCCGATGACGTGAGAAAAAAATTCAATGACTGGGATTTCAGTGAAGCTGGGCGTATCCGCCAAAGTCACAGGATGCGCGAATTAGCCGATGCCAGTGATGCTGACTACGTAATTGTGGACTTTGTGGCGCCTTTACCAGAGCAACGGCACAATTTCAAAGCCGATTGGACCATTTGGATAGACACTATTCGTGAAGGTCGTTACGCTGATACCAATGCTATGTTTGCTGAACCAGATGTGTATGATTTTCGCATCACTGAACAGAATGCTGAAAAGTGGGCAGAATTTATTGCCGAGCACATTTTAGATAATCGGCGTCGTCCTACTTTTGACTGGCAGCGAGAAACTGTGCAAATGTTGGGTCGCTGGCAACCTTGGCACGATGGTCATAGAGCTTTGTTCGAAAGAGCTATTGCCAAGACAGGTCAAGTGTGTATAATGATTAGAGATTGCCAGGGATGGCAAGGATCAAATCCTTTTGAAATTGACAAAGTTAAAAGTTTTATACAGAGAGACTTAGATCCTATATACCAAGGCCAGTATGAAATTCAAGTTGTACCAAACATTGTAAACATCACTTATGGTAGAGATGTTGGATATAAAATTGAACAAGAAACGTTTGATGATCAAATATCTTCTATCAGTGCAACAAACATAAGAAAACAATTAGGTATTCAATGACTGAACAGCATGACTTAACAGCAGCACAGCATGATTATGCTGTGTTTCTTCCTGCAGTATCAAGTTTCTACAGTACGTATGTTGGACGTCAACGGTTTGAACCCTATGTTGATGCTACACGCATGCCTGCTAAATTACCAGACATGGAAATGCTGAACATTTTCAATGACCAAGCAGGATTGTTTCCGTATTGTTGGGCATTGTATTCAGCAGGACATGCCAATTTAGATTTAACCAAACACGATCCTCGAGAAGATATGATGCGTAATCGGGGCAAACACACAACCTTGCTATGCGACTCTGGCGGATTCCAGATTGCCAAAGGGGTATGGGAAGGCGACTGGAAAGACCCCAAGTGTCCTCGAGCACAAAAGAAACGTGACGCTGCTTTGAAGTGGTTAGATGGTATGGCCGACTATGGCATGACACTGGATATTCCCACATGGACCGCCAACGTTCCTGGTGCCACTGAGAAAACTGGTATTAGGGATTATGATGATGCTGTGCGAGCTACACACTACAACAACGAATACTTTATCAAGCATCGGCGTGGGGTTGACCAAGGTGGCACAAAGTTCTTGAATGTTTTGCAAGGTGCCAATCACGGTGAAGCTGATGGTTGGTATGACTTAATGAAACAGTATTGCGATCCCAAACAATATCCCGGACGTCATTTTAATGGCTGGGGCATGGGTGGTCAGAATATGTGTGACGCACATCTTGTGATGCGCAGAATTGTCACATTGATACATGATGGCCTACTGGAGCAGGGTACGCATGACTGGATGCACTTCCTGGGCACATCAAGACTGGAATGGGCATTGCTGTTGACTGACATCATGCGAGCAGTACGCCGCTATCACAATCCTGACTTTACCATCAGTTTTGACTGTGCGTCACCATTTCTGGCCACTGCCAATGGACAGTTGTATCACAGCATTGGAATAGAAGATCGTGGACGTTTCAACTACTTCATGGAACCCACAGCAGACAACAAGAAGTATGCCACAGACTCACGCAGTTTCCGTGATGCAGTGATGCAGGATGGTATTCACAAACAGTTTGAAGATTCACCTATCAGCGCACGCCTAAAGATATCAGATATCTGTGTGTACAAACCCGGCGACCTAAATAAGATTGGCAAGGAAGGCAAAACATCCTGGGATAGTTTCTCCTATGCATTGTTGATGGGGCATAATGTTTGGATGCATCTTGAATCAGTGCAACGTGCCAATCGTGCATATGACTCAGGTATTGTGCCCAGTATGTTACTACAAGAATCATTTGATCGCATAAAAGTCCGAGACATTGTTGATGAGGTTTTTGCCAAAAAAGACCGCCAACAAAGTTTGGCATTGGTTGATCATCACAAGAAACTCTGGGAACAGATAATTGGTACTCGAGGACACACCGGAAAACGGGCAAACAATGCCCATACTATGTTTAACAGCCTTTTCTCAATAGAAGAAAAGGATTCAGAAGGAGATTTGGATGAATCAAGACTTGACCAACTTGAACAACAGCATTAATATAGAAGAACTCAGCATTGAAGAACTTGAACGAGAACATCACAGATTGGAAAAACAACTAGGCAAATTGGAAAAACATCCCATTGCCGATCATGATCGAATACGCGATATCAAAAAACTCAAACTACAACTCAAAGATCACATCGAAGAACTAAAACGTCAGCCATGACTGCCACTGTTGAAACTGTAAAGAATCAAATCCCCGAAGTGCCACCCCGTCGTTTTTGTGTGGCACCATTCATCAGTACCATGCAAACTACTATTGGTAAAACCAGTCCCTGTGCGTATGGTATAACTGAATGGCAGTTTGGAGAGTTGACTCCCAAACAACGTTGGACCAGTACTGAACTAAATCAGTTTAGATTAGATTTCTTACAAGGAACTCCACCTGAACCTTGTAGCAAATGTTTTGATGAAGAAACAGCAGGCAAACAAAGTCTACGGCAACGTATGCTTGAATGGTATCCGCAGGCCTATGAAGAACTGATATTGAGCGGGCAATGGGAACATGGCCCTCAACATATCAGCAGCAAAGTCAGCAATGTCTGCAACCTTGCCTGTAGAAGCTGCGGTGGCTATGACAGCAACACCTATCATCGTGAAGGTGTGCATTATACTGAAAAATATAAAACCATAAACTTTGTTGGTGAACCCGGCAATAGATTTGTCGCAAGGTTCTCGGCCAAGCACACTGATTATTCAGGCTTCCGTGACATTGACGCCAACATCACTAAATTAGAATTCTACGGTGGGGAACCACTGCTTAACTTATCGCATCTTGACTTGCTGGAACATCTAGTCAACACAGGCCGTAGTAAAAATATCACGCTGTTCTATAGCACCAACTGTACACAGCCCATCAACAATCGTCATCGCAAGGTCTGGGATAAGTTCAAACGAGTTGAATTTAGTTTGAGTATTGATCACATTGGTGATAAGTTTCATTACCTACGCTGGCCTGGCAATTGGGATGAAGTACAAACCAATGTTGATAGCCTGTTGGCATTGCGCAACACGTTAGATGCCGAAGTCACACATGTGGTATCACCATGCTGCACCATGCTCAATGTCTACTACATTGATGAGATTTTGGATTGGGCACAGAGTTATGTGGGTGCTAGTTATATCAACATGGTGGCGAATCCATCCTATTTGTCTGTACATATTGCTCCAGATCATGTAAAATCCGCTATACTGGATCAAATAAAAGCACCTGAGGTTCGAGGATTTTTACAACTCAAACCGCACAACAAGATTGATTGGCGACAATTTATTATATGGACCAAACGTCAAGACCTATATAGACAACAAGACTTTACTAAAACTTTTCCCGAATTTTATCAACTGTTCAAATCTGACTGGGATAGCATAACTGACCTTTCAGAAGAGAACTTCTTATGTGAGAGTTAAATGGAACGAGCCGGGCACAAAAATGTCACTATTTTTACTGGTATAGAAGTTGAACAAACTGCACAATACAAACAGCCAACTGTGTTTGTAGTGGGCGTACAAAACATCAACGAGATTGAAAGACGTGCTGAAAGTTTTGGTGCTCGTCATATCTACCTTGGTGCCAATCACAGCTTTCCACGCGATGCCAGTGCCGAAAACTGGAGTTACTTTGAAGGCATGGCCAAATACTTTCTCAAGAAGGATTATTGGGTCACCTTGGATCTTGACATTGCTGAAGTGGAAGGCCTATTGGAATCCGCACTGCCTGAGTATCGCAGATTCATTCCCATGATTTCAGCCAAGTTACCCTATATCAATCAACTGGGGTACAATGCTGTGTTGAAAATAGATGACACGGACTTTGATCACAGTAATTTTGGCGTGTGGTGTCACAGACTACACGATTTACAATCAGCGTCAACCTTTACTGGATGGGACGCCTACAAAGACGACGAGGTATGGCAATGAAATGGTTTGATCGGTGGTTCGTACGCAAAAGCAAATGGGCATGGCAAAACAAGCATTTTGCTGATGGTGCATATTCATCAGATGCTATATCATCCAACCGGGTACGGGATATAGAAGAAGACCCACACGAGCTCAATGATGGCTTGCGTATCAATCTAAAAAAAGTCATAGGTGGATCACTAGTGACATTTAGGACCTATGATAGAAAATTAGATCGCAATGAAAACAAGACCTATATAATCACATCTGAACAAGATTTCAATGTAGAACTTGCCAAGATCATCACAATGGAAAGCCTAAGGCAATGACCGTAGAAGCTGACGATCGTGTGTATCAACTGACACCGTTGAATGCCAACAGTATCAAGATAACCTACACCATTGTCAAAGTCAAAGGCGTCACTGAAAAGATTGCCCGGATTGATGAATGGTATCGTTGGGGTCGTGGGCGAGTTCCTGTGGCAGATCGAATTAATGTTGACGATAGTTATATCAAATGCAACGTTGAATTAGGGTGTGAACTTGATGATTGTGTTTCGGTAAGTTACAATTACGGTGGTGATGGATGGACTGACAAAGATCGTCACCGAATTCAAAAGGACTATGTACGTGGTGGTATAGAAAAGATACAAGAGAACGACTCAGATTGGCATGTAAAAGAGTCGGCTCTTTATATTAATGCACCGTTTCAGGTTGATCTTATACCAAAACCTATGTATAATGATGTTATTCGTAGTCATGTCAGAGCACCAAAAAAGTTATTAAAACAGGAGAAGTTATGAATCAAGAACTACGTGATCAAGCCGACCGTATCATGGCAGCAGCCAAACGCCAAATTTGGGTCACGTTCCGTCGGGAAGGCATTCATCGTTATCCAGATGCAGCCTTAAATCCCGCACTGGCCACCGGAGACCAATATGATGTTTCGTTCCTTGCTAATTCTCATAGGCATATTTTCCATTTTCGTGTCGGTATTGATGTTTATCATAACGACCGCGACATTGAGTTCATCCAGTTCAAACGTTGGTTGGATGCGTTGTATTCCACTGACGCAGTTCTGTCGTTAGATTATAAATCATGCGAGATGATTGCCGATGACCTATATATTCAAATAGCCAGTCGTTATCCTGAACGTTCAGTGACTATTGAAGTCAGTGAGGATGGCGAGAACGGCTGTGTCATAGAATACCCCACCCATAAACCTTATCAATCAATCAAAATCTAAGGAGCTACCATGCCCCGAACAAAAAAGTCTGTTGAACTCATAGCCGAGCAAGAACGACTCATTGCAATGTTGAAATTTACGCCATGCACCTATAAGATTAGTCTTTGGGGCTACGGCGGTGAGTCTGTGATGGGCACAGTGAAGCGTGAAATCTACGATTACTTTAGAAGTCGTAGATTAGATGTCAGTGACTTTGCCTGGAACAGTGACTACGCCGAAGTACATGCTATCCCCGAAGACATGTGGCCATTCTCTCCTGGTTCATGGTATGAATGCGACGACATGGCACATACCAATGGTGTTGTGCTGGATAGCGGCACTGTACACATTGAAGATGAAAACGGTGACGAAGTACTCCGACGCGGGCTTGAAGATTTCCAAGATGAAGATTGTCCGGAGTTTGATTACGCAGATGCAGTGTTTATTGATAACCAGCCCCCGGGTACTGTGGTGTTCATTGGCAACAGCAACGAAAAGGGTACGTTCTTTGAAGGTAGTATTGATCTCACTGCTCCGTTTGATATCAACAAACTAACTTTCCATGTTGAAGATGTAGACGGCAGCGATGTTGTTGTTGGCGTAAGTTACGGTGATGAGTCTATTGATAACTGGGGCGGAGACACCACTGGCAAGAGTTCAGAATTTGGATTCTATGTTGCAGGATCGTTGAAAGACGGTAAGTGGGAACGTTATCGTGACAGTGACGACTGCACTTATGAAATGACAGACTGGTTCTCAAAGAAAGTCACGCCAGCACGTGAAGGCATTTATGAAATTGACACAGGCAAAAAGAACGAATGGCCAAATACCGTTGCAACAACAGCACGGTGGACTGGCACACGATGGGTTCCAGTTTGGGGCGACGATACTCCCGACATAGAAGAGGTAAAAATCAAACAGTGGCGTGGCATTGCCTACGACCCTGATGCTGTATAAAATTGCAAACTAGGAGATACAAATGGCAAAGATAGTAATTAAATCAAACCCAAAAACTACACAAATACTAGATGACCTTGAACAGTTTTTAGAATTCTGTCGTAACTATGGGTACAAGTTCAACGAAGCTGATCTTTACAACTGGAAGAGTTATGCCTACCAGCAGTTCAACAAACTGCAGCAAGGTAAATCAGTGAAGAACATGTGGATGCAAGACAGCCGTCGATAAGGAAACGTCATGAGAAAATTATTTTACATGGGGCTTGAGAGTTACGAGTCCCGCTATACTCTACAACTAACAGAGTGGAATCGGCGTGTGTTTGATGCACGTGGACTTGATGTTGTGTATGTGCCAGGTACAACCATTGACACCACTCAAGCTATATCAGTAGGGCAAGTGTTAGATGCACATGGTCGCAGCTTCTTTGGCATGAGTCAGATCATGAATCTTGTCCAAATGCATAAAAATGGCGAGATCACCAACGAAGACGTCATCTACTTTGAAGACATGTTCCAACCCGGCATTGAAAGTCTCCCTTATATCTTTGATCAAGTTGATCCTAGCCAGCGTCCTCGTGTTTTTGTTCGTTGCCTGGCTCAGACTATTGACCCTGACGATTTTGTACATGTGTGGGGCCTGGAGCGGTGGATGGCAGCATATGAAAAGATGGTCAATGAATTTGTCACAGGTGTTCTTGCCACCAACGAGGAAATGGTAGCTCACATGCGTATTGCAGGCTGGACTGCTCCAATCTACAACATATCTGGTCTGGCATTTGGCAAAGCAGAAGTGCTGGAACGTATTGGTGGCGCCGGCAATATAAAGCCGTTTGATCAGCGTCCGATGCGTGTGGGATTTGCAGCAAGATTTGATCAAGAGAAACAACCAGAGTTTTACATGGATCTTATTGAGATGTGGCATCGTCAAGGTGGCTACCCTGTGGAGTTCTGTGTGTACTCAGGTGGACCATTGCGCTCAAACAATCCCTTGCATCTACAACGAGCACGACAGATGCAAGAAGCCGGGCAGTTGACAATCCATGAGGGGCTAAATAAAAACGAGTACTACAATCTTCTCAACGACACTAGAGTATTGTTTAACTGTGCATTGCAAGATTGGGTATCTAACACAGTAAGTGAAGCCGACACACTTGGCGCCAATGTATTGTATCCTGCGTATCGTAGTTTTCCCGAAACTTTTGCCAATGACCCAGACCGCTTGTATGTTCCTTGGTCGATAGATGATGCATTCAATAAGTTGGGTAATCTACTAAAGACTCCGCATCACAACATGGGGCTAATAAGCGACTGGAACAACGGTACTGTTGATCGTGTTGTTGATATTATTTCGCACCCTACTAAAAATCGTCTATGGTACAGAGGAAGCAATCGCTATCGCGAGAACGTTGCCGAAGCCAAGTATGCAGTAAACAAAATAGAATAATATGAAAATATTTGTAACTGGAGCATCCGGATTCATTGGGTCACATCTTGTTCCTCTGCTTGATCAGGATCATGATGTGTACTCAATGAAATCTGACCTTTTGAATTTTCAAGATGTAGAACAAGAAGTACTGGCTTATCAACCAGATATCATTGTTCACTTGGCTGCCAGAACCGAAGTAGAAAAAAGTTTCACCGAACAGATTACGTTTAGTCAAATCAACTATGTGGGATCAGTCAATCTAATTGAAGCAGCATCAAAGCTAACGAATCTAAAGAACTTTGTGTTTGCATCAACTATGGAAGTATATGGTTGGCAACCCATAAGTGATGTAGTTCGTGAGATAGGTCGTCCCACGGTATTACCGGCGTTTAACGAAGATACGCCACCTAATCCCAATGCACCCTATGCAGTGGCCAAATATGCTGTGGAAAAATATTTAGAGTACGCACATCGTTCTCTTATGTTGCCTTTTACAGCCATACGCCAAACCAACTCATATGGTCGTCAAGACAATGACTTTTTTGTAACCGAGCAAATTATAACGCAAATGTTACAAAATCCCAACGAGATACATTTAGGGTATGGTGAACCTTATCGTAATTTTATTTTTGTTTCGGACTTGCTGGATGCTTGGATACAAGTAATCAACAATCCGCAAAAAGTAAACGATGGTAAGATTTTTACTATCGGTCCCAACAATCCCATTAAAATCAGTGACTACGCTGACATGATTGCCAAGAAACTTGGTTGGCAAGGTACAATACACTGGAATACCAAGCCCCCTAGGCCTGGCGAAATCTATTGTCTTAACAGTGACAACCAACTGATAACAGATGTTTTGGGATGGGAACCACAGGTGGATCTTGACACTGGACTTGACAAGACCATTGAGATCTGGCGAAGCAAGTTATGCAAGTAACCGGTCATATTGTACCAGTCTGGAACGAAGACTTTAAAACATTATTGTTCGCACGTCACCCTGATCCATATCGAGGGTTTGATCTTGTTGATGCCAAAGATAAAAATCGATACAATGAGATTGGAGTGTTTGTGGCACCTGGTGACGTGTTCGGATATCTAGGCGGGCATTGGCCCGAACTGTCAACCAAGGTATTTCAAATCAGTAAAATGACCACAGGTATGATATTGCCGCAGCACGTTGATCGATATCAGACTTATCGTCAAAAAAACAACATTGAAGATATCAACAGCATACACAGGATAATAGTGTTCCTTGACGATTGGCAAGCCGGGCATTATCTAGAAGTCAATGGGAAACCTTTTATCAATTGGCGAGCCGGGGATTGGGTGCGTTGGCAAGGACAAACTCCCCATCTCGCGGTAAATTTAGGCAAAGAAGATCGTTATACACTGCAAATTACAGGAATAAAAAATTGACTTCTGATCTAAATAACTTTATAATTTAAATATAGACATCCACGTCTATAACTCGGAGAAAATATGGTTTACGAAAAAATGTATCAAGACAACGACGAGCCGGCGTCAAATGCAATAGCAGGCAATGTTGGATATCTTAGTGAAGCCCTTCGTGCTAGGATGAAACGTGACGGTAAACGTTTCTGGGCAGGTGACAACATCAGTGATTATCTACACGACAGTGACAAAGAACATCTAATCAACGAAGCAACAGAAGCGTTCGAACTAGTTCTGGATCGCTTGCTAATTGATCGCGAAAACGATCCTAATAGCAAAGGCACAGCACGTCGCCTTGCTAAAATGTACTTTAACGAAATAATGGCAGGTAGATATGAACCGGAACCAGATTGCACAGCGTTCCCTAATGATAGCGAGGAAAGATATGAAGGTATGCTTGTGGTTAGAAGTGAACTTCGCAGTATGTGTAGTCATCATCACCAGCCCGTTACTGGTGTTGCTTACATCGGTATTATCGCCGCTAATAAACTCATTGGTCTTAGCAAGTACACTCGTATTGCTCAGTGGTGCGCTCGTCGTGGCACACTACAAGAAGAGTTGTGTAATGATATCGCTAGAGAGATCATGAAGGCAACTGGCAGTAAAAACGTAGGTGTGTACATACAAGCCACACATGGTTGCTGTGAGAATCGCGGCATCATGGCACATAGTTCATTGACACAAACCACTGTACTGACAGGTGCATTCAAAGATGATCCCAGTGTCAAGAAAGAGTTCATGGACAATATCAAACTACAACAAGAGTTTGCGCCAAGATAATGGAATGGTATTGCCCATTGCCGTTTAAACATGCTTTTGTTGACAGCACTGGCATAAGTTCTTGTTGTCAACTCACACGACAGCCAACCAGTTTAGATCAATGGCACAGCAATGCTCGACTTATTGAGCTACAGAAGCAAACTCTATCAGGCGTTGCGCCAGTTGAATGTAACGCCTGTGTAACTCAAGAAAAGTTGCAAGGGCATAGTTTGCGCACAGACAGCTGGAGAGACTACAACTATGAAAAATTTCATGACACTGATATTGATTTTATAGATTATCGCAGCAGTAACATCTGCAATTTTAAATGTCGCAGTTGTGCCCCAGAATTCAGTCATGGTATTGCACGGGAAACCCGCACTGACAGCAGATTGCAAAAATTTAATGTTGTCATTGACAATAAAACAGTTGGTGTAGATGAACACAATCGCCAGTGGATCATTGACAATCTTTCCTCTGTCAAGAGGTTGATGTTTACTGGTGGTGAACCCACTGCGATACCCGAAGTTAGATCAATACTTGAAGAAGTCCATCGGCGTCAACTGGATAGTTTGTCTGTGTTGATAACCACCAATGGTAGTTTTACTGATCAATTCTGGTATGACATAACTCGTGAGTTTAAAAACTTACACTGGACCGTGAGTGTTGATGCTGTGGGTCACGCTGCTGAGATAATTAGACATGGTACTGATTGGTCAACTGTTGAATACAATCTTCAGTGGCTGGCCACTAACGCTCAGAGCATGGACGTCAACACAGTAGTATCTAATTTAAATGTTTTTCAGTTGGCCCCACTGTTACAATTGATTCGCGCAACACAGTTACGGTCTATTGAATCTGCTCAAATGGGCAGCGATGGATGCAGACATCAGTTTTTTGTATGCCAGCGTCCTTATATGTTAGCTGCAGACAACTGGCCAGATCCGAACATTGCCATAGAGTATTTGAATCATTGTTTAACATTGGATCTAGACGCAAGTCAAAGATCAATGCTGGAACTTTTGTTGGATTCAATACACAACAGTGAATTTAACAGTGAGCTGTGGGCTCGCAGTGAAGAATACAACGCAACACTAGATGATATTCGAGGCGAGGATCATAATATGCTGAGATATCCAACCTGGTAAAATAACGTTTTTGTTATATATAAAATGGTAGTTGACATTTTATAGGGAATAAAAACCATGTCCACAGAAGACAGCCCAGAAGAGTTTAAAAAGAAGTTAAACGCATTAAAGCCCAAGAAAAAGAAGTTAGCAGTACCTGAAGGATTCTTAGATCAAGCTAAAAGTTATGAAGGTAAGGTAGAAGCTGTTAAAATAATTTCAGAGCGAGAGAAGGATCGAGTTATTTTAATATTTAAAAAATTGCTTGAACCAGAACCACCCCGGCAGCAAATAGAACCACCAGCTGATGTAAAGCCCAAAGAACCCCCCAAGAAGAAAGGGTTGTTTGGGAAAAAATAAACTCAAGGAGAAAACATGGCAACAACAATCAGTGACAAGCTAACAAAGGTAAATGAAGCATTTACTATCAACATGTACGACAACGGATTTATGATTGAAGTTGGCGGGCGTGATGACAACGACGAATGGAAGAACACTAAAATTATAGTGCCAACCGTTGAAGAACTCGTAGCACTAGTCAAAGAAGCAGCATCAATGCCGCGGGACTGATATGAAAACAGCAGCCGACTACACTCAAGAAATCATAAGCCGAGCACAGCAAATGCGCAGCTACAAAGTTCGTTTGCGAGTTGACGATGGCTGGTTGCCCATGGGCCGTGTGCCGTTTGACATACACATCAAAAACGGTGTTGCTACTCTCACCGTTGTTGCAGAGAGCATAGAATCTGCTCGCGAACAAGCATCTGTTTACATGGAAAGCGATGACTGGTGTGATTGATCTAGAACAAGCTCAACGACACGGTGTGGCTCCTTGGGACGACATTGTATGGGAAGACTTTCATGTGGTAGTTTATCGTGATCGCTACCCAGTCACCCCAGGCCACTTGTTATTTGTGCCACGATACAATAATGTGGGCATAATCAATGAAGCAGTTTATTCGGCCATGACACATGGCAACAAAATAGTTAATCAAGGTGAGTGCGATGGATTCAATATTGGTATCAACTTTGGTGAGGCTGCTGGGCAAACTGTGATGTATCCGCATGTGCATATGATACCACGTCGCAAAGGTGATTGTGCAGATCCAGTTGGCGGAGTGCGTGGTGTAATTACCGGACAGGCCAATTACAAAAAAGATGGTTATAAAAACCCCAATGGTCACAGTATATAAAAACCTATTGACGTCTGAATCAGTTCTGGAGTTAATTGATTACCTTACCCTTGAAGATTCACGCAGCGATATTAGACCGGGAATATCAAGCAAACATCCGCGATGGGATATTGATGACTGGCCACAAAATATTGTGAGCGATTGTCTCAACGAATTAATAGACTATCAGTGGGCGGTTGATGAGCTTGTGATGTTTTCTACTTACAATCATACCCAGAGCCCGCATGTTGACTCACACCGTGAGTGGCCAATATCAATGCTGGGTCCTGCATTTTTATTCCCGTTAGAATTTAGCCCACGTGCATCAACAGTGTTCTTTGATAACTATTGGACTGGAGATACTGGAAAATTTTCAAGGCAAGCTGCCAAAAAGCCAATTAATTCAACCCCAGCGGCATTGGGGCAAGGGCAAAATCTAATATCTGACTATACAGGTATTGTCAACATCAACGATCAACCGTTTGATGAAAACATGTATTACCAATATCTAGACTATTTGCCCATTGAAGATCTACATGGGCTAACTGTTGATACTGTGGTAGATTGGCATGTTGGTGATGTGATTTCTTGGGATCGGACTCAAATACATTGCAGTAGTAATCAGCACCACTACAAAAAATATCTAACTGTGTTTACCTATAAACTAGACCAAGTTGCAGCAAATCATATATAATAGTTCTTCAACAGCGGTCTTTAGAGCATTCATCCCGCTATACAAATTCTGCAAGCCTATATTAACTTATAGGAGAATCATTATGACAATCGTTAGCAAAGACAATGTTTGGGGCAGGCCGCCTAAACAATACAAATATACCAGTACCAAAGAGTACCACGATGCATTTCCTTGTGCATACAGACAATGGCGTGCTGATAGTCACTGTAATCTAATTCATGGTTATAGTTTCAGCATGAAGTTTTACTTTGGTACAGATAACTTAGATGTACGCAATTGGGCCGCTGACTACGGTGGTCTCAAAGAACTTAAAAAGACTCTAGAAGATCAATTTGATCATACTTTACTTGTGGCCGAAGATGATCCAGAATTGGCGACATTCAAACTGCTACAAGAACGTAATATGGCTAAACTAACCATCTTGCCTAGATTGGGCTGTGAAGGACTAGCCGATATGCTGTACAAATATGTCAATGGAGTGTATATTCCAGACATGTGGGGGCCTGGTGAAGCAGAACGTTTGTGGTGTTATCGAGTAGAAGTACGTGAAACACAAAGTAACATGGCGTATCGTGAAGGACATCGCGAATGGCACGAAGATTTATTTGCATGAAATTTTGAGGAACAAATGGAAAAACAACATTCATATGAATATGACATAGCAGTTTTGTTGCCCACACGTGGACGCACGGTGGCATTGACACGCAGTGTAATGAGCCTGGTTAATCGTGTACGCGATATATCAAAAATACAATTTTTGCTGGGGTTTGACGACGACGATGAAGTTGGAATCAAACACTGGGAAGAAAATCTACAACCGTTGTTAGACGATCGTGGTGTACACTACACTATTTTAAGTTTTGAGCCCTTGGGGTATATTCGTCTCAATGAATATGTAAGTGAACTGGCAAGAAACACCGATGCGTCTTGGTTTATGTTCTGGAATGATGATGCTGTGATGCAAAGTCAGAACTGGGACGAAGAAATTATGAAGCATCAAGGACAATTTAAGTGTCTGGCTGTTCATACACATCGCGAACATCCTTATTCAATCTTCCCTATTATTCCTAGAGAGTGGCTTGATGTATTTGGCTATCTCAGTCCACATCAGATCAACGATGCTTGGATCTCACAAGTTAGTTACATGCTTGATATTTTAGAACGTATCCCTGTGTGGGTCGAGCATGATCGATTTGATCTCACTGGCAACAACCATGACGAAACATTCCTTAATCGTCCCATGTTGGAAAATCAACCCGACAATCCTGAAGATTTTCACAGTGATAAATGGCACGCCAAGCGATTGCAAGACACTGAAAAACTTGCACAGTATCTAAGAGAAAAAGGTGCTGACATGACTTTTTGGGAAAATGTCAAAGCACAAAAGCAAGATCCCTGGGTCAAACTTGAAGCCAATGACATCAACCGACAGATGACCACCACTAGGAAAAAGTATGGATAAGTTAGAATGGAAAATACAAGACTACTGGAATCGGCAGCCTTGTAACATTCGCCACAGTCAGAAACCCGTTGGATCTGTTGAATACTTTGAAGAAGTCACTGCACGCCGATATCGTGTGGAGCCACACATACTTGATTTTGCACAGTTTCATCGTTGGCAAGGTAAGAAGGTGCTGGAAATTGGCTGCGGTATTGGCACTGATGCTGAACAATTTGTACGCCACGGTGCTGACTATACAGGCATTGATATCAGTGATGCTAGTTTAAACATCTGTCGTGACCGATTCCAAACTCTAGATTTACATGGCGATTTCCGCAACATCAATTTACTTGATCCAGATGATACAACAGCAATAGAAAATCTTGGCAAGTTTGATCTTGTGTACAGTTATGGTGTAATACATCATTCACCCAATATTGCACAACACATTCAAGAGATTCACAGTTTAGTGGCGCCGGGAGGCGAGTTTCGTTTTATGGTGTATGCTAAAAACTCCTGGAAGTATGCAATGATTCAAAAGGGGCTGGATCAGTTTGAAGCACAGGCTGAATGTCCATACGCCGAAGCATTCTCTAGAGGTGAAATTTATCAGATGCTTAATGGTCAGTTTGAAATAGAACGTATTAGGCAGGATCACTGTTTTATGTATAACATACCAGCATATCGCGAAGGTCGCTATGAATTGGAACCTTGGTTTGCTGCCATGGATGATACCATGCGTGATGCAGTGAAAGAATACCTGGGTTGGCATTTACTAGTCAAAGCAAGGAAACTATGAAACGTGTATACTACACCTGGCGTGATGTAGAAAACTTCACGCAAGAAATTATCAGACAGATTCATCATGATGGCTGGCGACCGGACTATGTTGTGGGTATCACTCGTGGAGGACTTGTTCCGGCCAATCTCATCAGTCAATACTTGGGTGTGCGTATGGAAACACTCAAAGTGAGTCTAAGAGATGGTGGAGACTGTGAAAGCAATTTATGGATGGCCGAAGATGCATTTGGGTATGTGCCCGAAGATAGTCGTGGGGAGTCAGGCACACAGACTGATCCGGCATATCGTAAAAACATTTTGATCGTTGATGACATCAATGACTCGGGTGCTACATTAAATTGGATCCAACAAGATTGGCCCAGTAGTTGCTTGCCTACTCATACTGCATGGGATGCAGTATGGAATAAAAATGTGCGTGTGGCCACTCTCGTTGACAACGAATCCAGTGAAGCTAAACTTGATGTCAACTACACTGGTTGTGCTATTAACAAAGCAGCCGATCCGCAATGGATTGTATTTCCCTGGGAACAATGGTGGACCAAATGACAAATATTTTTGAAGATCAAAAACGATTCATGCTGGCATGTGATCAAACAGTGGGTGAATTCAAACCCAAGCAGTATCGCATGTATGTGAATCTCATCAAAGAAGAATGGCATGAACTCAAAGAAGCTGTTCAGGCAGCGGACCGAGTGGAACAATTGGATGCATTGATTGACTTGTTGGTTGTGACCACTGGGGCATTGCACAGCATGGGAATAGATGCCGAAGCGGCTTGGAATGAGGTTATGCGTACCAACTTTGCCAAAATTGATCCTGAAACTGGCAAAGTCAACAAGCGCAAAGATGGCAAAGTTCTCAAACCCGAAGGTTGGAAACCTCCCAAATTAAAACCTTTCTTAAAAGACATTGACTAATTTTATTTCTTGTGCTATACTCGCACAAAACTCTCAAGGAATATCATGCAACTTAAAATAGCTGAAATATTTTATAGTCTACAAGGTGAAGGACGTTGGGCCGGTGTGCCCAGTGTTTTCATGCGTACATTTGGTTGTAATTTTCAATGTCGTGGATTTGGATTGCCGCGTGGTGAGAAGACCACTGAACCCGACGAAATCGCAGCCAACGTACACCTTTACAAAACCTACAACGACTTGCCGTTGGCTCGAACTGGCTGTGACAGTTATGCATCATGGCATCCGGCGTTCAAACATCTGTCACCATTTATGACCTTAGATGAAATTGCTGATCGTATGCATGGCATGATTCCCAAAAACAAGTGGAGTCCAGACACCATCAGTGATGATGTACATTTGGTTATCACTGGTGGCGAACCATTGCTGGGCTATCAGGTTGAATATCCTGAACTTATTGAAAAATGTCGCCAGCAAGGCCTGCGCAACATTACATTTGAAACCAATGGCACTCAGTTTTTACATGAAGACGTTAGAGAATATTTGTTTGAAGAATTCACCAGACATGGTAGAGATTATGATCGCCTGACTTTCAGTGTCAGTGCCAAACTGCCATGCTCGGGTGAGCGGTGGGAAGATGCTATACGTCCCGAAGTTGTAAAAAGTTATGAGATGGTGGGCATGACCTATCTCAAGTTTGTTGTATCCAATGATGATGATTTGAAAGATGTCAACGAAGCAGTGTATCAATTCCGCAGAGCTGGATTTGGCGGGCCTGTTTACTTGATGCCAACAGGTGGTGTCGCTGACTTATACAACTTCAATGTACCACAAGTGGCCGAACTGGCTATGAAACATGGATACAGATACAGTCCTAGATTGCAGGTAGATATCTGGCGCAATGCCTGGGGAACCTAATGGAATTACATAAACGAACCATAGTAAGAGCAATTACCTGGCGTGTGGTGGCAACATTGATTACTGCAGTATGGACTGGATTAAGTGGTGCAATTATAATCAATATTTTTATGACACTGGCACATTACATACACGAGCGTGTATGGTTGAAAATCAATTGGGGTAAAGAATGGAAACAAAACAACGAACAATAGCACGTATGGTATCATATAGAATCACAGCATGGTTGTTCACAATTTTTTGGACATACATGTTTACTGGTGATGTTGCATCGGCCACTGGATTTGCAACAACGTTGCATATTTTATTGAGCATTGACTATTATATACACGAACGTATATGGTTAAAAATTAAATGGGGACGAAATGACTATTAATCAAATTCTATTTGCTGTTGGGGTTTGGGCTGTGTTAATCGGCGTAATTTATACATTCACTGGTTGGGGTAAAATCAGAGAGTGTTATACAATGTGGTTTACTCGGGAATATTGGACTAATTACAATATCGTTGAAGCTGCCAGTTGGCTGGCCAAAGCAGTGATTATTATTCCAGGATTGATTTTTGGTATTCAGCTTTGGTGGCTATACTTTTTCACATTAATAACCAGTCTTACCTTAATCTGGGCATCAAACAAAAAACTGTTACCAACACTGGTAGGATTTAACACCATGTGGGTATGGTTGAGTATGATGGTAATTGCACAACATGTAATCAACTAACTATGAAATTATTTGATCGTTTTTTCAAGAAGAAACCACAACAAAAAATAGAGACACCTGAGCCGGTGATTCCTAAGCCGGTGGTTTCTAAAAAGAAAACAGCCAAAGAACTTGCCACCGAACGCGATGAACCTTACATTGCTATACTCAGCATGGATATTGATCCCAACAATATCAATCAAGGAGCATTTGAGCTAGATTGGAACGAGAAGTTTATATCTAATTTGGTACGTGCAGGATACATGATGAAAAAAGAGGATTCTGATTCAGACATCGTTGATCGTTGGTTTCAGAATGTATGTCGTAATGTAGTGTTAGAAACATACGAACAAGAACAAGCAATGAATCCACAACGCTATGTTCGCAGCAAAGACATCGGTGACGGCCGCAGTGAGGTTAGTTAAATGAAAATTACAAAAATACCCGGACTTGGTAGTCGAGGAATCTACATTGATGATGTAGATCTCAATCACATCAGTGATGAAGAGTGGCTGGAGATCGGACATCTCTACATGCAGAATCTTGTGACTATCCTACGCAACGTCACAGTGACCAAAGAGCGATATCCTGAGCTGATGGCCAAGTGGGGCCAATCACGTGTGCCCACTGGTATGGGGAAAAAATTCAAACAAAAGTATGGGTATGGTGTCAAAGATATATTTCAACTTGCCAAAACCAATCCAGAATTAATTGACGAACAAGATCAGTTATGGATTAAATCAATTGAAGAAGCCACTGAAAGAACCAGCAATGGTTATGTGATGATGAAAGTAGCTGGTGGATACACTGCCGACGGAGTGCCCAATGGCATGTTCAGCGAGGGAGAACTACTGTGGCACAGCAATGAGTCAGGTACATTGACCTTTACTCCCAGTGTATCTTTGCTGGGCTGGAAAAACATGGTAGGATCATCAACTGGCTTTGTGCAAACTGCCGACTACTATGAAAATATTTCCAACAGTTTTCGCAGTGAACTTGATGACATGATTGTAGTACATCGCTTTATACCCAACAAGATTGGGCCAGGTATATCAAAGTCACAAGATGATTTATTGGGCATAAACATGGTGCCCGAAAACAACAAAGAAGTTCCGCTGGTGCTGACCAGTCCTGGTGGCATACGTGGATTACATTACAGCATCAATACTGCCTGGCAAATCAAAGACATGAGTGTACCTGACAGTCATATACTGTTTGAGAGACTCAATAAAGAACTGTTTACTGAGGCAAACATTTATGATCACTGGTATCAGCAAGACAACGACTTATTGCTATTTGATAACACAATAACTCTGCATCGCAGAATTGGTTACATTGATGGTCGTGTGGCTCTAAGAAATCCACATGACTTCACAAATCTTCAAACTGGCCCTTGGCTACCCTATTCTGACAAACCAAAATATCAAAGACAGTACAACAGAGAGATTAGAAAAATTGTACGTCAACTTGGCATCACTGATTTTAAACTTCCACCAACCGGCTTGTTAGAAATCCTAGGTCTTTGACATGACACCGGTGCATTTGAGTTGGTGCGAGGGAGATACTCACATCACTCATGCCAACATTTATAGTTGGACTGTAGAAATGTTTGGACTTCCAGGTAATAGATTTATGTTTCATCCCACAAGTCGCGCCATGGAGTTTGAATTTACGGACTCCGATGATGCTTTATTATTTGCTTTGAGATTCAGTGAGAGAGTGATCAATGAACCCCATTAAACTTACTCCCCGGCAGTGGCGCATAATTCGCGAGCGCATGATTGAAGAATATCGCGATACCCCCAGTGTGATAATGATGCGCAGCAAGATGCGTGAAGTCTTGGGGTTCACTCCACGAGAACACACAGAGTATACTGATCATCCAGAATTTCTCCTGGAGACACGAGGTGAAAGGCCTTATTCTGTTGAGCGAAATATCATGCTTGACTTTTACAGTGAACCCATGCGTACAATGTTTTTGTTGAAATACTCACACCTAATCAATGACAATGAATCATCTTTACGTTAACGGAGATAGTCACAGTGCAGGCGTGGCAGTGGAATCTGCCACTCAGTCTTTTGGTGCATTGGTAGCACAACATTTTAAATTGCCATTGGTGAATCAGGCCTTGGCCGGTGCTAGTAATAACTATATCATCCGTATCACACAAGATTGGATCCGCACTCGCAATGACAAATATTTTGTGCTGATAGGTTGGAGCAGTTGGGAACGAGAAGAATGGCCGTATCGTGGAGATTTTTTTCAAGCCAATAGCAGTGCCGACACCTTTGGTGATCCAGAATTAGATCAGCGTTATAAAATCTGGGTCAACGGGCTTGACGAAACCAGTCTACCCAGACTGGGTCAGGAGTGGCATGAGCGTATCTGGCAGTTTCATGAAAAACTCAAAACAAGAAATATCCCACATTTGTTTTTTAACTGCTTTTATGATTTCTTAATAGATTCCAAGTATCAACGAGATTGGGGTGCAAATTTTTTTCATCCCTATGAAAATGACTGGAGCTACTGGTACTACCTTCAACATCAGCAGTTCCAGCCTGCGCAACATGAATTGTATCACTATGGTGCAGATGCACACCAAGTCTGGGCAGACTTGCTAATACAACATATCAAAAAACACAAGCTATTATGATAATTTACGTAAATGGTGATAGCCACAGTGCTGCTGCCGAAGCAGTAAACCCGCATTGCTTTGCTGAAGATGATCCATTCTTCTGGGGTATGGGACGACGTCCACACCCTGAAAACGAACGTGTGAGCTATGGCTGTGAGATAGCCAATGCTCTATATGCTATACTTTGGTGCGACGCAGAATCGGCTAGTTCAAATCAACGTATCATGCGTACCACACGCAGTTGGATCAACGAACAAACTCCGCAAGCACTCAAAGATACCTTTATGATCATCCAATGGTCAACTTGGGAACGCGAGGAATGGTTGGACGAGGGTGTGTACTACCAAGTCAATGCGTCGGGCATAGATCATGTGCCCGAACATTTACAATCACGTTATCAACAATTCATTGCCGATGTTAACTGGCAACAATGTACTGAACAAGCTCATCAGACGATTTGGGAATTCCATCAAGAGTTACAGCAGCTCAATATACGTCATGTAATGTTCAATGGTAATTCGGATTTTAGTAAAATCACAACTCAACAGGACTGGGGCAACCATTACCTCTCACCTTATGATCCCACACAGACCTATGATAGTGTGCTAAAAAACAACGGATTTTCCACAGTAAAGCCTGATAGTTGGCATTTTGGTGCTGATGCTCATTGCTTTTGGGCCAATCATGTGCTACAATATGTACGTACTCACAACATAATCTAATCATGCGCTACTTACTCATTGATACTGCCAACATGTTCTTTCGTGCCCGACACGTGGCTTTTCGCGCCACCAGTGCTGAAGAAAAAGTAGGCTATGCCCTGCACATCACACTGGCAGCAATCAACAAAGTTCACAAGAAATTCTCTGCGGATCACGTGATATTTGCCCTTGAGGGAAGGAGCTGGCGCAAGGACTTTTACGAGCCCTACAAAAAGAACCGTGCTGTGGCCCGTGCTGCTCAGACAGAAAAAGAGCAAGAAGAAGATAAATTGTTTTGGGAAACTTTTGATCTGTTCACTAAATACTTGGGTGAGCAGACCAACTGCTCCGTAATACGGCATCCTGAAGCCGAAGCTGATGACGTTATTGCTCGCTGGATCGCTTTACATCCCCAAGATCAACATTTTATTGTAAGTTCCGACACAGACTTTGTACAACTTCTAGCACCCAACGTTCAGCAATTTAACGGTATCACCGACGAGCTCATCACATTAGAAGGAATTTTTGATGCCAAGGGCAAACAGATTATTGACAAGAAGACCAAAGAACCAAAAACGGTTCCAGATCCTACGTGGCTTCTCTTTGAAAAATGTATGCGAGGCGATGCGTCGGATAATGTGTTCTCGGCGTATCCAGGCGTTAGGACCAAAGGCACTAAGAATAAAGTTGGGCTCCAAGAGGCCTATGCGGATCGCAATACAAAAGGCTATGCGTGGAACAATCTAATGCTACAGCGTTGGACAGATCACAACGGCACCGAACATCGTGTGTTGGATGACTACAATCGCAATGTTGCCCTGGTTGATTTAACTGCACAGCCCACAGAGATTAAACAAAAAGTGGATCTAGCCATTGCCCAGCAGATTTCACACCGAGACATTGGGCAGGTAGGTGTACGTTTCATGAAGTTCTGTGGACGTTACGACTTGCAAAAGATTTCTGAGTCAGCCGAGCAATATGCTCAATGGCTCAATGCTACATACAAAGGAGTTCTTGATGATAATAGCCAAACCCATAGTGCCCAACCAATACTGGATACTGCGTCACAATGATGAAAAAATAGGTAACATTCAAGCCACTGACAATGGCTTTCAGGTAAAGATCAACAATCAAATACAGAGTTTCAAATCCATGCGCATGATTCGTCAGCGTGTGGGCATTGACTTTGAACCTGCAGTCAAAACCGCTAGCCCTGCACAAGATGAAATCTATGGATTTAAAACTGGCTGTCGCGCCTACAATGGTATTTTTGAAGTGCGCAAACAGTTGCCACTGTTTACCAAAACACGCAAATCAAAATCATGGTATGCGGCCGGTTGGTATCTCATACAACAAAATCGCAACTGGGAAATAGTACAAAATCCCAAACTCATCACACTGCAACGATACACTTATCGAGGTCCATTCAAAACCAAGGAACAAGCACAATGAGTTTACACATCAATCGGTTTGTAGATCGTATCAAGGCACATGAGTCACGAGCGTCTCGTGACTTCTCAATGCCCATGCAGGATGCCCGAGACCTACATGCAGACATAACCAAACTACTTGCTCAAGTTCAGGAATTACATGAACAGGCAACACAAAAATCAGAAACTGTTCAAGTAGAGATCACCGGCGGCTCGTTCTAAAACTGCTTAGATTACGGACTAAATAATAGTGTTATATTATTGGAGACTCCGTTGTCTAGACCCAAACCTCAAGTATTAGTTGAACTAACCAACAAGACCACTTACAAAACCGAGCAGGTGTTGGCATCTGACGGTATTTGGGCTGTGTTCTTTGATAGTGCCCCAATCAATCTCAAGACTTCGAACATGCTGCAACAATTTCCTGGACCCAAGTACAAAAAAGTAAGTTTCTCAAATCCTGGACATGCCATTAACTTGGCTCGAAAGCTCAACACCCAGTTCAAAACTGATAAATTTTCAGTGGTGTTGCTCACAGCCGGGGAAAGGATTTTCCCTAATGGCACGACGGGCTGAAATCACACAACGAGTTTTAGAAGTAATTCCTGCTGAACATCAGATATCATTTGAAACGGCCATGCTGCATTGGTGGCAAAATTTACGTGCTGAAGGTGGGCTACGTCTCACTGACGCTGGAGTGATTGCATTTCGTGATCATGCTGAGTTAGAATGTTATACTCATGAGTTACCAACCAAACAACCTCTCACCAAGTTGATGCTGTTGAAGTTGGATCGCAGTATCACCATGCCTTACTATATTGGGCCAAAACGCACCATTGTGTTTTTTGGCAGTCGCGAAGCAATGATGGCAGCATTGTATGGAGACTTAGCAAAATATATACAAAATCTCAGCACTTGACCAATTATTGGTGGTCTGCTATAATAGCAGTATAGTTGAGTTAGTTGTTAAAATTGCAACAGGAGAATATGATGCCAGCAGTATTTTTAGTCAGCGACACACACTTTGGACACGCCGGCGTCTGCAGATTCCTACGCAACGACGGGGTGACCAAACTGCGCCCTTGGGACAACCCAGAGGACATGGACGAAGAAATGGTCAAGCGTTGGAACGAGCGTGTTCGACCCAACGACAAGGTGTATCATCTGGGCGATGTTGTGATTAACCGTCGAGCACTGGCTACAATGGCTCGACTGAACGGCGACAAGGTGCTGATACGTGGTAACCACGACATCTTCCGTGATGACGAATATAGAAAGTACTTTCGTGAACTACGTGCGTACCATGTGATGAACGGAATGATACTGAGTCATATTCCTATCCACACTGATAGTTTGGCAAGATTTGGCACCAACATACACGGACACTTGCATGCCAATCGTGTAATGGCCGAAGCATGGGGCGAGTACAAGATTGATCCCCGCTATCATTGCGTATGTGTGGAGCAAACAGACTTTACACCTATACTGTTTGAAGATGTTATCAAACGTATTGAGGCAGAAGGTGGTACTATAGGTTTTAAAAATGGCAACGGCCCTACTGGACCTACATAATCTGAGGTTGACTTAATATGCAACTTCAAGTAAAATATAGGTTCAGTAGTTAATTTATTGAAAGGAAAAGAAATGTATTTGAAACTCAGAGCAGCAGCAATCACCTTGGGCGTGATCAGCAGTGGGTTGTTGGCAGGATTCTTGTTGAGTTATTTGCCTAACTGGGCGGTGTTGACAATTGCAGTAGCAGTGATTTGTTATTTTGTATATGTCACAGCACTGGCTGGATTGAAGTTTGATGAGAGCATTGAGAAAATGAACTCAAAGCACAATGACAAATAATTTTATAAGGTAACATGAAGGAACAAGATCAGAAACAACCGCAGAAATCTGAGCACGAACTCACTGCCAAGCAATTGGCAGAGTTACTCGAGGCCAAGCTCGAACGTGCCAGATTGATGCAACAAAGTTTTAGACAAGTACAACAGTTGGTTGACCAGTAATGTATTATCATTTAAAATGTATTTTTTTGATGCATCAGTACCAAAGTGGTTTAATGGCTCCGCCTGCAAAGCGGTTGATTCGTAGGTTCAAATCCTACCTGATGCTCCAGATTAAAACGATTGAGTGCGAATCGTCCCGCAAGGGTTCAGCAAGGGTTTGATGCAGTAATATGACTTCGGCATCATGTAATAGTCAGTTCCTTGTTAGCATTAGATCAGATGGTAGGCAACTACCCAATGGTTGTAGGTGACGATGGGCTTTATAGGAACCTTCACTTTTTTATGCACCGTTCATCTAGTGGTTAGGATACCGCCCTTTCACGGCGGGTACACGAGTTCGAATCTCGTACGGTGTACCATATTAAAGCACATTACGGCCAAGGTCTAGAGATAACTTCATACTACGCCGTGACAGGATATAGAAGCAGACCTAAACCTGTCGTATAGTGTGTTTTAATATGGTAGAGTCTACCAAAAGAACGTTCCAGCGTCACTGGATACTCTGACCCAGAGGATGAGAAGTGGTGTGACAACCACGGGTGGTACACTTCAAACCGAAAGTGCGCTGGCAATGCGAGAACGGTCCCGGTCGGGGAGCGGGTGGAGGCTGTAGAAGTATTCCCCTTGAAAGAGGACATGTTTACTGATGCAGTATAATTACCGCCGCGGGACGCAGAGCATTTTACTTTTAAAGGAAATATCATGGGCCGTTATATAACTATATCACAAGAAGTTGATGTTGATATTGATATGGAAGACTTTGACACCAGCGAACTAGTTCAAGAACTTGAGCGTCGCGGAGCAGGTGCCACAGACTACGGCGATGGTAAAGACATATTAAGAGCTATCTACGAAAAACGTAGACTAGGCAAAGATTATCAAGCAGACCTAGACCAACTTATCTGGATGGGCCTAGGTAAAACATTATAAGAATAGATGTATGGAGCGTTGGCCGAGTCGGTCGAAGGCACTTTCCTGCTAAGAAAGCATCGGGGCTAAAACTCTGATCGTTGGTTCGAATCCAACACGCTCCGCCAAAACAATTCCGGTGTAGTATAGTGGCAGTGCAACGGTCTCCAAAACCGTGAGTGGCAGTTCGATTCTGTCCACCGGAGCCAATAAAATAGTGAGACATCCATGCAAGACAATAGCAACACAGGTGAACAACTCATTAAAAGTTATTATAACTTCACCGAAGATCAATGGAATCACATACTATCAAAAACCTTTGACAAACGCTATTATGAGTATGCCAGTCGCAAGGCTTGGTTTCTTGAGCAATCTGATGACCAGCGCGATCGAAGATATGATATCAATCCTTTACGTAGTTGGAAAAAATCATATGATGCAATTAGAGATGTATCCTGGCCAAACTGTGACACAGTGGAAGAATTTAAAAATCTTCCTGAAGCAATAAAGCATGAATGCATCAATGTGCATAATTTCAGTGCAGATCAATGGCTCAACAAAGATATTGCATTTGATCAATGGCAAGAAGACACAACCTGGAACATTCAGACATTTGACTTAATTAGACTCAACTATATTATTGTAGAAAACTTAGAATTTATCACTGGTAAAAAAGTTGTTGATTTTGCCGGGCACATAGGATTTTTTGCTGGGTGCTGTTTACACAATGGTGCCAGCACTGTGACATTTACCAATATCAAAGAAGAATGTGTTGCAATTGGTGATGAGATGTTGAGTCTTATAGAACCCAACACACACCGGCATCAATCAATGGTTGCCGACATCCATGATTACGATTACAATCGTCAGATCTGTCAGGAACAAGATACTGTTATGTTATTGGGCATCATGGATATTGTGTATGATCACTACAAGATATTAGAATCAATTGCCAACTGTGCGCCTAAAACTATTATCATCGAACATGTAGAACCAATAAAAATTCTTGATCATCCTGAGCCGCTGGTGTATTGGTGGTCTGAAGTTACTCATACCACCTGGAAAGGGTATCACAAAGATTTAAAACCAATTGTAGTTGGTAGTCCAAACTCAAGTTGGTTTGATCTTGCCATGGATAGACTTGGATATACAAAACTCAAGCAAACACGATTTAAAATTTGGGAGGCAGCGGCCCAAGATTTTAGCAATGAAGAAGATTTATCTCACCATACTGTGTATGTGTATGTGAAGCAATAACCAAGGATATTGTTATGACGACCGATTGGATAAGACGACATGTCAAAGCTAACCTTGTGGCCCGGTACGAACGAGAAATGCACAAGCTTCGTGGTGATCACAGTGATCAGCACACCATCGAAGAAAACATTAAAAAGTTATCCACCGAAGTAGAAATTATAGAGACTGAAGAAGAGCGTCGTGCTAGAATATTAGCCGAGGATGAGGAAGAGGAAAAACATTATCAAGAACAACGTGAAAGAATGAACAAAAATAAGTAGAAATATGTTATAATGTAAAATAAATAGTTACTTGTAAATGTGCCGACAGGGCATTTACAAAATCTTGCTTAATTCAAAGGAGAAAACAATGAGCACAATTATAGGTATTGACCTCGGAACCACCAACTCATGCGTGGCTATTGTAGAAAACGGAACCCCAAAAGTAATTGAAAATTCAGAAGGCGCACGTACTACGCCATCAATCGTCGCTTACACTGACGCCGAAGTGTTGGTTGGCGCACCAGCCAAACGTCAGGCAGTCACAAACCCCAAGAATACAATCCATGCAGCCAAGCGGTTGATTGGACGTAAGTTCAAAGAACAGGCTGTGCAAAAAGACCTTGATCTAATGCCATACAAAATCATGGCGGCCGCCAATGGTGATGCCTGGGTTGAAGCCAATGGAAAAGAACTAGCACCACCGCAAATTTCAGCAGAAGTATTGCGTAAGATGAAAAAGACTGCGGAAGACTATCTTGGTCACGAAGTCACACAGGCCGTCATCACAGTACCCGCTTACTTCAATGACAGCCAGCGTCAAGCCACCAAAGACGCTGGTAAGATTGCTGGCCTGGAAGTGCTGCGTATTATCAATGAACCAACAGCGGCTGCGCTGGCATATGGGGTAGACAAACAAGACAAAGTGGATCGCAAGGTTGCTGTGTATGACTTAGGTGGCGGCACGTTTGACGTCAGTATTATTGAGATTGCCAATGTTGATGGCGACAAGCAAATTGAAGTGTTGTCAACAAACGGTGACACATTTCTAGGCGGAGAAGACTTTGATAATCGTATCATGGACTATCTTGTTTCTGAATTTAAAAAGGATTCTGGTGTTGACCTCAGTAAAGATGTCATGGCACTACAACGTCTAAAAGAAGCAGCAGAGCGCACCAAGATTGAACTATCAAACAGCGCACAAACAGATGTAAACTTGCCGTATGTCACTGCTGATGCATCAGGTCCTAAACATTTAAATGTCAAGATGACTCGTGCCAAGTTGGAAAGTCTTGTTGAAGACTTGATTCAACGCAGCCTAGAGCCATGCCGTCAGGCCATGACAGATGCCAAAGTATCGGCCGCAGACATTGACGAAGTTATTCTTGTGGGCGGCCAGACACGTATGCCCAAGGTGCAAGAAGCAGTGGAAAAGCTGTTTGGTAAAGCACCACGACGTGATGTCAATCCAGACGAAGCAGTGGCTGCAGGTGCTGCCTTGCAAGGTGCTGTGCTAGGCGGTGAACGCAAAGACCTACTGTTGCTTGATGTAACACCATTGAGTCTTGGCATTGAAACACAGGGTGGAGTGTTTACTAAGTTGATCAATAAGAACACCACTATTCCCACAAAGCATAGCCAAGTGTTCTCCACTGCTGACGACAATCAACCTGCTGTGACTATCAAAGTTGCGCAAGGCGAACGTGAACTATTCCAATACAACAAGTCATTGGGTGAATTTAATCTTGAAGGCATTGCACCAGCACGTCGTGGTGTGCCACAGATTGAAGTTACACTAGATATTGATGCCAATGGTATCATGCACGTATCAGCCAAAGACAAAAACACCGGCAAAGAAAACAAGATCACTATCAAATCCAACTCAGGGCTAAGTGATGCTGAAGTTGAACAGATGATCAAGGATGCTGAACTCAATGCTGAAGCCGACAAGAAGCAACGTGAATCTATTGAAACACGCAATCAAGCCGAATCACAGTTACACATGATTCGTGCCGAACTCAAGGAAGTGGAATCGCAGTTAACTGAGGAACAAAAAACCTCTGTCAACACTGCAATCACTGCGGTTGAAACTGCTGTGCAAGGCGATGACTTGGAAGCAATTAAATCTAGTCTGGATGAATTATTCAAGGCCGCTGCTCCGGTCTTTGAGGCCAAAGCCAAAGCATCTGAGCCCGCAGAACCTGTAGATGAAACAGTGGTTGACGCTGACTTCAAAGAAAGCAAATAAAATCAAAGCCCAGCATGTCTGGGCTTTTTCCTAAAAACACCTGGCGTTCGTTCAATGGATAGGACATAGAGCTTCTACCTCTAGAATGTGGGTTCGATTCCTGCACGCCGGACCAAAAAAACCAGCTAAATAGTAAACAGGGTTTTTGCCTGAACTATTTAGACGAGGTAACCATTGAAAAAAATATTACTAATAGTTATTGCATTGTTATGTTTTGTCAGCACTGCTGAAGCAAAAAAACGTCACCATCATCATCCACATCGCGCAGCAGTTAAAAAAGCAAAACATCATCCTGTTCGCACTGCAAATCCCATCAGTGTATGGGCATATGACATTAAGACACAATCACCCATTGTTGGGCATGGCACACAACTTGTTAGGCCCATGGCTAGTTTAACCAAGTTAATGACTGCCATGGTAAGTCTTGACCACAACAACAATCTTCAACAGACAATGTATTATCAAGGTCGGCCAGTGACTAGAGAACGATTATTTCAACGCCTGTTGATTCGCAGCGACAACAACGTAGCAGAATTTCTAAGTCAAGATTATCCAGGTGGCCGTACTGCATTTCTCAATGCCATGAATCACAAGGCATCACGGTTGGCTATGTTGAACACACACTTTGATGACCCATCGGGTCGTATTCAAACCAATGTCAGCACTGCTGAGGATGTTGGTAGAATGTTGGAAGCAGCACACGGATATCAAATCATACGTAGGATTTCCACTTACCAAGATTTAGAAACCACCACAGTGGTACATCGTCGACACAAAACCTACACCAGCGTCAGTCATACCCCCAATACCAACACCATGGTACTGTCGGCTTTTCCTGAAGTAGTTGTAAGCAAAACTGGGTTTACCAATCCAGCTGGTTATTGCGTGGGAGTAGTGGTTGAACAAAACGGTCGCACTTATGCCGTGGTCATTATGGGTGCTCAAAATCGTTATCAAAGATTTGACAAAGTAAAAGAAGTCATGCATAATCATATTGTAACGGCTTCAAACATATAAAGAACGATGCGGGGTTCGTATAATGGTAATACCTTAGCCTTCCAAGCTAAAGCCGAGGGTTCGATTCCCTTACCCCGCTCCATAATTTAAGTAAATAAGTGCATGGGCACTGAACAGTTATACTTCGTTATTGGGTTCTTACTTGGCACAATGTTAACGGGCTGCTTGGTGGTATTTGCCTATGCACTCTGGCATGAATACTTGTTTAAACCCACCCCAGAGAAAGAAGAATAAAAGAATTGTTGTAATTCCTTTGGAGTAAAGGCATTCTGGACGTGGGTTCGACTCCCACCTGGTCCACCAGAAACATATTTGCAGACCGTGCGACTCTTTGTGAAAAGGACCGTACTGCAGGACGAAGTGTGTTTCTGATGGGCCAGACCTGGCTTCGACAGGGTGAGATAGCAAAGAAGGCAACACGCCAGGCGATGGACGTAATCCAAGCAAACTAGTAACTGCAAACGCAGCTAACGACGAGGTTTTCGCTCTCGCAGCGTAATCTCCGGGGCAACTATGCCTTGTAACCCAAAATAGTAAGCCCGCTTCGGCGGGCTTTTTCACATCTGCAGATTTGCATTCTTAAATACAGCAAGGAGAGTATATGGGCGCACGAAGTCATCATTTAATTGTGGAATATCTTGATCAGTTGCAAGGATCAATTGTAGAGATTGGAGCTGGTCGTAATGAAGGCAGTACTGATTTTTTTGCTGGTATCGCAGCCTGCAGATCTGATTTACAATATCACAGTGTTGACTTTGACCCTGAGGCCCACAAAGTCATGGACAACTATGCTCTCAAAATATCCAACATGCATTCGCATCTGATGCTGGGTGAAGATTTTCTAACAAATGTCCTTATTCCTTCAGGTGAGCGAGTATGTTGGGCATATCTTGACAATTTTGATTGGATCTATTACACACCAGACGATATGCCGCCCTGGGTACAAAAACAAATCATGCGCTACGCCAGTTTTGATCTAATCATGAACAATGAAAACAGTCAAGCCGCACACCTTGAACAAACCAAACTCATTGCATCAATTGCTGCAGACCGATGTGTAATACATTTTGACGATACACGATTAGTTCCGGCCCATGAAAACACACCAAGACATTTTGATGGCAAGGGCGGTACTGCAGTGCCCTGGTTAGTGTCACAGGGGTGGCGTGTACTGTATGGTGATAATTCAAACATAGCCTGTGCTAACTTTGAATAAGTCTTTGTAACACTGTTGTAATACGTACACTCTTAAATATTTGTCTAAGCCCAATAGCCCATGACAATAAAAACATATCGCAGTGTATTCATTTCTGATGTTCACCTTGGCACTAAAGATTGCAAGGCCAATCAGCTCAACAATTTTCTCAAACACACCACCTGCGATACGTTGTATCTCGTTGGTGACATCATTGATGCCTGGAAAATAAAACAAAACAAGTGGCGCTGGAAACAAAGTCATACCAACGTGGTGCGCCGTGTACTGGGCTATAGCAAACGCGGCACACGAGTTGTTTACGTTGCCGGCAATCATGATGAATTTCTAAGGCCATTCATGCAATATGGTATAGGGTTTGGCAACTTTGAAATTGTTAACCAGTGCGAACATATAGGTGTTGACGGACGGCATTATCTAGTCACACACGGTGACTTGTTTGATGGCATCACTAGACTGGCACCATGGCTGTCGCTGTTAGGAGACAAAGCATATGATTTTATACTCACACTTAATTCCCGCTTTAATTGGATTCGCCACAGGCTCGGCTTTGGTTATTGGAGTCTCAGCCTATATCTTAAAGGTCGAGTCAAGAAAGCGATTGATTTCGTCTTTCAGTTTGAAAAAAATCTAGCCACGTATTGTAAGAAACGTGGGTACGATGGAGTAATCTGTGGGCACATACACAAAGCAGAAATCAAAGAAATAGATGGTGTTGTGTACATGAACGACGGTGACTGGGTTGAAAGTTGCACAGCATTAGTCGAGCATCACAACGGTCGCTGGGAAATAATAACTTGGACACAGGAGACTGACAATGTGGTTGATGATATTGATAGCAGTACACGTGAACGATCCCCAG
>Ga0247723_1000054_pt1 | contig 64604 bp, 89 predicted proteins | sample MSEWelMarce5H_FC_FD_189079 | JGI IMG/M metagenome (GOLD analysis project Ga0247723, IMG submission 189079) | Subsurface sediment microbial communities from gas well in West Virginia, United States - MSEEL Well Study Marcellus 5H_FC | ecosystem: Environmental > Terrestrial > Deep subsurface >...
TATATAGGTAGTGCACAACTGTGGTAGACGCTTATTGTAAAAGGCTGAGAGGGTGTCAACATAGTGTCCACTATGCGTGTTTTGGTAGACTATTGTCAGGCAACCCCTCAAACCACGATACCACAACGTGTTGCTGTATCTTACTAGCATATCCCTTTCAATAGAGGTTGCAAGTCTGAGGTTATGTTGAGGCGTGAGCCCAACGCAACGCTTGATACAGATGACCATCCATCGCCTAGTTTCTTGACAGTCTTAGTTGGATGGCATACGTATATCCTTACCTTGCCGTTGGCTGTGCGAGCAAAGTCTACAACAACGCCGTCACGCTTGAAGATGATGACGATTGGATTGGCTGGAGTATATTTCATGGTGTGATTCCCTTCTTGGTTAGATTGATTTACTACGTTGATATTCGACTATGCTGAAAGCGTTGAAGGCTTCTAACATAGATACTTCCTTTACTACAGGTGCTACTACTTCTTTGGTGCAGGACTTCTGCACTTGAGGTGCAGGCTGTACTTGTTTGAGTAAAGCGCATTGGCTAGGGTTTAGCATTCGTCTTTCTCCTTCATAAAGAATAGTGATACAAGAGTGCCTGTGCTACATATCAACAGGGCTAGGTGCAACCAACCCCCATCGTTACAGACGTGATACAACGCAAAGCAAAAGCCCATCGTGAATACAATGGCGAACATCAAGGCTTCGTGGTATTTCATTGTGCTTCCTTTCTTTAGTTAAGATGTGCAGTTGCTAACGCAACGGCTAGGTTTGCCAATAGTGGCTTGATTACTTCGGGTGCATCTACATACTTCACATCATCTACATAATCCAAGGCTAGAATGATGTGTGCTAACTCCTCCGTTGTTACTTGAAGGTATAACTTCGGTGCTACGGCTTGTGGTTTGTTGCGCATGATATTTCCTTTCATTGGTTGATTGTGTGGTGCAGAAAACCTGCACTTGACAGAAAAGCGAACAGCGTTGAAGCCTCGCTCTCTGTCTTGTTGTACAACGTGTTGTCAAATTACTTGGCAAATGCCATCGCAACAGCCTTAAGCACTTGGGCTTTCGTCATGCCCCATGCCTTGATTGCTTTAGCCTTCTTTTCCACAACATCTACTTGCTTAGACGTTGTGCTACTCGTTGTGCTACTCGTAGGAAACATAGTGCGTAGCATCTCTCTAGCGTTATTCTGCGCCTTGCCTACTCTGCTAAAGCCAAGTGAGCCTTTGTAGATGCCCTTGGTAATCTTGATAGGCTTAACACCACCTTGCTTGATGCCAACAAGTTTTGCAACCTTACTGCGTATATCAAGTTGTGTCTGTACGTCTGCCTTGTTGTACACAGGTATGAGTTTGCTCATTGCGTCTTGCAACTCGATACCCTTTGCAATGTACTGCTCTAACTTAGTGCAGAAAGTCTGCACCACAACTTTTTGATTCTGATTCATAATGCTCTCCTTAAAAACAAAAAGCCGAGCAAGTGGCTCGGCAACACGTCGGCTGATGTGTGCTTCTCAACCGATAACTCTATTATACCAAATGGGGATTCCTGACTAGGCTATATTGGATACCTGAAACCCCACGGGGTGGGTATAGACCTGTTTTGTGTGTGCCGTAGCGTAGACAGTACAACACTGTTCCTGACCCGCAAATTTAAAAAATGTCAAATTTTGTAAAAAAATAGCAGACTCATGTCAAACTTTATACACTTCCACCCAAAAAAAGTCCCCGGGGTTGCCGGGGACAATCAATCTAAATCAAGGAACACACCAACCAAACGAAGGAGAAAAGCCAGTGTTGCAATTATTATATAACAAATCTAAAAAATGCGTGATACAATAAAATTTAATCGTGCCCCCCACGCTACCAAGGAGGACTTGAATTTGTTTTTGGAACACCTAGTAAATCAGAATGCCGCAGATTTTGTACCAGAACTAGTTTCTGGCGAGGACTTCGTTTCCCTAGATAACCTAAACGCTTCTCAAACCCTCAACGCCCAGCTAAAGACAAGTGATTGGTTAAAGAGCCTGTCTGAAGATGATGACGATATACTTAATGATGCTCAAGAAAAAAGTGCCACCGACGCATTTAACGCTTTAGTCACAAACAGCCCCGACGCAAAAAACAAAGTACTAGCCCTAGAAGTGCCGGAAGAGATTCGGTCTATTGTGGGAATGGTGACGGCTTATCAGTGGAAGTTTGTCGAGCAAGCGCAAGAATTGCGGAGCATGGCGGTGACTAAAATAGTTAAAGATACGGACCACCCAGACGCACGGATTCGGCTAAAAGCCTTGGAGATGCTGGGTAAAGTTACTGAGGTAGCCCTGTTTACAGAACGGGTACAAGTTAAGACTGAGGACATAAGCGACGAAGAGCTAGAAAAGCGTATTAAGGAAAAGCTTGGGCGTTACATGGGCAAGGCAGACGTAGTGGATGTTACGGCGAGCGAAGTAGATGATTGATATTCTGTCTCCTCAAGAAGCGATGGCTGCTCAACGGGCGATGGCCCACATGACGAAATTTGAGAAGCTAGCGTTTTTAGAAAATTTAGAGCAGAAAGAAAACAGGGCGCAGCTTAAAAAAGCTAAAAACGACCCGATTGAGTTTGCTAAACGGATATACCCCGGGTTCAAAGTGGGACCCCATCATAGGAAACTAGCTAAAATATTTCAAGACGTAGTTGACGGGAACAAAAAACGGGTGATTATTAATATTGCGCCTCGTATGGGTAAGTCTGAGTTCAGCTCTTATCTGTTCCCTGCTTATTTTCTAGGTAATTACCCTGAGAAAAAGATTATTATGGGCACCCACACTGCGGGGCTATCAGAAGATTTCGGTCGGCGAGTCCGGAATCTGATTGAAAGCGAGGAATACCATGACTTATTTCCAGAAACTGTGGTTGCGGATGACCAAAAAGCAGCGGGTAAGTGGTCGACCGGCGCTGGTGGACAGTATTATGCTGCTGGTGTTGGCGGTGCTCTTGCAGGTAGGGGTGCTGATTTGTTTGTTATTGATGACCCACATTCTGAGCAAGATGTAAAGTCTAATTCACGTCTAGCGTTTGATACAGCTTGGTCTTGGTTTCAGACCGGACCACTACAACGGCTTATGCCGGGTGGGGCGATTATCGTGATAATGACCAGATGGTCGTTGCTAGACTTGACAGGGCGCTTACTGGACTACCAGATTAAGAATCCGAACACAATTCCGTGGGAGTTGGTTGAGTTACCAGCCATATTGCACGAAGATACGGATAAAGAGAAGTCGCTTTGGCCTGAGCAGTGGCCCCTTGAGGCGCTAAAGAACACTAAAGCCAGTATTGACCCAAGATATTGGAACGCCCAGTATATGCAGAACCCCACATCCGACATGTCGGCAGTTATTGGGCGTAAAGATTGGAAAATATGGGAGCAAGATGACCCACCTACAGTAGATTACATTATCCAGTCTTGGGATACGGCGTTTGAAACTAGTAATACAGCTGACTACTCCGCATGTACCACATGGGGGGTTTGGTATAACAACGAGGACAAGGGTAGCCCTAACTTAATACTGCTAGATGCGTTTAAAGACAGGATGACATTCCCAGAATTAAAGGCTACGGCGCTAAAACACTATAAAGAATGGAACCCCGATGCGTTTATAGTTGAGAAAAAAGCGGCGGGGGCACCACTAATTCAAGAACTGCGGCGGGTGGGCATTCCTGTACAAGAATTCTCCCCAAGCCGAGGTAACGACAAAATGGTCAGGCTTAACGCTGTAGCAGATTTATTTACCAGCGGTAAAGTATGGGCACCAGATACAAGGTGGGCTAGAGAAGTAGTAGAAGAAGTGGCTAGTTTTCCTGTAGGCGAGAACGACGACTATGTGGATACGGTGTCCCAAGCACTATTGCGGTATAGACAGGGTGGGTTTATTAGCCTTGACTCAGATGAAAAAGACGACGACCTCTTGTACAAGTACCGCCGTAAAGCGGCTTACTATTAAGGAAAATATGACTACGCAGAAATACATGGGCAAAGGAGTTTTGTTAGAAAGATTAACAGAACAGATGCGTACTCAGAAAAATCCACCTAGTGACCCGGAAGCAGCGGCACGGGCAGTGTTAATATCAAGGGGTCATATGAAAGAAGATGGCTCATTTACAGAAGGCGGTGAGGTGCGTAATAATATGACTGCCGAAGAGCGAGCTAAAGATAGAGCGGCTAAACGTACGGGTAAACCGGCTAATGCGTTTAATTACAACCCAAAAACAAACATGGTTTTAAGGAAAAGATAATGAGCATAGAAAAAAGTTTATACGAAGCCCCACAAGGGTTAAGCGCTTTAGCCGAAGAAGAACCGGATATTGAGATTGAAATTGAAGACCCTGAGTCAGTAAATATTAAAATGGGGGATGTCGAGATAGAGATTGACCCCGACGCAGAAGACGAAGAAAACTTTAACCAAAACCTAGTTGAGGTAATGGACGCTGGGGACTTGCAGTTACTTGCAGGAGAATTGACAGAAGACATTGACAACGACCTTGCATCCCGTAAAGACTGGGAGAAAATGTATAAGGACGGGATTACGCTTCTTGGTTTAAAGTTTGAAGAACGCACGGAACCTTGGAGTGGGGCATGTGGTGTATTCCATCCCATGATTACCGAAGCCGTTGTGCGGTTTCAGTCCGACACCATTATGGAGACGTTTCCAGCCAAAGGACCCGCAAGAACGCAGATTATCGGGAAAGAGACTCCTGAAAAGAAAGAAGCGGCTATTCGTGTACAAGATGACATGAACTATCAGCTTACTGAAAAGATGCCTGAGTACAGACTTGAGCATGAAAAGATGCTGTGGAACTTGCCAAGTGCGGGCTCTGCTTTTAAAAAGGTGTATTTTGACCCAAGTTTAGATAGGCAAGTAGCGGTATTTATACCCGCAGAAGACGTAATTTTGCCGTATGGGGCTAGTGATATTGAGACTTGTTCACGGATTACGCACAGAATGCGTAAGAATAAGAACGAATTGATTAAGTTAATGAACGCTGGGTTCTACGCAGAAACCGACTTAGAAGATGAGCCAGATACATTTTTAAACGAAATTCAGCAGAAAAAAGACAAAGAAACGGGTTTTTCAGCTTCTTTTGACGACCGCTATGAGTTATATGAAATTCATGCCGATTTAGATTTGCCGGGGTTTGAGGATGTAGATGAAGACGGCGAACCAACAGGTATTGCGTTACCGTATGTAGTAACAATGCTACGTGGCACCGAAGAAATTATGGCTATTCGCCGTAACTGGAATGAAGACGATGAGCTAAAACTTAAAAGGCAACATTTTGTCCATTACCAGTACATTCCGGGATATGGTTCGTATGGCTTTGGGCTATTTCATTTAATAGGTGGATACGCTAAGAGTGCTACCAGTATTATGCGCCAATTGGTGGACGCCGGAACCTTATCAAACCTACCCGGCGGGCTTAAAGCTAGGGGCTTACGAATTAAGGGCGATGATACGCCAATAGCTCCGGGAGAGTTCCGTGATGTGGACTTAGGCTCTGGTAATATAAGAGATAACATATTACCTTTACCTTATAAAGAACCGTCAGTAGTTTTATCTGGGTTAATGGATAAGATTGTTGAAGAGGGACGCAGATTTGCCGCTACTTCAGATATGAAGGTTGCGGACATGTCAAATCAAGCGCCAGTGGGTACTACTCTGGCCATTTTGGAGCGAACTCTCAAGGTAATGTCCGCTGTTCAGGCCCGTGTGCACTACACAATGAAGCAGGAATTGCAGTTATTAGCTGCAATTATTAGGGATTACACAGACCCAGATTACACATACGAGCCAGAAGAAGGTCGGGCAAGTGCTAAGAAATCTGACTACAGCATGGTCGAAGTTATTCCTGTTAGTGACCCTAATGCTGCTACGCTTTCACAAAGAGTTGTACAGTACCAAGCGGTTATTCAGTTGGCACAGATGGCACCACAGATTTATAACCTGCCGGTGCTACATAGACAGATGCTAGACGTCCTTGGTATTAAGCATGCAGATAAGCTTGTGCCATTGGAAGAAGATCAGAAACCAACTGACCCAGTAACAGAGAACATGAATGCGCTTAAGGGTAAACCCTTAAAAGCGTTTATTTACCAAGACCATGAATCACACATTAAGGTTCACCAGTCTGCTATGACGGACCCTATCGTACAGCAACTCATTGGGCAGAATCCTCAAGCTCCTGTAATTATGGCGGCTATGCAGTCGCACATAGCTGAACACGTTGGGTATGCATACAGACAGAAGATTGAGTTGGCTCTCGGTGTTGCGTTGCCAAACCCAGAAGATGAAATGCCGGAAGACATGGAAAAAGAAATCAGTCGACTTATGGCTGAAGCTGCTCCGCAAGTCCTTGCGCAGAGTAAAGCAATGGTTGCGCAACAGCAAGCACAGCAGAATGCACAAGACCCGATACTACAGTTGCAGATGCAAGAGTTGCAGATTAAACAAAAAGAAGTTGAATTAAAAGAGAAGAAAGTTATGGCAGACGCAGCGGCTAAAGCTGACGAGCTTGAGATTCAGAAACAGAAAATTGAGTCAACAGAAAAAATAGCTGGTATGAATGCGACGCTAAAAGATTTACAGGCTAAGCAAGCGTTACAAGCTAGACAAGAAGAATCAGGAGCTAAGTTAGGTTTAGATTTAGCACATAAACGTGCGCTTTTACAACAACCTAAGAAAACGGAGAAATAATGGATTTAGCAACACTTAATATTATGGAGTCGTTACGGGATAAGCTCCGTACAGACATGAATAATTTCACTGACGATTTGGCTAATGGTCAGTGCACTAGCTTTGAGCAGTACAAAGAACTTTGCGGGGTGATTCGAGGTCTAGCCTTCGCAGAGCGTCATTTAATAGACCTCGCTGAAAACCTAGAAAGAGCCGACAATGAGTGAAATACTTGATTTACCGGAAAAAGAATTGGTCTTGCCGCCGGGAGTAAAACCCCCAAAAATAGACCATGAGTATGAAAATGCTGAACAGAAAGCCCAGTCAATACCTGACCCTAAAGGTTGGCGTGTTCTTTGCGCTTTGGTTGAAGCAGGCGATACGTTTGATAGTGGTATTTTAAAGTCTGAGCAAACAGTCAAGATTGAGGAAATTACTTCCCCTGTTTTGTTTGTTGTAAAGATGGGACCAGATGCCTATAACGATACGGATAAGTTTCCTGATGGTCCGTGGTGTAAGGTTGGCGACTTTGTAATAACACGCCCATATACCGGAACACGCATCATGATTCACGGTAAGGAGTTTCGCTTGATTAACGACGATCAAGTTGAAGCAACAGTTGAAGACCCACGTGGCATTAGACGAGCTTAATAGGAGAAACATATGGCAGAGAACGACGAATTTAAATTTCCTCATGAACTTGAGGAAGATGACAACGTAAATATCAATATTTCCGATGAAACGGACGTTGAGATTGAAATTGAAGACGATACCCCTGAAAGAGATAGGAGAGCGGTACCCCTTGATCGTGAGGTAGAAGACCCTACTGATGAAGAGATTGAGTCTTACGGCAATAAAGCACAAAGTCGTATTAAACAATTAACTCATGCACGGCACGATGAAAGACGTGCTAAAGAGGCAATTTCTCGTGAAAAGGCAGAGCTAGAGAACATGACTCGGGCTATCATGGAGGAAAACCGTAGGCTTAAGGAGTATGTTAATTCTGGGCAAGCTAGTTATGCTGAGAATTTACAGGCTAGAGCTGAAGCAGATATGGAGATGGCACGCCGTAAATACAAGGAAGCACAGGAAAGTTATGATTCCGACGCTATGCTTGATGCGCAAGAAAATTTGACAGAAGCTAAGATGAAACTCGAAGCTGCGAAAAATTTTAAGCCTACCCCTTTACAAACCGAAGAAAATGCTGTACAAATACAATCATCGGCACCGGAAGCACCACGACTCGACGAAAAAACCTTGCGCTGGCAAGCAAAAAACCAGTGGTTTGGGTCACCGGGATACGAAGAAGTTACGGCCTTTGCACTAGGGCTGCACCAAAAACTAGTTGCCACCGGGGTAGACCCCCGCTCTGATGGATATTTCGACCAAGTAGATGGTCGCTTAAAGCAGGTGTTTCCTGAGATGTTTGGAAACTCTGATAGAAGTACTAAACCCGCTGAGTCAGGCAAAAAACCGGCAACGGTTGTTGCATCGGCTTCTCGATCTTCGGGGGCTAAAAAAGTGATTAAATTAACAGCTACGCAAGCACGATTAGCGGAGAAGTATGGTTTAACACACAGACAATATGCAGATGAAGTACTTAAATTGGAGAGAGCAAATGGCTAATACTAGAACACCTCGGGAGTTAGAAACCCGCGAAAAAACACAAACTCGTTATGTTTATAAACCAGCGAGTACTTTACCGGAACCGGCACCGGACCCAGATTATGACTTCCATTGGATGGCTATAACTGTTAACGGGCAGGAGAATTCATCTAACATATCGCAAAAGCGACGTGATGGTTGGGTACCAGTAAAGGCAGTAGATTACCCTGAATTAGAAATAGACCCTAACAAGAATGGCGAAGTTGAAAATGGTGGTTTGCTTTTATGCAAAATACCAAAAGAAATGAACCAAGCTCGTAGAGAATATTTTGAGAAAAAGGCACAAAACCAGATGGATTCTGTGGACAATAGCTTTTTGAAACAGAGTAACCCAGATATGCCTTTGTTTGCTGAGCGTAAAAGCACAACAACTAGAGGACGTGGTTTTGGTGGTGGTGAAAAATGATTTTTAACTTTTAATGGAGATTTAAATGGCAGCTTATCCTGTTGTTTCAGGCCCGTATGGGTTTAAGCCCGTTAATCTTATCGGTGGTCAGGTTTTTTCTGGGTCGACTCGCAATTTGCCGATTCAGTACAACTACGGCACCGCTATTTATTACGGCGATTTTGTAAAATTAACAGCTGGTTATGTAGAAATCCTAGCTAACACTATTTCCAGTAACGTGGCAGTAGGTGTTTTCTTGGGTTGTTACTATACCAATCCTACAACTAAAAACCGTCAGTTTTCGCAATACTATCCCGGCAATATAACAGCTGGCGATATTACTGCAATTATTTGTGACGACCCAGACACCGTATTTAGGGTAGCAGTAACTACTACCGCAGGTGGTTCTACAATTGGCTCAGCTTCGTCAATTCTTGTTGGTCAAAACATGGCTGGTAACACAGCTACAGGTAACGCTACTTCTGGTAATTCTAACGGCGCTGTAGTTGGTGCTTCTAGTTCTACTGGTAATTTCCGTGTAATGAACTTAGTTCCTGACACACAAATTAGCGTTTCAGGAACCTATGTATCCGGTGGTGCTGCCGCAGCAACTTCTGTTGTTGTGTCTGGCTTACCTGTTGGTACATTTTTGCCAATCGGCACTGATGTGTTTAACTTGGTAAGTGGTCAGTTGCAGTTTACTGGCGCTACATTAAGTGCTGCATCAACTGTTACAACAACCGGCAACACAACTTTAACTGTTACTGCTATTACAACGCAAGTAGCTGGCACTGTTGCGTTAGTTGAAACCCCAGAGGTACTCGTTAAGATTACTTTTGGTGCTCACCGCTACTACGTAGCTTAACCCTAGGAGATATTTAAATGGCTATTTCACGTGCACAACTATTGAAAGAGTTGCTCCCGGGCTTGAACGCTTTGTTCGGTTTAGAATATAAGCGTTATGGAGAGCAACACAAAGAGATCTACGAAACAGAGAAATCTGAGCGTAGCTTTGAAGAAGAAACAAAACTGTCTGGTTTCTCAGCCGCTCCTGTTAAAAACGAAGGCTCTGCCATCGCTTATGACAATGCGCAGGAAGCTTTCACAGCTCGTTACAACCACGAAACAATCGCTTTAGGTTTCTCAGTAACTGAAGAAGCAATCGAAGATAACCTCTACGACGCTTTATCAGGACGCTACACTAAAGCATTAGCTCGTGCTATGGCTTACACCAAACAGGTTAAAGCTGCTGCTGTATTAAACAACGGATTCTCCTCCGCTTATCCCGGTGGTGATGGTGTTGCTTTATTCAGCACATCTCACCCATTGGTTAACGGCAGTACTAACAGCAACACTTTCACTACTCCTGCTGACTTGAATGAGACTTCTTTAGAAGCCGCTGTTATTCAAATCGCTGCTTGGACTGATGAGCGTGGTCTGTTAATCGCTGCAATGCCACGTAAGTTGATTATTCCGCCAGCATTACAGTTCGTTGCTACTCGTTTATTAGAAACTAACCTCCGTGTTGGTACTACTGATAACGACATCAATGCATTGAAGAACAACGGTTCTATCCCAGAGGGTTATACAATCAATAACTATCTAACAGATACAAACGCTTGGTTTTTATGCACCGATGTACCTAACGGTATGAAGCATTTTGAACGTATGCCTTTGTCTAACAACATGGACGGCGACTTCGATACAGGTAACGTACGTTACAAGTCTCGTGAGCGTTATTCATTCGGTTGGTCAGACCCACTAGGAATGTTCGCTTCACCCGGAGCCTAAGAAAAAGGGGAGATAAAACTCCCCTTTTTTTATTTTTTGTAGTATGATTAGTTATCTGGGTAATTCCAGCTTATTAAACTGCCCCAGCAGACGATATACCGATTAATAGGCTTAACTTGTATATAGGAGAATCCTCATGGGTTTCGCTTCGCACTTAGGTCCTTGGCTATTAGGTACCGTTAAAAACACAACTGGCACAACTGCTGGAACACTACGCAACATGGGTAACACCATAGTGTCTCAATCTGTTGCGGTTCTTTACACCGATATTACTGCCGGAACAACCGCATTTACAATCCCTGCTGGTTCACAAATTTTATCTGCTTCGTTTAATACAACTGTCGCTTACGCAACTACTACACCTACATACGCTTTATTTGTAAACGGTACAGCTATTAACACCGCAGCTAACGGCAGCGTATTTACTAACACAGGTATTGTTAACTTGTTGCTTGGTAATAACAACGCAGCTGGCGCAGTGCTTTGTGCTAACGTAGGTACAGGCGATGCGATTATTACATTTACTCAAGCTAACGTAACAGCTACTTCAGGTGCTGGTATCTTAACTATGACTTATGTAGTTCGTGATTCTGACGGTAACGCTAATCCAAGTCAGGTTTAATTAATCTGGGGGTTCGCCCCCTTTTATTTTAGGAGATTAATTATGGGTATGCAAACCGATGTTTTATCAGCGCATCTTAGTGCTGCTGGTACTCTTTATACTGGTCGTACTCGTTTAAAAGGGATAATTGTTGCCCCTAAAGCTAGTACAGCCGCTACTTTTGAAATACGCACAACCAGCGCTACAGGCCCTGTTCTTTTTACAATGGACATAGCAAGCCTTGGTACACCAAACACAACTTGTATAATAGTTCCCGGTGAAGGCATTCTGGCAAGTGATGGATTGTATTTAACCACAAGCGTTGGTACTGTAACTGGTATTACGGTGTTCTATGGCTAAGAAAAAAGGTCCGTCCCTCGCTATTGGTAGGGGTGAGAAGCTACCTGTATCTAAAGGGGCGGGCCTTACTGCCAAAGGCAGAGCTAAGTACAATGCGGCTACGGGGTCTAATCTAAAGGCTCCGCAACCACAAGGTGGCGCAAGAAAGCGTTCATTCTGCGCTAGGATGTCAGGGATGCCCGGACCAATGAAAGACGAGAACGGCAAACCAACAAGGAAGGCTGCGAGTCTAAAGAGATGGAAATGCTAAATAACATGCTGGAATTATGGACTGGTGGTTTAACCGTTTTTATGGCGGTTATTGGATATATTGTGCATGAGAAGTTTGACAAAATTAAAGACTTAGACGATAAACTTAACACTACTAGAGTGGAGATAGCCCGTGACTATGCAACTAATTCAGAAGTCCAAAGAATTACTGACCACATTGACCAACGCTTTAACAAGCTTGAAGCAAAAATTGACCAGCTTATTTCAAGATAAAGATGCCAAGTAGCTCTAAAAAGCAGCACAATTTTATGGAAGCAATAGCTCACAATAAAGCTTTTGCTAAGAAGGTAGGTGTTCCACAGTCCGTGGGGCAAGATTTTTCAAAAGCCGATAAAGGCAAAACTTTTAAAAAGGGTGGTGAAACTATGGCAACTAAAAAAATGAATCCATTTATGGCAATGATTGCAAAGAAAAAAGAAGCTGCTGCTAAAAAGCCAGCTAAATCTGCTGCTATGCCTATGAAAAAAGGCGGCATGGCTAAAAAACCAATGAAGAAAATGACTATGGGCGGAAAGGCTTAATAACTATGAAACACGAAGACATTAAAAAAGATATGCCAATGATGAAAAAAGTAGCCAATAAGGCTGTTATGGGTCATGAGAAGCGTATGCATAAGATGGCTAAGGGCGGTACAGCCTCAGCTAGAGCAGACGGTTGTGCGCAGCGTGGTAAAACCAAAGGCACAATGGTTGGTATGAACAAAGGTGGGATGACCTGCTGATGAGAGCCTCTCGTGGGATGGGTGACATAAACCCATCCAAAATGCCGGGTGGTGTAAAGAAAGCTCGTAGAGATGATACGGACTTTACTGAGTTTAAAAAAGGTGGTTCGGTTACGATCACTAAAGGTGGTACTGCATCGGCTATGGCTAAGAAACTCTTATCTAAACCGGGGTCTTTAAAAGCATCTGATATGTATAAAGAAGGTGGAAAAACTAAGTCTAAAGTTAATGAAGCCGGTAACTATACAAAACCAGAGTTGCGCAAACGGATATTTAATAGTGTCAAAGCAGCCGCAGTACAGGGTACGGGTGCAGGACAGTGGTCAGCTCGTAAAGCGCAGTTGATGGCTAAACGCTACAAAGCCGCAGGCGGAGGTTATCGTGATTGAAAATAAACACAGTACAACTTGTTTTATATATGATGATGGTCCTTGTGATTGTGGACTGGATGAGTATATAACTGATGAACAAATTGATATGGAGCTTCTTGAAAAAGAAGAGGCAAAAGATTGAAAGCGCCACAACAGTCTTTAAAGTCATGGGGTGAACAGAAGTGGACTACCAAGTCTGGTAAGAAATCATCAGAAACAGGTGAGCGGTACCTACCAAAGAAAGCAATTGAAGCGTTAAGTCCGCAGGAGTACGCAGCAACTACACGGGCAAAGCGGGCAGGTAAGGCAAAAGGTAAGCAGTTTGTTCCTCAGCCAAAAAGTGTTAAGTCTAAGGTTAAACCTTATAGGAAGATAGGATAAAAGATGACCGTAGTTGCAAGCACCTCGTTTAACTTAGACCTAGCTGAAATGGTTGAGGAAGCCTTTGAGCGTTGTGGTTCACAGTTACGTACTGGTTATGACCTTAAGACTGCTAGGCGTAGTCTTAATTTGTTGTTTGCCGATTGGGCTAACCGTGGTATCAACTTGTGGACAATTGAGCAAGGTCAGATTAACTTAGTTCAAGGCGTAAACACGTACGATTTACCTATTGACACAGTTGATTTGTTAGAACACGTTATCCGTACTAACGCAGGTAGCACCGCTAATCAAACAGACTTATCAATAACAAGTATATCTGTGTCTACCTACGCAACAATACCAAACAAGTTAACACAATCTAGACCTATTCAAGTCTGGTTTAATCGTCAGTCCGGTGCTGATTATGCAGGTACGGCAACGTCTTCTCCTCCGCTTGGTATAGATTATCCTAAGATAGTTGTTTGGCCTACTCCAGACCAAGGTGCTGTCGGTGACCCATATTACACGTTTGTATACTGGCGTATGCGTAGAATTCATGACGGCGGTAACGGCGTTAACACTATGGATATACCGTTTAGATTTATGCCTTGCTTGGTAGCAGGGCTTTCGTATTATTTGGCATTAAAAATTTCAGGGGCAGAGCAACGTATTCCTTTGTTAAAACAACAGTACGATGAGGCTTGGGAACTAGCCGCTACTGAAGATAGGGATAAGTCAGCTATTCGTTTTGTTCCTCGACAGATGTACATTTATTAAAGGTTTATGTGGGTAATAGATTTGCATCAGCTAAAAACTCAATTGCCCAGTGCGATAGGTGCGGGCAAAGATTTAAATTAGTTGAATTAAAGAAAGAAATAAAAAAGACCAAGATATATGATTTAAAAGTTTGTTCAGCGTGTTGGGACCCAGATCAGCCGCAGTTGCAGTTAGGTATGTATCCGGTAGATGACCCACAAGCGGTACGGGAACCAAGAACGGATAATACATACTACCAAGCAGGACGTACGGGTTTACAGACTAATGTAAATGGTGGCGATACAACAGCAGGCTTAGGAGTTGTCTCAGTTGGTAGTAGAATATTTGAGTGGGGCTGGGCACCAGTAGGCGGCTCTAGCGGTTTTGATAGGATTTTAACTCCCAATGCGCTTGTGGCAACGGGGACTGTAAATAGTGTAACAATCTCAACAACATAGGAGTGTATAATGGGATATAAATCAGGCGCTGATGGCGTAACAAAAAAAGGTAAAACTAAAGGTACAAACTTAGGTGATACTGGACCTAGCGTTGGCATTAAGTCAGGTGCTAAGGGTGGTAAAGGTTCACTTAGAGGCGGCAAAACTAACGAAGCTATGAAATCTATGGGACGTAATATGGCTAAAGTAGCTGCACAAAGGGGTAGATAATGGCTAAATACAGCATGAAACAAAACGGTAAAGAAGTTGGGCCTGCGTCTGTTTACGCAGAACCACATACTATGGACGGTAAAAAGCTAACCGCTAAAGACGCTGGTAAACCTCAAAGTGTTAATTTTGCAGACGAGATTAAAATGTCTGTTGGGCGTATTTCAAAAGGCCAAAACACAGAAGTTAAAACATCAGGCATTAAAATGCGTGGTGCAGGAGCGGCTACCAAAGGCTTTATGTGCAGAGGGCCGATGGCATAATGAATTATGTGACGTTGTACCAAACAATCCAGAACTACGCTGAGAATACGGAATCGCTCTTTGTATCGAGCATTCCTACGTTTGTACAACAGGCTGAAGAACGTATCTTTAACATGATACAGTTTCCTTCGTTACGCAAAAACGTAACAGGGACTTTAACTGCAAGTAATCAGTACCTCTCTTTACCAGATGACTTTTTATCTACCTACTCGCTGGCTGTAATAACATCTAATGGTTATGAGTATTTACTTAACAAAGATGTAAACTTTATTAGACAGGCTTACCCTAAAGCAACTGATACAGGTACTCCACAGTATTACGCTTTATTTGGTCCACAGTACACAGCAAACACTGAGTTATCAGCTATTTTAGGACCGACTCCTGATTCTAATTATTCTGTAGAGCTACATTATTTCTTCTACCCAGCCTCTATTGTGCAGGGCATTATTACCTTACTAAACACCGCTTCTTTTACTGGTGGAACTTTATACACTAACGGCACTTACACAAATATCCCGTTAACAGGTGGTTCGGGTGCAGGAGCTGTAGCTACAATAACTATTGCTGGCGGTATAGTTACAACAGTAGCTTTGACTAATGGTGGCAACTTCTACAGAGTAGGCGACAACTTAAGTTTTGACGCAGCTAATATTGGCGTTGGTTCTGGTTCTGGGTTCTCTATACCCGTATTAACAATCAATAATGCTACTGGCACTTCTTGGCTCGGTGATAACTTTGACCCTGTTCTTCTTTATGGCTCGATGCGAGAAGCTATGATATTTATGAAGGGTGAGCAGGATATGGTCACTTATTACGAGCAGAAGTTTACTGAAGCCGTAGCCCTAGCTAAACGTCTTGGTGATGGTCTGGAGCGTGGTGATGCGTACCGTGATGGTCAGACTAAACTTAATGTGAGCGGACCTAACTCGTGACCATAGTTCAAGGACAAACTACAAAGTTTAAGACTGATGCACTTAGTGGATTGGTTAATTTTGCTGTTGGAACTTCTTATACTTACAAAATTGCTTTGTATACTGCAAATGCTAATTTAGATAATTCAACGGCTGCATATACGACTACGGGCGAGGTTGTTGGTACAGGATACACAGCTGGAGGGAAGCCGTTAGTCATATCAACTAGACCTACTGGGGACACCACAAACAATGTGGCTTACATATCGTTTGACCCAGTAACTTGGACGGGGGCATCCTTTACTTGTAGAGGTGCGTTGATTTACAATAGTACAACGAGTGCAACAGTAGCAGTTTTAAACTTTGGGTCAGATAAAACAACAACGGGTACGTTTACAGTTACTTTCCCAACACCATCATCAACAACAGCAGTAATAACAATCTCTTAGGAGTAAATATGCACAAAGAAATTCAAGGTTTTGGCGATAACGCTACAGCCACATTACAAGCAAACGCTGTTATTCCTGAAGGAATGGGCGTTGATGGTCAGTATATTGTTGAGTGCCGTGACGCTGCTGGCAATCTAAAGTGGGAAGAAGAGTTTCCTAACTTAGTTGTAGCTGTAGGTAAACAGCTAATGCTTGATACATTACTAAGAACATCTGGCACATACACAACAGTTGGACCGTTTTTAGGTCTAATTAATAACAGTACAACCTTTGCTGCCGCAGATACAATGAGTTCTAAAACATGGACTGAGCTAACAACTTACACAGTTGGCGGTTCAGCGGTTCGTGGAACAGCAGTATTTGCAGCAGCAACCTCGTCTGGAACAACTCCATCAAACGTCACAACATCAACCGCAACTGCAATTACCTACACAATGACGGGTTCTGCAACAGTTTATGGATGTTTCTTGGTTACAGGTTCAGGCGCTGTTAGCACAATCTCAAGCACAGCTGGAACTTTGTACTCTGAAGGAAACTTTAGTACAGCCAAGACTGTGACTTCAGGTGATACTGTTACTGTTACATATAGTACAACCGCAACAAGTTAAGGAGTCCTAAATGGCTCTGGCGCTGTATAACCGGGTTCAAGAGACCACTAATACCACTGGTACGGGGACAATAACCCTTGCTGGTGCTGTATCTGGGTTTCAATCTTTTGCCGTAATTGGCAACGGAAATACAACGTATTACTGTATTACTAGTGGTTCCGCTTGGGAAGTTGGTCTTGGTACCTATACATCATCTGGAACTACTCTTGCTCGTACTTTAGTATATTCAAACTCTTTAGGGACTACATCACCAATTAGTTTGACAGGTACTTCTAACGTATTTGTTACTTTGCCAGCAGAGCAATATCCGGGCACATCTTACGCAAGAACTGCATTTACAGCAACAGCTTCACAAACAACATTTACCGTAAATTATACGGTTGGGTACGTTCAGGTTTATGTAAACGGGGTTTTACTAAATGCGGCAGACTATGTAGCGTCTACAGGTACAAGTGTAGTTTTATCAGTAGCTTGCGCCTCTGGTGATATTGTTGAAATCATTGCCTTTAATGCGACTAATTTAACTGGCACTTCAAGAACGGTTACTGACTTTACAGCTACAGCATCACAGACTACATTTACTGTAACTTATACACCAAATTTTTTAGATGTTTACAGGAACGGTTCTAAATTAGCTACTGCCGACTATACAGCAACTAATGGGACAACTGTTGTGTTGGTAAACGCATGTACTTCTGGAGATATAGTACAGACTGTAGCATATAGCCCTTCGTTGATAAGTAGTGCTGCTGGTGGCTCAACTACACAGATTCAATATAACTCTGCCGGTGGATTAACAGGTTCTCCTAATTTAACATTTGATGGCACTTATTTATCAAGCAATACAGGATTAGTTCCGGGGCAGTTAATCTATCGTTTAAATACTGCTTATGTAGGTTCAACAACAACATCCGCTCAATCATTTTTAGGTGTAGGTGTAACTGTTTCAACTTCTACTGTATACCAGTTTGAAGCTGTGTTTGCAATTTCAAAATCCGCAACCGCAAGCGCACATAACATTCAAGTAGGGTTTGGTGGTACGGCTACATTAAATAATATTGGGTATATATGGTATGGACCCCAGTCTAGTATTACATCATTTAACGATACAACTAATGGTGCTTTATATGGCGGGTATATACAAACTGCAACTGCTACAACAGTAGCGGCTAGTTCCGCTGCGGCAGTGTATAAAATATTTTTTATTAAAGGTACAGTATCTATTAACGCAGGTGGTACATTAATTCCTCAATATACGACAAGTGTAGCTATTGGTCCGTACACCACAGCAATAGGAAGTTATTTTAAACTATCTCCAATGAGTGCATCAGGTGCAAATACAAGTATAGGAACATGGGCATAATATGACACAAGCAGCCAGTTTAGCATCCGTTGGGTCAAGTGCGTTATCGTGGGGTGGAGCCCCCGCAGCCGCTTGGGTGAATTTTAATGGAACTTTAAGTGGAACAATAACACCAAGAGCATCACTTAATGTTTCGTCAATTACTGATAACGGGGTTGGGGACTACATAATAAACTTTACAACTGCAATGCCTAACACAAATTATGCTACGTTATTAACATGTAGTACTGATTCAGAAAACCCAACAATTATGAATTTACAAGGTACTACGGGTTCAGCTACAACGTCTAGTATAAGAATTCAAACTGCAAGACAAAATAATGGAGCTTCTGCTGATAGAACTACAATATGTGTAGTTGTATTTAGCTTATAAGAGAAAATTATGACAATATCTCGTAACTTATCTATTTTAGCTGACGGAGTAAGTGCTTCTGGTGTGCTTGATGTAGCTAGTGGCGGTACAGGCGTAACGGTTTCTTCAGGCGCTAGTTCGGTTATGTTGCGGGATACTAACCAGAACGTAGCTATTAATAGACTTAACCAAGCAAATACAAATACAGCGGCTGCTGGTGGCGTAACTACATTAACTGCGGCTTCTGCTTATTCACAGACTTTAACAGGTACGGGCGCTCAGACTTACAGGATGCCTGATGCAACTACCCTTTCTACAGGTGTAGCTTTTATATTTAACAATAACGCTACCGGCACATTAACACTTCAAGATAGCGCATCTGGCGCAATTGGTACTATTACAGCTGGTGGTGCAGTTGAGCTAATTTGTGTGTCTACAGCAACTGTGGCTGGAACATGGGATTACCACGGGTTCTTACCTGAGAACGTCACTTGGGGCACAAACGCTTTAGCTATGGGTTCTACTGTAGTTACAGGCGGTACATGGCAAGGTGGGACAATCGCTTCTGCTTATGGTGGTACAGGACTAACTACATTTACTGCGGCTAATAATGCTCTTTACTCTACATCCGCTAGTGCGTTAGTTGCTGGTACTTTACCTGCCGCTGCTGGTGGCACAGGTCAATCTTCTTATGCGGTGGGTGATGTACTGTACGCATCTACTACAACTGCCCTTTCTAAACTAGCAGACGTAGCTACAGGAAATGCTTTAATTTCGGGCGGTGTTGGAGTAGCTCCTAGTTACGGAAAAATTGGTTTAACGACACATGTATCGGGTACTTTACCTGTTGGTAATGGTGGTACAGGAGTTGCAACACTTACATCAAATGGTGTGTTATACGGCAACGGTACATCCGCTGCTGGCATAACCGCTGCTGGCACAACAGGTCAAGTTCTTATAGCTACAACAAGTGGCGCTCCATCTTGGGGTTCGGTACCTACTACTGCCGCAGTAACCTCAATTACTTTTGGTACAACAGGTTTAACTCCAGCAACTGCAACAACAGGTGCGGTAACTGTAGCAGGTACTTTAGCCGTAGCCAATGGTGGTACAGGTGTAACTACATCTACTGGTTCTGGAAGCAATGTATTAAGCACTTCACCTACTTTAGTATCCCCAGCTCTTGGAACACCTACTGCGCTAGTAGGTACAAATATTACTGGAACAGCTTCAGGGTTATCTATCGGTGGTAATGCAGCAACTGCTACATTAGCAGCAAATACATCATCTATTAGTAGTGCAACTGGCGGAGCATATACTTGGACGGCAGCTAATTTCTTTCAGTCAAATTCAAACACTGGTACTACTACTGGTGGTACACCATTACAAGCGTATTCAACTAGTAGCCTTGGAGCAATTATGTCGTTCCATCGTGCTGGTGTTTATGCCGTTAATATGGGTCTTGACTCAGACAACGTATTCCGCATAGGTGGTTGGTCTGCCCCAGCAAATCTGCTTCAGATGACAATGGGTGGTGCACTCACAATGGCATCGTCTGTAACCGCAACTTCATTTAGCGGTGCTGGTACAGGTCTAACAGGAACCGCATCTTCTTTATCTATTGGCGGTAACGCAGCTACAGCCACAACTGCGGCTAACGGTGGAGTAACTTCTATTGTTGCTGGTACTAACGTAACAATTTCAGGGGCTACTGGCGCAGTAACTATTAACGCTACAGCAGGTACAGCAACGGCTGTGACATTACCTTCGACCAATCCGTTTGTACAAAATGCTACTACGTTGTCAGCTAACTTAACTATTTCAACCAATAACGCAATGGCAGCTGGTCCAATTACTATTAATACAGGCGTAACTCTAACTGTTTCTACCGGCTCTAGGGTGGTAATTGTATAATGTTTGGCATATCTGCCTTTGCCCAAACAACCTTTGCCGGTTTGGCTGGAGGGGCAAACTTTATTTTTAGTGTTGATGAAAATATTGGAGTGGCTGACTCTAGTACTCAGCTTTCTGTTTTTTTACAAAACCAGATTGAAAACATTATTGTAGATGATGTAGATAATGACGCAGGTCTTAATTATTTTGGTAGTGCTACAGAAACAATAGCATTTGACGACTCAAGTACCGCCCCTGCTCAGTTTGCTCAATCTATTACAGAAGACTCAACATTAGATAATTCCCAAGAAATATCTGCCCAGTTTAATCCTAGTATTGCAGAAAACATCACAATAGAAGATTCTCAAGTAGTCTTTACTGCTATGTTACAAACAGACACCGAGCCATTTACTATGGCGGACTCAAATACTCAACAATCTGCTTTTGTTCAGACCCGTACAGAAGATTTTACATCAGAGGATAATATAGCAATAACAGCCCAGTTTATTGCAAGTATTACTGAAAACTTTACACCAGAGTCCTTACAGGACCTAACAGCCCAATTTGTGCAAAGTATTTCCGAAGCAATTACTGTTGAAAGCGTGCAGGACGCCATTCTTGAGTTTTATTTAAGTATTACCGAGAATATAACCGTAGATAACGCCCAAACAATAACTGCTCAATTTGTGCAAGCTATATCTGAAGCTGTTACTATGGCGGATTCTAGTACCCAGCAGTCTGCGTTTTTACAGTCAATAGTTGAGACTTTTGTTCTTTTAGATAGCACTTTTGTTACTGGATGGATTACAATAAACGATGACCAAACAATAACTTGGAGTCAAGTTAACAATACTCAAGCTGATAGTTGGACGGAAGTTAATAATGCCCATACTAATGGCTGGACAGAAATAAATAATTTTCAGGGATAAATTATGGCAACGTATTCAACCTCATTAAAACTAACCTTAATAGGTGATGGCGAGCAAACCGGTACTTGGGGTCAAACTACCAATACTAACTTAGGTACTTTACTTGAACAGGCTATTGTTGGGCAGACTACCATTACAATGGCTAATGCCGACTACACCTTAACAAACTTAAATGGTGCTACGGACGAGGCAAGAAACGCAGTAATTATAGTTACAGGCAATCAAAATGCTACATATAGTGTAATAGTTCCAGCTGTTCCAAAGCTTTACATGGTAACTAATAGTTTAAGTAGCTCTGCTATAGCCTATATCAAACCTTCAGGCGGCTCAACCATTCAAGTTCCTAACGGACGGACAATGTATTTGTACTGTACCGGTACCGCATTTGTTGCTTTAGATTATGCGGCATACGCTCAAAACATTGTATCTGGCGGAACTATTACCACAGGCGCTATTAACTGTACGTCTCTTACAAGCTCAGGCGCAGTATCTGGCACAACAATAGGCGGTACAACAATAACCGCAGCTACTCAATTCACTGGTCCGGGTACAGGTCTTACTGGCACAGCCGCTAGTTTAACTGCTGGTAATGCAACTACAGCCGCAACAGTATCAACTACCGTAGCAAGCGGAGCAGTTGGCACAACTCAGACTGCTGGGGATAACTCAACAAAAATAGCAACTACCGCTTATGTAGCTACAGCTGTAACTAACGCTACAGGTTCTTTGGGAACAATGTCTACCCAGAACGCTAATAACGTAGCTATTACTGGCGGAACTATAAATGGTGTTACAGGTACAAATGCTGGTATGACCGTAGGTACGGCTACAACAGCTACAACAGCTACAACAGCTACAACAGCCACAACAGCCACAACAGCTACTACAGCTAACGCCCTTAATACTTCTAACGCATATCAAGGTACTACGTTTACTGCAACTACACAGTTTTCAGGTCCGGGCACAGGGCTTACTGGTACTGCCGCAAGTCTATCTATTGGCGGTAATGCGTCAACAGCTACTACAGCCACAAACGTATCAGGGACTGTAGCAATTGCAAATGGCGGTACAGGGTTAACTTCTGCTGGCACATCTGGGTATGTGTTAGCTTCTACTGGCTCTGCGTTAGCATATAAAAAACTAGGTCTTGGTATTACTGGCGAAGTTTGGAATAGTGTTACAGGTAGCCGAAGCTTAAGTACTACTTATACAAATAGCAATGCTTATCCAATTATGGTTAGTGTTATTGTAGCTGGTAATGGTAATATTACAGTTTCTGGAACGCTAACAATAGGCAGTATTACTGTAGCTACTGGGCTTCAAGCTGTTGGTGGCAATCAAGGAACAACTACCACTATAACACTCCCCGGAATTGTTCCGCCCGGAGTTACATATAGCGTTACTACATCTAATGCTTCAATATCTTCTTGGTCAGAACTTTATTAATTTATGTGTGAAACAGCATAAGGAAAAATTATGGCAGGTTCATTAGTAATAAGCACACTAAATAACGATACTGGGGTATTGGCTACTCAGAATGGCATGACGGGTATTGCTAAAGCGTGGGTTAATTATAACGGGGCAACACAAACTATTAATGCTTCTTTTAATGTTTCTTCAGTTACTAGAAGTAGCGCCGGCAGATATGTAGTTAATTTTACAACGGCTATGTCTAATGCTAATTATGCAACTCAGGCGTTAGCCCGAAGAAGTGGTAATAATGCAGACATAAACACAGCACTTACAGGGGTGTCAGAAGGTGGTGTATATACAACTGCTTCGGTTAGTATTACAACTGCAACTGCAACTGGGTATGCAGTAGTTGAGGCTGACATATTATGTGTATCAGTAGATGGAACTTAAAGGATAACTCATGGCAGGGACAATCGTAGCGGATACAGTACAAAACGGTGTTGGTGCAAGTACGTCAATGACTAATGTGGTCAGCGGGGCTTGCGTTGCTTGGGTAAATTTTTATGGGGTTACTACAACATCAATATATGCGTCTTATAATGTTTCTTCTATAACTAGAAATGGCGCTGGGGATTATACGGTAAACTTTACTAACGCCCTTACTGACGCAAACTATGCGGTAGCATTAATGGGAACAGTAGATATAGCAAATGCGGGATTACAATATTTTACGGGTATTAGAGCGTCTAGTGGCGTGCCGCAAACAAAAACGTCATCTGCTCTACGCATAGCAACTTTTTCATCAAGTACAGCATCGGTTGATTCACAAAATGAAAGCGTAATTATTCACAGATAATTTTTAAAAGGATTTTAAAATGGCACAAGTAATTATATTTACAAACGACAATGGCGGTGTATCAGTTTGCACACCTACCGGAGAATTATCTATTGAAACTGTACAAGAAAAAGATACTCCGGCTGGTTCAATTATTGTAGACTCATCCATACTGCCAAATTCTGATAATGACTTCTTTAATGCTTGGGAGTTAAGTGGCTCTACTGTATCAGTCAATATTTCCAAGGCTAAAGAAATTACTAAAGCAAGACTACGAGCAGAAAGAGAGCCATTGTTACAAGCTCAAGATGTTTTATTTCAAAGAGCCTTAGAAACTGCCTCTGATACAACTGCAATTGTGGCTGAAAAGCAAAGACTAAGAGATATTACTAACCAAGTTGATTCAGCAACAACTACTGCGCAACTTCGTGGGATGAAAGTAGAGGCTTAATATGGCTGTTTCTTTGTATGGTAGTGGACAAACAATAGTTCAAGTTGTTCAAGTAACTAAACTTGATAGGTTTTCTACAACAAGTACGTCATATACTGCCATTACTGGAATGTCGGCATCTATTACTCCATTTAGTACATCTAATAAAATTTTAGTAATGGTTGATATGAAAGGTGGGGCAGCAAATTCTTCAGGTGGCGGTGTTCAGTTATTAAGAGGCGGTTCAGCTATTTATACACCAGCCGCTCAAGGCTCAAGAAGGTTAGCAAGTCTATCTAGTGGGTATGATGTAAATACGTCTACAGTTGCACAAATGTCAGCAGTTTTTTTAGATTCTCCTGCTACAACAGCAGCAACAACTTATTCTTTACAATGCGTTACTAATGGTGGTACTTTTGGCGTAAATAGTTCTTCCGCTTATACAGATTCAACAGATAATATGGCTACTGTAAGTTCAATTACTTTAATGGAGGTAGCATATGCTTGATTATCATTTAATACTTAGAATAAATTATTTAGACAAACAATGGTCAATGAATGGCGATGATTATGAAGGTTTAAATTGGTTAGATTCTTCACCAAAACCAACTCAAGAAGAATTAGATGTTTTATGGGAATCTACACAAGCAGCAATAACCGCACAAGCCGCACAAGCACAAGCAACAAAAAATTCTGCGTTAGCTAAACTAGCGGCACTTGGATTAACCCAAGATGAAGTTAAAGCACTACTAGGATAGTATGGATTTGTTAGATACAATCTCTAAGATGTCTAGCCTTTTGATAGCGTTTGTTACGTTGGTTATTGTATTGGCTAAGATGCACAATCAAATTGCTGTTCTTGAGGAAAAAGTAAAAGCTTTATTTGACTTGGTAAACAAAAAATGAATATACAAGACATTTTAAAAGCAGTTTTACCTGTCATAGTGGCGGCACTTGCTTGGTTACTTGGTCAAGTGTCTGACTTCTCTACACGGCTGACTAAGATTGAAGGGCAGATGCCAGCACTAATTACTAAAGAAAACGTGCCGACTGACTCACCACTTTCAGCCGAAAAGCGCCATGCAATGAAAGAAGAAATTTATCGAGATATTCACCAGCTACAGGTTAAAGTGCAGTTACTTGAAGAAAGAGAAAAGAGGAAATAATGTTAGGACTCGATGCAATACTAAATATTGGTGGTAAGTTAATTGATAAGCTGATACCCGACCCGGAAGCTAAGGCTAAAGCACAGCTAGAATTAGCAACATTAGCCCAAAACGGAGAGTTGGCTCAGTTACAAGCAGATGTAAGCGAGCAACAAGAACTGACTAAACGGGTTCAAGCCGACATGATGTCAGACTCTTGGCTATCTAAGAACATTCGCCCAATGACGCTAGTATTTATCTTGGTAACTTACACTACTTTTGGTATGATGTCTGCATGGGATGTTGAGGTAAACAATAACTATGTTGAGCTGCTAGGTCAGTGGGGTATGCTCATTATGTCCTTTTACTTTGGCGGCAGGACCCTCGAGAAAATCATGGATATGAAAGGTAAAAAATGAATCTAACTGCTCACTTTACCCTTGATGAATTAACACATACTGACCACCGCACGTTAGATAACACACCAAATGATGATGAACTTAAAAACCTCACCCGTCTTGCAGAGTTTTTGGAGCAAGTTAAAACACTTTTGGGAAACAAGCCCATTATGGTTAATAGTGCTTTCCGCTCTAAACTGGTTAATGATGCTGTTGGTTCTAAAGATACTAGTCAGCATCGGATTGGTTGCGCTGCCGACATAAGAGTTCCGGGCGTAACTCCGGATGAAGTTGTGCAAGCCGTAATTGCTTCAGACTTAGCGTATGACCAGATTATCCGTGAGTTTGACAGATGGACTCACATTAGTATCCCTAATTCTATTCATAACTCACCCCGTAAACAAGCGTTAATTATTGACAAACAGGGAACTCGGTTGTATGCCACTGCAAAAACTACAGTTTAAACCCGGAATTAATCGAGAGGGTACTAACTACTCTAATGAGGGTGGCTGGTATGACTGCGACAAGATTCGGTTCCGTTCAGGCTTTCCTGAAAAAATAGGTGGTTGGTCACAACAAAATACAGCTCAGTTTTTAGGTACGGCTCGTTCTTTATGGACTTGGGTTGACTTAGCTGGTAACAACTATATAGGCGTTGGGACTAACCTTAAGTACTATATTCAGCTTGGTAGCTATTATGATATAACACCTATTATTACAACTAGCACTTTAGTTAATAAATGCGCCACGGCTTTTTCTACACTTAATGGTGGTATTACAGCTACTGCTACGTCCTTAGTTCTTACTTCTGCCGCAAGCTTTCCTACAACAGGCGGTATTATACGGATTGATTCTGAAGATATTTCTTACACAGGTGTAAGTACTAATACATTAACAGGTCTAGTTCGTGGTATAAACGGCACAACTGCCGCTATTCATAACACAGGCGCTAACGTAGGCGCATATACAGTAACCATAACCGATGTTGGTTATAACCCTTTTGCTGGGGATTACTTAACTATTACAGGTGGTTCGGCTTTTGGTGGCATTACACTTAGCGGTGAGTATGTTGTTACTGGGGTACCTACTTCTACTACCTATACAATTACTGCGGCTACATTTGCTACTTCTCAAGTAAGTGCTACGGGGGGTACTATTGTTGTTGCCTATCAACTTCCTGTAGGTACAAACATAGCTACGTTTGGTACAGGTTGGGGTACGGGTGGATGGAGCCGAGGTTCATGGGGTTCTGGCTATTCTTCTGTATTAAGTGCGCAATTACGCCTTTGGTCTAATGATAACTATGGGCAAAACTTATTTATTGCCCCCCGTACTGGCGCTGTATATTATTGGTTAGCTGCTGGTGGTACAGGTACAAGAGCGCAACCGTTAGATACTTTGGCTACTGCGGCTGGAGAAGACGGCACTTATGTACCTAACAATACGTTGCAAGTATTAACTGCGCCTATTCAACAATTTGTTATTTGTATGGGGGCAAACCCATATGTTTCTGGTACTCCTAATACAACATTTAATCCGCTACTTGTACGCTGGTCTGACCAAGCAAATGAATATCAATGGGTGCCAGAAGTAACTAATCAGTCAGGTGAGTTTGCGTTGTCTAATGGCTCAGAGATTATTGGTGCTAAATCAACACGACAAGAAATACTTATTTGGACAGATACCGCCCTGTATTCAATGCAATACTTAGGCGCTCCATATGTTTGGGGTTTTCAAATGCTAATGGACAACTTGTCTATTATGTCGCCTAATGCCATGATTACAGTCAATAACGTAACGTACTGGATGGGGCGTGATAAGTTCTATATGTATACAGGTCGAGTAGAAACCCTACCTTGTACCATCCGTCAGTATGTTTTCCAAGACGTTAACTTAGACCAGAATTATCAAATATTTGCGGCTTCTAACGAGGGGTATAACGAAGTCTGGTGGTTCTATGTAAGTAACGATACTGAAGGTAGTACGGTTATAGACAAGTATGTTATTTTTAATTACTTAGACCAAGTTTGGTATTTTGGTTCTATGTCCAGAACTGCTTGGTTAGATTCTAGTTTACAGTCTTACCCAATTGCTACTGACTATAACAACAGGATTCTTTTCCATGAGAGCAGTGTAAACGACAACGCAACTTCAGCTACTTTACCAATAACAGCGTACATACAATCTTCTGACTTTGATATTGGCGATGGGCATAACTTTGGTTTTGTATGGCGGATTCTGCCTGACCTTAATTTTAACGGCTCTAATGTTGACTCCCCGTCTGTAACAATGACTGTAAAACCTAGAGTTAACTCTGGTACGCCTTATGGTGCGGCTAATAACCCAACTGTACAAAGCTCTAACGTCTACAGCAACACACAGAACTTCTATAACATTCAAGAGTTTACTGGACAGGTTTATACCCGCATTCGTGGTAGACAGATGGCGTTTAAGATTGAGTCAAACACCGTTGGGGTGGCTTGGCAACTAGGTGCGCCTCGTATTGATATTAGACCTGACGGCAGAAGATAATGGTTACTCCTAATAAAACGATACGCCCATTACCGTTAAAAGCCCCGAACTTACCTATTGGTCCGCTTAACTATAATCAAGAATACATAAACCAGTTGCTCAACGTATTGCGGCTTTACTTTACTCAGGTAGATAACTTTTCTTTATCTTCATCTACACCTAATTCTGGAACAACAGCAAGTAGACCAACTGAGTATCTTTCTGTAGGACAGTTTTACTATGACACAACGCTTGTAAAACCAATTTATTGGAACGGAACTGTATGGAAAGATTCCGCCGGAACAACGGTTTAATATGATACTATATGAGAAATTAAACGAGGTCTAATATGAGTTTACACGCAGCTGCTAAACATATGGCTACTAAAGGACGTGGGTCCGATAGTATGCTGGTGCACATGACTCCAAAAGAAGTAAATGGATTGCAAGCGCTTGCTAAAGCTAGTGGTGGCTCGTTGACTATTAACCCTGATACTGGCTTAGTTGAAGCTGGGTTTTTATCTGATATTCTTCCTGTTATTGCCGCTGCTGGATTAACATATTTGACTGCTGGAGCCGCTGCCCCTGCTCTTGCTGGCGCTTTAGGTACTGCTGGTATGGGTGCCGCCGCCGCTACAACAGCTGGTGGTATCTTAGCAGGCGCTGGTTCTGGTGCTTTAATTAATGGCGGTATGGCTGCTTTGCAAGGTAAAGATGTTGGTAAAGCTGCATTGTCTGGTGGAATTGGTGGTGCTATATCTGGTGGTCTCGGTGCTTACGGAGATGCTAACGTATTTGGAGTTGGTGCTCCAACCCCTCCAACAGGCGAACTTGCTGGTGTAGGAAGTGCTGCTGTACCAGACTATAGCAGCGCTTTATACCAAAATCCACCCACTGCGGCTGCAATACCGCCTGTTGCGGCACCACCGGTACCAACACCAAACGCAGCGCAGTTGGTAGATAGTAGTATTTATGGTGGACAGGGCATGTCTCCCACCGATGCATTGACACAAAATGTTGGGCAAGCAGCACAACCCGCAATACCTAATGCCGTTAGTGCTGTTCCAAAACTAGACCCTTATGAAGTTGAAGGGTTGTCCGGAATGGCTAGAGATACCAATACTGCTTTAAATCCGGGCGGTATGACAAAACCCGGAGTTCTATCAGGCAACTATTACCAAGGTCTTGGCGAGGGTGGTGTAGACACAGCAAAAAAACTAGGTATTCAAGCATTACCTGTTATGTCTATGTTAGATGAACAACAAAGTCTTGTACCTACCGCAGAAGACCCTAGTAGATTAAAGCGTATATCTCCTAACTTCCGAGCACAAGAAGCAGTAAAACCAGACCCTTATTACAGAGCAAAATATGCGGCAGGTGGCGGTTTAATGGACCTACGCCCTCAAACAAACTTTGCTAATCCCGCAGCTTCTGAAATGGGCACTTCGCAGTATTCTATGGCTACAGACCCAATGAGCGGAAACATTGCACAACGCATGGCGGTGGGCGGAAGTACGACTAAAAAGAAAAGAGCAACATTAACTTCTGACAGAAGTTTAGCGGCAATGGACCCATATGAAGCTGGGCTTGCAAATCTTAATAACGCTCGTTATGGCGCAAACATGGCTGGTATTAGTAGCCCAACTGCAATGACTAGACTTGGTGAAATACCCACTGCGGCTGGTGGCGGTTTATCCCATTTAGGAAGTTATTCGGATGGTGGGCGTATGCTTAAAGGTCCGGGCGATGGTATGAGCGACAATATTCCAGCTATGATTGGTAAGAAACAACCTGCTCGTTTAGCTGACGGTGAATTTGTTGTACCCGCAGATGTAGTTAGTCATTTAGGTAATGGTTCTACCGATGCTGGAGCCAAGAGGTTATACGCTATGATGGACAAAGTAAGGCGTGCAAGAACAGGTAAAAAGAAGCAAGCTCCTGCGGTTAATACTGGCAGGTTAATGCCAGCATGACGTTAAGTGTAAGGGTTATCCCTAGTAATAGTGTTAGCCAAAACTGGCATTTAGTTGAGGCGTTTATTAAAAGTGCGGAAGAAAAGTTTGGTGGGGCTGAGTATACAACTGAACAGATTAAAGTTTACTTAGTACAAGGGCAGTGGATGTTGTTGGTAGCAGTTGATGAAAGTAACGAAATACACGGCGCAGCTACCGCATCATTTATTAATTACCCTAATGATAGAGTTGCATTTGTAACTGCTGTTGGTGGAAAATTAATGATAAACCCAGAAACTGTTTTGCAGATGTGTGAAATATTTAAAGCTAACGGCGCTACCAAAGTTCAAGGTGTAGCAAAAGAATCGGTAGCAAGGTTATGGAAACGGTTTGGCTTTGAAGAGAAAGCAATTTTAGTGGAAACTAAACTATGAATATGTTAAAACTTTTTACGTGGTTACTAGTAGACCAATTTAAACTCAGCTTTGGTGGCGGAGGTGGGGGCGGTCCGCAAACTTCTACAACCAATACAGCTAACGTACCTGAATACGCTAGACCGTATGTAGAGAACATGTTGGGGTCTGCACAGACGCAGATTTATAACGATGACATGACGACTTTTCGTCCGTATACACCATTTAGCAAAGACCCTAACGACTATACGGCAAGTTATTCGCCTTTACAACAAAACGCACAACAAGGTGCTGCTAATTTACAAACTCCAAGTCAATTTGGTGCAGCTACTAATTTAACAGGTCAAGCAGCGTTAGGTTCTTTAGGTGCAGCCGACCAATCAACTGGTTTACAACAACAAGCGTTGGGTTACGGCAATGCTGGCGCTTTATATGGTGGGGCTGGAGCTGAATACGGCGCACAAGGTTCACAACAAGCTGCACAAGCAGCTCAACAAGCGGCACTAGGCGCAGGACAATACGGTGCTCAAGGCAATAGAGCTGCTGGACAAGCGGCTGGTTTATCTAGTTTATACGGTAATTTAGGTTCACAAGCTGGGCAACAGGCTTCGGGTTTATCTAATATGTATGGCGGGTTAGGTGCGCAAACTGGGTTAAGTTATGGTCAACAAGCGCAAGACCCCAGCGCAGTTCAAGGGTTTATGAACCCGTATATTCAAGCTTCATTACAGCCACAACTTGCTGAGATGGAACGGCAGTATGGTATTAGTGGCGCACAGCAACAAAGTCAAGCCGCTAAGTCTGGTGCTTTTGGTGGAAGCCGTGAAGCATTAATGGCTGCGGAGAATCAGCGTAATAAAAATACAGCTATGAATCAAGTAATTGGTCAAGGCTATAACCAAGCATTTAACAATGCTCAGCAACAAATGGCTCAAGCCGCTCAGCTTGGTATGCAAGGCGCTGGTATGGGGTTACAAGGCGCTGGACAGGCTGGTTCTCAAGCTATGCAAGGCTACGGCATGGGTTTAACAGGAGCTAATCAAGCTGGTAATTTACGTTTACAAGGTGCTCAAACTGGACTTCAAGGAATAGGGCAACAGCTTGCTGCTGGTAATTTAGGTCTTGCCGGTACTGCGCAAGGTATGCAAGGTGCTGGTTTAGGTATGCAAGGTGCGCAAGCTGGTATGCAAGGCGTTCAAGGTGCGATTGGTGCTGGGCAGTATGGTTTACAAGGTTTAGGTCAAGCTGGGCAAATGGGTAATCAGCTTGCTAATATTGGTCAGCAACAGCTAGCTGCTCAACAAGGTATTATTAGTACACAGAATCAAATGGGTGCGCAGATGCAAGCTCAAGAACAACAGAAGATTAATCAACAGATTCAAGATTACGCTACACAACAGCAGTATCCGTTTATGCAGTTGGGTATTATGAACTCGTTGCTACGTGGATTACCACTGCAAACAACCACAACTCAATCGTATCAGGCACAACCCGCTTTAGGACAACAAGCTCTTGGTTTAGGACTTGGTGCTTTGGGCGCATCTAAAGCGTTTGCTTAAGGAAAGAACATGATTAATCCGTCTTCAGCCCCTACTTCCCCTAACGCTATGCCAGCAGGTTTAGGAGCGTTAACTCAAATGGGACCAACGCCTAGAGGTAAAAGCCCTAGTAATATGGGTCAAGTTATGGCACTGGCTCGTAAAATGAGCGACATGCAGTTAGCGGATGTTTTACAAGGTAAAAGTTTAGCTGTTCCACAGTTTGCAGCGATGACCGAAGCTATGGGGCGCAAGAGCTTGCGCAACGCTATGCAAGGGGCTGAAGCACAAATGCAGGCTAAACAGCCTAGCGTTAAAGATAAATTACTTGCCGAAGAAGCCGCACAACAACTACCTGAAGCTAGCGGCATAGGTCAAATACCTGCTCCTAATATGGAGTCAATGGGTATGGCTGGTGGCGGTATTATTGCGTTTGATGATGGTGGCGAAGTCCCTCGTTTTCAAAACAGAGGGGCTGTTAGTTTAGACGAGTTAACTGATGAAGAAATTAGAGCGCTATCAAAACCGGCTATGTTTAACGCAGAGAAACCTTTTCCTGCATTAAAAAGGCGTGTTGCAAGTGAAAAAGAACGGCAGATGCTTGACCCGTATGGTATGGCAGCTAATGCGCCTAAAGCACCACCGGGGGGAGTTCCATTAGTATCAGAACCTGCCGGTGCTGAAGTAGCTGTTCCTCCAGTAGCCCTTAATGCTCCCCCTGTTCCTAATGCTGCCGTTCCTAATGCAGCTACTCGTCCTACTGGTGGTGGCGGTGGTTCTCCTGTAGTTGACCCTTTTGCGGCTTTAAATTTTGATACGTCAAAATACGATGAAAAATACAAAGCGTTATTTGGCGCAGACCCTACGTTTACAAAACGAGATAGTCCTTATTACGGCATGAAATATGAAGGCGAAGACGCTGGCAAAGTAAAAGAACAAGGTATTGGTTTTGGTTTAATGAAAGCTGGACAAGCATTACTTAAAAATCCTACGTTTGCTGGTGGTTTGGGCGATGCTATAGGTGCGTTTGGTGACCAAGGCTGGTTAACTGCTAAAGAAATTAAAGCCGCTAAGAAAGATGAGCGTGACTACAACTTTAATATGGCTAAAGCAAATGAGTTGTTTGAGCAAGGTGAAGGAGACAGAGCACTTAAAATTCAAACATTAGCTCAAGCTAAACAAGCAAAAGTAGCAGAACTAGGACTTAGCGCATTAAAGAATGAAATTGAAGGACTCAGCGCAAAAGATTTAGCTAAATACAGAAAAGACTCTTTAGACGTACAAAGAATGCAAATTAACCAACAAACGCCCGAAATACGCAATGCTTTGTTTGCTTATCAAAACCCAAATGTAGCTCCTTTTATGTCTTCTGTTGCTAGAGCGCAAGGTACGTATACAATCGAAAAAGCAGTTGATGATTTTAATAGATTAAAAAAAGAAGCGGCTGAAAATCCAACACTAGCAAAAGACCTTAAAAGTTTAGGAATAAATTCACCATATGAATATCAACAATACGTACTGCGACAAGGTACAATGGGAAGTGGCGGTAGTACACCACAAAGCCAAGCGCTTGCTATAGCAAAAGAACGTGGTCTTATTAAATAATTTAGCTTTTGAGAAAGCCTAAAACATGGATTTGAGCAAACTCTCAGACAGTGACATACTTGCGCTAAGTAATAATAATTTAAGGGCTATGTCGGATGCTGGATTAAAACTTCTTGCATCTGATGAAGACAAACCAAAAGCTAGAAAAGGACTTGGCGCTGCTCTAAGTAAAGGTACAGAAGCTACAGTAGGTGGTTTAGGAACCGGTTTTAAAGGACTTTTTAGTCCCGAAGAAGCCGCTAAACAAGGTTTAGAACGTAGTAAAGCACTTAACGAAAAATACGAAGAACAAGTTAGTTTAGATAAACTAAAAGAAGCCTACGAGAAACGTGGGTTTACTGGTGCAGGCGGCGAATTATTACGTCAAATTCCTTTAGCTATTGCTGAACAAGCGCCTAACATAGCTACTACTGTTGGTGGTGCAAGAATTGGTGCTGGTTTAGGTTCATTTTTTGGTCCTGTTGGCGCTGGTATCGGTGCTTTAGGCGGTGCAGTTGCCCCTAGTTTATTGCAGATGTTTGGTAGTAACATAGAACGCCAAGCTGCTACACAAGAAGAAGCTGGTCAACCAATAGATATTAGCCGTGCCCGTGCATTGAGCGCTGCTGTACCGCAAGCTGCGTTGGAAACAGCCGCTAGTGTTATACCACTAGGTGGTAGAGTTGCTGGCAAAATATTTGGTCCGGAAGTTGAAAAGCTATTGGCTCGTGGTGGTACTAAAGCGGCTGAGAAACTAGCCCAAGAAAAGTTTGCAACAACAGTAGGTAAAGGTCTAGCTACCGGCGCTATTGCAGAGATACCGACTGAGATTGCACAACAGGTTTTGGAAAGAGCGCAGGCTGGGCTAGACTTAACAAGTAAAGACGCATTAAAAGAATACGGCGAGACAGCATATCAAGTTGGGTTGTTAGCCCCGATTGGTGCTGGTGGGCGTTTTATAGATAAGTCTGGCGCTAAAACTAAAATAGCCGCCGAAAATAAAGAAAAAGAAGCTAAGCTAGCCCAAGAACAACAAGCGCTTAAAGAACAAGAGTTATTAGCTAAACAAGCTGAAGAACAGCAACTAGCGCTACAGCAAAGACAACAAGAAACAGGTGATTTATTTGGTGATGCTGCTTTACAGACCGAAGCTACAGGTAAAAAATTAGTTGAAGGGGCGGTAAGTCCGTTAGCTAACCAACCTGAGTTATTTCAAATAGGCGTAAATGAGAAAAACGAACCAATATATGGCGCTAGACAAACTGCTCCCGATACTCGCACAGTAGCAGAACGTGAAACTGAAGCCAACAAACCGCCTGAAATTACACCTCAAGAAATATTTAAACAACATGACTCACTTAAAAAATATGTAGATGACTTACAAGATAGGATAGCTAAAGCTGCAACTAACGGCGAAACAGATGTTCTTCCTGATTTAAGTGCGCAGTTATCTAATGCACAGAAAGCGTTAGTAGAATCTAACAAGCGTGTTAAACAAACAGCGCCCGTAGAACAGGCTGGTGAATTAAAAACTGCTGAATTAAAAGGTCAATTACGTAATAAAATTGCTGCGCTTAAAAAAGCAGGCGAGCTTGGCGACTTTACAGCTATTGGTAAAATAAGTAACGAAATTAAAGAAATTCAAACTAAGCTTAAGGACTTACCTCAAGGTGAAGATTTAATTGCTCAAGCAGAACGCTTAAAAACAGAAGCCGTAGCTCAACAAGGCGAACAACTACAGCAACAACAAGAAGATTTGTTTGCTCAGGTAGCTAAACCAGAGCCTAAAAAAGAACAGGCAAACCAAGAAGTTTTAGACCGTTATCAAAAAGGCGTACAAGATATTGAAGATGCGTATGCTGCTGGCGCAACTGAAAGAACTATTAATAATTTAATAGACGAGCTACGTAAAACTGCTGTTGAAAAAGAAGCAAGTAAAGCCAGCATTGTATCGGGCGAAACAGTAGAACAACAAGCACAACGGGTTGATAGAGTAAACAAAGCTCTTGAAGCAGAAAAAGTTAGATACAACGAAGCTAAATCCGATGAAGAAAGAGCCGATGCGCTTAAAAATATAGGCGTTTTACAAGATAGGTTAGCTACTGCTGAAACTGAACGTGCGCAGGGTAGACCCGAAGTTGCTGAGAAAGACGCATTTACCCGACAAGAAGAAGCTAAACTTAATGCTATTGAAACAGTAAGACAGCTTTTAAGTGGCGAATACTTTAATAGTAAAAACGTAGACGTAGCATCGTCTATGAAACCCCAGTTAGAAACAAAAATACAAGAAGCTGGTAATGAATATGCTAAAGCAGCTATTGATGAAATTAACGCTGTACGTGCGCAATCTAAACAACAGTCGCTTTCAACTGATGACGGGTTAAAACTTACAACTGCTATACAAGATATATTTGATAGTATTGCTAGAGACCCTACGTTTTTTGCAAACAGAACTACAAAACTAAGACAAGACTTAGCAGTATCGGAACAGTCTTTAAAAAATAGCAATTCTCCAGAAATAAAAATTTTATTAAACGCTAAAATTAACGCTATTAAAGCGCAAATAGAAGACGCAAGTAAAAAGCAACAAGCTAACATAAAGACTTTTGAAGACTCTCTTGAACGTGTTAAAGCAGACTTTTTTAAAGGCGCTAGTAAAGTACAACGTGGACCAGAAGTATTACGTCAAGAACGCAACCCTATTGAGATGTTGCGTACAGAACAGGCTAAGAAAAAACCTAATCCTAATGTTGTTGCAGGGTTAAAACGTGAAATTGAAGCTGGTAAAAAAGAAGATGACCGTATAGCAGCTGAAAAAGATAAGCAAGAAAAAATAGCTACGGAACAAAAAACTCCGTCAGGCGTTAACCCCGACCAGCTTAGTTTATTTGGCGAAAAAGCGCTTGAGCCACTTGCTACCGTTCGTGCTACTCCTGAAAATTTTAGAAAGTTTTTAAGTTCAAAAGCTGTATTTAGGCTAAGAGAGTTAATTAAACAAGCTCAAGAAAAAACACAAGAAATTATAGCAAAAGTTAAACAAAAAGAAACGCAGCCAAACCAAGGTAAAGTACGTCAGCTAGAAGCGTTACGTTTAAAAATAGAAAACATAAAGCTTGGTCGTCCTCCCGAAGTTTACGTGCCTACCGCTAAAGATAAAAAGCGGTTACCAGCTGCCCGCATTACTGCAAATATTGAGCGCTCTAAGAAAGAACTTGAAAAATACACTAGTAATTTAAAAAGTTTACAAGAACAAGAAAAGCAACTTGCAGGGGAAATTCGTGGTAGCGGAGCAGAAATTACTACTTTGTTTGATGACTTGCAAGCGCAGCGTTCTTTTGTTGAAGAACTTTTTAAAGTAGAAGAAAACGCTAAAAACTTACAAGATAATGCTGCACAGCTATTTAATCAAAGACAAAACTTACTTAAAACAATACAGAATATTAAAGGGGATATGCGAAGAGCATATCAAGGCATATCTGTAAGTGCCGATATTATTAAAACTAGAAAAGCGTTAAAAAAAGAAAAAAATATTGAGCAAATAAACAGTTTAAATAAATTTTTAACTTCCTTGTTAGCAAAGAAAGAAGACAAAAATGACACACTTTCAAATTACAGAGCTAGGCTAAAAGAAGCTGAAAGTACGTTAAAGGAATTAGATGAGGGCGGTCCAGAAGTTAGAGCTAAAGTTTTAGCAGAAGTAGATAGTCTACACGCTCGAGCAAGACAGTTACTAGACGCAAACGTAACAGAAGAAAAAGCTTTATTGGATAGGCTAGAAAAAAGATTTGAAAAAACAAAACAACTTTCTCCTGAAAACAAAGAGTTTATTAATAAACTAGAAGAAGAACGTAAAAAAACTGGAATTAACGAAATTGCTGCTGAAAATTTATTGGCAAAACGCTCAAAAGAAAGAAGAGAAGCCGAACAAAAAGCAGCAGAAAACTTAGCTAAACTGCCAAGCATACGTCAAGAAATTATTACAACTAACATTAAAGCTCCCGGTTCTGATGTAAAAGGTACACGTAAACAAATTATTAAAAAAGCGGCAGCTAAAACAAAAGAAGAAATAGCTGAAGACTTTAAGCAAACGGCTATTGAAGCTGCTCGCCAAATGGCTGAACTTAAAAAGATGCAAAACAACAGCCTTAAGTTAAAAGAAGTTAAAAAAATTGAGTCACAACTTAAAAAAGATTTAGCTGCTAAAAAAGAAGAAATTCAAAAAGATATTACTAACCTTAGCGCTTTAACAAAAGCACTAGAAACAACTAAAACGTCTAAAGGTAAAGCCGAGTTACAAACGCAATTAAATACGCTTAATAAAAATATTGAAACTAAACAGCTTGGTAAAGCTGTTGATATTATTGAAGGTAATTTAAAACTACTTAAGAGTGTTGGGTCAGATGTTGAAAGAGCGTTAACTGTTTTGGGCAATATGCCTGCTAGAACTGAACGTAAAAAACCATTAAAAACTGGCGTTTCTAAAGTTGAAAAAGATTTTGAAGAATCGGGTGCTCTTAAACGCTATGGCGATGAAAAGTACGTAGATTCAGGGTTAGAAAAAGAACAATACGACAGTATGTTTAACGACATTCGTAACAGAGATGTTGATTTCCGTATTGAAGAAACTGATAAAAACGCTACGCCATTAACTAAAGTTCAAGTTGTAGACGTTCTTTCTAGAATAAAAATGCCTAAAGGGCTAAATGTTCTTGTACTAAACAAAGTACCTGCTGAATTAAAAGCTCAGTTTGAAGCTATGGGGCATGATGCAAGTAAAGTTAAAGGGTGGGTATCCCCTAACGGTACTGTGTTTATTGTTGCTGAAAATCATACAAGTATTCCAGACGTTAACGAAACAATTGCGCACGAACTTATTGGGCACCTTGGTGTTGAGGCGTTGCTTGGTGAAAAGGGTATGCGCTCTTTAATATCTAAAATTGTAGACCAAGATGGCGGTATAATAGAGTTAGCTAAAAAACTTGGCATAATTCCGGAAGTTTACGGTACATATCATGCCGCTAAAAACCAAGGGCTATCTGAGTTTGAAGCTCAATCTGCGGCTGTACGTGAACTGCTTGCGCATACTGCTGAAAAAGAACCTAACAAGTCAACGACTCAAAAAGCTAAAGATTTTATTAAGCTAGTTGTTGCATATGTACGTGATGGGTTACGTAGACTTGGCGTTAAGCTAGACGTATCTACAAGCGATGTGTACAAAATAATTTACAAAGCACGTAAGAGTTTTGACTCCATTACGCCCGGAGCGTTTGTTAATACTGACGGCGCTATTAGATTTAATGTAGCTCGCCCTAAAGCTACCCCTGCGTTTGAAGGCGTATTAAACTCTACTAAAGGTATTGTTGCAGAACAAAAAAGTTTAAAAGATAAAATTCTTGGTGAGGCTGCGGGTTTAATTTTTGAAACTAAATATATTGATAGATTTGCTCCTGTACAAAAAGTATTTGAGCATATGAAAGAATCTTTAAGAGCTACGCAAGTAATGTACTTCTTGCGTATGGCAGACCAGCGTATGGCTTTTACGTCTGAAGTATTGTCTAAAGGACCGCTTGACCTTGTACCGGCTAAAGATGGTAAAGGTTTTATGATTGAAAGCCAAAAAGGAACTAGCTTTATAGACGTAGTTAATGCATTAAAGCCTGCTAATGTTGGAGATGTTAACGCTACTAACCGTGTATTTACAATGTATTTGCTTGCTAAACGTGCGGCTGACCCTAAAGTAGGCTTAGCTAAACTAAATTTCTCAGGCAAAATAACACAAAAAATGCTTGATGATGCAATATCAACAGTTAACAGCGACCCTGCTACTAAGGCTGCGTTTGAAAATGCGGCGGCTATTTATGCTAAGTACAACGAAGGGTTAATTAATTTTGTAGTTAAGTCGGGCGCAATTAGTAAAGACATAGCTGACATAATGCTTAAGAACAAAAATTACGTTCCGTTCTATCGTCAAAAAGAAGACGGCTCGGTAATGTTAGAGATTGGTGGGGCGCCTGCTATTAAGATTGGTAACTTAGCAGACCAGCCATACTTGCATGAACTTATTGGAGGAGACCAACCAATATTTGACGTGTTTACCAGCGCATTACAGAACACATCTATGCTTACCGATATGGCGTTGCGTAATATAGCTACTAAGAATACAGCTAATGCGCTTGCTGAACTTGGGTTACTAGATTCAACTAAAACCGGCAAAGATAACGGCATACACAAGGCAACTAAAGATAGCCAAGGACCAACAGGACCTGATGTTATACACTTTAAAGAAAACGGCATAAACTATTGGGCACGAGTAAAATCAGAATCCGCAGGTGTGCCGTCTCAGTTATTGGTTAAAGGGCTAGAAGGCGTTAATACTTCGTTACCAAACATAGTTAAAATTATGGGCGGTTTCTCAACTACTCTACGTAAATGGGTTACTCGCAACCCTGCTTATAACTTACGTCAGCTTGTACGTGACCCGCTAAACGGCGTAATTGTTGCCGGTCTTGACACAACGCCTATTGCAAGTTCGTTAAAAGAAGTTTACAAAATGGTTAGGGGTAAGAGCGAAGGCGAAGCTATTTTGGGAAGTCGTGGTATTTTAGGCGGTCAAGTACTGACTGGTACGGCAGAAGATATGCAGCTTATGCTTAAGTCAATAATGTCAGGCGAAAAGGGCTGGGATTACCGTATGGCTCAGTTAGATATGCTGGCTGTTAAAGGTGATGCCGCTACTCGTGTTGTTATGTACAACAACTACCTCAAGCAAGGGCTTTCAGAAATAGAAGCCACGTTGGCTACGCTAGAGTCTATGAACTTTAGTAAGCGTGGTATTTCGTCTAGTTTATTTATGGTATCTACAATGGTGCCGTTTATGAATGCACAGATTCAAGGTTTGAATGTTTTGTATAAGGCGTTTACTGGCAAGATGCCGTTTAACGAAAAGCTACAGATTAAGAACAAGTTAGTACAACGTGCGTCTATGCTGTTTGCTTCTTCTGTTATGTATGCATTAATGATGCAAGACGATGAGGCTTATCAAAATGCAAACGATGATGAGAAGTATGGCAACTGGTTTATGTACTCACCGTTCTCTGATGAACCACTTAAAATACCTATTCCGTTTGAGGTAGGTTTCTTGTTTAAAGCTGTTCCCGAAGCGCTTGTTAATTTAATGTACGGTGATGATAAAGCTAGAGATGTAGGAAAAGCGATTGCTAAACAAGCATTTAATGCCGTGCCTAATATAACTCCGCAAGGTATTAAGCCTGCTGTTGAGGCTTTATTTAACTACTCGTTATTTACAAACAGAGAAATTGATTCCGATAGAATGATGCGGTATGAGCCGGGCGAACGCTATAACGAACGTACTACTGAACTAGCCAAACTTGTTGGTGGGGCGTTTAACATATCACCAAACAAAATTGAGTATTTAATGCGTGGTTATTTTGGTTCTGTTCCAATAGCGCTTGCCTCGATGGCTAACCCTATTCTTCGTACAGGCGAAACTGGTGAACAGCCTGAGAGCCGTGGTATTGCAAGTAGCGAGACTCCTATTATTGGTACGTTCTTCCAACCTAAAGATGCCGGTGGACTTATTAACCGTGCTTACAAAGACATGGAAGAAATTGAGCAGTTTAAACAAACGTACAAAAAAATGGTTGATGAAAACCGTATGAGTGAAGCCGAAGCATACTTAGACGCAAATGCCGATGCTATTTCTATGGGGTCTATGGCAGGCAGATTCCGTAAACAAATGGGCAATTTAACTAACCAAGAACGTGCTATTAGAACAGACCCTGATATGTCCGCAGGTCAAAAACGTGAAGCGCTTGATGAACTTAGACAGATTAAAATAGAAACAGCTAAATTTTTCTCTAGCGCACGCGGGTGAACATAACGCCTAGCCGTCCGTCTATAGTGCCGTACTCGGCTTTGCCTAAACATCCATGATGTATTGCCGCACTTAGTCCGTTTTGTTTTGTCTCGTCTAGCTTTAATGTAGGTACAAAAAATACCCCTTTGATAGGGGTATTTTTCCAAGGGTAAAACACTTTAATCTTCGATGTCATTCTCGCTAATGGGTCGTGATATGTGCATTACGTTTACCCGCATGGTAGGACCACGAGTCTTAGATAACATGTCTTTGCGCATGTATTTAACCTTGTAGTTTGGTAGCTTCTCAAGCCCGTCTTTAAAGTCGGAGTACCCATAACTCATGCCTACGCAATGGTTCTTAAGCAACTGCTCTTCAATAAAGTAATCTATGTGTCCGGGTATCATATTATGCTCAACCCGTCCTGCTACATCTGACCTCGTTAACGACTGGTCTACTTCTTTACCACCGCCTAGCATAGCGCTTATAGTACCTTCAACTGCTTTTACCACAACGAATTTACCAAAGAACTCCCTAGTGTATGCGTTCAATATGTCTTCTGGCGTGCGCACACTGCCATGAATAATCCCACGGGCGCCGTATACCATTAAACGTAGGACATCCATAATTGGACCTTTGGGTACATCAATTAAGTTAGCGTAGTTCTTGCCAAGCAGTTGTAGTACGGTTAAGATGCACGCATTACCCGCAATCCAGTAACGCTCGTCTGCATTAGCCTCAAACTCAACCTTGATACGATCTTGGTTTTCTTTAACTAGAGCCTTGGCAACCTCATGGTTTTTTACCAACCAACGAATCAATTCACGACCTACCACACCATAGTTTTCTTTTAGTAATCCAAGCGTAGCCTCTTCTTCGGGATTCCACTTTAGCTTTTTGGTTAGCTGTAACTCAAGCAGACGGAACATCTCGCCCTGTGATGCGTGCTTACGAGAACCCGACAGAAAGTCCATGACGTGCGTATTGGATGATAAAAGAACTAGTAATTTCCATGTTGAGGTATTGATGCGTTCTTCGTTAGAGCCTTGCTTCATCCTGTCTTTGCCTTTACCCTGCGTTAAATCGAGTAAAAACTCAGGCAACCATTCAAAATCTTCACGGCTCTTGCTAGTTGTTTCATCAATAATAAACGGCAGACTGTTAAGTAAACCCTGTCTTTGTTGCGATGCAACAATAGATGTGCTTTGAGTTACACGATACCCTTCGGGATGTCCAAAGAAACTAGCCGCTAACTCTAGCGAAAGTGACTTACCTGTACCTGATTCAGAAGAACCCAAGTGATATACACAGCCGTTAAACTTGGTAAAGTTCATCAGCAAGGATGCCGGTCCAACTAAAGCCATTGCCAATACCTGCCACTCCCCACGAGCAATCAACATGTTAAATACTTTTTTCCAGTTGTCTATTGTGCCAACGGGTTTGGTTGACTGATTGATGTTGTCTAAGGCAGGAGTTGGTACATACGTTTCTTTGCCGTTGGGGTAAAAGACGGTGCTACTATAAACAAACGATTTATCGCTTTGCCACCCACAGTTATTGGGTATTTTGATTGGGCGTTTATTGGCGCTAGCATACTCAACGCAGGCACGGACGTACTCAAACAAGTGTTTATCGTTACCTGAACCATACGCAGCTATGATATTTTGATTGGCTAAATGCTTAACTGTCTCATCTTTACTCACCACAGCACGTTGTGGAATTAAAATATCAATCGGTCCTTCCGGTCTGAACGCAACCATGTGCGCTAGATGGTCGCCACCATTATTAAGAATATCCATCGCAAACAAGTCATACGGCAACAACATAGTCTGTTTACGTGCTTTCTTGCCGTCCTCGTCTTCAAGCATCCTGTCCATAAAAATACCGCCTTTAGCGCCATAAGTGTACCCCTTCGGTGGAATAGGTTTGCTTATGACAATCTGCTCGGCTTGTGGCTCGGCTGATTCAATTATAATTTCTTTGGCTTCGGTATTGGTATTTATTTCTCGCCCAAGGGCTAGTGGGTTAGTGATTTTGTTGAAGTGTGGGCACGTTTCGCACACACCCGGATTTGCTTCATCTAGCTTAATACATGCATAAGGACCTTTAATAGCGTGCCACTTCTGCGCATGTCTTTCGGGTTCATAAGGGTGTAGGGCTGATAAAGCTAAGCCTTCATCCTCGCCGTCTTCACAATACTTGGCTATGCTTAGTATGCCACGCCACAACGGCTCCATGCCATCTTGACTTGCGTGTTCACGATAATAATTAATCTGACCGCACTTGTCCCCAATATTAGACATCAAGGTAAAACTATTTTCTATTAACGTAACGCTATTGGCGTTGGGTATAGCTTTCGGACGTTTGCCTGTTAACTGCAATGCGGGTAAACCCTCATACGCTGAGCCGTTCATTTTTTCTTTAAGCGCACCAGCTATGGTTTCAAAGTTAAAAGTCTTGGGCGATGACTCCACCATAATCTTAACTTTGCGTGGCTTAGCTTGTTTGTAGTTACTTGTGTCGGGCACACGTAGAATACGAGCCGCATCGCCTGTAACCATAGCGTCAATCTTAAGCCCTTGTTTAACGCACAAACGCTTTAAATTCTCAGCAACAGGTTTCCAAACAGCTATATCGACTTCTTCTGCAAAAGCCCAATATACATGCAAGCCACCACCACTAGAAATAATCCAAGGCGTGCCTAACTCAGCCAAAGCCGTTGTGGAGAGGAACGTGTCCAAAGCCTCTGCCGCTTCTGCCTTAGTTGCGTAGCCCTTACCATCACCACAATCAATATCCAAGAATAAAGACTTAATCTTTAGGGCGTTCTCGGTTAAGCGTTTGCCCTTGTCGTTGAACGTGGCTAGTGCGTAAAATGAGTTGTATCCTTTTGAATCAAACGCCATAGCGGCGTTGTACAGCTCGTCAATCGTTTGCACGAAGACGTGTTCTTTTTTAGCTGTGCTAATTTCAACTGCGCAATACGCACCCGAAGTAGGTAGCACAGTCGCTAGGAATTCCTGCGACGTCATATATACCCCTCGAGTTTAGTATTTTAGTTTGTCACTTAGCCGTTTAATTAACTCTTTTTGGTAGTCTTCGTTTAATCCACCATTGTTAACATACTCCTCAGCGAATCGCACAAGTTCTTTGTCTGAGAGGGTTCTTGGGTGTATTGTTGTTACTTGTTCGCTATGCATTTTCTCATTGCCTCTTCAACTGTACGGCTAGATTGTAGTATGTTCAACAAAGACTGAACGCTGTTTCTGTATGCGGGTGTTACATCCGTTCCGCTAAACCAGTTGTAAACAGTTTGCCTTGTTGCGCCTGTAAATTTTGCTATCTCAATAACTGGGAAGTTTAAACTAATTGCCCAACGTCCTAGCTGATTGCCTAGCGTTTTGGGTGCTACTTTTGTAGTCTGTTTTATTGTATCTGAATAAGCCATGATTTTCTCGTTAAGTTGTGGGTGGGGGTACTAGCGTGCGAATTGATAAAACTACAGGCTGTTTAGCGTCGCCGAGCCGACGTGTTCCCCGCTTTCCCCCCGTAACTATCTACTCATAATAATACGCAGAATATGGTACGTCAAAGTTATCCCTAGGCTTATGCATAAAAACCCTATACGGTAACTCGCTTTCAGTTAAAAAAGCTGACGGGTTTTGCTCTTTAATAAACTTTATAGTTTCATCCAACAACTCGTTTGGTTTCCCAAACAGTGGATTATCCATGTTATTTATCCTAGGGCTACGTGCAACTGCCTTTAACCTATCCATTTGCTCTTGCGTAAGTTTACTCATCATCCCACTCCGATACAGTAGCCGCTAAACTACCAGCTTTCTTTTGCGGAACAGCGTTAGCTTTTACGGCAGGCTTGCGCTTCTCAGGCTCGTCTACCTCAGCTTCTTCCTCAGCCATCGGCTTTAGTTTAGGCAAGCTAGGCTTTTTGCCCTCTAATGCTAGCGGCTTATCAGTCTTTGCAAACGTAACTGCTACTGCGTTCTTGGCTTCTACTGACGCACCCTTGGCAACAGTAACCTCATACTCCTCATCTTCTAACCAACGTGCAGGTTGAAAGAACAGCTTGGGCACAGCCGCTTTAGTATCAAAACGTAGACGTGTAACTAGTGTCTCAGGGTTGATGTTTTGAGCCGCTAAGTAACGAGCGTATGCCTGTAACGGACGCTTGTCGCCTTCTTCTTTACCAAAGATTGACGTAGCCGCTAGAGTTAACTGCATAACATCACCTTCAATGTCGTTAGCTAATACCACAGCAAGTCGTTGTGAAAACCGGCAAGCCTTGGAATCGCCCTGACCAGACCCTTTTACATTCATTGGGCATGATGCGCAGTTGCTATGCTGTGGCTCATCAATTGATGCGTCGGGTGTATCGCCATCGGCTGACCAACAATCAGGGCTCTTAGTCTCGCCCTCAACGTACTGTGATGCGTAGAACGTACGGCTGATTTTTGGTGCCGCATTAACAATAACAACATCTAAATGGCGGTCGTCGATAGATGTGATTTCTTTACCATCTGCCATCAGACGGAATACACCGCCCTTGATAGAGATACGTTTACTACTGCCAGTGTTTATTCCACCCCCTGCAAGGCTCTTGGCTAGTGTTGATATTTCCCCTTTTTTAGCAAATGCGGGGGTTTTGGCAGGATTAAAGTTGGCTAGTTCGCCCATTTGTACAGCTCCTTAGTTAGTTGGTTTACGTACCGTTACTGCATACTCCGACATAGAATTTAACCCCGCCGGTACACTTCCGGGGTTCTCTTCCAAAAACATAGACATGTTCTTTTGTGCAATCCGTTTCTCAAACAAGTCTAATGCATCATGCTCTATTACAAACTGCTTGAACGAATCCCAGTCGTTTGTGTAGTAGCGTGTTTTCTGTGACAAGATAATAGTGCCCTCGTCTGTTCTCACAGATGAAGTACCTAGCGCCATCATTTGGTCTTTCATGGCGTTCTTAATCTCGTCTTGTTTTGCTTTAAGTTCTTCAATCTGACTCTCATACTCTTTTGTCAAGTCTTGAACTTTGGTGTATATCTTGCGATATACCCTTGCTAGTTTATCTAGCGGTATAACTTCGTTTTCATCATTCATTATTTTAGGTTCCTTGTAAAATATTTTACATCATAAAAGACAGCAATACAGCAGAACATAGGGTTTTCCTTATAAATTAAGTTCTTCTTTATATAGGTTAAGCAAGAGATCATGCCCTTCAACACGTTTCTCTAAGCGGTCAAACATTTTCTTCTCTATGTCACTACCTTGTAAGTGTATCACAGTTACATTGGTCGATGTCTGACCAATCCTATCTGCTCTTGCGATACATTGCAAGTACGTCTCTACGGAGAACACCGGACCATAAAACACAACGGTGTCAGCCGCAGTTAATGTTACGCCATGTGATGCGGCTTGTGGCTGAATCACTAATACTTTTGGCGCATCTGTTGTTTGAAAGCGTTTAAATATATCCGTGCGTTTGTTAACAGACACATCACCATGTATAACTTCACAGGCAATGTTATGTTTTAGCAAGTGCATGTTAATTGTGTCGATGCTATGCCTAAACGGCGCAAATATAATTACCTTACGGCTTGTTTCCTCTAATACTTCTTGCAAGACGCTAAGCCTTGGTGCGCAATCAAACTCTACTACCTCATGGTTGTCTGAATAAGCCGCCCCTGCGCTTATCTGCAACAACTTACTTACTCCTGCGGCGGCATTGATAGCCGTAATTGTTTCGCCCGATGTCTGCACTAGCATGCGGTCTTTAAGCATCCTGTAATACTTAATCTGTTGCGGTGTTAGCGGTACGTGCCTTGTCTCGGTTAACACAGGGGGCAGGTCTGTACATTCTTCTTTGGTGTAACGTATGGCAGGCTGTAGCGCATCGTATACGTCCTGTTGCGAATTAGCTTTTGGTAGCCACTTAAACTTAGTTAGCTTGTTCATCACCTTATCACGCCATGCAGTAGCAAACTTAGGTACACCTGTTGGGTTGACTAGTTTAGCCAAGCCGTATGCATCTACAGGCGACTGAGCCGCAGGCGTACCCGTCATCATCCACAACATAGTGTCAGGCTTTAGCACCTTATTAAGAGACTTCCAGCGTTGCGTTGTTGGGTTCTTGTAAGCGTTAGCTTCGTCAACAATAACTAAATCAAACCGACCATCGTTAGCTACTTCGTTTGCCACTAAGTTTAAGCCATCGTAGTTAATAACAACAAACTCGTAGTCGCCTTGAATCATCTCAATACGTCGTGATGCTTTGGAATGGTGCGCCGCAACAGCCGACCTATGTATGATGCTCTTGCCAATACTGCTCATCCAAGCGTCGTGCATGATGGATAGCGGACACAGGATAAGGCAACGTCTTACTTGCTTTAGCTTCATCAAATAGTCAGCCGCCCATAACGCTGAGAATGTTTTACCAGTCCCCGGGTCATTGAAAACAAAGGCTCTGCGGTTCATTGTCAAGAAACATGACGTATCAATCTGATGTGCAAAGGGTTTAAAGCGTCCGGGCCAATTGTACTGCTTAGTGATAGGCGATGGTACGTTCTTAACTCCTAGGTTGCGCAACACTCTTGCTTCGTCAAGACCCCAGTAAACAGCTACGTCATACCCACCATCCATGCGCTCAACAATCTTGTGCCTTGGGATGATTTTGTATTTGCTTGGGTCTCTTGTACGCAGTACGAGCGCCTTGTTATCAATTATCTGCATTACTTTTTAATCCGTTCTAAATTTTTTACTAGTACACCTTTGTTGTGATACCCAAGAAATTTAATTTTTTTTCTTTTAATGTCATAAACAAGCTTTATGTTTGCTGTACTCTCACATTCAAAGTCGGTTAGGAATTTTTTACTTATTGGTTCATACCAAAAATATAAAGTTTCTTGATACTTGTTCATTTCTCATGCCTCCACGCTACAAAATCTTTTGTTGACGAACAACAACATTGACTAGGTATTCTGTGGCATTTGCTACAAAAAATATTTTGGTTCATTTCTCACTCGCTTTCTTTATTTAAATGTACCGTCTAGATTCCGCTCTCTTAAATACCAAGGGGTTGTTAATTTCTTTCTTTCTTGCGCATAGTAATTATCTCTGCAAGGGATAGAACAATACTTGGCTTTTCCCATTGGGGTTGACTGGGTAAATTCTATACGACATGCTTCACAAATACGCTGTGGTCCACTACCCATAAATATTCTACTTTTTCTTGCGTGTTCTTTTGACTCGTTAGATTTATAAAAACCTTTAGCCGAGGCTTTTAGTTTTTCTATGTTATCAAGCCTGTATGGGTTGTGTACTGCTATTCCAACTTTCTCACGATTACTTAAAGTTTCACATAAATCTTTTGATATTACACCTGTATGTAAATTAAACCCCGCCGCTTTTTTAAAGTCTTTTGCTTCAATACCGTGTGCTTGATTTACGTGAATAGATAAATGTTTTCCTGTCCATTCACACCCCTCTATTAAACAGTTAAGTTCTACCCTATCTAAAAAGCCATCATATCCTTGGGGTAAAGCTAATTGGTCAGGGTTAGCTATCTGCCTATCAAATCTTTTATTTAAATAAGACCTATAGCATGGCTTTGTACAAAATCTTTTTTTACCTATTAAACCCTTCTTACAATAAAATAATTTCTTACATTCTAAACACTCAATATCAACTCCTGTTTTTATAGTCGTAGCTTGTTTTGCCCTTGAGTCAGCACTTAAAGATATATCCCTAGCTTTTTTTGATACTACCTTAAACTGTTCAGACTTTGTATAACAATCCATACTACAAAATTTAGGGTTATTTCTACGAGTAAAAAATGTTTTACCGCATGTTTTACAAGGCCCTCTATTAGGAACAGGAGTGCTAAATTTATTTTTTAAAAAGGCATACCTACAAACATCTGTACAAAATAAATTTGAGTTGTTATAAACATAGTGTTCAGCTTGTTTCTGTGTACCAACAAACATAGAAGCGCAATGAGCGCAAACTAGTTTGTCTTTGATTGAAGTAGCATACGCTCGTTTACTCATTAATCACTTGCCTCATAGTACTCTACTAGTTTATCCATATTTTGAAACAAATAGGCGCTTCCTAGTTTGTGTAATGAAAATATTTTCATAACAGTTTGGCCCCCAGTCAGCCAAGAATACAGTTGTACTAGATAAAACCCATTTTCTAATGCATCTAAAATCTGACCTTGGTTTTCTCTTTCCCCATCAGGGGTGTGCGTAACAAAACATAATCCAACTAACATATCTTTTTTCATCTACTACTCCTCATTTGTTTAGCTTCTTCACATAATTTAGCGTAATCCTTGGGAACATCAGGATGCCACCCACCTAACAACAATTCACAATTTAACTTATATACTTCTTCTCTACGGCTTAGTTCTGTTAGGTAAACAATTAACCCGCAGAACACAATCCACATGCATATAGCCCAACTAAAATGGCGCATCTTCTAACTCCACTTGTTGTTTTGGTTCTTCTTTAAAAAACTTCTTAGTCCAGCCATACGTTTCAACAAAGTATTCAGCTTCTTCTTTGCGTTTGACCATGCGTATTAATTCGTCGTATTCGTTATATATTTTGTACATACTATCCTTCGTTTTATACAAAGTCCTCCTTCTTGTATTTTTCGTTAATTAAATGCTTTAGCTTTCTTATTGCTTTCTTTTCGACTGCATCAACTTGGCTCCTTGACATACCAAGCGCTTGTGCTACTTCGAGTTGTGACATGTAGTTATTGTTGTTCTGTATAAGTCTTTCTGTGTTGTACCACTCTTCGTCTCTGTACATCATTCTATAATCCTATAAACAAGTCCTTGTTGGTTCATCTTGTAGTGCTTTTCAACTTTGTTAACTGATAGCAACCTCAACAAAACTAACCGCCAAAAATCATCAATCAAAAGGTCTTTTTCTGCTACCCAGTCGCCACCCCAACGCACTGTCCACATATCAACTACCGCCGATAACGGCGCTAGCATAGCCTCGCTTTGCAGGTCGCTTTCTGTTACTGCGTAACTACTACCTGTAAATACAGGTGGCGGTGCTATCATAGCGTTTGCTACTGTTATTCCTAAAACTCCTCGATGGTCAGTCCAGCCGACTACATGTTTATCTCTTTTTGCTATAGCATCAGCCATATCTTTATCTGATATGCCCATTATTTAATAGCCCCTTTAGACGTGCGTTTGTATGAACGGTTCTCGCTAGCTGGCACGGCTTTTAGATTAGAACGTGTTGTAGTACCGCCCTTGCTTAGTGGCTTCTTATGGTCTACGTCTTTACCATCGCCCTTATGTACAACTCCTTCACGCTCTAGCATGCGCCTAGCTTTATTACGTTGGGCACGTTTCTTCTTTACTGCCTCAGTACCATCGTAGCTTGCGTACTCAGCTTTGTAATCTCTTTTGTAAGGCATTTCAATCTCCTAATGATTGGGGTTAAATTCACAACTCTTTACTTGACACCATCCACAGAGCGGTGTGCTTGTGGGATTCCACACGTCGTTGGCATGAGCCTGTTCTAGCCTAGCAACCCTCTCCCGATACATCGACCAGTGGAAGTCCTTCTGATCTACGGTCATCGTTTGCGTAACCATAGAACCTTTTACTACGAACAGCAGGGCTGAGTTAACTTGACGTATGTGTGGGAAGTGGGTAAACACCATGAGAGACATTAGCGTTAGTTGGTCTCTGTCAGGATACTTGTCGTTACCTGTCTTGTAGTCCAACACCTTAGCCTTAAGCCCATCGTCGTCAATGATAAGCAAGTCAGCAATACCACGTACCCATACGTTCTCATCATCAAAGCTACATGGCTTTAAGTCCACAGTAACTCCCATCAAATGCTCAGTTAGCTTACGCCCTGTCTTCTTCTTAAGTGCGTCAAGTGTTGGCTGTATGTAGTCATGCTCAGGGGGTAGGGGTGTACCGTCCTTGATATATTGCTCAGCCGAGTCATGTACTTGTTTACCATAGATGGTGTGCTTGTTCTCAGTAAAGGGGTAGTTCTTTAGAACCTTAACCTCATGGAAACGTCTTGCACAACCTTCAAAGTCTTTGAGTCCTGAGTGACTCCACTTGATTGGCTTCATTCGAATTTCGCAGTCTTGATTGCTTTATGTAGTCGGTCAGAAAAGTCAGCAACAAACTCTTCGTCATATGCTAAGCCACTACCCATGTCATGCAAGATAGCGTGCGTAAGCTCATGCCAAAATGTATTACTGCGCTCGTCATCGGTGTACGTACCATAGGTGTTGCCCTTGCCTATTTTGATAACACGCCTGTCGTAGTGTATCTTGCCGTGACAACTTGCTACTCTGTCAGGCTCTTGTATTACGTAGACTGAATCGCCTACTGTTACTTGCTTTGGTATCTTCATTTCGCTTCTCCGTATCGTTTGTTACAACCTGTCTCGGCACCTAGTGGGATGCCTTTCATGTACTTCGGTTCCTTAATCATCTGCTCTAAAACCCATTGCTCTGCTTCTATGGCTTCGTCCTCGGGCACTAGACATACGACTTCATCGTGGACGGTTAATACACAGGAATACCTCTTTTGTATCCTGAGCATGCCATCCGTCATCACACATCTTGCTACTGCTTGTACTACGTTCTCTACTATCTTACCGCCATACAACTTCTTGTTATCGTCACCATAAGACCACTGCACTCTGCCTTTAACATCTGCCGAGCCTGTTAAGTTCGGATAACGTAATGATAAGCCATTTGGTAATATTATTCTTTCCTTGGAAAAAGTCAAGCACTTGTATTCAAAATCTTTACCGCCTACTAAACTACGTTGTATTAGGTGGTTACACATTTCCCAAAAGTCAGTTACGTTATGCGCCGCCTCACGATACTTATCAATAATCTTCTTGGCTGCCAAACAATGGATTATTAATTCGCTCTCCTTACATGTGTGCGGTATCTTGTTAAGTAGTTCTACGTTGGTTTCCCAAGACAGGAAGTCATTGGCATACATCTTATCTACCCCAAGCTGTTTTGCAAACGTCTTGTCATACATGGTAGGTGGCGCACCTAGAAACCCAGTAAGTAACTGCGCTGAGAAGCTAGCCCAACCCATACCATAGCCACACCCTAGCAAGGCTGATTTGGCTGACTGTCTAAGCGTCGGATGGCTTTCTTTAGTGAGGTCGGGTATTCCAAACATTTGTGCCCCAAACCTTGAATAAGCGTCCTGCCCTGATGCAAAGATTTGTATAAGGCTCTCTGAGCCTGCAAGGTATGCGAGGACTCTTGGTTCGATTTGGGAGAGGTCACAGACCACGAGGGTATAACCTTCCGGCGCCTGTATAGCTTTACGTAGGAAAGACCCCCTCTTGAGGTTTTGTAAATTAAGCCCCGAGCCTTTGGACGCAGACCAACGACCGGTGTGTGCGCCGTAATAGTTGAGTGGTACAGGGAGCGTACCTCTGCCAGCAATGTCGACAAAGCGTTGCGCTCTCGTACGCTCAAGTGTGCTCTTAACCTTGAGGCGTGCCTCGCAAACAATGGATACGTCTTCGTTGTCGTTATTAAGAAGGGCTTGGAATAGCGCATCGTTCTTGGCAAACGCATAGGCTTCTTTACCAGTTGTCTTGCTAATTTTCTTAGGGGGTATACATCCGAGTCCAATAAGAACATTTGCAAATTGATCGTTACTTGCCAATGCCGTTTCTTCAACGCCAATCTTTGCCAAGATTGTTTCTCGCTTTTCTTTCTCATCTTTAATCGCTTCACGTAACATATCCTCGTCTAGTTCTAGCACAGGGTTGGTAAACATCCTGAGCGTCATATCAATTAGTTTAAGTTCCTTAACAGGAAACCCGCCCTCAACTTCTTTGATTAGCCTTACAAATATTTCCTCACATAAGAACACATCGTGCGCACAATACTCGGCAAGCTCTTGCTCTACTTCATAGCTTAGGTCTGTTAAACCGTTTGTACTATGCACAGCAGTGCCTTTCGGCGGTAGCTCATAGTGTTCAGCTAACTTAGCTAGGCTATTGCCTACTTCCACCCCACGTAATGCTCGAGCCATAGACAGGCTATCGAATATGAAGCAAGGCTTAGCACCATACACCCATGAAAGAATCGCTATATCAAACTGCGCATTGTGCGCAAGCACGGCAGTCCTACTCCAATCCTGTTCATCTACCCACCCTTGTATGTCATCGTGTGATACCCATTGTGGTGGTACATTTACGTCTAGTGGTTTAAAGCACAAGCCAAAGGCTTTGAAACGTGGGTCTCTGATGTACTCTTCCGTAGTCATCTTGGATAGCGTGTACTCTTTGCTATCCCACCTCGTCTCAAAGTCTATGACAAGTATTTTGTCAAATGGGTCACTCATCTTATCCTTAGTAAAATTATTGCCACAACAACGAATAGTATTGTTGCTATGGTAGCCCTGATGTTGTATCGCATTTGAAGCAACTCAGGGTCTTTGATAAGACATTGCTGTAGCTTAAGCATGTCTCGGTCGTTCTCAATGTAGCGTGGCTTTAATGGGTTCATGTAATACGATGAGCCAATCTTAACCTTGCCGTTGTTATAGGATAGGTCGTCCATTATTCCTCCCAACGTGTTGGTGTCCATAGACTTGGTACTTTCTTTTCCTCTAGCATGCGTTGTGCATACGGATGAGGCTTAGGTTTGTACTCTGTTATGGGTGGGTAAGTTCTCGATTGTGCAATCTTGAACTCATCAGGTTTAGGTTTGTATGCGTTAAAGCCTTTATGTTCTTTCATTAGTTCAATGTCCTATTTTTAAGTTGTTTTTCATGCGCCATTACGTTGGATGCCGCTTCTATTAATAACTCAGGGACGTCATGCCCATCTAGATTTAAGCCGTATATCTTCACGGTGTTTTCTACGTTATCTACTGATACTATTACTGCTGAGTGATGCGAGTTCTCCACAACGCATAGCTCTAGTGCTTTCTGTACTAACTTATAGCCCTCCTCTTTTAGATTGTTGTCCATTCGTTTGCCTTCATCCTTTCTTCTACTTCGTTTACGTTATCTTCGTTAATAACGATTGCTTCGCCACCTGCAAGGCGTATGCATTTCATTTCATGTTCTTGCAAGGGGGTTGGCTTTCTAGTACCTGCCTTGCACTCTACTGCTAAGAACTTACCGCAGTAGCAGATGATAATGTCGGGCACACCACTACGCCCATAGCCACCTGTTGCAGGAAAGAAGTAATACGCAGTAGGAAACTTCTTGATAATAGCAACTACTTGCTTTTTAACTTTTGCTTCGGGGGTCATAGCGTTTCCTTATATTGTCAATGTGTTCTAAACACATAATGATTTTGCCAATCTGTTCCTCTAACATAGTCGTGTCAGCAACAGCGTTAGCTTTCACAGCCAAGATAACCTCAGCTTCTAGGTTAGACAAAGCCGCATTTTCATGCATCATAAATAATAATTCCGCATCACTGATTGACATTGTTTAAGTCCTTAAAAAAGTTAACGGCTTTGTTTGTCAGTACAAGTATATGGTTTGGTTTAGCAACATACTTCTTCTTGCTTAACGACGTCAGATACTTATGCGTAGTTGCGTGTGACATGACCTTACGTTTCTTAGCGGTGCTAAGCACGCTCATGGTCGTAGGGTTTTCTTCCTTGGCTATCATACCTAGGATGTACTCCTCACTCCATGATAAGTCATGCTTATCTCTTACTGCCTGTGTTGTGTATATATTACTCATTCGTCTTCCTCCTCCTCACCTATTTCACCTAGGTATTCCATGCGAACACCACCTTCCATAAACTTATCCCAAAATTCTTTATCTATCATTGGGTTTGGTTCATTTACCAATGTCGACATAAAAATTTCGTCATCCCCATCCAACAATGTGTAGCTATAGTAAGTACCCATAAACCCCCCTTAAAAATTAAACTTAGACAGGATGTCATCGACGTCTGCCTTAACGCTATTACGTGTACCCATATCCTTGCGCAAGTCTTTGAGGTCTACGCCGTTAAGGGTTCTCTTTAGTGCGATGCGTGCTTCTTCTATTAGTGGGTCGTTGATTATATTCAAGGACTCTGCCAACTCACACAACTCATGCGCAGTATCTAGCAACGTGTAGTTGAACACTCTAGGCTTTACTTCCCCTGCAACAACATCAACACCTAGTCTGTCTGACATACGCTTGAGGTGGTCAACAACCTTGAACTTAAACGAACCGATAGCGTGTTCGACTCGCTCGTCAGCAAACTTAGATAGCTTAGCTTTCAAGTCCTCCTGTGCATCGTTACCTACGTCAACCCTAAAGTCACCCGATGATGGCACAGGCATGTAGTTGACGCTGAACCTAAAGCGATGCGCTATATCATCAGGTGCGGGGTAGTCGGTACGGTTAAACATATCACCTAGTGCCATAGCTTGTGCAGTAATTAAGGACGGATACACACTAACAAACTCAGTAACAAGCCCGAAGAACTTGTCCTCAGCTTCTTGTATCTTGCCATTAAACTCCATAAACTTAATGCTTGGCAATAAGCGAATACCCGAGTCACTCCACGGCAACGTGTTGTCGTACAGATAGCTTCGTGTCTCCGTCACGTACTGGTTGATGGTTTCTAACTCACTACGTCCTGCAAACAAGTTCTTGTTAACTCGAGCCGCACCTTTCTCGGATGCGTTCTTGTTGCTAACAAGTTCATCGGTGGTAGACCTGTCTAGTTTCCTAGCAGTCCATTGTGATACGCTAAGTTCCACCAACATAGCGCATGTATCTATGTTATATCTTGCCATTATTTAATCCCTAGTTGTGAAAACAAATCTCCCAAATCATCTAGCTTCTCATGTCTAGTGATAAGTACCTTACCATCCTTCGTTGTAATCGAATGGCTACCAGTACCCCATGACTTACTAGCGTTGGATGATACTGAACGATAGACAGTAGCTAAATCAAACTTACCAACAGGTATCTCAACTGTGGTGTTGACCTTGATGTTATCTATATACGGCTTAATGTGTTTAACAACTGCACCATGAGGATACAAAGCTTTGCGTCTCTTGATTTTTGTTACTACTTCTAAGTTACCTGTCTTGTTGCCATCTGAATCTATGATGGCGTACTGAAAGCCAACTGCGTCAAGTAATTTAACTGCGTTTATTAATACTCTTGTTTGTATTGTGTTCATAAATCTCTTTCGTTTGGTTAGTTTGAATAAATACGTACTGCCTTACCTTGTGGTGGTACGAAGTGGTCGTTGTCTACTACACCCCATAACGCAGGCACTTCGACTACTGCGTTGTCACCATCAAGATACCCATCAGTCAACCATATGACACCTTTCGGTTGATACTTCTTCTCCCGAATGTATTGCACAACGCACTCAGGAGACGTGCCACCCCCACCGCTAGGCTTGAGGAGTGACGCAATGTTTGCGAACTCATGTGGTTTGAAGTATTGCTCGCCACATACTGAGCTATCCCACCATATCAAGCGGACACCATCAGGGTTTACGTTCTGTGCGATGCGTGCTATCTCACCGAACACAGTAGGATAGATACCCATCATTGAACCTGACGTATCGCATGCCACAATCAACTCGCCTGTTGACTCCGAGAAGTGTGACGGCATGACAATGCCTAATGGTAGTAAGCGTTTGTTAGGTGGTGCAAAGCGAGAGTAGTCGTCGCCCTCACATAGCGCAGTAATCCACTCAGTCATATGCTCACGCCAGTTGGTGTCACGCTTCTGTGTTGCCCTGTCAAGCGGATTGTTTGCTGACTTGTTGCCTGCTATCTTGTCGGCAAGAAGCTTACCCTGACGTATAGCGTCGTCAATCTGTCTGCCTAACTCGTTGCCCTCTTGCTCGCTTAGCTTGTCACCGAACACGTGCTTGTCTAACGGCTCGCCACCCTCGCCACCACTCTGTAAGATATACGACTGAACAGGAACTTTTGTAGCGTTGCGTAGCAAGTCCTGTAACACCTCGATGAATGACCAACCCTTGTACTTGATGTTGTATAAAGGCTTAGGCTCAGTAGTGAACTCGATGAAGGTATGCGTTGGGTCAATCTCTTGTATCGTGCCGTTGACTACAAAGTCCATCGCAATACCTGTCAACTCAGGATGTTTCTTATCTACCTCAGCATAGATAACGCAATGGTGCAACGCCTTGTGCAACGCTTCATGTGCTACAACAAAGCGTAACTGCTTACGAGTAAGCGTGTTGACAAACTCATTGCTATAGATAACGTCACGTCCGTTGGTGCAAGCTGTACCAACAGAGTCGTCAAACTTGACTGCACCTACATACACTACACCTGATAACCCTGCGAACAATGCGTTGTTGCTCAGGTCTACGTGAACGGCAACCACCTTATCGTGTGCCGATAATTTCTCCCATGTCTTTGACATATAGTTCCTTATTTAGTTGTGAAGTAAATCTTGTTGTCGTTGAGTAAGCCTTGGAACGGCTTGAGTGTAATGAACAACGTAGCCCTTGATGACTCGGCTATGTTGTGGCAGAACATACTCTGTAACTCACGACGATTGCGTAATACATACTCAGTCGCCGCCTCTGCTTCGTCCCTATCGTTAGCCTGTGTAATACACTTGAGCACAGTAATAATCTGTGCAACAGGGTTAGTAGGGATAGGACAAGTGCTAGGGCTAGCGACAATCTTAGAGAACGATGGTGTCTCATCACCGAAGCGAATGTATGCACCGAGTATCTCTGCCCCTGCCCGACCAATCGTACCCTCTAAGCAAGCGTGTAGGGTATCGGCATCCATGTACTCACGCTCAGATACGATGTCGCTTGCTGAGTGTAAAGAACGTGGGCTGATGTAAGCTGACTGCGCTAGCTTGGGGTTGAAGATAACATCGTTGTGCTTGTCCTGTGGTGTGCCTGCATACTTGCCACCTACCTCGTAGTCAAGGAATGAGTCGAACCATTGTGGATTCTCTTCTGTGCAAGCAAGGATAATAGGGTCAATGCCATTGTCGATACCCCATTGATACCACTCTTGTTGTGTAGGCTTGCGCATGTACAAGAACACTAGCCTGTTGCGTAAGTGCGCCTGTATGCTATCGCCTAACCCCTCGGTCGCTAGGTTAGTAGCACAGAACACAACGCTACCCTCCGTCATCTCATAGCTACCAACACGTTGCTCGTATACGATGGGTGCTAGCACGTCCTTGATGTACTGCTTAGCCTTGGCTATCTCATCTAAGAATACTAGCGATGGTCTAGAACCATTGACACCCTTCTGATTGACCTTGCTCACACCGAACCGCTCGTTAGGTAACTCACGTGACACGCCTGCGTCTCGGTCGATATCAGGCATCCATACAGAACCATCGGACAACTGCGTACAGTCAAGCTTGACTGATACATGGTTAGCGAAGTGTGGGTCACGCTCTAGTGTGTGGAAGATGCCCGTCTTACCAACGCCATTCTCACCACAGATAACGATAGTACGCTTGTGACCAATAGTCTTAACAGCGTTTGCAATTCTTGAAGCATTTAATAATCTCATAAGATTCCTTGTTTGTTTTAGATAATATAATTATGATTTATAGATACTAATATAGCATAGTTTTTAGAAACTGTAATACTTTTTGCACCTCCTTTCATTAGGACTTACCCTTAGTAACTGAACTTAGCTGGCAACTTGTTGGGGAACTGTGGTATGGCAACACGTTGTGAACCTTTAGATAACCCTGCCAACTTTAATAAGTTTGCAACCAGACTCTTCTTAAGTTCGTCTGGCACGATGTTATGCACGACCTCGTATATTAATTTCCCTGCGCTATCTTTGAGTGCTTGGTCATCGCCGTAGTTATGAACAGCAAACAGATTCCTACTACGCCACCCATTTTTGTTGAGTTCAGGTGGAACAGGGTAGTCGTGTATCTTCTTGCTCGCCAACATATCAAACGCACTCTGCGCTAAATCATTGAAGCACGCCATAAACTTGGGGTCATCTGTCTGCACAACCTCTTCTGCTAGAAAGTTCTGTAAATCACGTGCCGTGCCTCTGTCTAACTCTGACTCACCAAACGCACGCCCCATACTCTCGTTAACAGTAGCGTTATCTATGAGTGAACCTAGCTTGAACATCTGAAGCGTGACGAATGCATCGAGCTGTTCTTTGAGTGCCTTGCGCTTGCGCTTATCTTCTTCGCTAGACTTGTATGTGAATACATCGCAGTGCCACGACTTATCTATAATAAGTTTGCCGTCCTTGTCGAAGGTTAAGACTGCTGAGTAATCTTCGTCTTGTCCCTTGTAGAACGGATTGTATGGCACTTGCACTCTATCGCCTGTCGTAGTCTCGAACGTCTGCCCACTATGTAGCCCTGTGTATTTGTACATCTGCTGAATATCAAACGTAGCGTATAGCCCACGCACTAATACCTCAGCCTCACCTAAATCATTGGGTTCACAGAATCTACCCACTTCATTGCCGTTGATGATGTATGCGTAGCTATGGTTGTCCTTCTGTAACATGAGCCATGACTCAGTAACCCTACGTAGTGGGCGTTGGAACTCATTGTATTTCTTACTGCGTGGTGGCTTCTTGGTTTTGTTGTATCGTGCTTCTGCGTCATTGTATGTAATCATGATGCTGTAATCTCCTCTATGGTGTATGTACATGGGCTATGCTTATCATCGCCCTCTTCTAATCTAAACAACACATCCTTTGCTAAGTCATACGTTAGAAATGTACCTACCACTTCTACGTTGCCTAGCATATCTACTGCCAGTATTTGAAACGCTTCTTTGTTAATCATGCTCACTCCTTTGTATTAATAATCCAATCTAAATAATCTTGCGCACGCTTTTCTGTGTCAAACCATTCATTGTCTACAACGGTATCCGTTTCATTGTCATAAACATACCAATGATTGACCTCATTGTCGTACTCATCGCTTGGCAATTCTTCTTCTTTTACTTCATATCTATCAGTCATCTTACTAACCTCCCTTAATCAAATGATATTTTAATGTTCTCAAACTTCTCTTCTACTTGCTCACGCACCATGTCGTTGATGTCAACGTGGTCGCTCAGTTGAAACTCGTAGCTGAAGTAGTTCTCAACTATGCTACTAACTTCATCGCTGACAGCATCTTTGATGGCATCTTCAAAGTCCACACCCTCTACTGCCTTGTTAACCTTTTCGGTAAACCAACTACCCTGTTGCAATACAGTTGTAACGCAGTCTTGCAGGGATTGTTGCTCAGCTAGGGAATTCCCTTGGGCTTGCTTGATGACCGAAGTAAGCAGTTGTAGTTGGCTACAGATTGTATTGATGATGCCCTCGATGCTGACCTCGGGTTGCGTGGTTGTGGTGCAGACTTCCTGCACGTGGGTGTTGAGTAGTCGTTGCATGGCTTCTTCCTCTTCGTTAGTTACAGGCATTGTATTAATTTCTTGTGAAGTTAGTGTGTTCATTGTGGTATCTTTCCTAGTTTGATTATTACGTCTTCGTCTTCAAATACAACCCTACCCCCTTCGTTGGTAACAGTTGCTTTCTTTAATGCTAGCTGGCATAACATGCCACCCAAACCAACGGCTACTTTCATAACCGTCCAGTATCTATAGTGGTAGTAAACGGCACAAGCCGTAGCCACCACACCCCATGCAATCAGGTATATCTCTGCAATACTCATTTTGCTACTCCTTTCTTATCTTCTAACCAAGGGAATGACTCACGTGCTTTGGCAAAGTCTGACATCACACGCACGAACCAAGACTCATCTATGTAGTCGTCCTTGAGCAGATAAGTAATCTCGAAGAACGAGTCAAGCCCGAACTTGTTGACGAACTCCCCTGCCTGACGTCTACTCATGTTGCCTGCCTTCTCATACCCATCGAGACCTAACTCGACAAGCGCATCGTCTATATCTAACTCAGTATCTACGATGTCATCCACCCACTTGGTGTCGTCCCACTCAGAACCATAGCCATGCGTGTGGTATGGATAGTTGTTATAGTTGCCGTATGTGCTATACGAACTGCCTGCCATAGGTGCTGTGTATGTATACGGCTCAGGCTCAGCGTTGACTTGGCTACGTGCTAGCTTCATGTCAAGCATGTCCTTTGCCTTGGTAGTCGTCAGGGTAGGTGCTGACCATGCGTAGGTGTTGGACATCCAACGTCCACCCCAATACACACCTTGACTCTGATTGACCACAGTCTTGCGCCCTAGGTTATCCATGATGACGAAGCGATTGTTGCCGATGTGACCACTGATAAGATACTCGAACGATGTGGTAAACGCATAGTTAGGATTCTTGGCAAGCATAGGGCGCAGTATGTCATTGATGTAGTGCCATGTATCTGATTTGGTTACATCTGCCTTGTTGCCTGTGCTGAGCACACCATTGTGCATCATCCACATATCAACGCCATGCTCTTCCTTGTTGAGTATCTCGTATGGGTGGCAGTTGAGCATATCAATATCACCATGCGTCTTCATGCGCAAGTGAAAGGCACAGTCCTTGCCGTCGATGTGCTTGGTGTAGAACTCGTACAACTCTGCATCAGTCTTGGGCAATGCCTTCTCTACATACAGCGTGCCATCTACTGCATACATAACACCGATACCATCAGCGTTGTAGTCATAGAAGTCTGACAACCAATGCTCAGGTAGTGACGGGGATGATACGGATTGGGTAACTAATAAACACATATGTAATTCTCCTTGATTTGATTGGGTTGGTTAGGCTACACGCTTCTCGATGGGTTGGGATGGTGGGTTGTCCATGCGTGGGTTAGGCTTGACCAAGGCAAGCGTAGGTAGTGAGTACCCCTTCTCACGTAGGTACTGCCGTAAGAACTTGGTATCCTTACGCTGATTGGGCTGGCATATGAACTTGATGAAGTTCTCAGTCGTCAACTCGGTAACCCCTGCATCACGACAGAAGAACCACGTTGCGTAGGTAAACTCTAAGCACGCCATCTGTGTCTCGTAGCGTAGCGTGCCTTTGAATATCCTAAACTCTACAGTCGCAGGGTTGTTGAAGTTAACTGCCTCAGTCCTATCAGGGTTGAGCCGTCGCAGTTGCTCGTTCTTATTGTTGTAACCCTTAGCGTTCTTGAGCCAATCATACGATGCCTTCTTGTTGTGTATCTTGGCATAGTGGTGGTCGCTACGTCTTGCGATGTCCCTGATTAACTTCTGATTGTTGCTGTCGTTGATGAAGAAGACTATCTTGCACCCATGAAACATCGTCATGTCACCCTTGGATATGTGAACGTGTAGCCCACAAGTCCTAGTATCGTGTGACTTGACGTAACGCCAAGGCTTCTTGAAGAACTGTAGCATCTGAGCATGAACGTCTAGCCCTGTCCAACCTGTAACCATCTCGAAGCCGTAGTCAAGAGAGCCGTCGTCCTCGATGTGTATGTACTGATGCTCAGTACCATCGTCATGCGTGTAGTGCTTGAGTTGACCATACAACTCCTCGGCTTTGTCATACCTACTAACCTCATCCCTGTTGACCTCGACCTCTAACTCCATGCCTAGGAATATCTTGGGGTTGCGCTCATCGAAGGCTGATGGGATATGTTGCAGTATGTCCTTGCCCGAGTGTCGTCCACCTATCGGATAACCATCGTCGTCATCATCGTTATTGCGCTCGTTCTCTTCTTCCTCTTCGTAATAGTCTTCCTCTGTTACGTATGTGCCACGTCCCTCAGACCAACGATAGTTATTGTCACGACAACTATCGCATACCCAATAGTCGCCATCGTAGCACCAACTACCATTATCTACGTGGTCAATGTGATTGCAATCCTCGCAACACTTGGCGTCTTCGTTAAACTTATCCTCTATGACATCAGCCCAATCGGTGCGCATACCATCACGCACGAAACGAAACTGCTCTGAGTTAACTAACGAATACATACTATCCACGTCTTCGTCTCTGATATACGAACGTACCATGACACCAAAGGCTGATACTAGGCGCATCTTCTCAGCAAGAGTCGCTTGGTCAAGCCTATGAGTCGCACTAAACCTATTGCTACGAAAGCGATAGTAGAAGTCGTTGTTGCTTCGAATGGTCTCACGACACCGAGACATCAAGTCCTCCCTAGTGAAGTAACTAGGGTCTCTTTCAATACGTGCAACGCCTTCGTTGAAGGACACAAGCACAGGCACTAATGTTGTAGCAGTTGATATGGGCATAACTTTTCCTCGTTTGATTGATGTGCAGGTTTTCTGCACTTATGTTGTCAAGCATCTTGTGATACTTGTTGTGATACGTTGTTGTTTTCTTTTTACTCCTTTCTTAATAAATTAATACTAACATCCAACTCAAATACTTCACCCTCCCTCGCACGTGCCATCAAGTCTTTCTTAATCTGTTTGGCTAAAGTGTAGTTCTTGCTATGCTGTTCTAGTAGGGCGTGATGTGTGGTCTCATGCTTTTCTAGACTAGCCTTTAGTTTGCTCTTGGTATTACGATACCTGTTGCCGTAGGTTGATACCTGTTTTTGTAAGTTAGCGTTTAGTTGTTTGAGATAGTTGGTTTTCTTGCCCCACCAATACTCCTTCATGATGCGTGACCTAATCTTGGGCAAGTCTTCCTTACGCTTACGCAACTCAATCTCAGCAGTTACGCTGTGCATATCACCCGAAGCAACCTTGTTTAGGATTTGCTTGGCTGTGAGTGGCGTCTTGCGTTTAGACTTTTTCCAACAGTCCTTGCATCTAACGCTGACTACCGAAGTTCTTGTCTTAACCGACGCACGACGTAAGTAGTGTGCTGATTGTGCGAGAGTTAGCATACGCTTGAACTCGGCTTGAGGTTTAATTTCTTTACACATGGTGCAGGTTTTCTGCACTTGATTAGGCATGATGTGATTCCTTTCGTGGTAATAGTCTAGCAAAATACGCATGGTGGACGCTATACTGTGCCATTCGTATAGCCTTATTGTAACAGGGTTTGAGTGACATGAGTATTAGGTATATACGTTTTTTAGAGAACTATTAAACTAACTAAAAAATAAAACAATAGAGTCAACCATATTTTCTCTCTATTATTATTAGATAAGTATATCTATATT